>Ga0209415_10007794_pt1 | contig 18640 bp, 16 predicted proteins | sample PeaSoiSIISIP2007_FD_187696 | JGI IMG/M metagenome (GOLD analysis project Ga0209415, IMG submission 187696) | Peat soil microbial communities from Weissenstadt, Germany - SII-SIP-2007 (SPAdes) (version 2) | ecosystem: Environmental > Terrestrial > Soil > Wetlands > Peat | place: Germany...
TCGGGCAGCACCAGGACGTGTGGCAGATACTTGTTGACCTTCATGGCTCCACGTCGCCTCGAACCAGTGCGCCGACCAGATCTCCGCTGACCCGGACTTCGCCAAGTGGCCGTACGACCGTGGGCTCAAGATGGTTCTTCCTGTATAGAATGACGGTATTCTCGTCGGAAAACCTGCGGATCGCCTCCGGGTTGTGGGAGGTCGCGATGAACTGACCCCCGGCTTGGAAGGCTTTGCGGAGAGCCAGCAGAAAGTGTCCAACCTCGGACAGTGCAAGATAATTGTCGGGTTCATCCCAGAAACAAAACAGCGGGCCATAGGCGTCGTTTGCGGCAAGCACCAGGGCGCAGATCATGAAGCATTTTTCTCCGTCGGAGAGATCCGCAAAAGGAAGGTTGACATTTCCCTGTTCGTTGGAAAACTGGACGACCAGGCTTCGAGAGTCTGTGCCAACCAGAGGATTCTTGATGTCCTTCAAGTCGGGCAGAACTTGCTTGAGATACTGGTCGATCTTGGTGTAGGCTGATGGCGCGTGAGCCAAGAGACCGGAAAACCAGGCGCCAAAGTTGGTGACCTGAGGGTTCGGTTCCAGCGTCTCTTCTTGGGAGTCTCCTCGAATCAAACCGGGCATCGGCCTAAGAATGAGCATTCCAGCCAGCCACAGCTTGAAGACGGATACGGGATCGTGGCCAGACTGGGGCTGAATGATGGGCAAAGCTACCAAGTGCCAGTCGATCCGGAAACTCGCCTCCCTCTCCTGGCCCGTTCTCGTAAGATGCACGTCCGCGAACTCCCGAGTGTAGACAGGCTTGCCGCCAACTGTGAGCTTTTCATCGAATACGCGAAGCTCTTTGAATCCCGGCGGGAACTCAAAAGCGACTGCGTACCCGTAGACCGTGCCATTCAGCTCGACCTCGATTTCAAATCGCATGGGCACGTCGGTGCGTCCGCGGGTGAGATCCTTCGGCTTCACAAGCTCGCCGACGCGGTTAGTGCCTTGCGCGATCTTGTGCAGAATCTCCAGGGCAAGTCCGACCGTTGTTTTGCCGGAGCCGTTGTCTCCAATCAGCAGGGCCGACGGCAGACCCGAGATTGGCAACTCGAAGTTCTCCAGGCAGCGGAAGTTATGAACGTAGAGGCGGCGGATCACAAGAGAATGATACCGCTACTGCGCGCCGCCGCACTCCGGGCAGAACTTCGCGGGCTTGGGGATGGACTTGCCGCAGTTCATGCAGAACTTGGTCCCCGCTCCGCCCGCGGGCGCTGGCGCCGCCGCCGGTGCGCTCTCGGGAGCGGCGGGCCTGGTGGCATTTATCATCTGCTGGGCCATAATGAGGCCCGCCCCCAGTCCCACGCCGATGCCGGCCGCGCCGCCGCCTTCGTTGGCCGCCGCAATGGGCATCGACTGCGCCACCTGGAATTGCGTGTAGCGGCCCATGTCGCCGATCATATTCATGCCGATTCGCTGGTCGAGCAACTTCTGCAACTCTTCGGGCAGGGAGACGTTCTCGACCACGAAGGTGTCGAGCGCGAGACCCAGATCGGCAAAGACGGGCTTCAGCGCCGCGAGCAGGTTCTGCCCCAGTTGCGCCTGGTTGGCCGCCAGATCCAGAAACGGGATGGTGCTGCCGGCGAAGGCGTTGGTCATGGTGCCCACGATGGTATTGCGCAGTTGTCCATCGAGGTCGCCGACCAGGTAGACCTGGCGCGTGCCACTGACTTTTTCGTGGAAGACCTTGGGGTCGGCAATGTGCCAGGCGTAGATTCCGTAGGCGCGCAGGCGCACTGCGCCGAACTCGCGGTCGCGGACGGTGATGGGGGTGGCGGTGCCCCACTTCTGATTCATCTGCAGACGCGTCGAGAAGAAATAGACGTCCGACTTGAAGGGGGATTGGAAGGCCTTGTCCCAGTTCATGAGGTAGGTGAGGATGGGCAGCGTGCGGGTACTGAGCGTGTACAGACCGGGATAGAAGACGTCGGCAATGCGCCCTTCGTTGACGAAGATGGCCATCTGCGAGTCGCGGACGGTCAATTGGCCGCCGTTTTGAATCTCCATGTCTTCCATGGGGAACCGCCAGGCGAGGACGCCGTCGGCGGGCTCGGTCCAGTGGATGACGTCGATGAACTGCTTGGAAAAGAAACTCATAATGCTCACCAAAATTATACTGGAAACCGGGGATTTGACGCGGAGACGCTGAGCCGCGGAGTTTGGAACGCGGAGGAGAACAGAGTTAGAGAACACGAGAGGGCGGACGCTGGTGCGAGGTGGGCGTCGTCCTCGCGGCGCGCGGAGGGGGCGGCGGAGGCCGCGGAGATACCTCACTCCTGGCGTAGGGCGGCCAGAGGATCGACCTTGGTGGCGCGGCGCGCGGGGATGTAGCTTGCGGCCATCGCCACGATGGCCAACAGCACGGTGACGCCGGCGTAGGTCGTGGGATCGCCGGGCTTCACTTCGAACAGGAGTTGCGTGAGCAGGCGGGTGGCGGCCACGGCGCCCGCCAGGCCGAGCGCCAGGCCGATGGCGGCCAGCGCCAATCCCTGCCGCATCACCAGCGCCATCACCGCGAACGGGCCGGCGCCCAGCGCCATGCGCAGGCCGATCTCGTTGGACCGCTGGCCGACCACGTAGGCCATCACTCCGTAGACGCCGGCCATCGCCAGTCCCACCGCGAGCGCGGCGAAGATGCCGAACAGCAGCGTGCGAAAACGCGGGGCGGCTACGTTCTCCCACAGGGAAACTTCGAGCGTGGTGAACTGCACGGGCACGTCGGGCGAGATCTGGCGGGCCTTGCGGCGCAGGGTTTCGGCGAACGCGGTGGGCTCGGAGGCGGTGCGCACCACGACGCTCATGGACGTGGCGGGGAAGGGGTGCTGCTCGTAAGGCAGGAAGATCTCGGGACGCGGTTCGCGCGCCGGTCCGTATTGGCGGATGTCGCCGGCCACGCCTACGATCTTCATCCCTTTCATGGAGTCCATACCGCAGAAGATGAGGCGGCCGATGGGGTCCTGGCCGGGGAAGGCTTTGCGCGCGAGGGATTCGTTGATGACGGTGGTGAAGGGCGCGTCGTAGGTATCGCCGTTGTTAAAGTCGCGGCCGATTTTGAGGGGGATGCCGAGGGCGGCAAAAGTGCCCGGCGCGACCACGGAGAAAACGGCTTGGGGCGAGGACACATTGAGATCTCCGGGACTGGGCCAGTGGTCGAGCCAGTAGCCGCCCGACGAAACGACGCGGCCGGGAGGTATGCGGTCGGCCCCCGCGGCGGAGACGCCGGGCAGGGTCGCGATCTCGGCCAGCAAGTCCTTATAGAATCGCGTGGCGCGGCGGGCGGAAGCGAGGTCGGACGCGGGGACACTGGCTCCCATGAGGAGCACATTTTCGGGGCGGAAACCGAGCGCGACGTTGTGCAGTGCGACGAAGCTCCGGACGAGCAGGCCGGCGCCTGCCAGCAGCACGACCGAGAGTGCGATTTCGGCCACCACCAGCGCCGCGCGCATGCGTCCGGCGCCGCCGCTCACACCGGCGCGCGCGCCCTGCTTGAGCGAGTCGCTCAGGTCGATCCTGGAGGCATGGAGCGCGGGCACCAGACCAAACAGCAGGCACGCGGCCAGCGATACGGCGAAGGTGAACACCAGCACCCATGCATCGATGCTGGTTTCCGCGAGGCGCGGCACGTCCTTGGGCGCCAGCGCCACCAGCGCATTCGATCCCCAGATGGCCAGCAGCAGACCGGCGATGCCGGAGGCCAGGGCCAGCACCGCGCTTTCGGTGAGCAACTGCCTCACAATGCGGCCGCGGCTCGCGCCCACGACGGCGCGAATGGCGATTTCGCGGGTGCGGGCCGTAGCTTTGGCCAGCAGCAGGTTGGCCATGTTGGCGCAAGCGATGAGCAGCACCACTCCGACGGCGCCCAGCAGGAGGTAGAGCGTCATGCGCACGTCGCCCACCATCTCGTCGCTCATGCGGTTGACGAAGATGCCCTTGCTCTTGTTGCTCGGCGGATATTGCTGTTCGAGGCGCGCGCCGATGGCGGACATTTGGGATCGCGCCTGTTCCAGGGTGATGTCCGGTTTCAGGCGCGCCACCACCAGGTAATTGTGAGCGCCGCGCGAAGGGGTTTCGGGAGACACGGTGTTGGCGGGGAGCCAGATGTCGGTCTTGCCGGGGAAATGGAAGCGCGGAGGCATCACGCCCACGATCGGGAATGCCTTGTCGGCGAAGCGGAGGGTTTGGCCGAGCGCCTGCCGGTCGCCGCCGAAGTGGCTCTGCCAATACGCGTAGCTGATGACGACTGCGCCCGAGGAGCCGGGCAGTTCCTCATCGCGGCTGAAGAGGCGGCCGATGACGGGCTCGACCTGAAACACGCGGAAGAACTCGGGGGTGACGACGCCAACCGACGCGTATTCCGCGCCGGAGCGGGCCTGCACAGCGGTGTTGGGATTGTCGGTGTAGTAGGCCATGGCGCTGAAGGCGGTGCTCTGATCGTGCCAGTCGTGGAAGTCGGGCGCGGAGACCTGGCCGTGCGAGCCGTTGGTCTTCCAAAGGGAGGAGAGAGTGACGATGCGGCTGGGGTCCTGGTAGTCGAGCGGTTTGAGGAGGACGGAGTTGACCACGCTGAACATCGCGGTGTTGGCGCCGATGCCGAGGCCCATCACCAGGACGGCCAGCACGGTAAAGCCCGGGTTCTTGCGCAGGGAGCGCAGGGCGTAGCGGAGATCCATAGGGGGCAGCTTACCAGAAGTGCGGGGTTTGGGGGTTAGGGGTTGGGGGTTCGGCTCGCCAAAGCGCGAGGGGAAGGTGGCTCGCTACGCTCGCGTCTTCTACCACTCCGAGTAAGGCGTTCCATCCAAGGCTGTCTTGTCCGATCCGCTCTTCACGTCGAAGATACCCGGTTCGGAGCGGCTGACGCTATGCGAAGCATCCTCCATAATGACGCGCCAGGTCTGGTTGGAGCGGGTCATCGGGTCGTACGGGATCTCCGTGAGGTATCCGGCGGCCACGAGATCCTGTAGGGACTGCGGCGCCTTCTGCTTGTCGTAGGTGTAGTGGTCGATCACGGTGCGCAGTGTGCGCAGGTTATTCCAGAGTACACTTTCCTCCCGCTGCTGGGCCTGGGCCGCAGCCAGGTCGAAGGCGATGCTCACCTGCCTCGCCGTCCCGGCCGCGGCGGGCGCGAAGCGCCACTGGAGGACCGATTGCAGCGCGGCCTTGCGCAGTTCCGCGGGGCCGCTGACCACGCGGACATCCTCCACGTCGCCCGCGGCGTCGAGTGTGGCTTCCACCACCACGGTGCCTTGAATACCCTTCTCGAGTGCCGCGCGCGGATATGCGACCGGCGACCGGTGCAGCACGGCGGCGCCGCCGGGATCGGGGTCCTGGCCGCGCGCCCACTCGAGATGGAGCGCAAAGCAGGCGAGCGCGAGTGAGAGCGCCAGAATGCCGGGCAGCTTGGATGGTGCGTACTCGTGCGTGCCGGCGCCCATGAGCCTCTGGACGCGGTACAGCATCGAACCGCCGGTACTGCTCATCGCCAGGCTCGGCGTCAGGATGCGGAGCCGCTCCAGCCTGGTGAGCGCGCGCGCGTAGCACAGCGCGTCGCCGCAGGAGCGGACGGCCAGATCGTCGCAGCACAACTCGCGCTCGTGGCGCATGCGGGCCGACGTCCACCAGACGGCGGGATGGTAGAAGAGCAGCGTCTCGATCAGGATTTGGATCACGTTGACCAGGTAATCGTAGCGGCGGATGTGCGCGAGTTCGTGCGCCAGGACGGCTTCCAACTGCGGGGTGGTCAGGCCCAGCAGCGTGGCCGAGGGGAGGAGAATGACCGGGCGTAACCATCCGACCACGCTCGGGCCCACCACGCTCGGCGAATCGGCAACGGCGGTGATCAGCACGTGGATGGGGCGCGCGATTCCCAGGCGCTTGCCGCGTGCGAGGACGGCCGCGCGCACCGGCGGCGCGGCCGGTTCGCCGCGGCGCCGGAGCAACGAGACCTGGCGGCAGCCCCACACCAGCCGTACGGAGAAGAGCAGCACTCCGAGCGACCAGGCGGGCAGCGCCCACGATTGCAGGAGTTCCAGCCAGGCGGGCTGCGGAACGCCGGCGCCGACGGAGGGGGCAGGGATGGACGGCGCCTCGGAAACGGCGGCATGCGTCTGGATGGGCGCGGCAATGGGCCGCGTGTAGAGGACGGTCGCGGTGACGACCGGCAGCAGAGCGAGCAGCGCCATGGCCGCGCAGGCGGCGAGATAGCGGGCATTGGACGAGCGCTTCCGCAAGAGGAAGAGCGCGGTCCACAGTGAGAGCTACCAGCAGGCCCTGCCACGCGAAGTGGAACAGGGCCGCGGTGAGAGCCTGGGCAATGGCCGTCATTAGAGAGGCTCCTAGTTTTGGCGGAGGCTCAACCGCCCCGGCGCGGCGATGCGGAGGTACGCGTCCCCCTCGCTTCCCTGGCGGGTGAAAAAGTTCAGCTCGAGGTGTTCATCGAAATCCCTTACCGCCTTGGTGATTTTTTCCATCAACTCGGGGGAAAGCGTATCGCCGATGTGCACGGGCAGCCGCGACTTCAGTTCAGCGCCCGCCTGCGGTAGACCGATGATGTCGATGCTGACCAGAGTGCGGCCGGCGGGTGAGGCGGTGTTGAAGGTGACGGTTCCCTCGCGGGTATTGAGCGTGATGGTTCTGGAAGAATGGTGCTCGGCCTCGCGTTGGCTTGCGAGCTCGCGTAACGTGTCCTGCAACTGGGCCTGGAGCTGGACGGTTTCCGCCTTGTAGGATGAATCGGACTCGAGCGCCTGGTCGGCTAGTTTTGCGTGGACTTGCTCCAGGCGTGCCTTGAGTTCCGCGATGCGCGCCTCGATCTGCGATACCTGCTCTTGCTGCTCCGGTTCACCCTGCTTGAGTGCGTAGGCGACAGCGAGATTCTCGTATTGGTTCGTGGGGCGTTCCCTTTCCCGGGCCTGGGCCGCCGCCAGATCGAACGTGATGCTGACCTGACGCACAGTCCCGGCCGTGGAGGGCACGAAGCGCCACTCGAGGACCGATTGCAGTGCGACCCTGCGCAGCTCCGTGGGACCGCTCATCACGCGCATGCCCTCGACGTCGCCGGCGGCATTGAGTGTAGCTTCCACCACCACCGTGCCTTGAATGCCCTTCTCGATCGCCGGACCTGGATATTCGACAGACGACCGGTGGATCACGGCGGCGCCGCCCAGATCGACGCTCACACCGGGATGGTCGGTCGTGGCCTCCCGGATGAGTATCCCTGGAGCTGACCGCTCCTGGCCGCGCGCCCAGTCGAGATTCAGCGCAAAACAGGCGAGCGCGAGTGACAGCGCCAGAATGCCGGGCAGCTTGGATGGTCCGTACTCGTGCGTTCCGGCCCCCATGAGCCTCTGGACGCGGTACAGCATCGAACCGCCGTTGCTGCCCATCGCCAGGCTGGGCGTCATCACCCGGATCCGCTCCAGCCTGGTGAGGGCGCGCGCGTAGCACAGCGGGTCGCCGCAGGAGCGCACGGCCAGATCGTCGCAGCACAACTCGCGTTCGTGGCGGATGCGCGCCGACGTCCACCAGACGGCCGGATGGTAGAAGAGCAGCGTCTCGACGAGGGTTTGCAGTAGATTGACCAGGTAATCGTGCCGGCGGATGTGCGCGAGTTCGTGCGCCAGGACCGCTTCCAACTGCTCGGTGGTCAGGCCGAGCAGCGTGGCGGAGGGGAGGAGAATGACCGGGCGTAGCGCTCCGACGACGCTCGGGCCGACCACGCTCGGGCCATCGGCAACCGCGGTGATCAACACGTGGACGGGGCGCGCGATTCCCAGGCGCTCGCCGAGCGCGAGCACGGCCGCGAGCACCGGCGGCGCGGCCGGTTCTCCGCGGCGCCGCAGCACCGAGACCTGGCGGCAGCCCCACACCAGCCGCACGGAGAAGAGCAGCACTCCGAGCGACCACGCGGGCAGTGCCCACGATTGCAGCAATTCCAGCCACGCGGCTTGCGGAACGCCGCCGCCCGATGGGGCAGGGAAAGCCGGCGCCTCGGAGACTCCGAAGCGCAAATTCACGGGCGCGGCAATGGGCCGTGTGTACAGGACGCTCGCGGTGATAACCGGCAGCACGGCGAGAAACGCCAGGGCCGCGCAGGCGGCGAGATAACGGGCATTGGACGAACGCTTCCGCAAGAGGAAGAGCGCGGTCCACAGTAAGAGAGCTACCAGGAGGCCCTGCCACACGAAATGGAGCAGAGCCGCGGTGAGAGCCTGGGCGATCGCTGTCATTTTGTCCCTCCTTCGTATCGATCCAAAAGTTTCTCCATGGCCTCCAGTTCCTCGGGCGAAGATTTCCTGGTGGCCAGCGCCTGCAGCACCAGCGCTTTCACCGATCCGCCGAAGGCGCGGTGCAGCAGGTCGCGCAGCAACTGGCGCTGGGTCTGCTCGCGCGAGTGCCGGGCGCGGTAGATCTGCGGGCGCTGCGACTCGTCGCGGTCCACCAGGCCCTTTTCGGTCATGATCTGCAGGAGCTTGAGCACCGTGGTGTATCCGGTGGGCCGGGATTGGTTGAGCACGTTTTGAATGTCGCGCACCGAGCGTGGACCGGACTCCCACAGAACCTGCAGGATGCCGAGCTCCCCTTCGGTGGGGCGACGCTGTTTGAGCGCCATGCAGCTATTATTGACGAAGAGCTTCGTCATTGTCAACGAAAACTTTCGTCAGTGGACGGGGGAGGGAGATTTCGAACAATTCGCGGATTTGGCTACGCGGCTCGCCGCGCTCCCGGCCGCGTGAGCTCGACGATCCGTCTTCCGGCCAGCGCGGAGTAGCGGCTCACCCGCGGCGCATAGAGGGCGGCATAGTTGCCTGTCTTGTAGACCATCACCGCGTAAGGCAGAGACGCCACGAGGTCGAAGAAATAATGTTCTCCCAACCCCATGGTCGCAGCCGCCGTGAGAAACAGGAATGCCCCGCCGATCCACCGGCCCAGCGGCAGTTTGCGTGAATACCAGAGGATCAACAATGCTGTTGAGAAGTGAATGCTGGGTACTCCGTTCGGCGGACCGTTCAACAGGATCGGATGCGGGACAACCGGTCCATTCGGCAGCGAGGGGAAACCAGGAAACGCATACACCGGACCGCATACCGGGACGAGCAGATAGAACGGAATACTGAGCGCCACATCCAGAACGAATACCGGGATCAGGCTCATGGCTTCCCGATCCGAGCGGCGCCAAAGGTACCCGCCGAAGACCAGTACCATGGCGATCGGGAGCAGTTGATAGACCATCTCCAAGGGAACATTTAAGAAGCTGTGGCCCTGCACCAGGCGGCCCAAGACAAAACTCGGTTAAAATCCCAGATACTGGTCGAGCCGGTAGACGTACAAGTCGAGTTTATAAGGGCGGACACGCTCGACGCCTTCAAGAGCAAACATCGCGGCAAAGTTGTAGGGTGTGGTCAGTGTCAGTGCCAACAGGAACGGCTTGAGCCGCTTATCGCGTCCATGAAGACGAAGATAGGCAACCGAGCCCAACAATAACAACAGATTTCCCAGCAAAAAGTACATGCAGAGTCTAAGCCTGAAATATTAACTTTGGATAAGCCCTACGGCTTCCAATCCAAGATCCGGCCCACAGTATACTCAGGGACTGCCGGCGCTGCAATACACACTTTTGTCTAATGCATCGCGTTGTCCGCCGGGCATCCGCCGGCGATCCCCAGCCCGCATTTCGCTAGAATGGAGACCGGTAAGGCCGGAGGCAAAGATGGTCATCGCATCGCAGCTACGTACCGGAATGGCAGTTCAGTACCAGGGGCAGGATTACAAGGTGGTGGCCGCGGAGTATCACCCCGGGCAGGGGCAGATGGGCGGCAGTACGCACGCGCGTTTGCAGAACCTGGATACCGGGACTTTTTGGGAGCACAGTTTCCGCGCCGACCTGAAGCTCGAAGAGATCCCACTCCAGAAGCAGGCGCTCGAGTTTCTGTATGCCGATGGCGGCCAGTGCTTCTTCATGAATCCGGAGAATTACGAACAGACCGAGATAGCGAGCGAGATGGTGGGGCGGCAGGCGGAATTCCTGGAGCCGGGGATGAAGGTGTCGGTGGAGTTCGTGGCAGGCCGCCCGGTGGGCGTGCTGTTTCCGGGCGTGCTGGAGGTGAAGATCGCGGACACGGCGCCGCCCATACACCAGCAGGACAACACGTTCAAGCCGGCGAAATTGGGCAACGGGGTGGAGGTGATGGTGCCGCAGTTCATCAAGACCGGCGACGCGATCCGGCTGGATTTCGCGACCATGAAATACATGGACCGGGTGAAAGGGAAACACGGATAGGAAAAAACACCGCTCCCTTACGGTCGCGGCTCCGAATCGGGAGCGGAGCCGTGACCGTCAGGGAGCGGCCGCTACTTCTTTTCTTCCTTCTTCTTCTGCTTCTCTTTCGGGGCGGCCTCCTGCTGCGGGCGCTCGTTGCGCGGAGCGGCGGCGGGCTGCGCCGCGGGCTGCGGCGGTCGCGCTACGGGCATGCGCTCGTTGGGTGGCTCCTGCCTCACAGCGGGCTGGGCGGCTGGTTGCGCGGCGGGCTGCGGCCGGGGCGTTGCATTGGGCGGACGATCGCTGCGCGGCTGTGGCTGGGCAACGGCCGGTTCCTGCCGTGTGGGCAGCGTTCGCACCATGGGGCGCGGAGCCGGAGCGTTGTTGCGGAGGGTGTTGACCTGCGCGGGTTCGAGCGGCCTGCCCGGATTGGCTTGCAAGGCCTGCTGCCGGGCGGCGAAGGAAACCGGCGGCGGGGGCGGCGCCGTCTTGACCACTACGGTCCGCTGCACCAACCTGGCCGGCGGCGCTGCCACGGGACCTCCGGTGCGCACTACGACGATGCTCTCACGGCGCGGCGCAACCAGCGCGGTGGTCCCCGTTACCTGCGCCTGCGCGATCACTCGGGCATCCACGCGCACCGAGACCTGAGCGACGGGCCGCGCGGTAACGAAGGCCTCGTGCGGCACCACCATCACGGCGCCCTGCACGTTCTGATTCACATAACGGACGTTGGTGACGCCGATCACGCTGACATTGGTCACATGCACGATATTGATCTGCCGCACGTAGACTTCGCTCACGTGATACGCCGGGCGGTACACCTCGCCCGGCCCCAGCGGGAACCACGCCGCGACGCCCCCGCCGCCGACACCCACCGAGACACCGAATCCCGCACCGCCCACGAAGGCCACCAGGGCCGGCGCGTACACCGGCCGGGCTCCGACCACCATCCGTCCCGGCACCCATACCCACGCCCCGCCGGCAAATGCCCAGCGGCCGTAGTGGAACGGCGCGAATCCCCAGGGCGCCTCGTCGATCCACGTCCAACCCCACGGCTCGACCCATGCCCAGTGGCCGTAATGATAGGGCGCCCATCCGGCCGCCACGCCCCGCGGCGTCCACACCCAGCCATACTGCGGAGACTGGGTCCACACGCCGTACTCGTCCAGGTCCTCGTAGCCGACCATATCGCGCGGTACGTAGCGCGCCGAAATCTGCGCCTGCGCTTCGCGGCGCTCGCGCGCCTCGCACCATCGGTCGAACTCGTCCGAAGGCGGCACGGCGCTGATCTCCTGCGTGACCGATTCCGCGCCGGCGATGCGGGCGCTCTCTCGCGGGTGCACCGGGAAGGCCGCTCCGCCTCCGGTCACCGCGGCGTCTCCTGCGCGCACCGTGACGAAGGTAATGTTGTTGTCGCTATCCGCGCTAATGCGGTAGTCTCCCGGCCGCAGCAGCGTCACCGCCACGTTGGGAGTGTCCACCTCGTACGCCTCGTCGTCCGCCATGTTGCGGATGCGGATGTGAATGGTCCCCTGGGTGAGGCTGAGCTGCACCGTGCGGTCGTCCAGGTTCAGGATGGACATCGCGGTTTGAGGGGCCATGCGAATGGCGGTGGACCCCACATGGATCTCCGTCTGCGCCCCTGCGTCGGCCCACAGATGATCTCCCGTGGTGAGGGGATAGTTCATTGTGGCGGGGCTCCATTCCTCCACGCTGCCAGGCCGGAACGAGACCGATCCGCTCTGGAAGTTCAGGCGCGCCACGCGCGACGGCGGGTCGTCGCCATCCGCGAAGGCAGAAGCCGAAATCGTCAAGAAAGCCAGTGTAAGTAGTGCCTTACGGTTCATGAGCCGCTCCTCCAAACCCCATTGACGCAATCCAGTATTAAGGGTTGCCGAAGGTTTCATTAAAATCCGGCAATCCACCCGGGGAACTGGACGGCGTTTCTCTATGGTAACGCCAGGGCCACCAGTTCGGCGGGATATCCAGCCGCTCCCACCGCCACCACGATGAACTGCCGGCCGCCCGCCATGTACGTCATGGGGACCCCGGTCGCCATGGCCGGCAGCGCCATCTCGTGAATGACTTTTCCGGTCTTCTTCTGGATGGCGCGGAACGTAGTGCCGCCGGCGCCGGCCGGGCTGGCGAACAGGTTGTTGCCATCCGCGCCGAAGAGCAGCGTCTTGGTGACCAGCAGCGGAGAACGCGAAGGCCTTCCGGTATTGCTCAAGTCGACGCCCTTCAGGGCAGGATGGTTCTTCACGTAATCCGGCGCCTCACCATTGGCGATCATCCAGAGGTGGTCTCCGGTATTTAAGTCGATAGCCGTAATGCGGCCCCATGGCGGCTTCGCGAGAGGCAGCCCCTGCGGGCCGATGTTGGTTCGCGCCGCGGGGCGGACGGATTGGTCTTCGTCGGACGGCGTTGCCGTGCTGCGTCCTCCGCCCCCTCCGCGCCCGCCCACGTAACCCATGTCCGAGCGCTTGGGGTCCGCCTTGATCACCGCCAGGGCTTCGGCGTTGGTCACCGACGAAACGTACAGAACTCCGGTTTCCGCGTCGACCGCCCCGCCGGGCCAGTTCGCGCCGCCGACGTGCGCCGGCAACAGCAGCATCGCCGCCTTGCCATTCGTGTCGGCCACGATGGGCGGAGTATAGAGCGGGCCCATCTTGTACTGCAAGGCAATCTTCACGGCCTCGGCGTGGAGCGCGGGCGTAAGATCGATCAGGTCGTCGAGGCTGGTGCCTTGCCGGTCGAACGCCGCGGGCTTGGTGGGGAACGGCTGCGTGGGCGAAGTCATCTCGCCGGGCACGTCGGACTGCGGCACCGCGCGCTCTTCGATGGGCCACACCGGCTGGCCCGTGACGCGGTCGAACACGTAGGTGAATGCCTGCTTGGTGACCTGCGCCACCGCCTTGATCTTTTTCGAATTGACCGTGATATCCACCAGGATGGGAGGCGCCGCGATGTCCCAATCCCAAATGTCGTGATGCACCAGTTGGAAATGCCAGATGCGCTTGCCGGTGCGCGCGTCGAGGCACACCAGGCTGTCGGAGAAAACGTTGCTGCCGGGACGGTTGCCGCCATAGAAATCGCCAGTCGGCATTTCCACCGGGATGTAGACGTATCCCAGTTCTTCGTCGCCGCTCAAGGGCGCCCACGCGCCCGTGTTGCCGGTGAATTTCCAGGAGTCGTTCTCCCAGGTTTCGTGGCCGAATTCGCCCGGACGCGGAATCGTGTGGAAGGTCCACAGGCGCTTGCCCGTGCGCACGTCGAAGCCGCGTATGTAGCCGGGGACGTTCTCCTTGGTGGGCGGAGCGGTGCCGGCGAGCAGGGCCGCGCCCACCACCACGGTGTCGCGCACCACGATGGCGGGCGAGCTGGCTCCGATCTTGCCGGGCTTCACCACTTCGCGATCCAGCCCTTCGGTCAAATCGATCAGGCCGCTGTTGCCGAAGCCCGCTACCGGCGTGCCGTTTTTGGCATTTAGCGCGATCAACTGGTATCCGGGCGAGATCAGGAGAATGCGGTCGTCGCCCTTGCCATCGCTCCAGTACGCCAACCCGCGATTCACGGTACGCGCCACCACCGCGCCGCGCGGCCCTTCATCCAGCCGGTACATCCAGAGAGTCTCTCCGGTGGCGGCGTCCACGGCCACCACGTCGCGCCTGGTGCCCGCGGTGAAGTAGAGGACGCCGCCGATCATAAGGGGCGTCACTTCCCAATTGAAATCCGGCCGCCGGCCGAAGTTTTGCGACTTCCAGACCCAGGCGGTCTTCAGTTCCTTGACGTTGGTTTCGTTGATCTGGTCGAGCGACGAGTACTTGGTGGTGCCGGCATCGCCGCCGTAGAAGCGCCACTCGCCGTTGCGCATGCCTTGCTGCGCAGGGGCGATGGCGAGCGCCAGAAACAAAATCGAATGGGATGTCCGCAGGTTCATCGTTTGGCCTCGATGCGAATGTCGTTCAAGGGAGTGGCCTCATGCTCCAGCTCTTTTTGCCCCGCGGGGAATTCGTTGACGCTCAGGATGTACGCGACGATATCGGCGCACTGGCGTGTGCTCAGGTTGCCGGGATCGTCGGAGGGCATGGTCTTGCGGATCGATTCGAACAGGGCGCCGACGGTCTTGCTGTTCCACTTGTGCAGGAAGGCATCGCCCGCAAGGGCCGGAGCGTCCTCGCCGCCCGCCAGGTTTTCCGCGTGGCATTTCATGCATTCCTCGGCGTAGGCGGCTTGCCCGCGCTGCGCCTGTGACTGGGTGTACACGCCATCCCAGACGGAGCGCGCGGCGGCGGCAAGGGAGATGGCGGCGAAGAAAATCGAAATGAGGACCCGGCGCATAGGGCGTCTCATATTGTATGCGAAAGGGGGGCGGGGGCGCGTGGGAGACCGCGTCTCCACTGGTCAAGCTCGGTGGGCCTTTTCGGCCAGGCGGACTCGCGGCAGGAACCCCGGCCCTGGACGTTCGCTACAGATTCGGCGTGAAGGAAGGTCCGGATCTGCACGGGAGACGATCACATTGGGGATTCATCGAGGAGGTCCAGGACCTCTTGTTCCACTAGCCGCGAGCGCGTGAGATCCAATACATCGAGATCCGCGCACTCAATAATCTCCGCCACCCTGTCTCTGACTTCTCCAGCGGTTGCGGGTGTCCACTCGCGTAGTTTCGCGTCCAGTTGTTCGGCCAGCGCATCCATTACAGCCAGTTTACCGCAGCGGAAGAGTCGCATCCCAAGGCTGGCTTCATTTCAGTGTTTGCGGCATAATTGGTTCATGGTGAAGTCGGTCGAAGGGGTTTACCGCAACGGGAAGGTCGAGCTTATCGAGCCCCTAACCGAGGCCGAAGGTTCGCGTGTGATTGTGACGTGGGTCCAACCCGCCGCCTCAATCGATCTTCGCGAAAGAGGAATCGACGAATCTCAGGCGGCTGACCTGCGCCGCCGGTTAGCCCCATTTGCTGAAGATTGGGACCGCCCCGAGATGGCCGCCTATGACGAATTGCCGCCGCGGTGACGTGGTCCTGGTCTTGTTCCCGGATTCGAACCTGCGGACGTCGAAGCGGCGGCCGGCATTGGTTGTGCAAGCTGATCGACTGGGAACAGACCTGCCCCAAACGATCGTGGCCATGATCACCAGTAACATGGCTCGCGGAAGCCACTCCAGCAGAGTGATCGTGCGGGCCGACACCGAGAGCGCCAAACGTGCGGGCCTGTTGATGGACTCGGTGATTATGACCGACAACCTCGCCACCGTTCATTACGATGAGATTGACCGTGTAATCGGGGCCTTCCCGGAAATGACGGAACTCGACGCCGCATTGCGGACCACCCTGGCACTGTAGCTGGCCACTCGCTAGCCCTTCCCCACCGCCGCCACCAGCCGCGCCATCTCACTCCGCACCTCTTCGCGCGGGAAATGCGCGCGCTCGCCATGGCCGGGGAGAACCCATTCGAAAGAGTAAGGCTCCAGCCGCGCCACCGATTCTACTTGCCGGCTCCAGGAATACCAGCAGACGTCTCGCGACGCCGTGAGCCTTCCGCGCGCCCGGCTCCACCAGATGTGATCGCCGCTGAAGAGAAATTCGCTCGCGTGCAGCAGCACCGTGTGGCCGCGCGTGTGGCCGGGTGTGGGAATCGCCACAAAGCCGGGCGCCAGCTCCACCGGGTCGAAGCCGTCGATGACGCGCTCGGCATCGGGCTGCGAGTCGAGCTCCAGCCGGTGGATGATGCGCGTCGCACCGAAGCGCTCCGCATACAACGCGGCATCGGCGACATCGTCGCGGTGCGTGAGAAAGATGTACCGGATCCCGCCCTTCTCCGCGAAACGCCGCGCCAGGTGCTCGACAAATCGCGGCGCGTCGATCAGCCAGTTGCCGCCGGCGTGCTCCACGAAGTAGCTGTTGCCGCCGAACGACTTCCGCGAGTTGAAGCCGCAGTACGAAACGCGCGGCGTGAGCGGGAGCGGAAAATCGCCCACGGCCGCCGCGATTCCACTCTTGTCGGCGGTGCCGATCGACCCGGTGGGACACGCCACCAGCGCGCGCAACGCGGCGCGCGTGTCCGCGGCATCGCGCGGCTGCAATTGGACGAATGAGTATTCGCCTGTTTCGCCGAAGGTGCGCGGCGCGATCTGCCGGCAGGTGTCGCAGTCGATGCAGGTGGGGTCGACGAAGAAGGATCCGGGTGCGTTTTCGGGCAGGGACTGCGCCCGGTTGGCCATGCTCTCAGGATCGCACAGGCGATACACTCGAATCATGGCCGCACGCATTCCTCCGCCCTCGCCGGAATACTTGCAGTTCCTCTCGCCTTACGCGCCCGGCATCGTCGAACTGGCGCTGGCGACGCGCCGGCTGGTGCTCGAGGAAGCGCCGGGCGCCGTGGAATTGATCTACGATGCGTACAACGCCGTGGTGGCGGGCTACTCGTTTACGGGACGTCCCAGCGAGGCGTTCATTCACATTCCGGTTTACGCGAACTGGGTGAATCTCGGCTTCCACCGCGGATCGGAGCTGGACGATCCGGCGGGCGTGCTCCAGGGCAGCGGCCGATGGGTCCGGCACATCCGGATCGCGCAACCGGCGGATCTCGACCGGCCCATGGTGCGGGCGTTCGTGCAAGCCGCCGTGGCGCGCGCCAAGCGGCCCGATGCGGCAGCCGCGAAGAGTGTCAAGAAGGGCCAGAGCGTGGTGCACGCAATCTATCCCAAGAGGCGGCGGCCGAAGTAAGGGCTCGTAGCAACCGCTGCGGCTCCCTCCGCTCCCTCCGTTCCCTCAGGTTTTGGTTTTTGTTTTCTCTCCGCGTCTTCCTCCGCGCCTCCGCGTCAAGTACCCGCCTTCCACCCGCTACTTCACCACCGGCAGCACAATCGCGCTCGCCGACTGACCCGCATGATAAATCCTCTGCGTAGCCTTCACGTAATCCGCCGCGTGCGCCTCGAAAATATTGGGCACGAACTTCTGGGGATTGCGGTCGTACACCGGGAACCACGTGCTCTGCACCTGCACCATGATGCGATGCCCCTTGCGGAAGGCGTGCGCCGCGGTGTGCAGGTCGATGGCATAGCGCACCACCTTGCCCGCCGGCACCGCCTCCGCGCGCTCGAAGCCGTTGCGAAACCGCGCCCGCAGGATCTCGTCGGCGACGATCAGTTGGAACCCTCCCATCTTCGTCTTGGTCTCCGCATCGTCGGGCGCATCCTCCGGGTACACGTCGATCAGCTTGACCACCCAGTCGCTGTCCGTTCCCGACGTCGATGCGAAAATCTCCGCGGCGATGTCCCCGGCCACTCGCACATCCGCGCCGAGCGGCTCGGTCTGCCACGAAAGCACGTCGGGGCGATGGTCCACGAAGCGCTGGTCCTCGACCAGCCACACCTTCCACTCCGGCCCCGGATACGTCGGAGGCACCGGCCGCGGACGATACGGCACAGGGTTGGCGGGGTCGCTGACGTACTCGTCGAAACCGCTCTCCCCGCCCGCATCGAAGGACAGGCGCCGCCCTTCGTGGAAATACAAGCGCCGCGTTCGACCCCTTGCTTGGGCGGCCACGCATCGTACTGGCGCCACTCATTGGTGCCGGTCTCGAACGTGGTGGCCTCGGCCAGGTGCAACTCGCCTACGCCGCGCAACCAGTAGTCGAACCACGGCTGGAAAATGTTCTCGCGGTAATACTGCGAGGTGTCCGATCCGAAACTGATGGCGCCCAGGCGGCTGCCGTTTCCGTTCCACTGCCCGTGGTTCCACGGCCCGGCCACGAAGTAGTTGCGATGCTCCGTGTCGTGCGGTTCGAGCTTCTCGTAGATCGTCTGCGGGCCGTAGAAATCCTCCTGTCCCACCAGCCGGCCACGTGCACGATGGGAACTTTGACTGCGTTCAAATATGGAGCGAACGCCAGCCGCTGCCAGAAGCGGTCGTAACTCGGGTGATGGACGAAGTCTTCCCAGGTGGGAATCTTGCCGTGGAAGTGCCGCTCGTCGGCGTTCGAAAGCGGGCCCAGCCCCAGATACCAGTCGTAGGTGTCGCCGCGATCGAACTGGAACCGGTAGTTTTCGGTGGAGCTGGTTTCGAGCATCGCCGAGTACTCGAAGCCGTAGCTCAGGCGGAACGCGCCGTTGTGGTGGAAGTCGTCTCCCAGAAACTGGTCCGCGGGCGAGGCCTGCTCGATCACCGCCTTCAACGCGGGATGCGGATCGAGCGCCGCCATCACGGCGGTCCACCCGTCGTACGAAGTGCCCGCGATGCCCGCGCGCCCGTTGTTGTTGGGGATGTTCTTGATCAGCCAGTCCACCGTGTCCCAGGCGTCGGTGGTCTCGTCCACGCCCTTGGGATCGGCGGG
>Ga0209415_10007795_pt1 | contig 18639 bp, 18 predicted proteins | sample PeaSoiSIISIP2007_FD_187696 | JGI IMG/M metagenome (GOLD analysis project Ga0209415, IMG submission 187696) | Peat soil microbial communities from Weissenstadt, Germany - SII-SIP-2007 (SPAdes) (version 2) | ecosystem: Environmental > Terrestrial > Soil > Wetlands > Peat | place: Germany...
GTATTCGTCGCACCCGTCGTCACGTCGGCGAGCACCTTCGGAAACACCACGATCGTGATGAAGGTCGGGGTCAACGTGGGGGCCGGCGGGACCGGCGGTGTGTTTTGGTGGACATCGGTGCTGGCGTTCGCTGAAACCGTTACGGCGTTGGCCGGCTGCAGGGTAGTACAGTTGCAAGCGATCACTGTCAGGATCAAGACGAGCATCCAGCGGGAAGGCAAGACGCCCCGCTGCTCGCGTGAGGTCAGGACCGAGGCTGATGTCGCAAAGGACACCTGCTCCGCCGATCTCGCGACGATCAGACGCAAAAGACTCACTGCCTGACGGTAGGCCTGCCTTGCCACGTTATCTCTCCTAGCGCGCCCGGCTTAATTCGCCTTCGACAAAGAACCCCCAGTCAAGCGGCCGCTCACAGCGCAAAGAACATGCACTGAGTTGAATGCGGAGTCAAGCTCCTCTCTCTGTGCGACGCTTTGGTCCGGCGGCGCTTGCATCGGTGCGCGGCCCGGTTTACGCCTGCGGCATGCCGTTTCGCAACCTCACCGTCATCGACATCGCCACGCTCGGCGCCGCGCCGCAGATCGCCGCGTTCTTCGGCGACTTCGGCGCGCGCGTCATCAAGGTCGAGCATCCGCGCGGCGACGGTCTGCGCCGGCTCGTGGATGCGCGCGGCGCGGCGTTGCAGTGGAAGATCGTCAATCGCAACAAGCAATGCGTGACGCTCGATCTCACCAAGCCGGCGGGCCGCGAGCTGCTCGGGAAGATGCTGGTACGCGCCGACGTGCTGGTGTGCGCTTTGAGCGGCGAGCGCCTGAAACGCTGGGGCTTGGACACGCACCAACTGGCGCAGCGTCATCCGCGGTTGGTCGTGGTGAACCTGACCGCGTACGGCACCACCGGCCCGTGGGCCGAGCGCCCCGGCTCGGGCACGCTCGCCGAGGCGATGAGCGGGCTCGCCGCCCTCACCGGTCCGGCCGACGCCCCGCCGACGCTGTCGCCGGTCGGTCTCGGTGACTACATGGGCGTGCTGCAAGGCGTCATCGCCGCGCTCATGGGATTGTACGCCCGCGACGCCGGCGGGCGCAGGCGCGGGCGCAGGCGCGGCGAGCTTTTCGACGTGGCCATGTACGAGCCGCTCCTCGGCCTGCTGGCGCAGCGCATCGCCGTTGCGGTGCGCGACGGCGTCGAACCCGGCCGTCACAGCAATCGCTTCCCGGCGGTAGCGCCGCGCAACACCTATCGGACCGCCGACGGCGAGTGGGTGGCGCTCACCGCGGGAACCGACGAGCTGGTGCGCAAGCTGTTTCACGTCATCGGCCGCCCGGAGCTGTGCGACGATCCGCGCTTTTGCGACAACCGGGCACGCGCGGCCCACGTTGACCAGCTGGATGCGATCATCGCCGACTGGGTGAGGGCACGCCCCGGCGACGAGGTCGTGACCGCGTTCAACGTCGCGGGCGTATCGCTCGCCGCCGTTGATGGCCTGCTGCGCGTCGCAGTTAATCCGCACTTCCGGGCGCGCAGCAACCTGGTCGAGATCGACGATGCCGACGTCGGTCCGATCACCACTGCAGCACCCGCGCCAGGGCGCGCACATGATCCGGGACACATCCGCCACTTGGGTCGCAGTCTTGGTGCCGACAACCGAGAAGTCTATTGCAACTGGTTGGGACTGAGCGACGAACAGCTTGCCGCGCTGGCAACTGATGGGATCATCTGAATAGCGAAAGGAGACGCCATGGACTTCACGATTCCCGCCGACATCCAACGCAAGCTCACCGAGCTCGACGACTTCATCGAGCGTGAGATCAAGCCGCTGGAACGCGAGCACATGCAGTTTTTCGACTACCGCCGCGAGCACGCGCGCACCGATTGGGAGAACGGCGGCCGGCCGCGACGCGAATGGGAAGCGCTGCTCGCCGAGATGCGCCGGCGCGCCGACGCCGCCGGCCACCTGCGCTACGCACTGCCCAAGGACCTGGGCGGACAGGAAGCCGGCAACCTCGCCATGGCCATCGTGCGCGAGCACCTCGCCGCCAAGGGGTTGGGCTTGCACAATGACTTGCAGAACGAGTCCTCGATCGTCGGCAACTTCCCGACCGTGCATATGATGCGGGCGTTCGGCACCCCGGAGCAGAAGAAGGAATTCCTGCCGGGGATGATCACCGGCACCCATCGGCTCGCGTTCGGCCTCACCGAACCCGATCACGGCAGCGACGCGACGTGGTTGGACACCACCGCGGTGCGCGACGGCGGCGACTGGCTCATCAACGGCAAGAAGCGGTTCAACTCGGGCATGCACCATGCCAATTACGACATGGTCTTCGCGCGCACGGCGGGGAAGCCGGGCGACGCGGAGGGCATCACCTGCTTCATCGTGCCGGCCGATACGCCCGGGCTCAGCGTTGACTTCATGTGGTGGACCTTCAACATGCCGAGCGACCATGCCGAGGTGACGCTCGACAACGTGCGCGTGCCGCACGGCGCGATCTTCGGCGAGCCGGGCAAGGGCTTGGCGCTGGCGCAGCACTTCGTGCATGAGAACCGCATCCGGCAAGCGGCGTCAGGCGTCGGCGCGGCGCAGTACTGCATCAACGAGAGCGTGCGGTACGCCAAGGAGCGTCTGGTGTTCGGCAAGCCGCTATGGCTGAACCAGGCGATCCAGTTTCCGCTCGCCGAGCTGCAGACCGAGTGCGAAATGGTGCGCACGCTGGTGTACAAGACCGCGTGGCTCATGGACCAGCAGCATCACATGGAGGTCACCGACAAGGTGTCGATGTGCAACTACCGGGCGAATCGCCTGGTGTGCAGAGCCGCCGACCGCGCCATCCAAGTGCACGGCGGCATCGGCTACACGCGCCACAAGCCCTTCGAGCACATCTACCGCCACCACCGCCGTTACCGCATCACCGAGGGCTCGGACGAGATCCAGATCCGGCGCGTCGCCGGCATCATGTTCGGCCGGCAAGCGAAGCACGCGTGACTACCGTTTGCTAAGGCGTGCCTGAACCTCTGCCGGCAGCGGCAGTGCGATCGCCGGATCCAGGTTGCCCTTGCCGGGAACGTAGTTGGCTTCCAGGCGCAGCCCGTCCGGATCCTCGAACAGCACGGAGTAGTAGCCCAGCGCCCACCCATCCTCCTGCGGCGGGTGCACGATGCGCGCGCCGAGCTGTTGCACGAAGGCGTAGATCGCGTCGACGTCGTCGCGGCTGCGCGTGCGAAAACAGAGATGGTGCAGCCCGGCGCGGTTCTGGTCGAACGCGGTGTGCGCGTGCGCGGCACTCGCGGCGCGGATGCCGACGCCGGTGCGGCTGCCGACGCAGTAGAAGAGGGAATCGGTCTTGACGAGGCACTGCATCTCGAAGAAGCCGAGGAGCTTCTCGTAGAACGGCAGGCAGCGCCCGAAGTCGCGCACCGTCAGATAGACATGGGCGATGCCGTTGAGCTGCATGGACTCACCGCGTGCTGCCGCAGCGCTGGCGCAGCAGACGCAGGGACGGGAAGCCGAGCAGAAAGGTTTGCACCGCCCACCCGCGGGCGCTGGTCTCGAGACCGGCGCGCCGCGCCAAGCGCCACGCGTACCTAGCCTCGGCGGCATGCGTAAGCACCGCCGCGACAAAAATGATGCGCAGCCGCCCTTGCGCGAGCCCCGCCGTCGCGTGTGCGCACCATGTCGCGTACGCTCCGGCATCGAACGCCAGCACTCCCAACGTGCCCAAGCCGCCGAGCACGGCAACCCACCAGCCGAGGCCGGGACGATCGACCCGGTCGGACGGCAACCTGCGCACGTCTTCTTCACTGGAAGGCATGCAGCGCTTGTACGCCGTCGCCGCACGACGTGTCAAAGGCGGGCGCCCTTCGTGCGTGCGCCGCACGGCCGGCCCGTGCATCGCGATGTGATTACCGCGCCCGGCGACCGAAGAGGCCGCCGAAACAGCCGGACGGGCGTCATCGGGCTTGACAGACTCGCGAAGCGGCGTACTGGATGGAGTAGCGTTTCAATCAGGTCCAGCGGTCGCAAGGAGGAAAGCATTATGACCACACTGCGATTCGGAGCCGTCATCGTTGCCATTGGCGTCTTGGGATTGGGAACGGCGTACGGCGCGTCGACCAAGGCGACCTGCATCGCGCAGGCGCGCACCGCCAAGCAATCGTGCGTGAAGGACTGTCAGACTTCGTTTCAGGATGCCAGGATCGGCTGCTTGAACATCGATCCAACCTGTGCCGCCGCCTGCGAGAGCACCGAGGCGACCTGCACCGCCCCGTTTCTAGCCATCTTGGGTCCATGCCTCGACACGTGCGACTCTCAGCTCCAGACGGCAAAGCAAGCGTGTCCGCCGCTGAGCGATCCGACACATGCCGACTGCATCGATCAGGCACAGCTGGCAGCGTTCAACTGCCGCGATACATGCCGCGATGATCCGCAGGTAAGCCCAGGGCTGCAGGAGTGCCGGCAGGCATACTACGCGTGCCTGAAGGGCTGTCCGCCGGCGCAGTAAGCGGGCTCAGCCGCTCGTTTCGCACTAGATCCGTTCCGCGGCATCGCGCGGAACGGCGTCGCCCAACCCGACCGGGCACGGGTGTGGAGGTGTCTGTTTGAGCTGACGCTCCATTCGTGGTCGCTGCGCGCCGATTCTGATACAACGGCGACCGCGAGGGGCTCGGGTGCGACCGCAAAAGTCCGATACCGTCATCCCCGGGTGGTGGCTGGCGCTGGCAACCGTCGCCGCGGTCACCAGCGGCGTGGCCGGCGCGTTGGCCGTGATGTGGGAGCGCTTCGCGGCCGGCGCGGCGCTGCTGCTGCTCAGCGTGCTGGTGCTGCGGTGGCCGCGGTCGATTTGGATTGCCGAGGCGCCCGGCGAGCCGTCACGTCGAACGCGCCGGCTGGGCCTGCTGGCGGTGTGTGTCGTGGCGGTGTTTTTCCGCACCTACAGGCTGGATCTGCCCGGCATCTGGGGCGACGACGCGATCAACGGGCTGCTCGCCTACCAGGTGCTCGACGGCAAGATCACCTCTCCCTTCCAGCTGGTGACGCACTCCATGAGCGAGTTCCACGCGCTCACCAACTACGCCATCGCCGGCGCGTTCTGGGCGTTCGGTGCGAGCCCGGCGACACTGCGCCTGCCCGGCATCCTCGCCGGCACGTTGGCCGTGCCGCTCTTCTACGGCGTCGTTGCGCCGCTGTTCGGGCCGCGCGTCGGCTTGATTGCGGCATTGTTTTTCGCCTGCTCGCCGCTGCAGGTCAGCCATTCGAAGATCCTCATTCAAGTCATCTTCGGCGAGTTCTTTCTGCTGCTCGGTCTGTGTCCCCTGGTGCAGGGGTTCACCAGTCGGCGGCGTTGGCTCATCGTTGCGGCGGGGGTTCCGATCGCTGCGTCGCTCTACACGTATCATTCGGCGAAGCTGGCGCCGGCCATCGCGGTCGTGCTTCTGCTCGCCATGCTGTTTCGGGAGGGCAAGGCCGGATGGCGCGCCTTTGTCGTGCCGGCCGCCAGGTTCGTCATCGTCGTGATGGTGTGCGCCCTGCCCGCCGTCTATTCGTACCTGTCACATCCCGGCGCGCTCACGGCGCGGATCGGCGGCGTGGCGCTCTGGCAACCGTCAGAGGCGGGCGGGGCGGGAGGCGCCGCCCTCCGGCAACTTTGGGATTCCGTGTGGCGGACGCTGATGATCTTTCACTACCAGCAAGGTCCCGTGTATCACTGGGTGGGAATCGGCGGCGACCCGGCGTTCAACGCCGTGGTGGCATTCCTGCTGGTGCACGGGTTGGTGCAGGCGCTGCGGCATGCCAACCAACCGCGACACTGGGCGCTGCTCGCGTGGGCCGCCATCGGCTTGGTGCCCGGGTTCCTTTCGACCGAGGCGCCGCGCGTCTATCGCGTGCTGTTGGCAACGCCGCCACTGTACGTGTGGGCGGCGCTCCCGCTGGTGGCGCTCCACGACGCCGCCCGGCGCGCCGGACGGCTGCGCCGCTGGCTGCAGGGCACGGTTGCAGCCCTTGTCCTTGCGGTCCCGCTCATCGACTTCAACTACTACTTTTTCCGCGTGTACACGCATGCCGAGTTCCGCTGGTTCCAGGCCGCTCGCATGGTGGACATGGCACAGACGCTACGACGGCTCGGGCCCGGTTGGACCGGCTACGTGCTCTCCGACAGCTTCGACGTGAACTACGAAACGCTGCGGTTCATCACCCGCGCGTGGGGGCTGACTATGCGCGGCGTGAACAGCCTGGCGGAGGTCCTTCCGGTCCGCGACGGCGGCGCGCTGTTCATGATGGACCGCGGCGACATCGACGCGAGCACGGCGATGCGCGCCTTCTATCCCGGCGTCACGCTCGACGTACACCGCGACCCGCCGCCGCGCAGCTGGTGGTTCGATCGCTGGCTGCCGCTGGCGCCGCGGACCGCCGGCGCGGCACCCACCGGCGCTTTTTTTGCGGTGTCGCCACAGGTGGCCGATTCGATCCGCGGCGTCACCGTGACGTTCCTGACGGAGAACGGGACCCCGATCACGAGCCGGATCGATCGGCAGTTGCAGCTCCGGCAGCCGGTGGATCTGCCGGCTACACCGGCGGCAGTCGCCCGCGTGCAGTGGTTCGGTGCGCTCGACCTTGCCGGCGAAGGGACCTACACGTTTGCGCTGCAATCAGCGGCGGCGGCGCAGGTGTGGATCGACGGGCGGCTGATTGTTTCACATGACGCCCCGGAAGCGACCACCGCGCTGGCGCAGGGCTGCCATCGCATCAGCGCCGCGGCGACGGTGGCCGGGTGGCCCGTCCTCAACCTGCAGTGGCAACCGCCGGGCGGCCACCTGGAAGACATTCCGCCTGCGGTGCTGTTGCGCAACGCGGACGTCCACGGGCTGCTGGCCGAGTACGATCTCACGGATCGGCAGATCCATCGCATCGAGCCGTATCTCTACTACGCGTTCTTCCCGTCCCCGTTTCCCGCGCCGTTCACCGTCCGCTTCCGCGGCACGCTGACCGTGCCGGCGGCGGCCGGCTACCGTCTCGAAGTCGATGCCAGCCCACAGCACACCGTGAACATCGACGGCCACAGCTGGCCGCCGGCACAGCCGTTGTCCGCCGGCGCGCACAGCTTCGAGCTCGTCATGCCCAACGTGCGTGACGGACCTCACCTGCAACTCTTCTGGCATCGTCCGGACGGCACGCGCGAATTGATTCCCCCCGAGGCATTCAGCCCGCCGGTGGAGGCAGCGCCGAGCGCGCAGAACGGATGAGCGGTGGCATCACGCCGAGGCACCTGGTAGACCGAGGCCGCATCGCAGCGAGGAAAGTCCATGCAGATACGCGGGAAGGTGGCGCTGATCACCGGTGCAGGGTCGGGCATCGGGCGCGCCACGGCGGAACGGCTGGCACGTGAAGGGGCGGCGATCGTGGCGGTGGACGTCGACGAAGCGGGCGCCCGCGCCACGGCGGCGCGCATCGCCGCGGCCGGCGGGAGCGCCGCTGCGTTACGCGCCGACGTCGCCAATCCCACCGAAATCGAAGGCATGATCGCCGTCGCCGAAGCGCGTTTCGGCGGGCTCGACATCTTGCACAACAACGCCGGCGTCGGCACCGGTCAGCCGGGGTATCCGGCGGCGGCGCCGGCACAGTGGCAGCGCGTTCTCGACGTCAACCTGCGCGCGGTCATCCTCGGCACGCAGCTGGCGTTGCCGGCGCTGCGCCGGCGTGGCGGCGGCGCCATCGTGCACACGGCGTCGATGGCCGGCCTCGTCGGCTATCCGGCCGATCCGATCTACACAGCGACCAAGGCCGGCGTCGTGATGTTCACGCACGCGATGGGAGGGCTCGCCGCGGAAGGCATCCGGGTCAACTGCGTGTGCCCGGGACTGGTCGACACGCCCATGTTGCGCCGCAGCCGCGCGAGCGGGGAGACCGTGTTGCCCGCCGACATGCCGATGCTACGGCCCGAGGACATCGCGGACGGCGTGGTGCAGCTCGTCAGCGACGACTCCGTAGCCGGACGCGCGCTGTGCGTCGCTGTCGGGCTGCGCGATTTCGTGCCGCTGCCGCCCTACCCGGTGCCGGGACGCCCGCGCTCCGCGTGACCCGCCTCGACGACGCGGCGTCCGCGCCGGGCGACGCGCTGTTCACGCCGCGCTTTTGGCTCGCCTGCAGCGTACATTTCTCCGGCGCGATGGCGCTGTCGCTCTACATCTTGTTTCCGCTCTTCATCCGGCACTTGGGCGGCAGCGAGCTGGTCATCGGGCTGTATGCCGGCATCACCGGCGCAAGCGCGGTGGCGGCGCGCTGGCCGGTGGGGCGATGGCTCGACACGCAGGGGCGGCGGCGCGTCCTTGCGCTCGCCGGTGTGTTGCATGTCGGCGCGTGGCTGGGCTTTCTCTCGATCGGCGCGCTCGGCGTGCGTTCCGCGGCGGTAGTTGTGGTGTATGGTCTGGCCGATGGAGCGCTGTTCGCATCGTACTTCACCTACGCCAGCGACATCGTCCCTCTCAGCCGGCGATCGGAGGGCATCGCGCTGTTCGGCGTCTGGGGCATCCTGCCGAACGGGTTGGGTCCTCTGCTCGGTGAGTTTCTGATCGCCCACGGTGGCTTCCACGTCTTCTTCGGCGTGGGCGCGGCGTTCGCGTTCGTGTCGCTCTGTCTCAGCCAGCTGCTGCCCGAGACCGCGGGGCCGGCGCACACGCATGCCGCGCGTCACGCACCGTCTGCCGGGATATTCGTGACGCGCGGGCTGCTCTTCGTGCTGTGCGCCACCTTCATGTTCGGGGCTGCGGTGAACAGTCTGTTCACCTTCCTGGCGCCCTATTCCTACGCCCGCGGCCGCGGCAGCGTCGGCAGCTTCTTCATGAGCTACGCGCTCGCCGCCGTCGCGGTGCGCGTATTCACCGGCCGGCTTCCCGATCGGATTGGCCTGCGCCGCGTGCTGATCCCGGCGCTCGTGCTGTACGCCACCGGTATCCTGCTCGTGCCGCATGTCGACGACGCGCTCATCTTCATCCTGGTCGGCATGATGTGCGGCGCCGGTCACGGCTATGCGTTTCCGATCTTCAACGTGTGGACGGTCGAGCAAGTGTCGCCGGCATTCCGCGGCCGCGCCGTCAGCTGGTTCACCGCGATGTTCGATCTCGGCAACACGCTGGCCAATCCGGCGCTCGGTGCGGTCGCCGAGTGGGCCGGCTATCGCGCGATGTTCACCTGCTCGGGTCTCGGCGTGCTGTTCACCGCCGCCGCCGTGTGGCGTAGGAAGTGAATCGAGTATGGTATGGTGCCGCAAGCAGCCACGAAGGGAGATGCGAGGAGAGCGAGCGGGGCGCGCCTCAGACCGCGGCCAGCCTTCCCGGAGACATCCGCCCGGTACGCTTCACCGACCGTCTATCGCATTATTCCCACGGATGTTTTTGAACTTCATCTGAGACCAAGGAGTGCACTTGGAGCGAGATAAGGTACCCTTATCGCAGCCTTGTACCATGAACGTATAGGTCAAACCTACGCCGGCGTTTCGCTCCACCCAGTGCCCCTGAGTTCTTCCCGGCACCTCGACTTGACCCTCTCTGCCGTCCGAAATACGGACCCTGACATTAAAGGCGTCATAGTTGAATGGGGGCCGGACTCGCCACCAGAAGTTCAAGTCGCTCAAGGACTGGGTTCTAGCAATATGTAGTTCAAATCCATTCTTATCAAACGCATTTGCCAATGTAGAGAACGCAAGATATCCGATGACCACCATGGTCATTGCTAGAATTTGCTTGAACATTTTAGTTTACCTCATATGCAAATTATGATTGGCGTGACTCGCCAGATCTTTCGCCACAGGGCGGACTCTCGCCACTCGCCTCCTTGCCGGTCCCCGAGCGCGCTGTCCTCTCTTGAGGACAGCATCAAGGCCTCGCGACAGGGTATGGTCGAAAATATCCGGGGGTTGATGATAGCGTGATCATCTGACTCCTTTCATACCGCTCATACCGCGCTCACGTCTCCGACGACTGGGTCGCCAACCGTCTGCTGAGATGGTATCATTTCAGTTGTGGCGCGGATAGCCCGCACGAACGGCCAATTTGACATAACCTCCCACCTTAAGAAACACGGAGTCTCTTTCGAGGAAGCGATCACGGCCCTTGCGGACCCTTATGCTGTCGGGGCGCCGGATCTCATCCTCCCGGAGCTTTGGATCACCATCGGCCTTTCTGCTCTGTTGCGGGTTCTTTTCGTCGTCCACACCGAGAATTTGCCTGGTGGAGGGATTCGCATCGTCAGCCTTCGAAAGGCGTCCGCCACCCAAAGGAAAAAGTATGAAGAAGCGGACTGACCCCAGCAAACTTCCCGAGGGACATCTGCAGCGGTACGACTGGTCGAAAGCGACCCGAGGACGACTCGTGATCAAGGCCGCCAAGGCGTCTGTGCTTTTGCGGATCCTCGATCCAGAGCTAGCAGTGCGCTTCCCAGATTCCCGATCCGTGAACGAGGCGGTGCGCGCCCTCCCGGCTCTCGATGAGGCGCTGCCGTGGCGACGCCCCCGGAAAAGGCAGGCGGCCTGAAGGACGTTTTCCCGACAGCACGCCGATGTAGTCGGTCAGCGAAGATTTGGGCAGGCTGACCAATTCATCGCAGTGGATCGAGCTCTCGTGCTTCAGACCTTCGTCGATGCCGATGGGAACCTGTGTCGACAGGCCGTCGCGGACCGGAGTAGACCGGGGCACAAACCACAGTCGAGAATTTCGAGTCGATGAGGACCTGACGGCTGACGACGACAAACACGCGCGACCGCTTCGGATCGCGGGCAGACGGATGGCGGACCCGGTAGAGGTCGCCGCGCCTCAAGGGATGGCCTGGTAGGCCAGGACGTCCTCGGCCTCTTCGTTGAGACGCTTGGCGCGGCGATTGATGACATCCAGGTCCTTTCGGTCCCTAGACGTCTGACTGGCGAGGAAGGACCGCGTTCTCGATGAACGCCGAGCGGCGCCCGCACCCTCCGGCGCGCCGGTCGATGGCAACGAGAACGTCTCTTGAGAGTGCGACGGAAGTCTTGACCTTCACAGCGCGGAGCATACGTTTGGGCAACGATGGCGTCAGCCCGGCGAACCCGCACGGGAAGCTTTTCAAGAGATGGCGTGGTATGGTCGCGGCACGGACAACGAAGAGCAGTGAGAATGCAGAGCACGAAGCGGATAGCGTCCGTCGGTGAATACATGGCCGAAGTGTCACGGGTTCGGCGAGGTTGGAAGTAGAAATCACGCTGGGGATTTGACCGGCAACCCTGGTTTCGCGGCGAATCAAGGGGGAAAGAGCCAACCGCGCTACAGCCCAAGCTCTATCGAAGCAGGGCAAAGATAGGCAAGCTGCTGTATGACGAACAGGAAATGCGTCTGGACTTCAAAAGATGCGGGATGCCGTCTATCACCGAATGGCGGCCTGAGAACAAGTGGGAATGGTATTTCCTCATGCAGCACTATGGTGCTCCGACCCGTTTGTTGGACTGGTCTGACGGCGCCCTAGTCCTAGTCGCACTCTATTTTGCGCTTGCAGTGGCGGTCATCAAGATCGTAGATACGTTGCCGGACACCGTGGCGGGGAAGCACGTTGGCGGCCAGCTACTACGCTGCGGCACCTCTCCGGGCGCCAACTACGAGGAGGCTCGTGGAGCCGAGAGCAGGCGGGATTTCCTCCACAAGCTTGGGATCACATTGAAAGAACTTCAAGAAACCCGGTACTGGCTGCTGGTTGTCTCCGGAGCGGGATTGGTTCCAGGCACTGCCCTGAAGGTGGCACTCCCCGAAGTGGACGAACTCTGTAAAATCATCGGTACATCGAAGCGAACCGCCACCGCGAACCGAAAGGCGGGTGACGGCTTACCGAGTCCCTCTCCTCGATGACCCGTTTTCAGTTTCAGGTTTCGTGTTTCCGGCTTTCCATTCTCTTCAAGTGAGGAATGACGGCATGATCGCCACAACACTCTACGATGTCCGCCGCGATGCGGCGTGGATCACGTTGAACCAGCCGGAGAAGCGCAACGCGCTGAGCGACCCGCTGGTCCTCGAATTGCGCGATCACCTGCGAGCCGCGATCGATGACCCGCGCGTCCGGGTCATCGTGATCACCGGCGCGGGTTCGGCGTTTTGCGCCGGCGCCGATTTGAAGAGCGGCGGGGTCACCGCCAGCGGCGCATCGACCGAGAACCCATTTGTCACGGTCATGAAGACGATTTGGGAGGCGCCCAAGCCGGTCATCGGCCGCATCAACGGCCAAGCGTTCGGCGGCGGCGTCGGGCTGGCCGCGGCGTGTGACATCACGGTTGCGGCGGAGTCGGCGACGTTCAGCTTCAGCGAGGTGCGTGTCGGCGTCATCCCGGCCATGATCTCAGTCGTGGTCCTGCCGAAGCTCGGCATTCAGAAGGCCATGTGGTTGTTCCTCACCGGCGAGCGCTTCGACGCACGCCGCGCCGTCGATCTCGGCTTGATCCATCGTGCCGTGCCCGCACCGGAGCTGGACGCGGCCATCGAGGAGGTCACCGGCATGATCCGCCTCGGCGGCCCCAATGCGATCCGCGAAGCCAAGCAGCTGGTGCGCCGGGTGCCGGAGCTGACGATGCAGCAAGGCTTCGACTATACCAGCCAGAAGATCGCCGAGCTGTTCGCATCGCCGGAAGCCGCCGAAGGCATGCAGGCGTTTCTCCAGAAGCGGAAACCGACGTGGGCGCTCGAATAGTCCTGAGTGCTGAGTCCTGAGTGCTGAGCTAGGATGGAACCATGAGCGACGACATTCTGCGCATCGCCAACTGCAGTGGCTTTTACGGTGACCGGCTGAGCGCGGCCCGCGAGATGGTCGCGGGCGGGCCGATCGACGTGCTCACCGGCGACTATCTCGCCGAGCTCACGATGATGATCCTCTTCAAGGACCGCATGAAGAATCCGCAGGCCGGCTTCGCGCGCACTTTTCTGCGGCAGATGGAAGACGTGCTCGGCACCTGCGTCGATCGCGGCATCAAGGTGGTCGCCAACGCCGGCGGTCTGAACCCGGCCGGCCTCGCCCACGAGCTGGACACGATCGCGTCGCGGCTCGGCGTCAAGGCGACCATCGCCTACGTCGAGGGCGACGATTTGCTGCCCCGACTTGCCGAGCTGCAAACGCAGGGAGTGGAGCTGCGGCACCTTGACAAAGGCATCCCTCTGGCGTCGCTGCAGGCACAGGTGGTCACCGCCAACGCCTACCTCGGCGCGTGGGGGATTGTCGAAGCGCTGCGGCGCGGCGCCGACGTCGTCATCTGCCCGCGCGTCACCGACGCGGCGCTTACCCTGGGGCCGGCGGCGTGGAAGTTCGACTGGGCGCGCGACGATTGGAACCGCTTGGCCGCAGGCATCGTCGCCGGGCACATCATCGAGTGCGGGGCACAGTGCACCGGCGGCAACTATTCGTTCTTCAAAGAAGTGCCCGCGATCGGGCGCATCGGCCTTCCGATCGCCGAAATGCATCGCGACGGGAGCTTCGTCATCACCAAGCATCCCGGCACGGGCGGGCTGGTGTCGGTCGGGACCGTAACCGCACAGCTGCTCTACGAGATTCAGGGTCCATGCTATCTGAACCCCGACGCAACGGCGCGTTTCGACTCGATCCGTCTCCAACAAGAAGGACCGGACCGCGTCCGGGTCTCGGATGTGCTGGGCGAGCCCCCACCGCCGACCACGAAGGTCTGCATCAATTACCTCGGCGGCTACAAGAACACGATGACCTTCGTGCTCGCCGGGTTGGATATCAAAGAAAAAGCGCGCCTCGCGGAAGACACGCTGTGGTCGCTCGTCGGTGGCAAGGAACGCTTCGCCGAAGTCAGCGTGCGACTGGTACGCTCCGACCAGCAGGATCCACGTTCCAATGAAGACGCTTTTGCCTATCTGCACGTAACCGTGAAAGATGCGGACGCCGCCAAGGTCGGCCGCGCCTTCAGCAACAAAGCCGTCGAGATGGCGCTGGCCAACTACCCAGGATTCTTCGCCACTTCGCCGCCCGGCGACGCGGCGCCGTACGGCGTGTACTGGCCCGCGCTGGTTCCGTCTGAGCTGGTCGAGCATCGTGCGGTCGTCAACGGCGAGCGCGTACCCATCGCGGCGGTGGCGCGTCCGTCCGGATTGCACGGCGCGCACGTGCCGCCTCCGGATGTTGCGCCGGCACCGGCGGGACCCACCGAGCGATTACCCCTCGGCACGCTGTGCGGGGCACGCTCCGGCGACAAGGGCGGCAACGCCAACGTCGGCGTGTGGGTCAAGAACCCTGCGGCGTATGCGTGGCTCGAGGGCTATCTGACGGTGGAGCGATTCCGCCAGTTGATTCCGGAAGCCGTACCGCTCGACGTCGCGCGCCATCCGCTGCCGAATCTCTTGAGCATCAACTTCATCGTCAAGGGCCTGCTCGGCGACGGCGTCGCCGCCTCGACCCGCAGCGATCCGCAGGCGAAGAGCCTCGGCGAGTATCTGCGCGCCAAGCTCGTCGACATCCCGCGGGCGTTGCTCGCCGCGTAGCGGCCGCGTGGTTTGACCTCCGTGCATTTGAACCCTATTCTCCGGCTTGGGAGACTATGACATGGTACGCTTCTTTTGTGATCGTTGTGATATCGAAATCGAAAGCCAATCGGACCTTACCACGTTCACCAGCGAGGTCGGTGATGGCTCGGTGGCGGCGTCGTGGCGCAATCGGCGCGAGCTCTGCGCCAAGTGTATCGACGAAGCCAAGGAGCTGATCACCAAGTTCTTCGCGAAACCCACTGCCAATCGCCGGCGCACGGCGTGAGCAATCGCTATCCATCGGCCGCGCGACGGCTGATGATGCTCCTCTGCCTGGCGAGCGTCGCGGGTTGCTGCGCGACGGCGCCCTCGCTCACGCTGTCGGACCTGTACGGCACGCGGCGGTCGACGCTGGAAGCCGCGCTGCAACAGTATCCTCTGGCGGAGGGACAGAACATTCGCGCCGGCGCGCTCGGCCAGACTGACGCGCTCAGCTACCACCTGGTCCAGATTCGGGACCGCGAGCAACCGCACATCCACGCGACACATGATCTTGCCGTCACCCTGCTGCGCGGCGCGGGCACTCTCTACATCCGCGGCATTCCCCACGACATGCGCGCCGGCGACGTCGCCGTCGTGCCGCGCGGCACGCCACATTACTTCGTCAACACGCAGTCGACGCCGGCGGCGGCGTTCGTGACCTTCGCACCGCCCTACGACGGCAAGGATCAGGTGCCGATGCAGTAGAGCGTGGGAGTGTGAGAGGGTGCGAGCGTGAAAGGGTGAGGGCATAGTCTGCGATGCGCTTTCGCTCTACCAGTCTTCCACTCTCTCACGCTCCACGCCGCCCCCAGCCGCCCTCACCTTCCCGATCACTTGCAACGTTGCTAGACTGACCTTCAACCCACATTTCGATCGGCAGGAGAACACCGCGATGGCGATACGGCAGATCACTCCCCAAGAAGCGCACCGGCTGTTGGGTCAGGGCGATACCTACATCGACGTCCGCACCGAGCCCGAGTTCGCCGCGGGACATCCGGCCGGTGCCATCAGCATCCCGGTCGTCTTTCCGGATCCGGCGACACGGCAGATGACGATCAACCCGGACTTCCTGCCGGTCGTGCAGGCGCACGTTGCCCGCGGGGCGCAGGTTGTCGTCGGCTGTCAATCCGGCATGCGCTCGCAACGCGCCGCGGAGCTGCTGACGCAAGCCGGCTATACCAACGTGGCCAACATGCAGGGTGGATTCGGCGGCATGCGCGACCAGACGGGACGGACCGTAGTTGCCGGCTGGCAGGAGTCCGGCCTGCCCGTTTGCAAGGACTGCGGCCCAGAAAACTCCTACGCCGGGCTGCGCCAGAAAGTGGCCTGAGGTCCGGCCCGTGGCCATCCGCATCACGCGCGTCTATACGCGCACCGGCGACAAGGGCGACACGCGCCTCGTTGGTGGCAAGCGCGTGCCGAAAGATGCCTTGCGCATCGAGGCCTACGGCACGATCGACGAGCTTAATGCCGTCGTCGGCTTGGCACGCGTGTTTAACGGCGAGCCGCCGGCTACGCCAGTGCGCGACCGCATGGAACAGATCCTGAAGCGCCTGCAGAACGAGCTGTTCGATCTCGGCAGTGAGCTGGCGACGCCGCCCGAAGCGTTCTACGAAGGCATGTTCCGCGTCGGCGCCGGACAGGTGAAGGCGTTGGAGCAGTTGCTGGACGAATGCCAGAAGGACCTCGAGCCGCTGCAGTCGTTCATCTTGCCTGGCGGCGGACGCGTCAGCGCCTTCCTGCATCAGTGCCGCACGGTGTGCCGCCGCGCCGAACGTATCGTGCTGCGATTGGGTCGCGAAGAGGACATTGGCCCGTGGCCATTGCAGTACCTCAATCGGCTGAGCGATCTCTTCTTCGTCCTCTCGCGCTGGATCGCCAAACAATCAGGCGAACCGGAGTACTTGTGGGAACGCGGCCTGCGCTCACACGAGGGCCGGGCTTCCAAGACTTCCTCTCCCTCTCGGAGAGGATCGAGGTGAGAGCATGCAGCAAATTTATCTGAAACAGCTCGAGTTGGGGCCGATGCAGAACTTCGTCTATCTCGTCGCCGATCCGGTGACCCGAGAGGCCGCCGTGATCGACGCCGCGTGGGACATCGATGAGATCGTGCGCGCAATCGAGGGGGACGACCTCACGCTGAAGGCGGCGCTGATTACGCACTTCCATCCGGATCATCTCGGCGGCAACCTCATGGGACATCACATCCAGGGCGCCGCCGAGCTGCTCGAACGCAATCTGCCGATCAAGGTATACGTCCACAAGTCGGAGGCCGACTTCGTCGGCCGCATCGCCGGCCTGTCGCCATCGGATCTGGTGTGCACCGACGGCACCGAAGACTTGCGGCTCGGCGAGCGCAGCCTGCGTTTCCTGCACACCCCCGGTCACACGCCGGGCTCGCAGTGTTTCTTGATCGACGGCCGCTTGATCTCCGGCGACACGCTGTTCATCGGCGGCTGCGGCCGCGTCGACCTGCCGGGCAGCGATCCAACGCAGATGTACGACAGCCTGGTCAACAAGCTGAAGCAGCTCCCCGACGACACCGTTTTGTATCCCGGCCACAACTACGCCGACCGCGTCACGTCGACGATCGGCGACGAGAAGCGGCGCAACATGTACATGCGCTTCAGTCGGCTCGAGGACTTTCTCGGGTTGATGGGATATTGAAATCACGATACTCATACAGCCAGGCCGCGGGGACATGAGACCAATGGGTGTGAGCTTCGACTCTAGGAACCTTCGTGCAAGCCGGCATATTGCCAGTCCCCGTAGAGCCCTGCGTCCTCCGCTCAAGACAGCATTGCGATGCAGCGGCTTAGGGCTGGCCCTGTTCCTGCCATGTCTAACTCCGTCTTCGCGCGCCCTGGCGTGCGTCGTTGGCGCTGGCACGGCTGCGAGCTGCACCGAGTCAGCGCTGAATGCCTGCCTCCCCGGCGGCGGGAGTTTCGACGGCACCGTGACCTTCAACTGCGGCCGTATCGCCACAATTGTTGTCACTAGCACGAAAACCATTGCTGCCGACTCTACCGTCGATGGCGGGGGTGTGGTCACGATCAGCGGTGGCAGTAACAGCGGCATCTTCTTCGTGAACAGAGGTGTAAACTTTACAGTCCAGAACCTGACCATAGCCATGGGCAATAGTGGCCCCAGCGGCTACGGAGGCGGCATTCTCAATTTCTTCGGCACGCTGACGGTCACCAACAGCACCTTCAACGACAATAGCGCGGGCATCGAGGGCGGTGGCATCTACAACGACGAGGGTACGCTAACGGTCACCAACAGCACTTTCTCCGGCAACGGCATGGCCGCCTTCGGCGGCGGCATCTTCAACACTGCCAACGGTACGCTGACGGTCACCAACAGCACCTTCTCCGGCAATAGCGCGGAAAACCTCGGCGGCGGCATCTTGAACCTGGGCACGCTCACGGTCACCGACAGCACCTTCTCCGGCAATAGCGCGACGCTGCCGGCCGTCGGCGCGGGCGGCGGCGGCATCTACAACGACTCGACGACGGGCTTCACAGCGGCCGTCACCAACAGCACCTTCTCCGGCAATAGCGCGGGCAACACCGGCGGCGGCATCCTCAACGACAGTACGCTGACGGTCACCAACAACACCTTCTTTGGGAATAGCGCGGGCAACACCGGCGGCGGGATCTACAACTCCTCGGGCTCGGTGGTCACCGTCACCAACACGGTCGTCGCCAATAGCACCTCGGGCGGCAATTGCGCCGGTGCCATCACTGATGGCGGCCACAACATCGACGACGGCACGACGTGCGGCTTCACGGGGACCGGCTGCACCGGTTCCAGCGGCAGCTCGTTCTGTAGCACCAACCCCGACCTCGACCCGGCGGGATTAGCAAACAACGGTGGGCCGACGCTGACGATTGCGCTCGAGGCCGCTAGCGCGGCCGTCGATGGCGGCGACGAAACGGTTTGTTCGATGACAAATGGCGCGGCTCCCGTAAACAACCTCGATCAGCGCGGCTTTGCGCGACCCGGTGCGGGCCACACCCATTGCTCTATCGGCGCCTTTGAATTCAACTTCCCCCCGACCCCGACTTTCACCGCAACGGCGACGCCTGCGCCCACGGACACACCGACTAACACTCCGAG
>Ga0209415_10007796_pt1 | contig 18638 bp, 17 predicted proteins | sample PeaSoiSIISIP2007_FD_187696 | JGI IMG/M metagenome (GOLD analysis project Ga0209415, IMG submission 187696) | Peat soil microbial communities from Weissenstadt, Germany - SII-SIP-2007 (SPAdes) (version 2) | ecosystem: Environmental > Terrestrial > Soil > Wetlands > Peat | place: Germany...
TAAGGAAGCGAGCCAAACGCGCCCTTCGGTCGCTTGCGCTCTCTCAGGGCAGGCTCCGTGGATGCGCGCGGCTCGCCAGGTCCTTCGGCGGGTGAAAAGCACCCGCCTCAGGATGACAATAATTTCAACACCCAGGAGGTTGGCCATGCGCAAACAGATGTTGACGGTTATCGTCCTGCTGCCTTTGCTGTTGGACCTGTCGCATGCCGCGCAAAGATGGACGGTTGATCCCACTCAACCCATGGGTATTCCCAGCGAAGATTCGGGGACGAGCGCTTACTTGGGTGTGGACATTTCGGATATTACTGCCGACCGGCTTGGCGCCCTGAAGCTGAAGGAAGAGCAAGGCGTCGAAGTGACAATGGTCGACCAAGATGCTCCCGCGGGCAAGGCCGGCTTCAAGGAACACGATGTTCTCTTGACCATGAACGGAACCACCATCGAAAGTAAAACGCAATTGCAGCGGCTGATCCGTGAAACTCCGCCGGGACGTGTGGTGACCTTTGGACTGAGCCGCGATGGACAGCCTATGACCATCAAGGTGCAACTGGCCGACCGACGCAACGAATTCGCCCACATGGCTCCTAAAGAGCAGTCCAAGGACAAGGAATACCATTTCGAGATGCCGCAGATGCCCAACATGCCGGACTTCGATGTTCCGAACATTGGAGTCGTGGTGGTGCATTCGTCGGTGCGCAGCGGCTTGATGGTAGAGAACCTCACGCCGCAACTGGGCGAGTTTTTTGGCGCCAAGAACGGAAATGGAGTCCTGGTTCGGTCGGTGGAAAAAGGCAGCCACGCCGATAAAGCCGGACTGCGCGCCGGCGACGTCATCACTCGCGTCGGCGGCCAGTCGGTCCATGACACCAGCGACTTCACTCACGCCCTGCACTCCCACAGCGCCGGGTCGGTCAGCGTGGTCGTGATCCGCGACAAGAAGGAGCAGACTCTTACCATCACCTTGCCCGAACGCAGGGACTCCGGCGAGATGATTGAGGAAAGCCTGGAAGCACCCGAACTGAATGCGGAGGCTCAGATCGAGTTGAGTGAAGCGCAGAACGAGATTGCTAAGCTCCGGCCTCAGATGGAACTGGCAAGGGAAGAATCCCGCAAGGCCTCGACGGAAATGCGCAAAGCTCTGTGCGATCAGCAAAAGCAGCTCAGGGAGCAGGCCCAGAAGCTAAGGCAGGAACTCCGGCCCAAGGTTCGGGAAGAACTGCAGAAGAGCCGCGAGAAGCTGCAGCAGCAGATAGAACAGCTTCGTCGGCAGATGGCTGCTGACTCGCTCGATATCTAGGAGCTAGTGGCCACTGGCCACTGACCACTTGATTTAGGAGCCTGCCGAGTGGACGTGCGCTAACGTTCCCAGACAGACCTTGTTCCGGCCTGCCTGCTTGGCAGCATACAAGGCAGAATCTGCGGCCCTCACCAACTCGTCGCGGGTGGTGCCCTGTTCGGGGAAAGCGGCGGCTCCAGCGCTGATGGTGACGGTCCGAGGCACACCCGGGAACAGCCAGCCTTCCACCATCTTTCGCAGTTTTTCCGCAATCTTCATCGCGTGCTTGGCATTGGTTTGAGTGAGCAGAATCCCGAATTCCTCGCCTCCGTAGCGGCATACCACATCGATTTTCCGCAACTGCTGATGGAACAGGGAAGAAACCTGGCGCAGCACTTCATCGCCCAGCACGTGTCCGAACTCGTCATTCAGCCGCTTGAACTGATCGATGTCTGCCATGATCACGGCCATACCCGTGCCGTAGCGCCGGGCGCGTTCAATCTCTTCCATGATGCGCAATTCGAAGAAGCGCCGGTTGAAAATGCCCGTAAGACCGTCAAGGTAGGCGAGCTGTTTTACCCGCTCCACATAGTGCGCGTTCTGGATGGCCGTAGCGCAGATGTCGGCGACCGATTCGAGCGACTGCAAGTCGCCATCGCGGAACGCGTCCGGCCGGGCGCTGTCCAAGGCGAGAACCCCCAGCGTCTGCCCGAACGAGACCAGGGGAATACTCATGCGCGAGGCTGATTCCGCAAAGAACTTCGTGCCGGCAGGCGCGACGCAGAGATCGCTTTCCATAGCCGTAGTGCTGCTGGCCAGGATGCTGGCCCAGGGTTCGGTAGTCGCCGGGAAGCGGCCGCCTTCCGGAACGCGAGGGGTGAGCGTTCCATGATGCGCCCGCAGCACCAGATCGTGGTCCTCCCGCAGAAAGAGCGAGACGTGCGACACCCGGAACGCGCCCTGAATCAGCTCACAAACTCGAGCCAGCAGTTGTTCCAGATCCAGAACCGCCGTGGTTTGCTGGGCGATGGCATTGATCGCCTGCAATTGCCGCGTCCGTTGTTCCTCCAGAGAGTACAGCCGCGCATTCTGCAGGGCTATCGACGCCTGGGTGGAAAAAAGCGTCAGCAGATCGATGGTCTCGGGGTCGAAATGGTTCAGGTGGTCGCTCTGACAATCGAGTACACCTACTACTTCATCCCGCACCATCAAAGGGATGGCGACCTCAGAACGCGTCGACTTGGCGGTGCATAAATAGCGCGGGTCTTTGCTGACGTCGGGAGCGTAGACGGGCTGCTTCTTAAGCGCCGCGGCCCCCGATATTCCCTGGCCCAGAGGGAGCCGGATCTTGTCCTGGCCCTCGTCCCAGCCAATCTGCGAGCGGACATACAACTGCTGCGACTGCTTATCGAGCAGCGCAATCGCCACGTTCCGCAGATGAAAATAGTCATGCGCGATGGTCAGAATGCGCTGCAGCACCTCGTCCAGATCGAAGGTGGAGAGCACAGCCTGGCCTGCGTCGTACAAGACTGCGATTTTATTCATACTTCAGGGGATATCGTAACGTGACACAGGCGTTTGACCGAGGTTCCGAAAGTAACTAGGAAATCTCAGCGCGGAGGGTCAGGGATTTCCCTATTTCCACCTTCTGGCAGTGCGGATCAGGCCGTAGGCAACCAGGCAGAACCAGAAGTCCACGACCAGGCCCGCGTCGAGCTGGAACGGCCGGTGGCGCGGCAGGGGTAGCGAGGGCGCAAGGAAGAAGTACGCCACGTTGCCCAGGATGATGGCGCAGAGAGCTTGGATTAGACTTAGGACCACCGAGGGTTTAGACACCGGGGTCATGGTGCGTGGGTTCCGAGCCCCGAGCAGGGTATTTATAAGACAAGTTGCTGCTAACATTCCATGTTAGCCTCCGCCATGCTTGAACTCACCACGCCGGTCCAGTACGTCAAGGGGATTGGTCCGCGACTGGCGGAGATTCTTGCCACCAAGGGCATTGCCACGGTGGGCGATCTGCTGAATTACCTGCCTTTTCGATATGAAGACCGGCTGAATCCGCGCGGGATTGCGGAATTGCGAGCCGGCGAGATGGCTACCGTGATTGGCGAAGTCCGCAACTCAGGACTGTTTCGCACCCGCAAGATGCCCATTTTTCAATTAACTGTGGGTCAGGGACGCTCCAAGCTTCGCTGTCTGTGGTTCCACGGCGCCTACTTGCAGGACAAGTTCAAGCCCGGCCAGCTGATTGCGCTCTACGGCAAGGTGGAGCAAGACTCGCGCAGCGGAGAGCTGCAGATTGTGCAGCCTCAGTTTGAAATGCTGGGCGATGCCGGCGCAGACGGCGCGGATGACAAAGCCGCCACATCGCTCGAAGTAGGCCGCATCGTGCCCATCTACGAGTCGGCCGGGCAAGGCCGCGTGACTGCACGCTGGTTTCGCCGGGTCATTCGCACCGCGCTCGACGATCTGACGCCTGACCTCGCGGAGACCATTCCCGCAGCCGTGCGCGAGCGCCTGGCGCTGGTTTCGCCGCGAGAGGCGCTGTGGAAAGTGCATTGGCCCGAGGCTGGTGAAAGCCTCGCGGATTTGCAGTCGTCCCGCACCCCGGCACACATCCGGCTCATCTTTGAGGAACTGTTCTTCATCGAACTGGGGCTGGAGCTGAAGCGAAGCCAGCAGAAGACGCAAACCGGCATCGCCTTTCGACTGGACGACCGGGTGCGACAGGCGATCAAGAAGATTCTGCCGTTCCATCCCACGGCAGCGCAGAAGCGAGTGTTGAAAGAGATTGCCGGCGACATGCAGAAGCCTTATCCCATGCGGCGTTTGCTGCAGGGAGATGTCGGCTCGGGGAAAACCATCATCGGTTTTCAGGCGGCGATCATCGCCATCGAAAACGGTTGCCAGGTGGCGTTGATGGCGCCCACTGAAATTCTTGCGCAGCAGCATTACTTCTCTGCACGAAGGATTTTGGAGAATGCGGGATATCGAATCGTCCTGCTGACCGGCTCTCTGGAAGCCGACCGCAAGCGCGAAATTCGCCGCCACATCGCTCAGGGAGACGCGCAACTTGTGATCGGAACGCACGCACTGCTGGAAGAGAAGGTTGAATTCGCCAAGCCAGGTCTCGTCATCGTCGACGAGCAGCACCGCTTCGGCGTTTTGCAGCGCTTGAAGTTGATGAAGAAATCGGGTGAAGGAAGCGATGACAAGAATCCCGCCGAGCCCGACGTTCTAGTCATGACCGCAACGCCTATCCCGCGCACGCTGGCGCTGACTCTTTATGGTGATCTCGACCTGAGCGTGCTCGATGAGCTTCCGCCCGGCCGCACTCCCATCGTCACGCGGAGAATCACTGACGACCGCTCGTCCGAGGTGTGGGACTTTGTCCGCAAGCAGGTCGCGAAGGAGCATCAGGTATATGTTGTGTACCCCGTCATCGCGGAAAACGAAGAGACCGAACTGAAAGCCGCGATCAACATGTACCGCGAACTGAGCGGGAAAGTGTTCGCCGATCTCAAGGTCGGCCTGCTGCATGGCCGGCTTGATTCCGAATTGAAGGATCAAGTCATGCGCATGTTCCAGAAAGGCGAGTTGCAGATTCTGGTTGCGACCACGGTGATTGAAGTGGGCGTGGATGTACCGAACGCAACCGTCATGGTGATTGAACACGCCGAACGCTTTGGCTTGGCGCAGCTTCACCAGCTGCGCGGGCGCATTGGACGCGGGGCCGCGAAGTCTTACTGCATCCTGATGACCGGCGGCAAAGTGACGGAGGAAGGCGAGCACCGCCTCGACGCCATGGTGCGCACCAACGACGGCTTTCAGATTGCCGAACTAGATCTCGAATTGCGCGGGCCGGGAGAGTTTTTCGGCACGCGGCAGGCCGGCATGCCGAGCTTTCGCGTGGCCAACCTGATTCGCGACCGGAAGTTGCTGGAGCTGGCCAAGCGCGAAGCCGCGGCGGTGATGGCCGGACCCAATTCGGAAGTTACGCAGGTGGAAATCAGCCGCGCCCTGGTCGCCTTGCGCACGCGCTGGCAGCATACTTACGGTCTGGTCGAGGTGGGCTAGGAGGATTGACGGAGCGATGAACGTTCACCTGATCGACGGAACCTACGAATTATTTCGGTATTTTTTCGCCGTGCCCTCTGCCGCGGATGCGGCCGGCCAGGAAATCGGGGCGGTCCGCGGAGTGGTGGGATCGGTCCTGTCGATGATCGAACGCGGCGCAACCCACGTTGGAGTCGCAACCGATCACGTGGTGGAGTCGTTTCGAAACGAGATGTATGCCGGATACAAGACGAGTGAGGGGGTGGCTCCGGAGTTGCTTTCCCAGTTTCCGATTCTTGAAGAAGGTCTGGAAGCGATGGGAGTGGTGGTGTGGCCGATGGTCTACTTTGAAGCGGATGACGCGCTCGCCTCCGCCGCGGCCAAAGCCGCACTAGATGATCGCGTGAAACAGATCTTGATTTGCACTCCTGACAAAGACCTCAGTCAGAGTATCGTCGGCAAACGCGTAGTGCAACTGGACCGCCGGCGCAACCTGGTGCGCGACGAAGCGGGTGTCGTGGCTAAGTTTGGGGTGAAACCCAAATCGATTCCCGACTACCTGGCGGTGGTCGGCGACAGTGCGGATGGCTTCCCCGGCCTGCCGGGATGGGGACAGAAAGCAGCAGCTCTTACGTTTTCACAGTATCCCCATCTGGAAAACATCCCCAAGGATTGGCGAGAATGGCATCCCTCGATCCGCAAGGCCCGTCCACTTTCCGAATCGCTGTTTTCGGGATGGAAAGAAGCGCTGTTGTTCCGCGCGCTCGCTACTCTGAGGCTCGATGTGCCGGTATTTGATACCGTCGACGATCTTCGCTGGCACCAGCCGCGTGCGAGCTTTGAACAATTCTGCGAGCGCATCAGGGCTTCCGATTTAGTTCGGCGCGCCGCCGCGGCGGGGTTTGAAACCAAGGCGAACTGATAGAATCGAACCGATGGCCGGAACTTCTCAACTGATTCAGATCGAGCTTGCGCCGCCGCCGCGGATGCCCAAGCCGGACTGGCTGCGCGCGAAAGCTCCCGTCGGCGACAACTTTCACGAGCTCAAGAAGCTGGCGCGTGGGTTGGGGTTGCACACGGTTTGCGAGTCGGCGCAGTGCCCCAACATCGGCGAGTGCTGGAATCACAAAACTGCGACGTTCATGCTGCTGGGCGATATCTGCACCCGTCGCTGCGGGTTCTGCGCCGTGCCCAAGGGCCGGCCCGACCCCATCGATTGGGATGAGCCGCGCCGCGTGGCTGAGGCTGTGGCCACTCTGGGTTTGAAACATGCTGTCGTGACCAGCGTGAATCGCGATGATGACAACGTCGGCGGCGCCAGAGTTTTTGCCGAGACCATTCGCGAGATTCGCGAGCAGATTCCGGATTGCCGCATCGAAGTGCTGATTCCCGACTTTCAAGGGTTGGAAGAACCGTTGAAGATCGTGCTCGAGGCCCAGCCTGACGTTCTCAACCACAACACCGAAACCGTGCCGCGCCTGTATCGCGCAGTTCGTTCCGGCGCGCGTTACGAACGTACTCTTACCCTGCTCGAGAACGCCAAAAAGTTTTCTCCCGGCATGATCACGAAGAGTGGCGTGATGGTGGGTCTGGGCGAGTCCACGGAAGAACTGGTCGAGGTGTTCCGCGATCTCGGAGGCCGAGGCGTCGACATTCTTACGGTGGGCCAGTATCTGCGTCCCTCACGCGACCACTTGCCCATCGCCCGGTTCTACACGCCTGAAGAGTTCCGCGAGTTGCGGAACGAAGCTTCGCGCTTCGGTTTCCGCCACGTCGAGTCCGGGCCGCTGGTGCGCTCCAGCTATCACGCGCACGAGCAGGCTGAGTCCACATCCGCTCCGCGGGTGGTCTCCTAGACGCGGCATGTTGACCGCGCTCCTGGTACTGCTGGGCTTCTTCGCAGGATTGCTGGGAGCCATGACCGGCATTGGCGGCGGCGTTCTGCTTTCACCCATCCTCGCGCTGCATTTTGGAATTCCCATCCGGCAAGCCATTGGCACAAGTCTCATAGCTGTCATCACCACCTCGGCGGCGAGTTCTTCCGTGCACCTGCAGCGCCACACCACCGACATTCGTCTGGGCATGACGCTCGAACTGGCAACGTCTTTGGGCGCGGCCGTTACTGCATATCTGGTCGGCTACTTCAACCGCAACGCGCTGGAAGGGATCTTTGCCGGGTTCCTGCTGTACAGCTCGATGACCATTTTGCTGCGTGGCGGCAAAGTGAAAAATGAAGATCAGGAAGAACCTGCCACCACGAGCAATGGTGAGACCGTCATTCCGCCCTACGAGCCCCAGCGCTATCCGCTAGGCCTGGGCGCGTCTTTGTTTGCCGGGGGACTCTCAGGCCTGCTTGGGATCGGCGGCGGTCCCATCAAAGTTCCGGTGATGTACCTCTTCATGAATGTTCCGCTGATGGTGGCCACGGCGACGTCGAATTTCATGATCGGAGTCACCGCTGCGGCCAGCGCCATCGTCTATTACCGCCGGGGAGACATTCTCGTGGATCTGGCTGCGCCGCTGGCTGTCGGTGTGTTCCTGGGATCGCTGCTGGGCGCCCGCCTGGCGCCACGCATTCAAACGAAATACGTCGTCTATCTGCTGGTCGCGATCATGCTCTACCTTGCCGGGCACCTTTTCGTACACCTGCTGACAGGGCGTGCCGCATGAGCCAGCTTCGCGAACCGGACTTCGACCGTGTGGTAGCGCTGGTGCTGCGTGTGGGCGCGTTCGGCTGTTTCTTCATCATGCTGGCGGGACTACTGGTTGGACTTTTCGTCCACAGCCACATTCCAGCAGAGATCGAACGCGCGGGCGTGCTGCTGATGCTGGCGACGCCGGTCGTACGTGTTCTGGTCGCAGGCGTTCTCTTCTTGCGCGAGAAGGATTGGAAGTACGGAGCAATATCGTTTGGAGTGCTTGCGATTCTTTTGCTGGGCGCGGTGTTCGGAGTCGGCGAACACTAACGTGAAATCGTCATCCCGAGCGGAGCGAGGGATCTTGGTGTTTCTCAGAAGATGTGGAGCTTGATGCTGAGATACTTCTTGGGATTCTCCCGGATCGCTTTCACCAGGTTCCGGCTCTCCTCCAGCATCTGGTTGGCATTGTTGTAAAGCGTCTCGTCCTTGAAAAGCTTCCCCGCCGTCCCCTGGCCCGCTTCGAGTTCGCTGGTCAGGGCCGCGAGCTTGGTCATCGTGGTGTCGATCTTCTTTCCCAGTTCCTCGTCCTTGAGTAACCTTCCCGCGGTTCCCTTGCCCGCATTCAGGTCCTCGCTCACCTTCTTCAGGTTGGCGACGGTGTCGTTGGCGTTGTTGTAGAGGGTGGGGTCTTTCAGGAATTTTCCGGCTGTGCCTTTGCCCTGTTGCAGGTCGTCGACCACGCCATTCATTTTGTCGAGGGTCGCAACGAACTTGTCGTAGGCGTCATTGCTATTGATCAACTGGCCCAGGCTGCCCTGTCCCTTGGCAATCTCGTCGACAACCGTTTTGAGTTCTGCAACCGTCTGCGAGAAGCGATCATACAGCGTGGAATCGTAAATCAACTTGCCCAGCGAACCCTTGCCACTTTCCGCGAAGGCCAGAATGCGGTCGGCGCGTTTGAGCAGCGCATCCATGTTTTGCAGTGTGCTCTGGCTGGAGCGCACCACCTCATTGAAGTCGGGATGCGTGAGAGTGGGAAGCGTGTCGCCATCCTGCGCCAATGGGCCGGTGGCCTGCGAGCTGTCCATATCCATGAAGGTTTCGCCCAACACGCCGGCAGTCTCGAGAGAAGTGCGGGTATCGCGGCGCAGGTTGAAGCTGTACTTCGTGCTCACCTTCATAACTATTTCCACGGGAGTGAGCTGCTTGTCTTTGTCGCGGACAATGAGAATCTTTGAGACGTTGCCGATATCCACGCCACTGAGCCGCACCGGCGCGCCCACCCGCAGCCCCTCGGCATTATCGAAGTAGGAGACCAGTGTAATTCGCTTGGAGAAGAAGCCGCCGGTTCCAGACATAAGAAACAGAAGCAGCCCCAACACCAGGCTCGCGATAATCACCGTAATACCGACGCGAAGTTGCGACCATTTGAGCTGCTTTTGGCTAGGCAAATGATTTCCTCAAACCGCGATCTGTGGTGTCTTCGGTGGCCCCGGACAGCTTCGACCCGCCGCTGTCCCTCGCAGCATCATAGCAAACCCGCAGCCCACTTTAAGCGCTTTGCGGGCGAAGGGCCGGCAGCAGCAATAGTGCAAGCACATAGGCCGCAACCCCACACGCCAGGGTCACGGTCAAGCCAAATTGGATAGCGATCACCATCGCCAGCACGGACCCCAGCACGCTAGCGGCGGCATTCATCGCCCAGGCCCACTCCACCGCGTTGTCTGCCCCAGTCCCTCCGCCGGGGACGTCGACGACGGAGCGCGCCGCGAGCGCCCGCAAGCCGGTGGGGAACGGCATTCCCATGACGAAGCCGAGCGGTGCCAGCAGCAGGCCGCTCACCACCAGGCGGTAGCCAAATGCCAGTCCCACCCAGGCGGAAAGTCCGCGGGGCAGGAGAAATACATTGGCCATCAGCGCGACGATTACCAGCATCAGCGGCATCCACGCCATTTGGGTGCGGGAAAGCCAGCGCCGCGAAAACAAGCTCCCAGCCCCGCTCGACAGCATCAGCAGAAAGATGACCACGGTCAGCGCATACGTCGGGTGTCCCAGAAAGAGCACGAAGCGCTGGATAAATGCAATCTCCACCAGGATGTAACCCAGACCTACGGCCACAAAATAAAGCACTGGAAGCGGCGACTGGCGGCCTCCGTGAAGGGCCAGCGGCAGAATCAGGAAGCCCAGCACTGCGACCAGAGAGATGACCAGCACCAGAATCAGCACCAGCACCCCCAGGTTCACCTTCCAGTCAATTCCATGTTGTCGTCCCTGCTGGAGGATTTGCCCGGCCTTTAGCGTGAAGAAGAAAAACGGCGCATTATCGCTGACTGGAGCCACGTTGTAGGCATAACTCTGCGCGAACCGGTAAGGATCGTTGCTCGCAATCAACTCAGCAAACGGATTGTGGCCGGTCGGCCCGGCTGCTGACTCAGAAGGCAGATAGAGCGGAGCGAGTTCGGTATACTCGTCGAAGTGGTCTCGCACCGCGGACTCTTCCTCCGCGGTAAAAGCAGTTTTCTTGGCCAGCACCACCACCGGAATGCCGTCTTCATTAAGCGGTCCTTCCGAGGTCACAATAAAGTTGCGCTCCGGATTCGCCACGCCGAGGCTATGCAACGCTTGCATCGCCACTGCGACCACGCGCAGCGCCTCCCGCGGCTGGCGGAATTCCCAACGGGTGATGGCGATCATTCCATCCGGCTTCAGATGCTGAAAATATTCCCGGAAGGCTTCCACCGTGTAGAGATTGTTTTCACTTAGCGCGAAAGCTCCGGCTGCGGTCGAGGCCCAGGTATCCACCAGCGTCATCTGCACCACGTCAAACTGCTGGGGTGTGGAACGCAGGTAGGAGCGGCCGTCGGTCACATAAATGTGAACCTCCGGACGCTCATAGAGATGCATTGCGTAGTCGGCATAACGCCCGCGCATGATGGTGTCGGCAATGATGGGATTAATTTCAATGCCGGTCACGCTGGGGCTGCCGTTGGCCACGGCGCGCAGCACGTCCACTCCACCGCCGGGGCCGATAATCGCGAACTCTCCGCGTGGACGCAGAACGTTGGCCAACGCCGGCGGAGCTGACATGAGATCGTGCTCCCACACCGAACCACGCCAGTGCGCCAGGTCGCAATTCATGATGTAGGTGGAAGCATCCGCATCGATCACGATGGCCTTGGCTCGGCCCTGGCGATCCACTTCCACTCGCGACAGAGCGTTCCACCGCGAAAATTCCACCCAGCCCGGATCGCGAAACATGCCCTTGGCATAAATTACGTCGATGAGCCGGTTGGAGTGATTCGCCGCGATCAGCATGACGAATAAAACGACCAGGCCCCCGGCCACGTTGCGCGCGGTTGACGAAGCAGCCCAGACCATTGCAGCCGCAGCCATAACCACAGCCGCCGCCACAATCGTATTCGGCCCTCCGATCCAGTTGAGCAGCGGAACCACCGCCAGGCACGCCAGCGCCCCCCCGCCGAGATCCGCGCCGTAGAGCCGGGAAACTCGCCAGGTCTCGCGCGCAAACACCACCGAGAACAGCAATCCAGTCAGGAAAAAAGGCAGCGCCGCCACCACATAGAGCGCTGTCAAGTGCAGGAAATTCCTCCACGTCACGCTGAGAGCCACGGGGACATGCAGGACAACCTCCAGCGTGACCACCACCAAAATCGAACTGTCGATGCACTGGCGCGCGGCCAGCGCGCGCGTATCGGTCCGGGCAAGACGGTCCTTGAACAGATAAGCAAAGACTCCGCCGGCGCCCAGCCCCAGCAGCGCAATCGAAATCGCAAGAAACGCGAAATGATAAAAGAGCACCACCGAGAACAATCGAGTGAGCGCCAGCTCCAGCAGCAATGCGGCGAAGCTGGTTAACCCCAAACCCACGAGCAGCGTGCGTTCGGGAATCTCAGTGGAGGAAGAAACCGGCGCGGCAGCTTGAATGGTCGCAGACATGAGCGAATGGAATGCGCCAGTCTAGCAGAAACGAGGCAGAACGCGGCGTTCCACCTTAGGACAACTCCGCCTAACTTTCGAGAATGACTTGTGCGATAGCCTGCTCGGCCGTGTGCGAAAGCGAAAGGGCAGCATTCTTCGCGCCCAGCCTGGCAGCGATCTCGCCGGCCTTACCGTGAAAAGTGATGGTGGGACGTCCGCCCGGCAGGCGCACCACTTCGCAATCCCGCCAGCGCACGCCGTGGCTCCAGCCCGTGCCCAGCGCCTTCATCGCCGCCTCTTTGGCGGCGAAGCGTGCTGCATAGCGCTCCGCCCGGTTGGCCTTGGAATCGCAATAGTGGATTTCACTTGCAGTGTAAACGCGCTGCAGGAAGCGATCGCCAAAGCGCTCGATCGATTGCCGGATCCGCGGAACTTCCGCAATGTCAATGCCCGTGCCGACAATCATATTTTTTCCCGCTCTACAGCAGTCGGTCGCCGCGGTAAATCAGTTCGCCGTCTATCGTGCGCGCCTCGGCGGTGAGGCGATGTGGTTTGACGGGGCCGCTCCCGTCGATGTGCATCACCTCATGTCCGTGCGCGACCAGCCAGTCGGAGACCAGCATGCGGTGGCAGCGGAAGTATACGCGCTCGGCACACATATAAGCGGTGCGGGAGGCCTCAGCCAGCGCAACCAGTTCGGCCATCGCCTTTTCGAATTCCGTGGTCAACATGTAGTCTGCGTAATTGCGGAAGCTCGCGTTGCGAAGCCCGATGTTCGGGGAGTCTTCGCGACTCTTCTTGCGATAGCCGCCCAGGGCTTTCATCCAGACATAGCTAATTCCGGCCGCGGGCAAACTTTTTTCAAGAGATTCTCGATTAAATTGCGGCAGCCGCCGTGACATGGGGAAGGCACGGATATCCACGAGAGTTTGGATCGCGTGAGTTTTAAGCACCTCGACCAGTTCATCAAGCGAACGGGTCGAATGTCCGACAGTGAAGAGGAGAGCCAACGTTGTTTCGATGCGAGACGATCATGGAACGATGCGATTGAGAGCGGCCAGGACGGCCGCGTCCTGTTCCGGAAACACAGTCCGCAAATCCAGCAGCACACGGCCTTCCTCAACTCGAGCAATGATCGCAGGCTCCGAACCCCGCAGCCGCAGGGCCAGTTCGTCAGCACTCAAGCCTTCGCAAGTCAGCGCGAGCAGGCTCGTGGGTAGAGTGGACGATGGCGCCGCACCGCCGCCGAGGATTGATTCACCATCTACGAGTTCAACTTTCAACTTCGGCGCAGCAACCTGCGCAGCCAACGCCTCAGCCCGCTCGCCGATTGCATCTTTCGTGAGGCGCATCATGCGCAGCGTGGGAATGGCATCGTGATCCCGCCGGACATACTCTAAGAGGGTCGCTTCCAGCGCAGCGTAGATCAGCTTGTCCACGCGCAACGCCCGGAACAGCGAATTCGACCGCATGCGCGCGATCAACTCCGAACCGCCACTGATCAACCCCGCCTGCGGCCCGCCAAGCAGCTTGTCGCCGCTGTAGGTAACGATGTCGACGCCGCTGCGCAGGCTGTCCAGCACGCCCGGCTCGCCGCTGATGCCGATCGACCGCAGATCAAATAGCGCGCCGCTGCCCAGGTCCTCCATCAGCGGAATGCCACGCCTCCGCGCCAGCGCCACCAGTTCCGCCGTGGAAGCCTGTTCCGTGAAGCCGGTGATCTCGAAGTTCGAGCGGTGCACTCGCAGCAAAAGCCTTGTCCGTTCCGTGATGGCGAGCTCATAGTCGGTGGTGCGGGTGCGGTTGGTCGTGCCCACTTCTCTCAAAATCGCACCCGACTTGGCCATCACGTCCGGAATGCGGAACGACCCGCCGATCTCGACCAGTTCGCCGCGCGAGACGATGACCTCTCCGCCCTCGGCCACGGTGTTCAGCGCCAGCAGCACCGCAGCCGCATTGTTGTTAACCACAATGGTGGAGATATCTGCTCGTGTGGAGACAGCCGCCTCGGCTGTCCCGCCGGGGCGAAGCCCGGCGGCTTCCGTCCCAGACCCTGCCCCAGGCATGTCACTACTAAGCAGCTTGCGAAACAACCGGTCCACATGCACATCCCGCTTGCCGCGAGCCCCCGCGCTAAGGTCAAACTCCAAATTGGAATAACTCGCAGCCGTCTCGCGGATGTGCTCGATCGCTGCTTCGCCAAGCGGCGCACGGCCCAGGTTGGTGTGCAGGATTACGCCGGTCGCGTTGATCACTGGCCGCAGAGAATAACCCAGCGCCTGGCGGAGTTGGTTCTCCACCGCCCCCGCCAAACCAGAAAGCGCAAGCTCCAGCGAATCCGCATCCAGCAGTCCCGATGTAATCTCCTGCCGCAGCCGGGCCAGCACAACGCGCGTCGCGTCCGCTGCAGAATCATGGCCGTAACTCGCCGCAAGTAAGTGAACAGCAGGACCGCGCATCACATCATCGACGGAAGGCAGCTTGCGAAAAAATTCCGATGTCGCGGCGGTCTTCACCCGGAGATTATCCCACGAAGAGAATGAACTGCACACAGTTGATTCCACCGCCCAATTACAGCGTGTGCATGTAGGCCAGCAGATCCTGCATGTCCTGCGCGCTAAGCACCTGGCTGTAGCCCGGCATGTCGGGGCGGCCGTTGCGGATAATGTCAGTGACGCGGTCGTCATTCGCGGGCAGCCCGGTCTGGGGAAGAAATTGACGCTGGAAAACGCCCTTCAACCCGGGACCTTTCTTCCCCTTAGTGGAATCCGGCCGGTGACAGCGGTCGCAGTAGTTGTCATAAATCTTGCGCCCAGTGGATTGCTGTGGATTGAGGCCGAGTTCGGCGTCTGATTTGCGGCGCTCCACGTCGCAACCCGCGAATGCGGCTAGTCCAAGCAGTGCGGCCAGAGCCGCCCCAATCCAGCGCCAGTGCCTCGTCGCGAGCCTCTGGTCCGGCTGCCGGTCGGCCCCGTCGATTACCAGCATCTTCATATCGGTCACTCGAGTCTCCATCTCTATCGCTTGATCGGCGCCGCATTTTGGCCCAGTTTCCCACAGCCGCCGCAATTGCACTCGCCTTACAATGATAGAGGAAAGCTGCAAAGCCATGCCAGTTACGGTGAAGCGGGTTTATGAATCGGTGGCGCGCTCCGACGGAGCGCGCGTTCTCGTCGACCGCCTGTGGCCCCGCGGCCTTTCAAGAACTGAGATCGCTATGCACGAGTGGCTGCGAGATCTTGCTCCCTCCGACGAACTGCGGAAATGGTTTCACGCCCAGCCCGAACAATGGCCGGTTTTTCGCAAGCGCTACCTGAAGGAACTGACCCGTCCCGAAGCCGAGAAGGATTTACAGAAACTTTATTCTCTGGCCCACAAGCGGAAACGCCTCACCCTCCTGTATGCCTCGAAGAACGGGAAGCGCAACAACGCAATCGTGCTCAAGGACTTGCTCGATGGAATGCGCAAACCGCCGACCGGCACCGGCCCCGGAGCGCTTCGGACCATGGGCAAGCGGGACGCGGCGGTCCGGCGCCGGTAGCGATCTCCCCGCTTACGCTCCTCCGTTCTCTCCTTTCATTTAGAATCTGCCGCATGAGAGCCGTCTTTCAATGGAGCCTAGGCGCGCGCACCCTGGAACTGGGTAAACGCACGCTGATCATGGGCATCGTCAACGTAACGCCCGACTCTTTTTCAGACGGCGGCATCTATCTCGATTCTGAGAAAGCCACGGCGCATGCTCTTCGATTGCTGGACGAAGGTGCCGACATCGTCGACGTCGGCGGAGAATCTACCCGCCCCGGCGCCAAAGTCGCCGTAAGCGCCGATGAAGAGCTACAGCGCGTGTTGCCCGTGATCACCGCGCTCAAGAAGCAGCGTCCGGATGCAGTGATATCCATCGACACCTACAAAGCCAGCGTGGCGCGCGCCGCCGCCGCGGCCGGAGCGGAAATTGTCAACGACGTCAGCGGGCTGCGCTGGGACCCGCAGATGGCCGGCACGATTGCCGAAATAAAATGCGGAGCGGTTCTCATGCACACGCGCGGCCGTCCCGAAGAGTGGCGTACCTTGCCGCCTCCCGGCGATATTGTTGTGCTGGTCAAGCGCGAACTCAGAGAATGGGCGGAAGCGGCCGTGCTGGCTGGCGTGCGCCGCCAAAGGATCGCCCTTGATCCGGGCTTTAGCTTCGGAAAAAACTTCGACCAGAACTATCCACTGCTGGCTCGCTTCCAGGACTTACAGTCTCTCGGCTTTCCCCTGGTAGCCGGAACCTCGAGAAAATCGTTCCTCGGCCGCACTTTGGCAAAAGATGGAAAAGATGCTCCCGCCGCCGACCGGATCTACGGAAATCTCGCCGCGCACACCGCTTTGATTCTCAAAGGCGCGCACATCCTACGGACGCACGATGTAAGAGCCGCAGTCGATGCCGCCCGCGTGGCGGACGCGATCCTCGAAGCGCGCTGACGAATCTCTGGCTGGAGCAATCATTGTGGAGAGGCCGGCGGAGCGGCGGCCGGTAATTCGGCGACCCGCATGATGGTGCATTCCACCTGTTTGCCGCTGCCGTTTTTCACCTTACCCTTGTCGCCATTGATCTGGTATTGGACGTCGCTGCCCACCACGAAATCGGTGGCCTTCAGGGACTCCTTCTCGACCGAGCGGCAGGTAAACAGCTTACCCATGGCTGCGAAAGAAAGATCGTACTGCTGATTCTTATGGGTCTTCTTGTCGGTGGTTCCTGTCGGCTGGAAATCCTTCAGCGTGGTCGTGCCCTCGATCTTCGATCCCGCCGCTGCCGTGATTGCAAGCGTAACTATGAAGAGTGCAATCGCATTGCCCTTACGCATATACCCACCTCCGGGTTGATTGTACGTTGACGAAAGCGAGCGCCGCCAGAGTCCAGGTTCCACCGCCCTGGGCCGCAGCCTTGTGAGCCAGCCTGTTCGGAGACTCCTTGGCCCGCGAACGTTAGGGATCGAGCAGGATTTTGGCGTGCACTTGAAAGGAGCGATAGTTCGAATAACTGTGTTTGTCATGGAAGGTATGTCCGTTCACTTGCGAGGTGACCACGACTTCGCGAGGTAGCCACAAACGTGAGGCAAATCCCGTGGCCAGTGTGTAAGCAAACTGGACGTCGGCAGTTAATTGGGTCAGGGGAAGGCTAGTCGCAGGCGAAAGAAGGTCGGTCCGCAAACGGACAATCCGGAAGTCCAACGCATCGACCCAGGCAATACCCTGGTAATAAATGGGAAAAGACTTGTCCTCGAATCGAACCTCCCCGGGCAATCGAACCGACCCAGGTTTTTGCGCAAACGCCAGAACAAAAGTGTGATGCCCATCAATCTTTTGTTGTCCAAGATAGCGGAAAGTCGATTCTGACCAGTTGGACGGATAGAAGCGCACCCACATGGAGGCGAAACCCTGGCTCAGCGGGGGACCTCCGGTTGCCCGGGCATTGATTCGCTGGCTGGCGCGCGCCAAATCATCCCAGCGCGACGAGGGGCCGGGCGCAACTGGTGCTCCCGGCTTCCAGGAGTCATCCGTTTCCAACGTTGCGCCGCTCTTCAAATCGACTCTAAACTCTTCGAGGGTTACAGCTTCCTGGCTCCGGCGAGCCAGGATAAGATAGGAAAAATCTTCCCGCGTTGTCTTGGTGTTGTGTTGTGACTCGACAATCTCCTCGTGGCAAATCAGGTTGGGAATTCTCCGTGAGAGATCGAGGGTTCGATCTCCAATCTTGTCGAGAAGCTCGGGCAAATCCTGTTGATTCTCAGCAGCCTTCAGTCCCCCCAGTTCTGGAACAATTTGCTGCAGTTCTGGGACCGACGAGGAAACGAAGCTTGTTGCGACCAGATAGGTCGATTCTGGGTTAATCTGCGTCTGCGGAAGCGTAACGGCAGCAGGGCTTTCGATTTTGTTCGGCTGGGCTGGGGGCGGACTCTCGGTGTGGACCGCTGGACCTTCCGAGGGGCTTTCGAGAAGGACGTGCGAATTGTTGGGCCCACGCAATATTTTCGGCTCTTGAAAGCGAGCATCGTCGAGCGGCCCGTTGATCGCAGCCTCTTGCACAACGGTTACACGGGAGGAGTTTTCCCCCTGTTCGACAACCATGAAAGCAAGCTTTATTCCGCCCACATCGCGGTAATCGGAGTATGACCGGTCGACCTTGAATTCAGTGCCTATGCTGGAAAGGCCGCGGACCCCAATGGTTTCCCACCGAAGGAGTAAATAGGTTTCTGCATCGAAATAATAGGTATCCGTTGAGGTCGATCTGGGATCCTGTGCCCTGACCGCCCACGCCATGCGATCGCCAACTCTCTTTTTCCCCTTTAGCTGAAGACTCACGTTCGGGGCACGCAGCACGAGCGGCATCTCTTCATACCCTTTTTTGCATTCGTATTCGCTTCCAGGTTTCGGCTTGAATTCGCGCGGAACGGCATCGGCACCGATATACCACGACACCGTGCCATCGCAACCGTAGATCCTCGCCACTTCATTTTTCCTGCGCAACAGATAAAAACGAAGGTTGGGGGCCTTAAAGTAGAGCTCGAAAGTTCCGTGCTCGTTCTGCCGGGGCTGAGGGAAAGCGAAAGGTTGCCCGAAGCCGGTCAGATTTCCGGACAGTTCGCCCTTTTCGACAAAACTCGTGATCGACGCGATCCTGTCGACGGAGGACCGCGACTTCTTCACGCACGCGGGTCTCTCGCCGAAGCGGCTCGTCGGGGCGG
>Ga0209415_10007798_pt1 | contig 18637 bp, 12 predicted proteins | sample PeaSoiSIISIP2007_FD_187696 | JGI IMG/M metagenome (GOLD analysis project Ga0209415, IMG submission 187696) | Peat soil microbial communities from Weissenstadt, Germany - SII-SIP-2007 (SPAdes) (version 2) | ecosystem: Environmental > Terrestrial > Soil > Wetlands > Peat | place: Germany...
CCCTGACGCTGAACATAGCGTTCAAGCCGGCGTTTGGTGGGGACCGGATCGTATTCGTGGCGGCTGTCAGCCAGTCCCAGGCGGACTCGGATTGGCAGCCATTGGGCGTCTGGCAGGTGCCGGGACCGCCACCGGCGCCAGTGACCATCGCGGTAACTGGCGCCTCGCCGCCTCGATGGGCGGCCGCCGCGGGCACCAACAAGCAGTTCACGTTCACCTTGACCGACACTGTTGGTGCCGGAGACTTTGGCGTCGTGAATGTGCTGATCAATAAGTTCATCGACGGCCGTCAGGCCTGTTATCTGGCCTATGTCGCTTCCACGAACACGCTGCTCCTGGTGGATGATTCGGGCGATGCGGGCGGCCCTTACGCCGGGTCTATGGTACTGAACGGAACGTCGGCGAGCATCGAGAATAGTCAGTGCCAGGTCAGTAGCGTGGGTTCGGTTGCGGCCCCGGGGCTCGGCACACTGGCTCTGACTCTCAATATCACGTTGAAGTCCGCCTTCACCGGCAATCGGGTGATCTACCTGGCAGGACGCGACCACAGCGACGGAAACAGCACCGGCTGGCAGGCGGCGGCTACCTGGTCGGTGCAGTAGAGAAAAACCATGATGCCAACCCGAACCCTCTGCGCAACGGTGGCCGCGATTGGGCTTGCACTGTCGGGCTATTCCGCTCGTGCCTCCGTCATTGACTTCAACACTTTGCCTGGACCCAATGGCGCCGGTCTCAACGCTTACTTTGAAAACAACTTTATTGTTGCTGTCGACCTTGGCCCCTGGCAAGAGGAGTTGACCGGTCTCGGAAATCCTCCGCCTTCCATTGCCTTTCAGCCGGTGGGCCCAGCAACCGGTTCGGTCAAGGTAACGCAATCCACCACCGGCCTTTTTACTTTCGCTTCCGTGGATCTCGAAACCGCGGGCACCCTCAACTACACGATCACGGGCTCTCGGCAAGGCAGCACGGTTCTATCCCAATCCGGCAGCCTGCCTACGCCCAATTCCTTCACGGCTATCCCCAGTGTGAATTCGTCGGTGGTGATGGACACCCTGACCATCGTAACCAGTGTCGGAAATACCTCGGGCGCCGTCATCGACAATATCAATGTGACCGCCCTGAGCCCTCCGTCCGTTCTCTGTCCCGGTTTTCCCAACGGAGAAGAAACCGCGCCCTACGGTCCAGTGACGTGTTCCGCGTCGGGCGGCTCGGGATCCGGCTACCAGTTCTCCGCCCAAGGCCTGCCCACCGGGCTGACGATCGGGGCGTCGAGCGGAACCGTGAGCGGCGTCCCAGTCGCGGGCAGCCACGGGACTTACTCCACTGTAACGATCTCCGTAACCGATTCCAACGGTTTCACCGGCAATCTCCCGATCCCGCCACTGACCATCGGAGTTCTTGCCCTTCCAGCCTGCCCCGTAACTGCCGGCGAGGAATTGGTGCCTTACGTCCCCGTGGTCTGCACTGTCGCGAGCGGCACGCCACCCTACTCGTGGTCGGCCACTGGATTGCCCACCGGGCTGACCATTAATTCATCCACGGGAGTGATCGCGGGCACGCCCGCTGCCGGCAGCCACAACACTTACCCGACGGCGGTCACCGTCCAGGACTCTGCCGGCGCCTTGGCTGTCCAGTATACCGCGCCGCTGGTGATCGATCCCCCGCCGGTTCCCAACTGCCCCACGCTGCCGGATGGTCAGGAAGGTATCGCTTATGCCGGAGTCGCTTGCACCGCAACGGGTGGCTCGGGGAGCTACAACTGGTCGGCGTCCGGGCTGCCCAACGGCCTGACCATCAACTCGTCCACCGGAGCGATCGGCGGAACTCCGGCTGCCGGCGCCGCCAAGACATACAGCAGCGTGCAAGTAACGGTCAAAGACTCACTCGGCGGCACGGCCACCTTCAAGGCTTCCGCGCTGGTGATCCATCCCGGTCCGGTAATCACCTCCCTCAGCCCTAGCACTGCCGCGGCAGGCAGCGGTGATTTCACTCTCACGGTGAACGGTACGGGCTTCTCCAGCGGCGCCACAGTCCAGTGGAATGGAACGCCGCTGACGACAACCTTCGTGAGCGCGGCCGAACTCACGGCCGCGGTCCCGGCCGCCCTGCTCTCCAGCGCGGGCAGCATCGCTATTAAGGTGGTTCAGGGCATTATCGTCACCGCCGGCGCGCCGTTCACGGTCAACTCGCCGGGCCAGCCGTGTACCTTCATCCTGACCCCTTCGAGCGCCAGTTTCGGCGCCGCTGGCGGCTCCGCCGGCATCTCCGTAACCGCCTCCCGCAGCGACTGCACCTGGACGGCCACCAGCAGCGCGTCCTTTATTACGTTTTCCAACAACAACCTTACCGGCAGCGGAACGCTCAACTACAACGTGAGCGCGAATACAGCCGGCACCAGCCGCACCGGCACGATTTCAATCGGCGCGCAATCGTTCGCAGTCGCTCAGGGCGGAGTCACTTGCATTTACTCGCTCCCCATCACCAGTCAGTCGTTTCCCGCGGCCGGCGGCCCCGGTACCGCCGCAGTGCAGGCGCCGCCCGGCTGCGTTTGGACCGCTACCAGCGCCTCGCCGTTCATCACCATCTCGGCTCCCGCCGGAGGCTCCGGAGACGGCAGCGTCGCCTTCACCGTGACGGCGAATCCGTCGTTGGCGGGCCGCTCCGATACCTTCACCCTCGCCAATCAGCCATTTGCCGTGTCACAGGCCGGAACTGGCGCCACCCTGAGTTGCGCAGCCGGCGTTCCCTCGGTACCCCAGGTGGCGCTCGAAGGCCGCACCGAGGTGCTGGGGGATTACGTGGTGAATTGCAGCGGGCTGGCCGGACCTTTGACAGCCGACTTTACTCTGATCCTGAATACCAACGTGACCAACGCGCTGACCGACTTCGTCACCGACGCCGTATTGACCGTGAATGGCGGCGCCCCGCAGAATGCCGTCGTCACGAGTTATAACTCTGTCCAATGGCCCGGTGTTGTGGTTTCTCCCGCCGGCGACGGCACCGCCGTTCTGCGGATTTCCAAGGTGCGTGCCGACGCCAGCCTGTTGGCAACCCCGGGAAATCTGCAGCCCGCGCCAATCACCGGCCAGTTGAATGTCAGTGCCCTGATAACAGTTCCCATAGCTTCGCCCCGGCAGACTATGGCCAACGCCGCCCCGTCGCTGGCGTTCACCAAGAGCCAGGCATCGCCGCCCACCGGCGGAACCAGGACTCTGATACCGCTTTTGTTTCAGGAAACCAGCGCCGGCTCGTTCCAGCCCGCGGTCACTCGATTGCGCATTACCCTGACCAACATACCCGCCGCGGTCCAGGTGTTAGCGCCGGTCTTCCCCGCGGAAGGCGCTGCGCAGGCGCAGTTATACTCCGCCGATTCCAGCGGCGCGGGCGGATCCCCTGTGGCGGGCGCATCGCAACCGGAAGGAACGTATCAGCCGTTGGCCGTCACCCAGGGAACCACGACCGCAACCTGGGTCGTGCTGGCGTCCAGTCCGTCGGCCATCCAGACCTGGACGTTTCCGCTGCTGGTATTGAACGCCGCCGCCGGAGACCTGAATCAGATCCAGGTGACTGGCAGCCTGGCGCCTGTCAGCGATATCGGTATTGCCAGCGCCACCGCCCCGGTCCCGCGGTACCGCGACTTTTCCGTGCCGCAGAAACTCGTCAACCTGCGCATGTCGATTTCGTTGAACTCGCCGCCCCCCGCGCCCCGTGCCCCCGTCGCCGCGGGCTCCAATGTGACTTACACGCAGCAGTTGGTGAATGATACCTCCGACCCCACCCAGGTGGCCACCAACGTGATAATCCGCGATAATCTGCCCTCCGGCCTGTCACTGGTGAGTTGCTCGGCGATCGGGGGAACCGTCTGCAATTCGTCTGGAAATCAGGTTCAGGTTTCCTATCCGTCGCTGGGAGCGGGACAGAGCGAGACCGTGATGGTGACCGCGGCAGTCGATCCCACGCTGCCCGATGGGACGGTGATCCAGAACGCGGCGAGTGGCAGCAGCGACCAGGCGACCCAGGATCCCTCGGCCGCCACGGCCAGCGTCAGTTTCATCGTGAACGATGTTCCCCTGACTGTGGGGATCACCCCGTCGTCGGGCGCCTCCAGCAGCCAGAGTTTCCAATTTCAGTTTTCGCATCCGGCCGGGTACCAGAACCTGGGCGTAGTCGATATGCTGATCAACAACTCACTGGATGGGCGCCACGCCTGCTACCTCGCCTACGTGGTACAGTCGAGTACTCTCGTATTGGTGGACGACGTCGGAGACGCCGGAGGACCCTACGCCGGCTCGGTGCCGCTGGGAAGTTCGAGCACCATCCAGAACAGTCAGTGCGCCGTCAACCTGGTGTCGGCGGCCGGCAGCGGCGCCACCCTGACCCTGACGCTGAACATCGCGTTCAAGCCGGCGTTTGGTGGGGACCGGATCGTATTCGTGGCCGCGGTCAGTCAGTCCCTGGCCAACTCGGATTGGCAGCCGTTGGGCGTCTGGCAGGTGCCTGGACCGCCTCCGGCGCCGGTGACCATCGCGGTAACGGGCGCCTCGCCGGCTCGATGGGCGGCCGCGGCAGGCAGCAACAAGCAATTCACGTTCACCTTGACCGACACCGCCGGCGCGGGCGACCTGGGCGTAGTGAATGTGCTGATCAACAAGTTTATCGACGGCCGGCAGGCCTGTTATCTGGCGTATGTCGCTTCCACCAACACGCTGCTCCTGGTGGATGACTCGGGCGATGCGGGCGGTCCGTATGCCGGGTCTATGGTGCTGAGCGGGACATCGGCGAGCATCGAGAATAGTCAGTGCCAAGTCAGTAGCGTGGGTTCGGTTGTGGCTCCTGGGCCCGGCACACTGGCCCTGACTCTCGATATCACGTTGAAATCCGCCTTCGCCGGCAATCGGGTGATCTACCTGGCGGGGCGCGACCGCAGCGACGGAAACAGCACAGGCTGGCAGGCGGCGGCCACCTGGTCGGTGCAGTAGAGCGCGGCCGCGACCCTCGCCCCGCCGATCCCCGGCCCCATGGCAGACTGCGGCCACCTGGCCGGTGCAATAAAGGGTACTGTTGATAGAGGAGGACCATGCGCTTCTGGTCGATGAGTCCGGAAAGAAGCAGACCGCGCACCCTGCTTTCGTGGCTGTTCGTGGGCGCGCTGTTTGTCCTTTGCGGAGTCCTCGGCATTTTTCAATACCGGTTGATCGGGGAAGTCAGCGACGCCGCGCGCGAACGGCTTCGCGGCAGCCTGCGGGCGAGCCTGAATCGATTCAGCAGCGATTTCAACTCCGAGCTTTCCACCGCCGCGCGGGCCATCCTGCCGGTCAACCCCGCGGACGCGCGGGAGGTGGAAGCCGCGTTGCCGGCCCGCTATGAGCAGTGGAAAACGGCCGCGCGGCACCACCAGGTATTTCGCCGCATCGCCATCGCCATACCCCAAGAGAGTGCGCTGGTTTTGCGCACGTTCGACCTGAACACGGGGGCCATCGAGGCGGCGGACTGGCCTGAAAGCTGGAGCCTCCTGAAACATCGCCTGGAGGGAATGGTTTGGCCCGAGGATCGCGGTTGGCGTCCGCCCGGCCCTCCTCCGGAACGCGACGCGCTGGTCTTCGAGGTGCCCGTTTTCGGCAGTCCTCGGCCCGGCCCTCCCCGGCCTCCCTTCAGCCGAAGGGAGATCGCCTGGGTACTCTTCGAAGCCAACACCGCGTACGTGCGGGAGACGCTTCTGCCGGAAATGCTGCAGCGCGATTTGGCCGATTACCAGGTGGCGGTGGTCACGAAAACCAACCCGCCGCAAGTGATTTACGAGTCCGATCCGGATGACGCGAGGAAGATATCGGGCAGCGCCGATGCGTCGGTCAGCTTCTTCGACGTGCAGGTCGATTCGCGCCAGCCCGGCCCCCCGAATCGCGGGCGCGGACCCGGAGGCTCTGGACCGGGTTTCGGGCCGGCCCCCGGTTCGGGACGCTGGCAGATGTTCGTCCGCAATCGCGCCGGGTCGCTCGAAGCGGTGGTCGCCCGCGCGCGGCGCCTCAATCTCGCGCTCACCACGGGCGTCTTGCTGCTGCTGTTGGCCAGCGTGGCCGCGCTGATTCGCTTTACGCAACGCGCGCAGAAACTGGCCGAGCTGCAGATGGGCTTTGTCGCCGGGGTTTCGCACGAACTGCGGACGCCGCTCGCCGTGATCCACACCGCGGGATACAACCTGCAAGGCAAAATGGCCCAGAACCCGGTGCAGGTGGAGCGCTACGGCGCCCTGATCCAGAAAGAATCCGGGCGGCTCAAAGACCTCGTCGAACAGGTCTTGCGCTTTGCCGGCGCCGAAGCCGGCCGGGTGATCCACGAGCCCGAGCCGCTCTCGGTCGAGTCGGTGATCGACGACACCATGGAATCCAGCAAAGCCGTGATGGACGAGTCGCATTGCGTGATCGAGAAGGCCATCGAGCCCGGTCTGCCGCTCATTCTGGGCGATCCCATGGCGCTGAAGCACGCGCTCCAGAACCTGCTGAGCAACGCCGCCAAGTACGGCGCCAAGGGAGGCAACTGGATCGGTATCTTCGCCTCCAAAGCCACCGACCACGGGCGCACCATGGTGGAGATTCGCGTGGCCGACCGCGGGCCGGGAATTCCCGCGGACGAGCAGGCGCAGATCTTCGATCCGTTCTTTCGCGGGCAGCGCGCGGTCCAGGATCAGGTACACGGAACGGGCCTGGGATTGAACCTGGTGAAGAAGATCGTGGAGGCCCATGGCGGCACCATACGGGTGAAGAGCGAGCCGATGAAGGGAGCCGAGTTCATCGTGCGGATTCCCGAGGCCGCGGGAGTATCGGGATGAGCGCGCGCATTCTGCTGGTGGAGGATGAGCCGGGCCTGGTACTCACTTTGTCCGACCTTCTCTCGATGGAAGGCTACACGGTGGAGAGCGCCACAGATGGCCCAACGGGTCTGGCCAAAGCGTCGGGCGAGGCGTTCGACCTGGTTATTCTCGACGTGATGCTGCCCGGCAAGAGCGGCCTGGAAGTCTGCCGGGAACTGCGCTTCCATGGAAAAGATGTCCCGGTTCTCATGCTGACCGCGAAGTCACAGTTAGTGGACCGCGTAGTGGGGTTGAAGATCGGGGCGGACGATTACCTGACCAAGCCGTTCGAGGCCCCCGAGCTGCTGGCCAGAATCGAAGCCTTGCTGCGGCGCGCGAAGAAGGAAAAGCTGGCGCCCATGGGGCGGTTCCAGTTCGGAAACGTGGAGGTGGATTTCGAGAAGGCCGACGTGACTAAGGGCGGCGTGCCGGTAAGCCTGGCGGGAAAAGAGCTGGAGCTTCTGCGCTACCTGGTGGATCATCGGGGCAACGTGGTTTCGCGCGACGAGCTGCTCGAAGGCGTGTGGGAATATCAGCCGGGCGTGTCTTCAAGGACCATCGATGTGCACGTCGCGTGGCTGCGGCAGAAGCTGGAAGAGAATCCGCAGAATCCGAAATTCATTCACACGGTGCGGGGCGTGGGGTATCGGTTCTCGGCCTAAGCCTGCCCGGCTAGCCGAAGCTCGTCTTCGATCTCGTAAATCTTGTCTTCAAGAGGCCTGGTCGGCTGGCCCGCCGACTTGGCGTCTTCGAACTTCTTCTTCGCAGTGGCCAGGCGCTTCTGGAGTCCGAGTACCTTCTTGCTCGGCTTGGCCGCGACGGGCGGAGCAGCCGGCGGCTCCGGCGCCGGTTTGGGCTTCGCGGCCTTCTTGCTTTTCGATTTCGCGGAGGCCTTGTAACGGAAGGCCGTGACCGGCGACGGAGGCTTCAGCGACCCGCCGAAATCCGCGCGGTACTCTTCGGCAATCTGCGCCGCCGCCGAAAGCAATTCGCGAAAGCGCGACTCCATCGCGTGCTTCGCCTTCATTCGCAGGTCTTCGCCTTGCTGCTTCCAGCGTTGGTATTCGGATATGGCATCGGTCATTTAGGCACCGAAATCGTGATGTTGCGATACTTCATTCCGCCGTCGTGATCGCCCTGGAGCATGATGGGGCCGGGCTCGCCTTCATGGCTGTCGAGAGCGCCGCCGGTGATACCCGGCATTTCCTGGTTGTCGTGAATCTTAACTCCGTTGCGAATCACCGTCACCGTGCGTCCTACCAGCGTGATGCCGAAGGTCTGCCAGTCGCCCGAACCGAGCGGCATGGCCACCGCGGGTGCAGAGTAACCGTAGACCGCGCCCATTTCGTGGCTGGGGTTGGTTCCGCCTTCGGTGCCCACCTGGATCTCGTAACGGCCGCGGAGATAGATTCCGCTGTTGCATTTCTCCGGGCAATTGACTTCGATGTGCAGCTTGAAATCGTCGAATTTCCGCGTGGTGCGAATGTTCGAGCCGCGGTCCTGGTTCAACAGCGTTCCGTCCGCGACCACCCACTTACTGCGGTCGGGATTGTTCACCGGCTCCCACCCGGTGAGGTCCTTGCCGTTGAACAGTGGTTCCGGAGGGGTCCAGGCCTTCGGCATGGGACGCTTCAATTCGGGCGCGCGAACGCCGGCGATCTGGGTGTCCGAAGTATCGCCGCGTTTCTGGACGCCCGAGATCTTGTCGCCTTCCGCGGTGAGATCCCAGATGGTCTCCGGCCCACGGCCCGCCGCGGTTACGGTCACGACCAAGTGGGCCCCATCCATTTTTGCGGCAACGATGGGCCGTACGGCCCCGCCGCCGGGCTGGATACGGCCATCCAGTTTTCCGTCTTTCTCGACAATTTCCATCCACTGATTGGCGGCGCCTCGAGGCGTGGTAACGGTGAGATCCCAGCGGCCGAGAAACGGGTTCTTGGCGGGTTGCGATCTTGCGGGCAGGAGCAGCGCGGCGGCAATCGCCGGAACGATCCAGAGAGATTTCATCACCGCATAGTGTAGCCGAAAGCAAGACACAGGCAAGAATGCCTGTGCTACTGGCCCAGGCGCTCGCGCAACTGTTCCAGGTAGAGGCTGGCGGGTGCGACCGGCGAATTCGGGGAATCGAAGATGCCGGAAGGCTCGCCGGCGCTCACCGGCTTGCCGGTACAGCCGATCGCCCAGTTCATGGTTCCGGGCGGCTGCTCGACCAGCAGGAACGGAGACGTGACGTTCCAGGCCACGGCCCAGCCGATATCCCAGCCGTGGCCCGACCCGGCCGTCTTGCGGTTGGAAAACGCTATCCCCGGCGTGCGTTCCGTGGAGTTCGACAACTGCGAGCTATCCACCAGCAGGCCCGTGGCCCATCTCTGGTGCGGTGCGACTCCGCGTTCGTCGCTGGTGAAATTCAGGACTACGATGGGTCCGGTCACCTGGGCCTGAGTCACAATGGGCCAGGTGCCTTCCCCGCGAACGGAGCAGCGACTGAGGAAGATCTGGGTGCCCGACAACGAGAAATCGGCGGGTGCAGCAGAGCCGCTATGGGGCACGGTATGGACAATGCGCACGCTGTCCAAAGTGACTCGCTTGGCGCCGGCGCCAATGACGATTCCGTTCTGCGTCTCCTGAATGGCGATGTCTTTGGCCCATCCGTCGATGACCGCGTCCATCATAAGCGCGGTGTACTGCTTGTCGGTGATGGGGACGTCCTGAGTGGGCGCGGCGATCCGCAGGCTTTCGACGCCGGCCTGCGAGATGCGGCCGGGAAACGCGTACCGGACCACAGTCGCGCCGGGCGGATTGAGGAACTGGGAATCGATGGAGTCACTGAGCGGAACATCCAGCGCGATAAGGTTACCCGAGATAGACCGGATTACGCGGTCGGTGCGGATGAAGCTGCCGGCCTTGATCCAGGTCTGTTGCTTGCCGTCACGAACCAAGGTGTCCATGTGCATGAAGTGGATCCATGCATCCGTTACGGGACGGCGGACCAGCACGGAGTCTCCGACATGGGATCCGGCGGCCTTGTCCACGTGGAACGAGTCGGCGCCCGAGGGAACGTAAGCATCGGTGATGCGCGCCGAATCGGCAACGGCGTCCCACGTTCCGGAGCCGCGAATCTCCAGGAAGCGGTGCGGCGATCCGGTGAGCCGGATGGCAGTGCCTCCGTCGCCCGATCCGCTGCCGCGGAGGACCACGCCGCTGGCGGAGATGGTGACGGCGCCGGCGACGTCGAAAGAACCGGGTCGCAGGAGGACGGCTCCGCGCAGGCCCTCGGCAGTCAGTGGGAGATGGGACACGGCATCGATGGCTGACTGGATTTGTGCAGTGTTATCGCCGGTGACAGGGCTGAGAGTCTTTGCAACGGGCGCGGTGGGAAGTTTCACTCCGCCGGCCTGGAAGCCCGCGAAGGAGAAGTCCATGATGCGATTGCCGCGGCCGTCGGTGCGGTAGCGGAGTTTGTGGTCAGGCCCGAAGTACACCCACTGGGATGTGCCGGCGGCCGCCAGGACGGATACGGCAATCAGTGAGAAGGCAGGGAGGATTCGAAAGCTACTGCTCGCCACGCCGCCGCCGGATGAGCCAGGGCTCGATTGCCCCGGGATTCTCCAGAATTTCCTGTTCGAGCTCCTGAAACTGGGAATCGACGAGTACCCGCTCGATGTCGGCCCCCAGGGACTCGTCGCCGGTTTCCGCGCGCTTTTGCTCGATGAGGGCCAGAACCGCCTCGCAGAGCTTCAATCTGTCGGCTGAATTGCTCATAGCCCGTCCTCCTGTGGACTTAGACGAAAAAACCTCGCAAGAGTTGCAAAAGACTTTGAAGATCTAACTGGTGCGACTGGACTTACGAAGAATTCTTCTTCTTGAGGCGCTTCACCATGCGCAGCTCGTTCTTCTGGCCGGGCACAATCTGGTAATGCACTTCATCCATGAGCGACTGAATGAGGCGCATCCCCAGGCCGCCGGTTTTCCGCTTGCTGATCAACTGTTCGAGGTTGACTTGCTCGACCTGCTTGGGGTCGAAACCGCAGCCCGTATCCACGATATCGATCTGCACGCTCTCGGCGTCCAGCCGGGCCTTCACGGTGACTTCGTGCGTGGAATCGGACCCATAGGCGTGCTCGATGACGTTGGCGCAAGCCTCGTCGACGGCCAGTTCGAGCTTGGCCACGTCGGAGTCGGAGAAACCGGCGCGCTGCCCGATGCCGCCGACGAAGTCCCGGATCATCGACAGGTTTTCGGTGGAAGACGGCACGTGCAATTGAAAGGTGCGCTCGACCGATTCCATTGACTATGCCTCCTGCCCCGAAGCCCGGCCGAACTTTTGCATGGCGTCCGCACGGGCGGGGACAATTTCAAACAACTCGGGGAAGCCCAAAATCTCGAAGACCTCGTAGACCGTGGGGACCACGGAACAGATCTTGATATCGCCGCCGGCCTCGCGCACATCTTCGATGAAGCTCATGAAGACGCCCAGGCCGGCGGAGGAAATGTAGGTGAGGCCGGCGCAATCCACAACGATGCGGATGCGGCCACTGTCGTATTCCTCCTGAATGGCCTTTTCGAACTGCGGCGCCGTATAGGCGTCCAGATAACCGCTCAACGTCAGGACGGAAACGCCGCCTTCCTGCGAGCGCGCGAGACTGAAAGTGTTTGGCAAAGGGTGGTTCTCCACGTTACTGGGTTCTTCGATAGGTTACCAGGGGCCGGGGGTCAGGGGCCAGGGGCCGCGGGCCTGGGGCCAGGGGCCGGGGGCCGGGGGCCGGGGGCCAGGGGGCCGGGGGCCAGGGGCCGAAGACCAGGGGCCGGGGGCCGGGGGCCAGTGGCCAGGGGCCGAAGACCTGGGGCCGGGGGTCAGGGGCCGGGGGGCCGGGGCCGGGGGTCGCGAGCGGGAAGTAGCAGTTATGCCGCATGGTCAGTCGATTCCGCTTCGGCTACGCGGAACACTACTACGGTGACATCGTCGCGGGCGGGGGTGCCGGCGGTGAAGTCGGCGAGGTCACGCAGGATGGCGGTTCGGGTTTCCGCGGCGGATTGGCCGTCGGTCTTCTCGACGGAACGCATCAGGCGATCTTCGCCGAACTGCTCCATCGACGCATTGATGGCTTCGGTAATGCCGTCGGAATAAAGCACCACGGCGTCGCCGGGTTCGAGGTCGATTTGTTCGAGGCACAGACAGCGGCTGAAGCGCTCGTTGGGGCACATGCCCAGACCGAGGCCGGGGGGCTTCCGCAGCGTGGTTTCACCGCGGAGCGCGCGGCGCCAGACGATGGGGTTGTGGCCAGCGCGCGCGTATTCCAGGCGGCGGCTGACGGGGTCGATGGCGACGGCGGCCATGGTGACGAAGACCTTGCGTTTGCACGCGCGATACAGGTGGAGGTTGATCTGTTGCAGAATGTGCGCCAGGTCGCTGGAATCCTGCGAGGTGGCGCTGAGCAGTCCCTTGGTAACCATCATGTAGAGCGCGGCGGGGACGCCTTTGCCGGAGACATCGGCCACGGCGATGCCGAGGCGGCCATCGGGAAGCGGGAAGAGGTCGTAGAGGTCGCCGCCGACTTGGAGCGCGGGATCGCAGGAGCCCGAGAAGGAATAGCCGTCGATGACGGGAGGGTCGGCGGGGAGCGCGTCCTGCTGGGCCTTGCGCGCAACCTGAAATTCGGCTTCCAGCCTTTTGAGGTTGGAGAGCGTAGGAGCCTGGGTGGAAGCGATTTCGGGTTCGGGAAGGCCGGCGTCGCCAGATTCGGCATCGCGGCCGCGAATGGCGAAGTTGACGAAGGCGGCGATTCCGGCGACGAGGACCACCAGCAGGCGCACACCGGAATCGCGCATTCCGCCGGCGGGCTGAGCAAGGAGAATCGCCGGAGCGGCGGCGGCCTGGGCGGCGATCATGGCCGCGGACACGGCCAGCAGATCGAATTTCCGGTAAAGGCGGAAGTACAGAGCACAGCCGATCGCGGTGGTGATGAGGCTCGGCACCAACCTGTCGAATGCCGTAGCGGAACCAAAGACGAAGACGGCAGCGAGCAAGGCCAAGGCGCCGATGCGGAGAGGCTTCCAGCGAAGGCGGTCCGCCGCCGGGAAGGCGAAGCCCAGGAATCCAAAAGCGGGCACGGCAGCGGAGGGCAGCACCAAAGTGGCGAGGGCCACCGGCGCGCTCAGCACGCCCGTGTGATGAAACAGCAGCCGGGCGGCGCGGAAGAGAATCGCGGTGGCATAAGGGGCGGCGGCGACGGCCAGGCCGGTTAACGCTCCCGCGGCAATGGGCAGGCTGACCTGGCGCGTGAAGATCTTCCCGTCGAACAGCAACTCGAGCGAGGACCATTTCTGCCGGAGGCGGCCCCTGGCACCGGCATATCCCGCGACTCCGAAGGCGAATGCGGTGAGGAAGGGCAGGCCCACGGCGGCGACGAAGGCGGTGATGGCGCTGGCGTTGGAGGCAGCCTTGGCGCCGGCCTGCTGCCCGGCTTCGAAGTCGCTGGCGTCGGAAGTGACGGTCACATTCGGGGAGTTTTCGAATTGGCGCAACCCCAGGCTCCGGTTGTATTGCATCGCCTGGTAGTCCGGGCCGGCCCACATCATCAAGGCGCCCCAAGCGACCAGGGCCGCCGCCAGGCCGGCGGGAACCCGCCAGGAGATCCACCCGCGAACACAGGCACGCACGGCGAGAACGAAGGCGACGCAGAAACCACCGATCCAAAAAAGACGGGCGATGCCCGTGCCGGCGCGGGTGGCCCGATTGGAATCGTAGCTGAAACCCCGTGCGTAAGCGGGGCTCAAGGCAGCCGAGAGCAGGCGCCCATCGCGCCGGGACACGGCGAGAGTGGCAACCATGGGGAAGTTCCAGGATGCCTGGTCCACGGTTTTGAAGGACGAAGAACTGGAATCGGCGAAATCCTGGAGCACGGTTTCCGCAGTGACAGCGGCTGCGGGGGCTTCGCCGGCCGGTTTCCGCTCCCATTCGGCGGGCCGGCCATCGGCGAAGAGTTTCACGCGGACGGTTTGCTTTCCGCCAGCTTCGGTGAAGAGCACTCCCCAGGCAACGGGGGTGAAGAGCCGGGCGGCCGGATCATCGGGGTATAAGCAAAGGTAGGCGCGCAGTTTCTCATCCGTCAACTGAGTGACAGCTACCTTCCATGCGGCGGTTTCCACGCCGTACTTAGAAGTGAGTTGGCGGGCACGCTGGATGGCCGCATCGCGATCCAGGGCGGAGCCGAAGATCGCCGAGGGATCGATCCGCGGGAAGAGAAACACCAGGAGCGAGACTCCGGCAAGCGCGACGATGGCGGGGATGCGGAGGGGCTTCATGCGATGCCTCCTGCGGTGGCGGGGGCGATGGGCTGGCAGGCGGAAGCGCCGGCGGAAGCGCCTGCCCCACAAAGCAGCGGAGCCACAGCCAAAGGCCGACCAGGGGGTCGGCGGACCCAGAGGGTACCCCCCAGGGGGCCCGCCCCACCAAATCTGCGGAGACTTGTTGTAGTACGGGGCTTCATGCGATGCCTCCGATGGCTGCGGCGGCGACCTCTTCGCGGCGCACCACCACTGTGGTGACATCATCGAGAGGGGCGTCGCGCCGGCGCCTCATGGCGGCGTCCAAAGCCGCTTTGTGGAGGGCGCCGGCGGCGGCGGCGGGAAGCTTCCGCGTGAGATCGCGGAGGAATGCGTCCGGCACGCGGCGAGCGTTCTCGGCGATCTGGGCGGCCCATCCATCGGTAAAGAAGAACAGGGCATCGTTGGGGGCCAGCGTGGCCGCACCGTGGCGGATCTCGCCGCCGGCGACCTCCTCGGCCAATGCGTGCCCGTTGATCAGCACCCGCGGAGAGGATCCGGCGCGGGCATAGCGCACGGAGCCATTGCGGCCATCCACCACGGCATAGAGCACGGCCATGGGGGCGTCCTCACCGCGCAAGACCGTGCCGAGCGTGGCGCGCAGGCGGCGGAGAACCTCCACGGGGGAAAGGTCGATGCGCGCGGTATACATGAGGAAGCCCTTGGCCAGCGCGATGGCCATGGCGGAGCCCAGCTCGCGGCTGCCGCCTTCGGCGAGGAAGATACCCAGGCGGTGCTCGTCGAGCACGTAGTAATCGAAGAAGTCGCCACCCACCTCGCGGGCGGGGATGCAGGAGCCGGCGATCGAGAGCCCGGCAATGCGCGGGGCGTCGCCGGGCAGCAGCCGCACCTGCGCGAGGCGGGCGGCGCCGATTTCGGCTGTCAGGGCCAGGCGTTCGGCGAGATGGCGGGCGTACAGGGGCCGGACCTGCCGCTCATCGTAAATTCTTCCGCGCCATGCGCAGTAGAGCTGGACCAGGAGGAAAACGACTCCGGCCGGCAGAACGTGGCTGTAGGCGATGGTATGCCACTGATCGGAGACCACGCTCTTGCGCAGCAACGTGCCGACAAACACGAGCGCGGTGACGCTGCTTACGGCGGCCAGCAGATCGCCAAAGAAAAACGGCGCGCAGGCGGCCGCGGTCCATATCACGATAAGGGTGACATTGATTTGCCAGGCGCGTCCGGACGGAGTGACGGTGGAGGCCACCAAGGCGGAGAGCGGGAGCAGCAACGCTACCACGAGCCGGTGCCGGCGGATTCGGGAGCGCAGAAACGCAAGCGGCAGCATCAGGCCGAATGCCGCCATGCTGGTGACGTCCGGGAATAGATCGCTCAGCGCCTGAACCAGGGGAGACCTCTGGAGGGCGTTGCCGGCCAGACCGGCGTAATCGGTAGCGGGCGTGCCGCGAGCCAGGAGGAGCAGCGTGTTCAGGATCAGCAGCAGCCAGCCGGCGAACGCGCCGCCGGCCAGGATGGAGCGCGCACAGTTGGCGGAGAGCCACTTACCGGACAGAAACGCGTCGACCGAGACGAGCTTTCCGGGATAGGCCTCGCGCAGTTCGCCTTCGCCGGCGCCGTACGCGACACCCAGCAGAATCCCCAGGAAACCAAGGCCCAGGGTCAAAGCTGCAACCCGCGCCACTCCCGTGACCTGATCGCCGTTGAGCACAGACGAGGCACTGCCGGCATTCACCAGGAGCGCGCACAAGCCGGAGGCCACGAAAGCGGCAGCCAGCAGCAGGGTTCGCCGATGGGAGATCTCCCTTTCGATGGACCGCTGGACATAGCGCATGATGGCGTAGATTCCGAGGCCGGTAAAGCAGAGAGCGGTGCCGATTCCCACGATGAGGTCCCAAGTGGAGGTCGAGCCGATGAGGCGTTTCGAGGCGGGATCGAGCTGCAGAGTGGCGGACTGGCTGACGGGCTGGATGCCGGCGACATCGACGTGGAACTTGACCTTGGACTCGGGAAGTCCGGGGATTTTCGCTTCCCAGACAAACTCGCGCTCCCAGGCTTCCTTACCCACGTTCCGGGTGGTTGGATTCTCCAGGAGAAAGGGATTGCCGGGGCCGAGTTGGCGGCGCCAGAGATCCTCCGCGACCGCGCGCGCGGCGGACTCTTCGACCAGCGTGCGCCCGGCCGGTTTTTTCTCCACGAAGCCGATGGCACGACCGTCGGGGGTGACGTTGACGGTGATCCAACGGCCGTCCGGGGCGGTCAGAGTCACATCGATGGTGGCGGGGGCGAAGACGCGTTCCAGGGCCGGCGGCCGCACGCGGCGGAACAGGGCGGCAACGGTGGAGCGCGCCTGGGTGGCGGTGGCGGGAGTCCAACTGCGGGCGTCGATTCCGAGAATTTGGGCGAAGGTGGCGGCACTGTCGATGGCCTGCTCCCTTGCGATGGAGGTGAACTTCCGGTCGTGCGGGAGGCGGTCCTCGAGGAGCGTGGCGCCGAAGTAGGCCAGCGGGGACAAGGCGAGGATGGCGATCCATGCAGAGTGGAGGCCGCGGGAGGTTCCGGCGGGCGTCAACGTCGTCGGTCGCATGTGGGTAGTATCTGGGGATTGTAGCACTTGGGACGGACGATGCCGAAGCTCCCGGGTGACAGGAGACGGGCTGTTCGCACACATTCTTACGTGCGTCATTAAGATGTTTGTTTGCAATGGGTTACGGAGACTTAAAAAAATTGGGAGACAGGTGGGAAGGGTTTTTTTCGGTCCACGCGTCTCCCGAGGTTGGGGCGGGGCTGTGTGTATGTTTTTGCCGCTGGTTAAGGTGTTTGTTTGCTTGGGGTTATGGCGACGGGCAGAGATTTTGTGACGCGTGGGGAGGGGTTTTTGGGGATCATGCGTCACTAGATGGGTCGCGGGGCCGGATGCGCAGAAACAGGGCGCCGGTTGACGGGTTTTGTTGTCGCGCATTTCTCCTCCCAATTTAATTGCAGCACGACGGTATTGAGGAAATTGCGGTCGAGGCGGTGGATTTTCGGGAAGTGGTTGATTCTTTAGGGTTTGGAGATTGAAAATAAAGGCGCAAGGCACGTGACCGTGAAAATGGAGGGAGCAAGGTCGAGGATTGGTTTACGCAAGCGCAACAACAAAATGTTGCAATTATTCTGACTTTACATCATAATTATTCTGATCTATAGATCAGAATATATCTGATTTTTGATCAGAATGCAACTGGTATCCTTGCATGCTTTACAAAGCCCCGCGGCTGTACGGTCCCGAACAAAAGGTGTTGCACGACATTGCCACCGTTAGGGATAAGCTCAAAAGCCGGATCAGCGTTCCAAGGCGATGGGTAGGCGTTCTGCGCCGCAATACTCTGGCCCGTGCGATACGTGGATCAAATAGTATCGAAGGTTTCCATGTCACGGCTGACGACGCCATTGCCGCTGCCGAGGGGGAGGCGCCGCTAGAGGCAGAGCGCGAGGCCTGGTTGGCCGTCACCGGCTACCGTAATGCTCTGACATATGTATTGCAGCTTGCCACAGACCCACACTTTTCCTACAACGAGGGGTTCATCAGAAGCATGCACTACATGATGCTGCTACACGACCTCTCAAAACATCCGGGCCGCTGGCGACCAGGGCCGATCTATGTTCGGGACGAGGCGCGTGGCGAAATCGTATTTGAAGGCCCAGACCCGGATCTCGTACCAAACCTAATTTCGGAATTGATGTCGGCTCTCAACTCGGAGCACGACGACGCAGTAATTATTCGCGGTGCGATGAGTCACTTGAACCTGGTTCTGATTCATCCTTTTTCCGATGGCAACGGACGCATGGCCCGTTGCCTGCAAACGCTGGTCCTTGCAAGGGAGGGTATTCTCGAGCCGCAGTTCTGCAGTATCGAGGAATACCTCGGAAGCAATACCCCCGAGTACTATAATGTGTTGGCCGAGGTAGCCCAAGGCGCGTGGACGCCCAAGAACGACGCGCGCCCGTGGATTAGATTTTGCTTGACGGCGCACTATCGTCAGGCGCAGATCCTCCTAAGGAGAACCGCCGAAATAAACCGGCTTTGGGACGAGCTTGAATTGCTTCTCAAGAACATGTCCCTGCCGGATCGAATGATATTTGCATTGACTGATGCTGCAATGGGTCTTAGGGTTCGCAACTCTACCTATCGCTCCCCCGCAGAGGTTTCCGACAACCTGGCAAGCAGAGACCTCAAGACATTGGTAGAAAGAGGACTGCTGGTCGCGGACGGACAAACGAGAGGCAGGGCCTACGTTGCATCCGATGCTATCAAGAAAGTGCGTGGCCGAACCCGGGAGCCCAAAAAGATAATAGATCCGATCTATTGAGGCGCAGGCGGCTGTCCCCACCGCGCGGCGAAGTATCGCAGATCGCCTCACGCGCTCCTGAGGTCGTGGATCAACTCCTGTTCGCTGAGTACTAGATTTTCAATATCCCGGCAAATTTTCTTCAAATCTTCGAAGTCCCCGACGACCTCAA
>Ga0209415_10007800_pt1 | contig 18634 bp, 15 predicted proteins | sample PeaSoiSIISIP2007_FD_187696 | JGI IMG/M metagenome (GOLD analysis project Ga0209415, IMG submission 187696) | Peat soil microbial communities from Weissenstadt, Germany - SII-SIP-2007 (SPAdes) (version 2) | ecosystem: Environmental > Terrestrial > Soil > Wetlands > Peat | place: Germany...
GCGATCGCCATCGCCTTACATGAGGCCGGCGCCTCGAAATACGAAAGCCCAAAGAAGAACCGAGCGAACCTGCGCAAGACCAAGGCCAAGGACCGCCGCGGCGAGACTGGCCAAGCGCGGAGCGAAGGCAGGAAAAGCGCCAGCTCCAGGAAGAGCGCAAGCCGGAGAAGCACGAGCCGGAAGACTCCAAGCCGGAAGAGCACGGCCAGGAAGAGTACGAATCGGAGGAGCACGGCCAAGAAGAGCACCAGCAGGAAGAACCGCGCCTAACCTTAGGACCCGTCGCGCTGGATCATCGATTCCGGCTGGAATGATCAGAGAAGATCTTCGATCCAAATCGGAAGGGTTCGGATACGCTGCTCCCGTGGCAGACGGTATTGGCGATGCGGGCGCTTCGGCCGGAAACTGATCGGACATGGGCGCGACTATTCCGCGATCCTTCCGAAAGCGCCGCAATCGCTTTTTGAAGCAGCGCCGCCGGCTCCGTTTGAGTCGACATGCGGCGGCAAAGACCCCACATTGCCCTTAGCGATTCGTCTTTCGTTCTTCCGGAGACCCAGGATTGGGCGATCCCCTCGGTAATCAAGGCTTCGGCTCCGATGCGCCGGGCATGCGCCCGGGCGGGATCGCGGCGCGGGCGAGCGGCGCGGCGCAGCTGCGCTATCTCGACGGCCTCAATGCGGCCCAGCGCGCCGCGGTCGAAGCCCTCGACGGCCCGCTCCTCGTGCTCGCCGGCGCCGGCACCGGCAAGACGCGGGTGCTCACGACCCGCATCGCCCATATTCTCGCGACGGGCCGCGCCTTCCCTAGCCAGATCCTCGCCGTCACCTTCACCAACAAGGCGGCGCGGGAGATGAAGGAGCGGGTCGGCCTGCTCGCCGGCATCGTCGCCGAAGGCATGCCCTGGCTCGGCACGTTCCATGCCATCTCGACCAAGATCCTGCGCCGCCACGCCGAGCTCGTCGGGCTCAAATCCTCCTTCACGATCATCGACACCGACGATCAGATCCGCCTTTTGAAGCAGGTTCTGCGCGCCGAGAACATCGACGACAAACGCTGGCCGGCGCGCGCGCTCGCCTATCAGATCGACGCCTGGAAGAACCGCGGCCTCGATCCGGCGCATGTGCCGGCGGGCGAGGCCGCCGGCTTCGCCGAGGGCAAGGGGGTAAAGCTCTACAAGCTCTACCAGGAGCGGCTGAAGGTCTTGAACGCCGCCGATTTCGGTGACCTTCTGCTCGAGACCTTGCGGCTGCTCAGAGAGAACCCCGATGTCCTGAAGCTCTATCAGGATCGCTTCCGCTTCATGCTCGTCGACGAATATCAGGACACGAACACCGTCCAATATTTGTGGCTGAAGCTTCTGGCGCAAGGGCGCGGCAATATCTGCTGTGTGGGCGATGACGATCAGTCGATCTATGGCTGGCGCGGCGCCGACGTCGACAATATCCTGCGTTTCGAGGCGGACTTTCCCGGCGCGAAGATCATCCGCCTCGAGCAGAACTATCGCTCGACCAGTCATATCCTCGATGTCGCCGGGGGCCTCATCGCGCAGAACCAGAGCCGCCTCGGCAAGACGCTCTTCACCGACGGAGAAGCGGGCGAGATGCCCACTGTCGCCGGCGTCTGGGACTCGGAGGAGGAAGCCCGCGTCGTCGGCGACGAGATCGAATCCCTGCAGCGCAAAGGCGAACGACTCGAAGACATCGCCATCCTGGTTCGCGCCTCTTTCCAGATGCGCGAGTTCGAGGAGCGGTTCATCACCTTGGGCCTGCCGTATCGGGTCATCGGCGGCCCGCGCTTCTACGAGCGCGCCGAAATCCGCGATGCGCTCGCCTATCTGCGCTGCGTCGCTCAGCCGGACGACGACCTCGCCTTCGAGCGGATCTACAACGTGCCGAGGCGCGGGCTCGGCGATGCGACCTTGCAGCTTCTTCACGATCATGCGCGGCGCGAACGCATCAGCTTGATGCAGTCGGCGCGGATCATGGTCGAGACCGAGGAACTGAAGCCGAAGCAGCGGCAGGTGCTGCGCGATCTCCTCGCCGACTTTTCGCGCTGGGCGGCGCTGATCGACTCGAGGCCGCAGGGCGAGGTCGCCGAGATCATCCTCGAGGAATCCGGCTATACCGACATGTGGCGCAAGGACCGCACCGCGGATGCGGCGGGCCGGCTTGAAAACTTGAAGGAACTCGTCCGCGCGATGGACGAATTTCCCGATCTCGCAGGCTTCCTCGAACATGTCGCGCTGGTGATGGATGCGGACAATCAGGATTCCGAGGAGCGGGTCTCGATCATGACGCTGCATGCGGCGAAGGGCCTCGAATTCGAGACGGTGTTCCTGCCGGGTTGGGAAGAGGGCCTCTTTCCGCATCAGCGCGCGCTCGACGAATCGGGCCGCGCCGGACTCGAAGAGGAACGGCGCCTCGCCTATGTCGGGCTGACCCGCGCCAAACGCCGGGCGAAGATCTATTTCGCCACGAACCGCCGCATCCGCGGCCTGTGGCAGACGACGCTGCCCTCGCGTTTTCTCGACGAACTGCCGGCGGCGCATGTCGAGGTGGTCGATACGGCCTCTGGCCGCGCCTATGGGAATTACGCGCAGTCGCGCTTCGCGAACATGGACATGTATCGCTCGTCCTATGCGACGCCCGGCTGGCAGCGGGCGCAGCGCCGCAGCGAAGAGCAGCGCGAGAGCCAGGGCGGAAAGGGCGGCGCCAGCGGCTGGCGCGAGACCGCGTCGCGGCGCGGACCCTTGATGATCGAAGGCGAACTCGTCGCCAAATCCTCGGTCGGCTCGTCGTTTGCCAAAGGCGCGCGGGTGTTCCACACAAAATTCGGCACCGGAACGGTCGCCGCCGTCGACGGCAACAAGCTGACCGTCGATTTTGACAAGGCTGGGCGCAAGATGGTGCTGGAGAGCTTTGTGCAGGCGGGATGAGGGACGAGAAATGGCCGAACCGCGATTGCAGCGCATGACGCCCGAGGAATTCGAGACTTGGCATCAAAACCAAGTCGAACGTTATGAATTCGTCGACGGCAAGCCCAAGCTCAAATTCGAGACGTGGGACGGTGCGCGCATGATGGTCGGCGCGACCCAGGCCCATATCCTGGTCGCCGGCAATCTATTCGTGGCTCTGCGACAAAAGCTGAAAGGACGCGCCTGCCGCGTCTTCGCTGCCGACGGCAAGATCGCGACCCCGAAGGGGAATTATCGTTATCCTGACGTCGCGGTCGATTGCGGCCAATTCGAACCTTCTGCCACTTTCTTGAAAGAGCCGCGTCTCGTTGGTGAAGTTCTCTCTAAAGGCACGCATTGGATCGATACGACACGCAAGCTCGAGGAATATAAGACCGTTTCTCCCATGCAGCACATTCTGTTCGTCGCCCAAGACGAATATCGCGCGCAGCTGTGGACGCGCGGCGGCGATTGGCAGCTGCAAGAGTTCGAGGGCGCCGACTCCGTAATCGTGCTCTCGCATTTTGGGATCGAATTGCGATTTGCCGAGATCTACGAGGGCATCGATATCGGGGCGTGAAGCCTCGCAGCTGTGCTCGCATCGTGAGGGGGCCGCGCGGCCGAAAGACTGAGCTTCACATGAGCCATTACGTCGCTGTCGTGGAAGAGGAAGAGGACAAAGCCGTCGGCGTCTGGTTTCCCGATTTGCCGGGCTGCATCTCGGCCGGCGACACGCTCGACGAGGCTATGACCAATGCTGCTGAAGCCTTGGAGCTTTGGGCGGAAGCCATGGTCGAGAGCGGCCAGAAAATCCCGCCGCCGCGCAGCCTGACGGAACTCAGGAAGGATCCGGAGGTCGCCGAGGACTTGCGGCGATTCATGGTGGCGCTCATTCCTTTCCCTGCCGATTTACAGCACGCTGCAGAATGACACTGGCTGCTTCAAGTAATTTTGCACTACCACGTCAAAAACCGTGCCTCATGCTTACCAGCAGCCGCGAAATTGAAGCGCGCCTCGAACGGGAGGGATGGGTTCTTGTGCGTGTGAAGGGATCGCATCACCATTTTCGCAATCCAACCACGGGCAAAATGGTCGTTCTTCCGCACCCGAAGAAAGACATAGCCATTGGAACGGTACGCGATATTTATCGCGCCGCCGGGTGGGCCAAGGATTGATCAGGCAGCCGCCTGTTCATCACCGGGCGCCGGTACGGCGATCACCAAGACCGCATCCGCAAAACTTTCTGCCCATTGCGGATCGCGCTTCAATTCCGAAAGATCGCGCGGCGCGGGGATCTTCTGCCCATCCTCCATCATCGCCTCGGTCCACAGCGTAATCGCCTCTGCCGCATTGGCAAAAAGATCGTCGATGTCATCCGCCGCAGAAAAACAACCTGGCGCATCCGGAAAAGTCACGCCATAGGCGCTGGCGGGATCTTTGTGAACGATGGCGATATAGGGCTTCATCATTTCCCAATTGCGATCGGGATTGCGCGCTCCCCTCTACACCTAGAGCGCGCTTGGCAAAAGTGAACTTCGCCGTCCGCGACTCTATTCCCGCCCCGCTCGCTCAGGCCGCCTCGCTTGACCCATCCTTGAGCTTTCCGAGGATGAGGCGGACGGCGTCGGCAACATCGGCAAGCGCCTTCTCGCAGGTCTCGTAAGCTTCGGAGGCCGCGGCCCAACTCTTCGTTTCGAGCGATGCCACGAGCAGCCGCGCTTGCTCCTGCGCCTTCCTTGCGGCGCGTTCGAGCCTGCTGACGAGCGCGCCTTCCCGTTGGCGCAGCACCGGATAGCGGTCAAGACAAGCCGCGAGCCTCTCGCGATCGAGCGCGCTCGGTAAATTCATCGGACTCTCTGCCCCGATGAGCATGGCGGCGAGGTGGCGCTTGACGATCGCTGCCTCCGCCGGAAGCCGCGCGATATCGGCACCGGGATAGCCGCTCGTATCCTCGTCCCAGGAACCCTGCGCCAGCTTTTCGCAGCCGACGAGCCGCGTGTTGATCGCGCCGATCTCGGTTTCGGTCTTGCCGATCTTTGCCGCGATCCTTACCGTGCTCTCGGCGATTTCAGAGGTCGCGGCACGCTGATTTTCGAGCAGATCGGCGAGATGGCGGGCACGCTGCGCGACATCGACCATCGCATCGCCGGTCGAGATGACCCGCTCAACGACTTGGTTGACGATGCCGCTGCCGTCGCCCACGGCCTTGTGGCTGTCGACGACGGCGCTTTTGATCTGCGCCATTTCGGAGGCGAAGGTGCCGAGCCGCTTGCGGATCTCCTCGGTGACCTTGCCGGTCTGGCCGGACAGGGCCTTGACTTCGCCGGCGACGACCGCGAAGCCGCGACCCATGTTGCCGGCGCGCGCCGCTTCGATCGTCGCGTTGAGCGCGAGGAGATTGGTCTGCCGCGCGATCGCCTCGATCGCGCCAGCCATGCCGCGGATCTGATCCGATGTTGCTTCGAGCACGGCGAGACGCTCGCCGATATAGCTGACGCGGCTGTCGATCACGGTCATGGCGCTCGTCGCGGCGCGGCTGTCGGCGACGCAATTTTCCAGCGTATGGCGGGTGCGGTCGGCGCCTACGGCGCTTTCGACGGAATTTCCTGCCAGCGCATTGATCGAGGTCGCCAATTCTTCCACGGCGCCGGAAATGGCTTTCGCCGAATGCGTCATTTCATGAATGTCGTGCGAGATCCACCCGACATTGACGGCGCTTTCGGAAGCTTCCGCGGACAGAGTCGCGACGAGCGCGAGATCGTCGAGAATGCGCGTTTCGATCGACCGGACGAGGGTTGCGAGAGCCCGGCCGAAGCGCCCGACCGGGATCGCCGACGCCGAATGCGTCGCGAAATCCTCGATGATTTCGGCGAAACGCCCTTCGACGGCCTCCTCGCTCTCGCCCGGCGCAGTGGCAGCCGGGTTCCGGCGGAGCAGCTGAAACATCAGTTCTCCCTTTAATGTTCCTGGCCGGCGCGGCGAGCGCCCGAATTGGTAAGCGAAAAATTAAGCCGCCGGGTTCTGCACCACTTTAGACCCGACAAAGTCAAATTTCCGTAACTATGCGGTCGGCTCTGCAAGTCCGGGGCGCCCGAAGCGCCTTGTGCGATGCCCCACGCCGGCCCCCGCGCGAGCTTTCGCGCGCTCAGCGCCAGCGCCGGGCCGGCTTTGATTGCCGTTCGTCTCGCCGCATGCTACCCGCTGCCATGCTCGAGGGTCTTCCGCCGAACGATGCATCCTACCTCATGCGTCTGCGCTGCGACGCTGCGACAGCGCTCCGGGTCGCCGCCATCGTGGTCGAGAGTCTCGATCCGGCTGATACGGCCGCGGCAGCCTTCGAAGAAGAGGTCAATAGTCCGGATGCGGGGCCATGGATCGTCGAGGCCTATTTCGGCTCGGCGCCGGATGAAGGGCAAGTGCGCGCGCTGGTCGCCGCGGCGGCCGGCCACCAGACGGCGAAGGCGGTGCGTTTCGGCCGCGTCGAAGCTCGCGACTGGGTGACTCATTCCCTCGAAGGGCTTGCGCCCGTGCGTGTCGGGCGGTTTCTTGTTCACGGCGCGCATGACCGCGCCGCGGCACGCGCGCATGACATCCGCATCGAGATCGAAGCGGCGCTGGCTTTCGGCACGGGCCATCATGGATCGACCCGCGCCTGTCTCGCCTTCATCGATCGCATCGCCAGACGACGGCGCCCGCGCGCTGTTCTTGACGTTGGCACCGGCACCGGGGTGCTCGCCATTGCGGCCGCAAGACTATTTCACATGCAAGTGAGGGCTGGCGATATTGATCCGATCGCGGTTGCGACGGCAAAGGCCAACGCGCAACGCAATCGCGCAGCTACCTTTGTGCGCCCGGTCCAGGCGCGCGGCATCAACCATCGCGCGCTGCAAGGCGGCGCGCCCTATGATCTCGTCATCGCGAATATTCTCGCGGCTCCCTTGCGAAAGCTCGCGCCGGCGCTCGCCCAAGTCTTGGCGCCGGGCGGCGAGATCATCCTGTCCGGGCTTCTCGCCCGCGACGTTCGAGGCGTGGTCAGCGCCTATCGCATGCAGAACATCGCGCTCGTCGGCCGGCTCGACATCGACGGCTGGGCGACGCTGCTCATGCGGCGGCCCATCCCCTCTCCCCGTAAGCGCAGTGAAACGGGGAGAGGGTTAGGGTGAGGGGCAAGGAGATTTGGCTGAGATATTCGCCAGCCGCCAGAATCGAGACCTTGAAGCCACTCACCCGGCCCCTCACCTCACCTCTCCCCGCAAGCGGGGAGAGGGGCGGCCCAGATTGCGCGGCTCCTCGCCTTCTGCTTTGAGGTTCGGATCGTTAAGGACGGCAGGATGAGTTCGGATCAGATTGTCATCGTCGGAGCGGGCCACGGCGGCGTGCAGCTTGCCGCCTCGCTGCGCGAGGAAGGATTCGCCGAAAAAATCATTCTTCTCGGTGACGAGAAGGATCTTCCCTATCAGCGGCCGCCGCTCTCGAAGGCATTCTTGAAACGTGCCACGGCGGAGGACGGCGTCCTCCTGCGCGGGCATGGTTTCTATCCGCAGAACAAGATCGCTCTCGTGCTCGGCGAGCGGGCAATCGAGATCGACCGCGCCCAGCGCCGCTTGCGTCTCGCCTCTGGAGCGAGACTGGAATTTTCCAAGCTGGTGCTCGCGACGGGCGGCATTCAACGGCCGCTGCCGATCGAAGGCGCAACACTCGATGGCGTTCTGTCGCTGCGCACGCTCGCCGAAGCGCGCGTGTTGCGCGAAAGGCTCGAGGCGTCACAGAACATCGTCGTCATCGGCGCCGGCTTCATCGGGCTCGAATTCGCGGCGACCGCCGCGGCGCAAGGCAGAAAGGTCGATGTCGTCGAGCTCGCGGACCGGCCGATGGCGCGCGCGGTCACGGCCGAGACCTCGGCCTTTTTTACGGCCGCCCATAAGGCGCTCGGCGTCACGCTGAATTTTCGGACGAGCGTTACGGCAATCAGAGGCAGTGCGGGCAAGGTCAGCGAGGTCGTGCTGACCGACGGACGCGTGCTTCCGGCCGACCTCGTTCTTGTCGGTATCGGGCTCAAGCCGAGCGATGAGCTCGCGCTCGCCGCCGGGATCGATTGCCCGAACGGGATCAAGGTCGACGAGCGGCTCGCGACGAGCGATGGGAATATCTTCGCGATCGGCGACTCGGTCTTTCATTACAACACGCATGGCGGCGCCGAGCTGCGGCTCGAATCGGTCCAGAACGCGACGGATCAGGCCCGCACGCTCGCCAAGCTTCTCGTCGGCAAGCCGGCGCGCTACGACGCGGTACCCTGGTTCTGGAGCGACCAGGCCGATTTGAAGCTGCAGATCGCCGGCTTTCTCGACGAGAGCGACAAAATCGTGCTGCGCGGGTCGTATGAGGAGCGCGCCTATTCGCTCTTCGGCTTCAAAGCGGGCAAGTTGACCGGCGTCGAATCCGTCAACAAGGCGGGCGATCACATGCTCGCCCGTCGGCTGCTCGGCGAATCGATCCCGATCACGCCTGCGCTCGTCGCCGATCCGTCTTCCGATCTCAAGGCGCTGCTGCGCGGTGCGCGGTAAACCCCCTCTCCCCGCAGGCGGGGAGAGGGGCGGCATCATTCATGCCGCGCCAAAACCTCTCGCACGGCTTTGACAAGCTCTGCTTCCGGCACGCAGAATTGCGCCTTGGTGCGCAGGTCGAGATAATCGGCGCGGTCCTTGGTGGAAGCCGCAAGCTTGGCGCCGAGCACGAGATCGCGGATGGCGACCTCGCCCTTGGCGCGCTCGTTCGAGCCTTGGATGACGGCGCAGATCGCGCCGCGCTTATCCGCATATTTCAACTGCGCGTTCATGCCGGAGGAGCCGAGATAGAGTTCGGCGGCGATGCCGTCGCTGCGCAGTTGCGCGACGAAGCTCTGGTAGCGGGCCATCTCGCTCTGATCGAGGACCAACACGATGACAGGGCCGCGCTGCGCGCGCGTGCTGACGATGGGCGAATTGATGGCTTTCAACGCCGCATAGAGGCGCGAGACGCCGATCGAAAAGCCTGTCGCGGGCACGTCCTCGTCGCGAAAGCGGCCAATCAATCCATCATAACGCCCGCCACCGCCAACCGAGCCGAAGCGCACTGCGTTGCCGTCATCGCCGCGTATTGCGAAGGTGAGATCGGCCTCAAACACTGGGCCGGTGTAGTATTCGAGGCCACGGACGACGGTACGGTCTACTCGTATCCGTGTCTCGTCGTAGCCAGCCGCGCATGCTAATCGTGCAATCTCACGCAATTCGGCGACACCTTCTTTACCCACTGTCCCAAGCTCAACTTTTTCTTCGAGCCACTTCAGGCGCTCCTCATTCATGTCGCTCGACGAGCCCGTGAAGGTCGGCCATTCTGGTACATAACCGTGTATCGCGTGAGCAGCGAAGCCCAAGAACCGCATGATGCTGTCAATCTGCGATGGGTCGAGATCAGCGCCCTTTGTGAAATCTCCGCTCTCGTCCTTACGACCTCGACCGAGCAGGAGTATGACACCATGAGGCCCAAGCCGGTCGAACTTGTCGATCGCGCGCAGGACCATCAGTCTGCGACCGGCATTCTCCTCGCCGCCAAGCCCGATCGTTTCCATCACACCATCGAGCACCTTTCGGCTGTTGACCTTGATCACGTAATCGCCGCGCTTGATGCCGAGCCGCTCCAGCGTATCCGCCGCCATCATGCACATCTCGGCGTCGGCGGCGATTGACTTTGCGCCCACCGTGTCCGCATCGAACTGCATGAACTGGCGATACCGCCCCGGCCCCGGCTTCTCGTTGCGGAAGACAATGCCGACGCGATAGCTGCGATACGGTTTCGGCAGACGGTCGAAGTTTTCCGCGACATAGCGGGCGAGCGGCGCGGTCAGATCATAGCGCAGCGAGAGCCATTGCTCGTCGTCGTCCTGGAACGAGAAGACGCCCTCGTTCGGCCGGTCCTGATCCGGCAGGAACTTGCCCAGCGCCTCGGTATATTCGATGAGCGGCGTCTCGACGGCATCGAATCCATAGAGCTCATAGGATTCCTTGATTTCGGCGAGCATTTTCTCGGTCGCGGCAATGTCGGCCGGGCCGAGATCGGCGAAACCGCGCGGCAGCTTGGGGATCGCCCTTTCCTTCGGATCGTTCATCAAAAGTCCCTTTGGCCCGCTTCTACGGTCGGGACTCAAAAGGGGCAAGCCCCGGCGCCGCCCAATTCGCCACCGATATGCCCATCCGGCAGCGACGCAACATACGACGTCTGGGACTTGGTGAATCAGATCCCCGCGTACCACTCGTAGCCGAGATCTTCCCAATAGCCGCCTTTGCCTGCGCCGAATTGGGCGAAGGAGTCGACAAGCTCGATTCGCATGACGTATTTCGCCATTTTGTAGCCGAGCTGCCGCCCGAGGCGCAGACGCAGCGGCGCGCCATAGGCGATCGGCAGCGGCTTGCCATTCAGCTCATAGGCGAGGAGCGTCTGCGGGTGGTACGCATCGACGAAATCGATGCTCTCATAATAGGGCGCACCGCCCGAACCTGCGGCACTCGATTCGCCCGGCTCTAAATCGTCGGGCACGCCGTCTTGAAACCGATCGGCGCAGTGGAAGACGACGAACTTCGCCTGCGGCTTCACGCCCGCTCGGTTGAGGACTTCGGAAAGCGGCGCGCCGGTCCACTTGCCGATGCAGCTCCAGCCCTCGACGCAATCGTGGCGGGTGATCTGGGTGCGGGCGGGAAGGCCGCGCAGATCGGCGAGCGAAAGCGTCATCGGCTTCTCGACGAGGCCGTCCACCGCGAGCAGCCAATCGACGAAGTTGGCGCTGGCCAGCGTCCGATAGGTCTGGTCGGACGGGCTGGTCGATCCGTTGGCGCGAAATTCCGGGGCGATATCGCTTTCCGAATACTCTGGCGCGAGCTTGTCGCGCGGCAGGATCAGCCGCTGCGCACGATAGGTGAGGGCCTCGGCCTTGTCGATGACGGCGAGGACGCGCGGGTTTTCCGACACGGCGTCATCGCATCCCGCGAGCAGCAGCGAACCGGCGCCGATCGCGCCGAGCCGCAGCAGGCTGCGGCGCGAGATCAGAAGCTTGCGCTCAGCGGGGCGGATCATGCGCCTCCTCCTCGATGACATAGCGGCCGGTGATCATGGAACGCATGTTGTTGATGACGCCCGAGATGAGCACCATCACGACGTGCACGAAAACGAACAGCACCAGGAAAGTCGCGGTGATGAAATGGATCGAGCGTGCCGACTGACGGCCTCCGAAGACCTCGAGCAGCCAGGGAAAAGCTGCATCCATTCCGGGAGACATCGTCAGTCCGGTGAGGACCATCAGCGGAAGGGCGATCAATGCGGCCGAGACATAGGCGAGCTTCTGCAGGACATTGTAGTGCCGCTCGCGCGGAAACCGCAGCCGCACGTGCTCGAAGACCGAGCGAGGGATATCGCGGATATCCGACCATGATGGCCACAGATCGCGCACGAGATGGCGGCTGATGATGCCGGAGAGGAGGTAGGCGAAGCCGTTGATCACAAACAGCCAGGCGAAGAAGAAGTGCCAGCGGCGGCCCGTCGCAAGATCCTGCTCGGAGGGCCAAGTCACAAATCGAGGAAAACCGCGTTCGTTCGGCTGCCCGTTCGCGTCGTTCGACACGCCGAACCAGCCGGTCGTATCGAAAGGATGGCCGGCTATCCACGTGATGCCGCGGGTGGGATCCCGGTCCGAGGCCGTCATCGACAGGAAGGGATGCGCGAAGTTGGACTGCCGGCCCCAATAGAGGGCGGGATGGGCATTGAAGATCTGCAGCCCGCTCATCAGCAGAAAAACCCAGGCGAGTGCATTGATCCAATGCGTGAGGCGAAGGATCGGGCCGTGCCTGCGGATCGTGACATGCCGGGGGCTGCTATCCATGGTGACCTGCGACATCAGCGCCTCCGAATGAAACTCGGTGATCTATACGGATCCGGCAGGAGGAATGTTTCATTCCTAAATCATGAACCAGGCCATTTCCGTACCAGCTTCGGACTTCGGCGTTCGTTTTCCACACGAGGCCGCCTTATGGCCGCATTCGGTCGCGCCTGCAGTGATATGTTCGTGAGCTTGACCGGAACGATTTGGCCGATCCCTGTTATCTCTAACGCTGCCAGGAGGCTGCGTCCCCAGCGGTATCTTCATTCCCAACGATCTGATCGGGATGGCTTTTGAGACCTGACCGATATAAGCCGGCGCGACCGGCAGCGGACGGGCGGTTCGATGTCTGCCGGATCTCTGGAGAAGGGAATATGGTTGATGCGGAGTTGATGCGGCATGCCGCGGCGTTGCCGCCCATGCCGCAACGGCATTGGGCGCTTTTCCTCGATCTCGACGGGACTTTGCTGGACATCGCCGCGACACCCCATGCGGTTGTCGTGCCCGGTGATCTCGTCGCCGATCTTCAGGCTGCGGCGGCGGCGCTCGGCGGCGCGCTCGCCATCGTGAGCGGCCGTGGTCTTCGCGAGCTCGACACTTTGCTCCACCCTTTGCGCCTGCCGGCTGCCGGCGAACATGGCGCCATCGTGCGCCTTCCGGACGGCGCGCGTGACGAAGTCGCGCGCAAAGTGCCGGACGACTGGACGAAAGCGCTCTATGGCCTGCAGGAGACGTGTCCGGGCGTGGTGACCGAACTGAAGTCACACAATGTCGTCGCCCATTATCGCAATGCCCCCTCGCATGAGGCAACGGTGCGGCGAGTCGCCTCGGAGCTTGTCGCCCGCGATCCTCAATCTTTTGAACTGCTCGAGGCCAAGATGGCGGTCGAGATCCGCCCGCGCGAGGTGACCAAGGCGCGCGCGGTCGATCGCCTCATGGCAGTGGAGCCGTTTCGCGGGCGCACCCCTGTGTTTGTCGGCGACGATGCGACTGATGAGGACGGGTTCGAGGCCGCGGTCGAACGCGGCGGCATCGCGCTCGATGTCGGCATGTTCTTCGCCGGCCGCCCGCATGAGGTGCGCGCCTGGCTCAAACGCGTCGCACAAATTTGAGGCCGCTCGTTGCATGACCACACTTGACCTTGCGGTAATCGGAAATTGCGCAATTGCGAGCCTGATCGATCGCAATGGACGGCATAATTGGTTTTGTTTTCCGCGCCTCGATGGGGATCCGGTCTTTTGTGCGCTCGTCGACGGGAACGAGCCGACGCGCGGCTTCACGGATGTCGTGGTGCGCGATGCTGTCCACTCGAGCCAGCGCTATCTGCCCAACACGGCGGTGCTGGAGACGACCATCACCGACCGCAACGGCGGCCAGGTGCGGATCATCGATTTCGCGCCGCGCTTTCAGCGCTATGGGCGCAGCTTTCGGCCGCCGATGCTGGTGCGGCGATTGGAGCCGCTCGCCAAACGGGTGCGGCTCGCGGTGCGCATCCGCCCGGTCTTCAACTACGGCGCCGATAAGCCTGCGGTGAGCGTCGGCAGCAATCATCTGCGCTACAGCGGACCGCATACGACCTTGCGCGTGACCGCCGACATGGCGACCGCTTTCATCTTTGAAGAAGCCGAGTTCGCGCTCGATCGGCCGGTCAATCTGTTCATCGGAGCCGATGAGTCGGTTCCCGAGAATCCGGATGCGCTCGCCCGGAGCTTTCTCGCCCAGACCATCGAGGATTGGCGGACCTGGGTGCGCGGCCTGTCGGTGCCCTTCGAATGGCAGAGCGAAGTCATCCGCTCGGCGATCACGCTCAAGCTGTGCAGCTGCGAAGACACCGGCGCCATCGTCGCGGCGCTCACGACATCCATCCCCGAGGCGCCGAATTCGGCGCGCAACTGGGACTATCGTTTTTGTTGGCTGCGTGACGCCTTTTTCACAGTCGGCGCGTTGAACCGTCTGGGCGCTACCCGCACGATGGAGGGATTCATCCGCTTCGTGATCGATGCCGTCCTGCGCGAAGACGACGTGTCGATCGCGCCCCTCTACCCGATCTCGGCCGCGACAAGCTCCGCCGAGCGTCTCGCGCCAGCGCTGCGCGGCTACCAGGAAATGGGGCCGGTTCGCATCGGCAATGCCGCCGCCTCGCAGGTGCAAAACGATGTCTATGGATCGATCATCTTGACCGCCGCGCAGATGTTCTGGGACGAACGCTTGACCCACACCGGCGATGCAACGCTTTACCGGCAATTGCGCGGCATGGGACGGCTGGCGGCACGCTGCATCGTCACTCCCGATGCCGGACCTTGGGAATACCGCGGCCGGGTCAGCGTGCATACCTATTCGGCGGCGATGTGCTGGGCTGCGCTACACCGCTTGGCGTTGATTGCCGAACGTGTCGGCGAGAGCGCCGATGCCGCGGAGTGGGATGCCTTGGCTCTTAAGCTGCGCAAGGAGATCGTCGCCCGCGCGACGACGCCGGACGGCTGGCTTTCGGGCGTTCTCGACGGCTCGGTTGCGGATGCGACTTGCCTGCTGCTGCCGGAGATCGGTTTGCTGCCGGCCAACGATCCGCGCGTCGCCAAGACACTCGACGTGGTCGCCGCGCGGCTGGTGCGTGACGGCTTCGTCATGCGCTACGACGAAGCCGATGACTTCGGCCATCCCGAGACGGCTTTCCTGGTTTGCACCTTCTGGTACATCGATGCTCTGGCGCTCGCCGGGCGGCGTGACGAAGCGCGGGAGATTTTCAAACGAGTGCTTGGCGTCCGCAATGCGGCGGGCCTGCTGTCGGAAGATGTGCTGCCGCACTCGCGGGCGCTTTGGGGCAATTTCCCGCAAGCCTATTCGCATGTCGGTCTCATTCATTCGGCCGCGCGCCTGTCGCGCGGATGGGAGGAGGCGTTATGGCGCGCGTCGTGATCGTATCGAATCGCGTCCCGGTGCCCTCCTTCCGCGGCGCGCGCGCCGGCGGCTTGACCGTGGCGCTCCGCGACGTGTTCAAGAATGGTGCGCTGTGGCTCGGCTGGAGCGGCGAGATTGCCGCCGAGACCTGCACCACCGCCAAGCTCGAGCAGTCCGGCAAGTTCGATTTCGCGACCATCGATCTCTCGGAAGAGGATTATAAGCGCTTCTACGTCGGCTTTGCCAATTCGGTGCTCTGGCCGTTGCTGCACTTCCAGCCGGGCCTGCTCGAATTCGATCGCGAAGATTTCGAAGCTTATCTCGACGTCAATCGCACTTATGCAAAGGCGCTCGTGGCGCTGCTCAAACCTGACGATCTCATCTGGGTCCACGACTATCATCTGATCCCGCTTGGCATGGCTTTGCGCGCGCTCGGCGTCAAGAACCGCATCGGCTTCTTCCTTCACGTGCCCTTCGCGCCGGCCAGCCTGTTTGCCGTGCTGCCGCGCGCCGAGGCCTTGCTGCGCATGCTTTGCACCTATGATGTTGTCGGCTTCCAGGCGCGCCAGCATCTTCATGATTTCGAGGATTGCCTGCTCAGCTTCCTGAATGTGGCGCATCAGCCCGGCCGCCCGATCGTCATCGACGGCCATTCGGTTGTGGTCGGGGCGATGCCGATCGGCATCGACACACGCGCCTTTGCTCGCCAGGCCAAGAAGGCGGTGCAGAGCCGTGCCGCGCTCCGGCTGAACGAGAGCATGCAAGGCCGCGCCCTGATGATCGGCGTCGACCGATTGGACTATTCGAAGGGCCTGCCGAACCGGTTCGAGGCCTTCGGACGGCTGCTCGACCGCTTCCCCGAGCATAGGCTCAACGTCACTTATCTGCAGGTCGCGGCGCGCTCGCGCGAGGACGTCACCGAGTACCAGCGTCTGAAACGCGAGCTCGATCGGCTCGCCGGCGAGATCAACGGCCGCCATGCCGAATTCGATTGGGTCCCGTTGCGCTATACGACGCGGGCGGTGACGCGCACGAGCCTCGCCGGATTCCACCGCCAGGCCCGGGTCGGCCTCGTCACGCCGCTGCGCGACGGCATGAACCTCGTCGCCAAGGAATATGTCGCCGCGCAAGACCCGGAAGATCCCGGCGTTCTCGTGCTGTCGCGCTTTGCCGGCGCGGCCGAGGAAATGACCGAGGCGATCATCATCAACCCGCATGATCCCGAGGAAATCACCGAGGCCATGCATCAGGCGCTGATCATGCCGCGCGACGAGCGCAAGGCGCGCTACGAAAAGCTCTTCGAAAAGATCTGCCAGACGACGGCAGCCACCTATTGTCGCGACTTCATCGCCGCCCTGTCGGCGACGCCGGACGGCGGAACGCAGGTCACATGACGATGACCTTGGTGCCGACGCCGACGCGATTGTAGAGATCGATGACGTCCTCGTTCATCATCCGGATGCAGCCCGAAGACACGTTGGTGCCGATCGTGTAGGGCTCGTTGGTTCCATGGATGCGATACAGCGAGGAGCCGAGATAAAGGGCGCGCGCGCCGAGCGGATTTTCCAGGCCGCCGTCCATATGGGTCGGCAGGTCAGGCCGCCGCTTCAACATTTCCGGCGGCGGAGTCCAATCCGGCCACTCGGCCTTGCGGGTGATGCTCTTGACGCCGGACCAGGAAAAGCCTGGGCGCCCGACGCCGATCCCATAGCGCAAGGCGCGACCGCGCTTTTCGACCAGGAAGAGGAATTTGTTGGGCGTGTCGATCACGATCGTGCCGGGCCGTTGCGGCCCTTTGAAATCGACCTCCTGGCGCAGGTAGATCGGATCGATGGCACGCTGCACGGCGCTGGGCTCGGCTTCGGCGCGATACGAGGATGGCGACACGGCCGCTGGAGCAGACCCCGGATTGCTCGTGCTTTGCGAGGGGGCAGGAGCCGACCCGCCGCCGGTGAAAAGAAATTCGAGCAAGCCGCCGCCGTAACTGCCTGCAGTCGGTGGCGCAGAGGCCGGAGCCCGTTCGCCGCCCGATTGACTATCTGGCGCGTTGTAGGCGGGCGCGAGGCCCGAAGGGAAGGTCGGGGCCGCCGTGGCCATGTGCGGGAGGATCAGGAGGGTCGAGCCGAGGAGCCACGCGAAACGCTTCGTCATTTTCGTCGCACAACCATGAATCACAAGATTACATAATTATAGGCGAAAACGATGCGTTAGTCTTAACAATCATCCTTTTTGGTTAGTAAAGTAATAATGTTAATTAATCAGGTAAACGAAGCGTAAACCGCCGCACCGCACCGTCTCTTACGTTTGGGAACCGTCTTCACACCCTGTTGTAGATGTCCTCGATGCGGACGATGTCGTCTTCGCCGAGATAGGAGCCGGTCTGCACTTCGATCAATTCGAGATCGATCTTGCCCGGGTTGGTCATGCGATGAATCGTGCCGATCGGCAGATAGATCGACTCGTTCTCATGGACGAGAAGAACTTCGTTGTTGCGGGTGACTTCCGCCGTGCCGCGTACGACGATCCAATGTTCGGCGCGGTGGAAATGCTTCTGCAACGAGAGCCGCGCGCCGGGCTTCACGACGATGCGCTTGACCTGATAGCGCGCACCCTGATCGACCGATTGGAAATAGCCCCAAGGCCGATAGCATCTCTTGTGCTCCAAGGCCTCGCGGCGATTCTCGCTCTTTAACCGATCGACGAGCTGTTTGACCTTGTCGCCATGCGCCCGGTCGAGCACAAGCACCGCATCCTGGGTCGTGACGACGACAACATTGTCGACGCCGATGACGGTCGTCAGGTGTTCGTCGGAACGGATATGAACGTTTTCCGCATGCATGACGATGCCATGCCCGCGCACCGAATTGCCATTGTTATCGCGCTGCGACAATTCACACACCGCTGCCCAGGTTCCGACATCCGACCAGCCGATGTCGGCCGGAACGACGGCGGCTTTGTCCGTGTGTTCCATGACGGCATAATCGATTGAAATCTTCGGCGCCCGCGCGAAGGACTCCTTGTCGAGGAGGAGAAAGCCGAGGTCCTTGTGGGCTCTCGCCAGCGCTTCGGCGGCGGCTTCCAGGAGCAAAGGCTCGAAGCGGCGCAATTCCTCTTGCATGACATCGGCGCGGAAGAAGAAATTGCCGGCGTTCCACAAATTGCCCGCGGCAACATAGCTCGCGGCCGTCGCGGCATCGGGCTTTTCGACGAAGGCTTCGACCTTGAGCACCGTGCCGTTGTCGACGACCGCCTTGCCGGTCTTGATATAGCCATAGCCGGTCGCCGCCTCGCTCGGCTTGACGCCAAGGGTCACAATATAGCCACGTGCCGCGGCGGCAGCCGCTTGGCGGCAGGATTCGACAAAGCCATCCCGGTCTCTCACCATGTGATCGGCAGCCAGAATGGCGACGATAGTCTCGGGATCGGTTTCCGCCGCAAGCTCCGCGCCGACCGCGACCGCCGGGCCCGAATCGCGCCGCACAGGCTCGAGCACGATGCGGGCCTCGCGGCCGATTTCCTTCAATTGCTCGGAAACAAGGAAGCGATAGTCCTGGTTTGAAATGACAATCGGCGTCTCAAACAGCGGATCGGCCAAATTCTCGACCGTCATCTGGAAGGTCGAGCGCGTGCCGAGCAGGGGGATGAATTGCTTGGGAAGGCTCTCGCGCGACTCGGGCCAGACCCGCGTGCCGCAGCCGCCGCACATGATTATGGGAAGGATTTTCAACAATTTTCCCCCGTCGCGAGCTTCCAACCGGTTGGCGGGAACCCTCTTTCGCAGCGCAATTCTAGCCGCTTCGGCCGCCTCTGGATAGGTGCCGAATGAGCCGGAAAACACCTACGATCGCATGGCGGATTGAGCGGCGCGCGGGCGG
>Ga0209415_10007801_pt1 | contig 18634 bp, 18 predicted proteins | sample PeaSoiSIISIP2007_FD_187696 | JGI IMG/M metagenome (GOLD analysis project Ga0209415, IMG submission 187696) | Peat soil microbial communities from Weissenstadt, Germany - SII-SIP-2007 (SPAdes) (version 2) | ecosystem: Environmental > Terrestrial > Soil > Wetlands > Peat | place: Germany...
TTCATGGGGTCGAGCCTGTTCTCCGCGACCAGCGTCCGCCGGAAGTCCACGATGTAGTCGACCTGGTTGATGAAGACAGGGCAGGCCTCCACGCACGCGTTGCACGTCGTGCACGCCCAGAGCTCGCTCTCGCGTATCACGCCCATCGCGAAGACGTCCTCCTCCGGCGCGGCCCTCGCCTCCCCGCCGAGGTCCCGGACGACGTCCCTAGGCGAAAGGTCCCTCCCCGCCGCGTTTGCCGGGCAGACCTCTACGCACCTCCCGCAGTTGGTGCACGCGTCTAGGGCGAGGAGCCTCAAGGGTGAAAAGCCGCCCGCGGTGTGGGCGTTGGCCGGCGTCTCCACATTCCCCGTCTCGAGCATCGCGGCGAGGCTGAAGGGGGTGCTGAGCCGCCCGCGGGGCTTCTCGGGGGCAAGGACGATGTTCGAGGCAGAGGTGAAGACGTGGATGAGCTTCGTGTAGGGGGTTGCCGCTATCAGCGCCATGACCGAGAACATGTGCGCCCACCAGAAACCCTGATAGACGACCTGAGCCTGCGCCACCGAGAGCGTTAGCGTCCTCCCGATGAGCTGCGAGAGCGCGTCCCCCACGGGCGAGAAGACGGCCCATTGCGAAGGGATGGCGACGAACCTCAACGCCTCGATCATGAACCCTGAGACGCCTATCCAGATGAGCATGCCCAGAACGACGCGGTCGTCCCAGCCCGTCCTCAGCTTCGAGAGCCTCTGGACGTAACGCCGGTATACCGCAATCACGAGCCCGACGATGAACAGAATGCCGAGGGTGTCCCCGAGGAACTCCAGCATGAGGTAAAAGTCCCCCTCAAGGAATATCCCACCGCCGAAGACGGGCAGGATGTCTGATTGGACGAAGACCAGGCTGGTGTAGATGAACAGCATAAGGAACCCGTAGAAGATTGCCCCGTGCATCACCCCGCCCGACCCGCCCTCGAGGACCTTCTCCTGCCCCAGGTCGAACTTCGTGAACCTCCCTACCTTGGTCTTGAGGTCCTTGTTCGAGAGCGAGAGGAACTCCCCGATGCCCATCCCGTAGCTCTTCAGGTGCCTGTAGAGGCCGTAGAGCATGATGAGCCCGGCGGCGAAGAATGTGATGTAAACAAGCGCGGGCGCGTAGGAGGGGAGGAAGAGGTAGCTCTGGCGCACCGGCTCGGACAACGGACGAGCACAATCTCCCAGATTTGGTTAATACGGGTTCCTAACCTGTTGTCGACGTAGGCCGTCGATAGGCCGCCCTGCCTGCTAGCGCGCTCATGCGGAAAGATTCAGAATGGCTTCTTTTAGGAGCCCCTTGGCTACATCGACCTTGTACGCGTTGTCCTGGAGCGGCGTCGCCTCCGCCAGGGCTAGGCCGGCCACCTCCTCGGGCAGGGTGGCCGAAATGGTCGCGCCATTCAGCCTCTCCTGCGTCCCGAGGTCCCGGTACGGGGAGGGCGCGATGCCGCCGAATACCACCCTTGAATCCGTGACCACGCCCCCTTCTACGCTCAAGCTCACCGCAACGCTCGCAATCGCAAAGTCCAGCGCGTTCCTCATCCTCGACTTCATGTAGGCGTAGCGCGTGTCGGAGGCAGGGGGAGGCACGTGCACCGCCGTAATCAGCTCCGTCGGCGAGAGGACGTGAGACTGAAGGAGGTTCGCCGCCCACACGTTTCCGGGAAGGAAGTCGTCCAATCGCATCGTCTTCGTCCCGTAAGGACCCGCGACCACGACCGAGGCGTCGAGCGCTTCGAGGGCGACCGCGAGATCCGAAGGATGCACGGCATAGCAGTCGTCGCCGCCCATTACGCTGTGGTAGTACCTGTTGTCCGCCCCATCAAGGGTCGCGTAGCAGATCTCCCCGCCGGCTCGCCAGCACTTGAGGGCGTTCCTCAGGAACGGGCACCAAACCTGCTGGGACAGCGCCCCGCCCACCGTCGCGACGTTCCGGACCTGGGGCACAGAGATCTGGTCCGAGGCCTGGCTCAGCAGCGGGTAGCGCTCCGCGATGAGGTCGGAGCGCTCGACGTCCCCTATCGTCACCAAGGCTCCCATGGAGAGCCCGCCGGCGGGTTCGAAGTCAAGCTGCCGCATCTCGGCAATCTTCTTGACGTCCACGATCACTTCGGGAACCTCGGGCATCCCGTCCCGCTTCATGAGGTGGAGCAGGTCCGAACCTCCGGCCATCACCTTCGCCTTGCTCCCGTACCTTCCGAGCAGCGATATCGCCTCGGCGACGGTGGATGGGGCGACGTAGCTGAACTCGGGTATAGACCTCGGCATGAGTTCGGGGGGCAGCCCGCTCGACAAGCTACTTGCCTCCGTTGGCCTTCAGGGCCTCTATCACCATCTGCGGAGTGATCGGGAGCGACGTGAACCTGACCCCGATTGCGTTCGCCACAGCGTTCCGGATGGCGGAGTGCGTACAGATGATCATGCTCTCCCCGGCGCCCTTCGCGCCGAAGGGCCCCCTCGGGTCGGGGCTCTCAATCGGGATCGACACCATCTCGGGGACGTCCGTAATCGTTGGGACGCGGTAGTAGAGCCAATCGCGCGTGGTCGACTGCGCGGTGGTCTCATCCACCGAGTAGTCCTCGAGTATCCCGTAGCCGAGGCCCTGCATCGCGGCGCCCTGCATCTGTCCCTCCGCGGCTCGCGGGTTTATCACACGGCCGTAGTCTTGCGCCATCACCAGCCTCTTCACCACCGTCTTCCCCGTCCACTCATTGACCTCCACCTCCGCGAAGCATGCGCCGAACTGGAACCCCGACTTGCTCGTCTGGGCAGTGTGGACGTACTCGCCAGACCCCTCGATGCTCACACCTCCAGGAAGGCTCTGAACGACCTGAGAGAAGCTCGCGCTCTGGCTCGACCCGCTGACTAGGACCTTACTGCCGCTCGTCCCGAGCTGGTCGGAGGTGGTGCCCAGCATCCCTGCGGCCGCCGCAAGGAGCTTCTGCTTCGCGTCTGCGGCGGCGAGCTTCGCGGCGTTCCCTGTGATGAAGGTGGTCCTGCTACCGAAGCTGCCCAGGGCCGGCGCGGCGGGCAGGTTCGTGTCGCCGAGCGAGACGGAGACGTCCTCCAGCCTCGCGCCGAGCTCCTCCGCGACTATCATGGAGATGGTGGTCGGCTGTCCGCCTCCGAGGTCGGCGGTCCCCATCAACACCTCGACCTCCCCGCCAGGCCTGACGGAGATAGACACGTTCGCGGTGTCTGGCTTATGGCCGAACCCGTACGTGAGGAGCGCCATGCCGAGCCCGGTCCGCACGTGCCCCGCGGCGGCCGCGGCGCCGGAGGGGCTCCACCGAGACTCCCAGTCGGTCGCAGCCTTCCCTTTCTCTATCGCCTCCATGAACGCGGAGCCGCCGACCTGGGAAAAATCGACCTGCTCGCCCTCTATCTCGAGCACGTCGTCCGGTCTGATGCAGTTCAGGTAATGCACCTCAGTCGGATCCATCCCGAGCTGCTCCGCCAGGTCGTCGATGGCGGACTGCACCGCGAAGTTCGACTGCACCCCTCCGTATCCCCTGAACGCCCCGGCGGGGGGGTTGTCGGTGAATACAGCGTACGTGGTGTAGCGCATGTTGGGGACGCGATAGCCGTTGAAGACGGCCCGAGCCCCGACGTAGGGCACCGACGAGCCGCCCGCCAGGTAGGCGCCCTTGTCGTACGTGGCCTGGAGGTCCATCGCGGTGATGGTGCCGTCGCGCTTCGCGCCCAACCTCGCGATGAAGCTGGCGGCGTGCCGCTTGTTGGGAGACCCCTCGAAGGCGTAGTCCTGGGGCATCACCATCTTGACCGGGCGCGAGGTCTTCTGCGCCAGGATGGCGGCGAGTGGGATGAACCTGTAGAGGTTGTCCTCGCCGAACCCGCCGCCCATGTACTGGGAGACCACCCTCACGTTTGCGGTGGGAATCCCAAGGAGGTAGGCCAGCTCTCCCTGCCTCACGAAGATGACCTGGCTGTCGTTGTAGACCGTGAGGTTGGGTCCGTCCCATTCGGCGAGGCAGGAGAACGGCCTCAGCGATGCCGCCGCCTGAGGAGGCACCCGGTACTCGCCCTCGAAGACCACGTCTGCTTCGGCAAAGCCTGCGTCGATATCGCCCCTCGTCATCACCAGCGGTGAGTACGCCGACTGCACGTTCCTGGGGAACCCCAGACTGGACGCTACGTCTGGCGCACCAGGCTGCATCGTGGTCTCCGCATCGAGGTTGAAAGGGAGCGGCTGGTACTGGATGTCGACGAGCTTGGCCGCCGTCTCGGCGACCTCTTCCGTCTCTGCGGCGATTGCCGCGACCTCGTCTCCGACGAACCTCACGTAGCTGTCGGTCGCACCGGCCAAGACTCTCAGGTCGTAAGAAAGAAAAGGAGGGAAGGATATCGGAGGGACGTCCTTCCCGGTGATGACGGCCTTGACCCCGGGGAGGCTCTCGGCCTTCGAGGTGTCTATGCGGAGAATCTTGGCGTTGGGATACTTGCTTCTCACGATGGCCCCGAAGAGCATGTTCGGCCTGCTGAGGTCGACTGTGTACTGGGCTGTCCCGGTCACCCTCTCCTTGCCGCGCACGTCCGCGACGCTCGTCCCAACTACGGGACTGCTCAATCCGCGTCGACCCTCTTCGCCGCTGCAAGAACCGCGTTGGTGATGTGGGGATAGCTGCCACACCGGCAGATGTTGCCGGATAGTCCCTGGTTCACGTCGTCTGCGCTGGGGTTGGGGTTCGACCGCAGCAAGGCGGTCGCGGAGAGTACGAAGCCGGGCGTGCAGTAGCCGCACTGGAACGCCCCGTAGTCGATGAACGCCTGCTGGAGGGTGCTGAGGCTCCCTCCCGAACTCACACCTTCTATGGTCGTGACCTGGCGGCCGTCCATCTCGACCGCGAGCCTCTGGCAGGAGTAGACGGGCAGGCCATCGAGGATCACCGTGCATGAGCCGCACTCTCCGTTCGTGCAGCCCTGCTTGGTCCCGGTGAGGCTCAGGTCTTCTCTAAGGACCTTCAGGAGCGTCCGGTTTGCCTTGACCGTGACGTGCACCTCGCTGCCGTTCAGGCTCATGGTGACGTCCTTGCTGGGAGCCGGCAGGCCGGCGGGGACGAGAGACTCCAGCGCGGCCCGTCCTTGCTTCGTGCCTAGCAGCAAGGCTGTCGCTGCCACGGCCGTCGCCGCGAAGCCGCCGACGATGATTTTGAAGAGACCTCGCCTGGAGACTCTCAATCGGATGCGAAAATTCTGCGCGTTCGCCTGATAATAACGCTTCTCGGCGGCCGGACGGCACATTCTGTGAGGCACGCAGGAATGGGGATGCCAGTCCACGCGGACCCTTCCGGCCGACCGCCTACGCCGGCCTGTTGTCTGCGCGTCTCCTGATTATCTTACCGCCGCCCGCGGGCAGCATACGAAGCACGTCGTCGACGCTGAGGACCATCTCCGGCTTGGCGTAGGGCTTCAACTCATGGAGGACTCGCTTCGCCGTGTCGGATGGCTTCTCCCTGCTCGGGACCAAGGTGACGTGCCCCCTCGCCACCTTGATCAAGGCCTCTTCTGGCCCCGAGAGTATTCTACCCTCCTCATCTATGCCCACAGCGACCTCCACGGTGTTCTTCGTGACGAAATTCTTCTTCCCGTTGATCGCGAACGAGCCGTGCGCGAGGTACTCCCCGCTCGGCCCCGCCGCGCTCACCTGCTCCGGGCTGACCCAGTACGCGTCGGCCGCGCCAAGCCCGGTCTTCCAAGCGCTGCTGAAAGTCGCCGTCGCCTTAGCCACCTCCCTGATCTCCTCCTCGGTCTGCTCCTTCCCTCCCTTCAGGATGAAGAAGGGCGAACCGAACAGGTCCGCGTGATAGATTGTGTCGTTCTCCTGCAGGTGCCTCCGTATCAGGGTCGTGTTGCTCTGCGCGTCGCGCCCCCCGATGGCGAGCTTCCCCCCCGTCGTGAAGAACCACCTGAACTTCTCATACCACTCCTTTTTTGCCCTGGACAGGGGGATCGCCTTGACTCGAGCTGTCTCCTCCTTTCCACTCTCCTTCTTGAGCTTGGGTTGCAGCTTCTTGATCGCGTCGTCGATGTCCTGGATATCCCGCTCTGTCCTCTTCGCCCGATCGAATATGGCCGAGGAGATGGAGGCCTGTCCCTTCTCCGCCAGCTTGTCCAACGAGGACAACAGGTCGCTCGGCAGGACTTTGGCCGCCTTCGCGATCTCCATTGCCTGGTCCGCGTCGGTGGCGGCCCTCACCTGCGGCGCGAGCTTCCTCAGCTCCGCCGAGAGCTTCGCGAGACCGGTCTTCTTCGACTCGAGGTCGGCGATGGTGGCCTGAAGTTCCAAGGCACGCCGCTTGTGCGCACCCCCCTTGACCTCCTCCTCTTCCGCGCGTGAGGCTGCCTCTTCTTCCGCCGTCAAGAGGCCCGAGAAGAGAAGCTTGTCGAGCAGCGGGCTCAAGGTGGGCGAGGTCTCCGCCGCTTCCCTGCCCCTCGGCTGGATCACCATTACCTCCACTGATTCATCGTCGGACGTCACGAGGCAGGGCGAAGGGCGGGCTTCGATTGTGGCGAGCATCTCTTTGACCGTAGCCATGACGAGGTCGACCTCGATGTCGGGGATGTCGGTGGAGTCCTCCTGGGCGTGCGAGAGGCGGGCGAGTATCTCGTCAACATACCTCCTGGGGATGGAGAGCCCCCTCCCGAGGGCGCGCCCGAGCGTCTTCTCCTTTGCCAGGGCGTTCCTCAGGTCCTGCTTGGTGAGCGTCTCGAGCGAGGCCCGTGTCTGGGGGGGCGGGGTGTACGGATAGCCCTTCGCTAGCCTCCTCGCCACCGTCTTGACGTCACGCAGGAGTAGGACTATCCTCCCGTCGGGCCCGCTGAGCACCAGGTTCCCGGGGGGCATCAGCTCAAGGACGAGCTTGAAATGGTCGTCTCCCCTCCCCTCGAACTCCAGTATGAGCACCCTGTCTAGGTCGAACTGCGTGACTGACTGGAGCCTGGCCCGGAGCAGGTGAGAACGGAGGGCCGTCGTGAACTCGGTCGTCTCCACTCGGGCGGGCTTCTCTGTTATCCACGCGCCGAGCTTGGGGGAGAGCACGAGCGACACTTCGGTCGATTCGCCACCCTCCTGCCCAGCGGACCTCCTCATCCTGAGGAGCTGGCTCTCGCCAATGGAGTATATGTTGGAGACGTATGTCTCCCTGAGCGCGGAGGATATCTCCCTCGAAAGGACCCTGAACTCGAGCCCCGAGAGGGACCCCTTCGTCTTCTCCGACAACAGTGACATCTCCTCTCGACCTACGCCTTGTGAGGCCGACTCCGTGCAAGTTTTATTAACCTACTGCGGGCTCGGCTGATTTTGAGCTCCTGTAATCGAGTGATTTTTGTTGTCCCTTACGCTCCTTGACAAGATATACTGGCTCAGGGTTGCGCTGGGGGCAGCGGGCGGCATCGTGGCGGAGCTCCTCACGGGCTGCAAGGTTCTCGTCCCGCCGGTCGCGGGAAGCGCCGCGTGCGTGAACGGGCTCAATCCAGACTACTCGACCGGCATCCTCCTCGGTCTCTTCCTCTACATCGCCACCTTCTACGTCCTAAAGTGGACGGTCGGGAAGGGGTTCGAGAAGGACCAGCAACGGAAGCTCTACACTACGGGTGTGGGGAGCTTCCTGATGCTCTTCGTCTTCTGTTGGGTGCTGCTCTTCACGCTGGGCGTTACTTACTTGAATCTTTGACGCGCTTCGCCCATTTGCCCATCGTCTGAAGGTAGCCCCTGTCCAGGTCGTCCGTCATATGTATCTTGGGCAGCCTGTCCACCGCGCGGAGTATCTTGTCGGCGTCGGCCATCTTGTCAGGGGTCCTGTTCTCCGTCACGTTGACAATCCCGTTGAGCGCGAGGAGCGCTCCCTTGCCGTACTCGGAGGAGACCTGGGGCGCCAGGTGCGCCAGCCTCTGCCGCGCGTCCTCCAGCTTGGTGTGAGCTAGTGACTCGATAATCTCGTCGACCTCTTCCTTTATCATGCTACTTGAAAGCAAAGCCACAGACGCGTGGCATTTCTTTGCTTAAATGCTTATGTGCGGAAAAGCGGCTGGGGAAGCTACTTTTCCGTGTCTTGCGGGGGTCGCGATAAGCCCATTACCGTAGAGTGCGCAAGAAGGCCCTGACCAGCCGTTGGAAGGGCCCGTCCCGGAAGCGTCCTCGTTCCTGGAGGCGTTCGTCGACCCGTGGTATCGCTCGCTCGACAACTCGTCCCCGGCGAGAGCCTATGATGGGGGCACGATGATCTAAGAGAAGAGGCGATTCTCAAGCGTGGAAACGCGCATTGATGCTGACGGGAACGTCCCCGCGACCCCCAGGGCCGGGCGGGGGCTCAAGTGGCGTTACCCGCCCGGCAAGAAGACGCTCAGGCTTGTGATAGGCCCGGCCGCGACCTCTGCCGGCCAAAGGTAGAAGGTGTAGACCCCGCTCCCGTAGGCGGCCTCGAGCGCGCTGATGGAGAATGTGATGTCAAAGTCCCCCGTGCTGAAGCCGATTAGCCACTGCTGCGCGTAGGTGAAGTTGCCCGAGCTGCTGCAGACCCGCCCCGCCGGGCAAGGGTAGAAGACCGTCGAGATGGGCGTCCCCGGGGTGTATGCGCCCTGGTATTGGCACGCCGTAGACTCGTTGAGCTCGCTGTACTGGTCGCACGAGTTCATGAGCTTCAGGTCGCTGAGGCTGATGTTGCTGGGTGTGGGGTCGAAGTACACCGAAATCTCCGCGCCGGACTGGCTCTCCATCCAGCCCTGTCGGTATGCTAGGATCCTGCCCTGCAGGGTCACGGTGCCGCCGGAGACGTGGAGCGACCCGTTCCCGATGTAGATGCTCTCAAAGTCCTCCACGAAAAAGACCGTCGTCGAATTGTACGCCACACCGAGGGACACCCGGTTGTGGAGCGGGTCGAGGATGTTCTGACGGTGGCCGTTGGCGCAGCATGCAGAGTCGTTGTTGAGCATCATCCACTCGGAGCCGCTTATCGCGTTCTCAACCGTCTGAAGGGAGCATGCGGCGGCGACCTCCTGAGTCGAGTTCGGTTGGGAGGTGGTGCAGTAGTTTAGCGCCGCGTTTTCCTCGACGCTACCCGTCCCGCCCAGGAGGGTATAGCGCATGTACGGCTTGTATCCCTGGTTGTCCCAGTGGCTGAAGTACCCGTAGTAGGCCATGGAGTTTGCGTGCTGCTGGCCCGAGGGCACGCCGCTCATGGTGACCGGCTGCAGGCCTGACGCATTCCTTTCCGCGTTTATCACACCCAAGGTGAAGTTCGCAATCGCTCCGTAGTCCGGTGGATAGTCGATCTTCGTGGAGTTCCTGACGAAGGCGGGGCTGTCCGCGAGCCAGTTTCCGGAGGAGTTGCCGTCCGAGACCTTTGTCGCGACCATGGAAGCAGAAGTGACGGCAGAGGAGGCCGTGGAAGTCGCGCTTGTCGTCGCCGAGGCGCTCGTGGTAGAGTCTGCAGCGCTAGGAAAGTGCGCGGTCGCGGCCCAACCGATGCCGACGAGGAGGATGGCGACCACAACCACCGCTAGGGCGAGCTTGTTCATCCGCGAAGGCCTTCTCTTCCGAATGGCTTGGCGGTCCTATATTTGGGGTTCGTTGGTAGGCAAGAGATCCGCGAGTTCGGTCACACCGACGGCGCTATTCGACGCCCTTCTCCGACAGTCTGCACCTGGTCGGAGGCCCGGCGGTCCGGGGATGCTCGAGGCTTGCGACGACGTAGCCGCCCTCCCTTTGCAAACGGATCGACTTGCTGACGAACCTGCCCAGCGTGAGGCCGCCGACGTTGACGTCCTTGCTGGTCCCGCCCACGGTTATCGAGGCTACCCGGTTGGTCAGCAGCACGACCCTCCTGTGGAGGTAGGCGTCGATGGCGATGCGGTTGAGGTACGCGCCGAGCGCGCCCTGCCTCCTCCCCGTCCTCTCCCTCCCCGGGAACTCCAGCGTGAAGTTCTTCGTCACGGTGTCCACTACCACCAGCTTGGCGGAGCTGACCCGAGGGTCGTCGGCCATCCTCTCCAGCACCTGGGACTGGGCGTCGACGTCGCCGGCCCTGAGAGAGTAGACGCTGTCCAGCGCCGCCTTGGCCTGAATCCCCCTGGACTCTGCCATCTGCTCGACCCTCTCAGGCCGGAAGGTCGACTCCGTGTCGACGTAGACCGACTTCCACCCCCGGGCGGAAGCCATCACCGTCGCCTGGATCGCCAACTGGGTCTTGCCTGAGTTGGATGCGCCGAAAACCTCCGTAATCTTGCCCTCCTCGTAGCCGCCGGCCGAGAGCGCGTCCAGTCCTTCGGAGCCCGTGCTGAGCCTCCCCAGGCTCTTGGCGACATCGAGCGCCTCCGCGATTGTGAGAGACCTGAGGCCGCCCTTGCCCGCTTCATCTTCGGTCACGTGAACCCCTTGGTTGAGGCTCCTCGGGTTGGTATTAGCTTTCACGCCACACTCGTCTGCCGCCGCAAAGTCAGGGCTGCATTCTCTTCACCGCTCGGGCCATCTCGGCTACCGTCTCATTGTCCGGGCTCGAGCCGACGCTCCTGACCTCGTCGCCAACGCGTATCTCGCCTTCTCTCAAGACCTGGAAGCATACCATATTCATAGCGGGTCCGAAGATTCTTGTCGACGCCTCATCCTTGCGGCCAAAACGGGACGTCTCCCACGCAACGATAGCGATGCCTTCGCGTCTTGGCCTAGGTCACGACGACATAACCTTGCATGTAGCCGTTGAGCCCCATCCCGGGGCCGCAGGGCGTGTCGCACATGAACATGTAGGTCCCAGGCTTCGAGAAGGTCACGGAGAAGCTCACGACGGTGGTGGGGGGTATAGGGATGTTCAGCCCCAGCTGCGTGATAGTGAAGGTGTGCCCTATCGGCATGTTGGAGATGGCTTGGCCCTCGCTGTAACGAGACGCGACCACGCCGCTCGCGGTGTCGTTGTAGACGGTGAAGGGGGTCGAGACCGTGTCAGAGAAGTTCTGAAGGACCGCCGTGTCTATGGTGGTCAGCACGAAGTCGACCGTCGTGCCGGCCTTGACCGTGACGTTGTTATCGTTCGTGCCCGGAGCGGTCGTGTTCGTGGCCGGAGCGGGGACTATGCCGGTGTTGGCGTTCGCCGCCAGGACGAAGGCGTCGTACCCCGCGCCTCCGTAGTCGGGGATGACGTCCATGTTGACCAGCGTGGCCGAAGGCTGGCTGCTGGCCGTGAGCGAATTCGCGATCGTGGAGGCGTAGAAGCCGAGCAGGCCGCTGAGGGCGACTGCGGCTACCATCAACACCACGATGACGGTGTTTTCCCTGGTTCGTGGGTCCAACTTCTTCACTCCTGCGCGTCGGCTGTCGCATATTTACACCTTAACACGATTGCCAAGTCTGAGAACCACCGAAGATTGGACGCCGCTCAGGCGCTCTTCCTCTTCTCGACGCCGGATGCCGTGCTAGCTCTAAGCATATCTTCCCGCCATCGTCGAGGTGACGAGGGGAGCCGAGCTTGGCGGTGAAGACAAAGAGCATCTACGAGCCTGCGGAGGCCGGAGATGGGGTCAGGGTGCTCATCACGAGGTATTATCCTCGAGGCGTGAAGAAGGACAGGTTCGACCGCTGGGTGAAGGCCCTGTCGCCGAGCCGCGAGCTGCTCTCGAGCTACAAGGCAGGAAAGAAGACCTGGGACCAGTTCAGAGAGTCCTTCCTCGCAGAGCTGAAGGGGAGTCCCGAGAGCATCGAAGCGCTCCGCACTCTTGGAGCCCAGAGCCGGCTTCAGGACGTCACCTTGCTCTGCTACGAGAGGGAAGGCGTGCCCTGTCACAGGCAGGTCGTTCGCGACATCCTGATCACACCCCAAGTCCTGTCTGGAGACCTTAACGCCAGACTCTTCGAAGACCATCTTGGCGAGAAGACGAACAAGGCCTCGCGCTCTCCCAAAGCTCCCAAGGTGGCCAGAACCACTTCCGCACGGATACGTTTTTATTCACGCCGAAAGGTCGGTCGAAAAGCTCCAAAGTGAACGCTTCTCAACAGACGCCAAAGCGACCCCTAGCCGTCCTGCAGAAAGCGATAAGCAAGAAGGCAACGATACGTCTCAAGACCGACGTCGAGTACCGGGGAAGGGTCTCTAACGTCGACGCCTTCATGAACGTGATTCTCGAGGACGCCGAGGAGTTCGAGGGCGGGGTCAAGTCCGCTAACTATGGCAAGGTCATAGTGAGAGGGGACAATGTCCTCTACGTCAAGCTCGAAAACTCCCTGTGAGAAACTTAGATTGATCATCGCACCCGAGGTCCGCTCTAGATGAACAGGTCAATCCATTCAGAACAGCTCCCGGACTGCGTCTCCGACCTGCAGGTAGAGATCGTCGAGAGGAAGGGGATAGGGCACCCTGACAGCATCATCGACGGGGCATGCGAGGCGGTCTCCATCGCGCTTTCGAAATACTATCTCGACAACTTCGACGTCATCTTCCACCACAACGTGGACAAGGGGCTCCTAGTGGGCGGCAAGTCGCACGCGGTATTTGGAGGGGGTAGGGTCATCGACCCCATCTTCATCCTCGTCGCGGGAAGGGCCACGGACGTCGTCCCGGTGGGGAACAAAACCGAGGAGGTGCCGGTCGAGTCCATCGCCAAGGAGGCGGTGGCAAACTACATCCGGGGGACGATGCGCTTCCTCGACCCCGTGAAGCACACGAAGGTCGAGACGATGATCAGGGCGGGCTCCCCCGACCTCGTCGCGGTCTTCCTCAGGAAGCAGGCGATGCCCGTCGCGAACGACACCTCCGTAGGCGTAGGCTTCGCGCCCCTCTCAGAGACCGAGAAGGTCGTCTTCTCGATCGAGCAGCTGCTAAACTCCTCGAAGTTCAAGAAGAAGTATCCTGCGGTGGGCGAGGACGTCAAGGTCATGGGAATGCGGGTGGGAAAGAAGCTCAACGCCACCGTCGCGGCGGCGATGGTCAGCGGCCAGATCAAGGACGCGAGCGAGTACGCCAGCATAATCAAGGACGTCAGGGAGGAGGTCGACGACTTGGTGGCCAAGTCACCCCTCGACGTCAACGTCAGGCTCAACCAGGGCGACGACCCCAAGAGGGGCAGTTACTACCTCACGGTCACCGGCACGTCCGCTGAGCAGGGGGACGACGGGAACACGGGGAGGGGGAACAGGGTCAACGGCCTCATCTCTCCGATGCGGCAGTACTCCATGGAGGCGACCGCAGGGAAGAACCCGGTCAATCACACAGGGAAGCTCTACAACGCCGTGGCGGTGCACGCAGCGGAGCAGATAGCCGACGAAGTCAAGGGCGTGAGGGAGTGCTACGTAAGGATACTCAGCAGGATAGGGAGCCCCATCGACCAGCCGCAGATAGCAAGCGCGGCGATCGTCTTAGAGAAGGGGACGAAGATGTCCAGCGTGAAGGCGGAAGTCGAGTCGATACTCGACGACCAGCTCCGGGACATACGCAACATCACGAACCTCATCCTCGAGAAGCGCATCATACTCTTCTGACCGCAGGGAAGCGCGCGCCTCCCGTCACGTAGGCAACCAGCGCGTCGGTATCGGCGGAGAGCCCGTAGCTCCTCTCGAAGAACTTCTCGACCGCGCCCACGTCGCGCTTCATCAGCTCCTTTGCGTTGGGGTGGTCCTTCCCTACCCACTGGGGCCAGTCGATGAGCCAGACGGTCGCCCCGTCGGTCAGGATGTTGTACTCGCTGAGGTCCCCGTTGATCATCCCGGCCTTCGTGTAGGCGTCCCGCACCGTGTCCATTATCTCTCTCAGCACCTTCCGCGCGTCGACCAGTTCCGGGCGGTTGGTAAGCCTCACACCGGGGAGCTCCTTGAGGAGCACCGTGTGCCTGTTCGCGGCCACCGCGATGGGGACGTTCTTGGTGAACTCCGAGAGCTTCTCCAGCGCGTTGAACTCCCTGCGGGCCGCTTGGTAGTTGACATCGAGCCAAGTGTTGAACTGGCGGGAGGAGGCGTGCCTCTTGCGGGTGACGTCGCGGAAGCTCGTCCTCCCCAACCTGAAGAGCTTCAGCGCGTAGAGCTCTCCTTTCTCGGAGAGCACCTCGTAGACGTCCGACTCCTTCCCCTTCGCGATGAGCTTCCCCAGCGCCTGGATGTAATCCTTGTCGGCGTAGAACTTGAGCGCGAGGAGGTCGACTGCGGGGATGTAGATCTCGTACGTCCTCCCCGAGCCGATGAGCTTCCTCTTGTTGAGCTCGTTGAGGCCGAAGTTAACCCGGTCCAGGGGCTGGCCCGAGACCTTCGCTATGGACTCGGCGGAGGTCGTGGCCTTACCCAGCGTGCACTTTTCGAGCGCCCTCAGCGCCTGCCACTCCTCGGGCTTCAGCTGCATTATGAGCGATGCTGCGATGTCTGTTGCGGACGAGCCTCTTTCGCCTGTCGGAATCTCGCGCCACGCCTGCGCTTCTTGAACCTTTCAAGGGCGCTTCGCCGAGGGATCCCTCTTGCAAAGCCTGATATAACGAGGGAAGAGCCCGCCGGTCGATGCCACAGAAGAGGAGCGAGGTTGTCGAGAAGGTCGACGCCGCTCAGGCGGTGCCAGACATCTATGAAGACTGGCTCAAGAAGCAAGTCAAGGCTAGGTCGGCGTCGTTCGCAGCCCAGGCCGATGAGGACGAAGAAGAGGACGAGATCGACGCAGCCGAGGACTCCCACGAGAAGGCCCACCGACGAAAGAGAGGCAAGGGCTCCGCGGCGAGCAACTCTTGACGTGCGGCTCCCTCACCCCAGCTGCCTAGCAACGCCGTCCGCATAGGCCTCCCAGTAGCGGTCTGGCTCCGGGGCGTGCGCCCGCGGTTTCGAGCCTCCCGAGGATACCCAGAGGCCCCTCCCCTGCCCCCGCCGGCCGACGCGCCCGATTTCGTAGCTATCGATTCTCGCTTTGGCGAGCGCCGCCCTCAGGCCTTCGACCTGCCCCGGTCTGCAGGTGACGATGAGGGTCCCTTCGCTGAGCGTGGTCAGCGGGTCGAGCCCGAACGCGCCGCAGACGGCCGAGGCCTCCTTGGGGACGTGGATTGCCTCGCGCCTCACGACCACTGGGAGGCCGCAGGCGGACGAGAGCTCGAAGAGCCCCCCGAGCACCCCTCCCTCGGTGGCGTCGTGCATGGAAGTCACGTTCTCCCTCAGCCCCACCGAGGCGGCGGCCCGGGCGTCGTTTACAGTCGAGCAGTCCCGTAGGCGAGACCTCGCCTTGCTGAGCATCGCGGCGCCCGCCTTCTTCTCGATGGTCGAGGGGAAGGAGTGCGCGAGGATCGCCGTCGCGCCTATGGCCGCCCCTTTCGTGACCAGCACCGCGTCCCCGGGCTTCGCCATCGCTGGCGTCACGTAGTCGTCGCGCCCGGCGACGCTGAACATCATCCCCCCGCCGACTACCGTGTAGCCTGAACCCGGGTACCTCCCCGTGTGCCCCCCGGCTATCGCTATCCCGAGCTTCCTGCACTCGTCTCCTACGGCCTTGAGGTAGGCGCCCACTGCGGGCAGCTCCATCTCGGGTGGGAGGTTCAGGTCGAGCATGGCGAACTGGGGTTCCACCCCGCTCGTCGTGAGGTCAGAGGCGAGCAGGTGCACGCTGAGCCGCGCCGACTCTTTCATCCCTATCGAGGGGATGACCGAGAGCGGGTCGCTGGTGACGACCAGCACCTTGCTCCCTCCGAGCGAGATGACGGCGTTGTCCAGCCCGTGCCCCGGCTTGACGATCAAGGAGCTCCTTTTCGCCCCGAGGTTCGAGAAGACCGCGCTCTCGAGGAACTCGCGCGGGACCTTCCCCTGCTGGCCGGAGCGCCACGGTTTGTCGATCAATTGCGGTAGCCCAGGCGCCTGAACGTTGGGCCGGCTGCCGCGATTATCCCGAACGCGATGGGGATGAAGGCGAGGTCGAGAAGCGTGCCAAAGTCGGAGGAGGCCAGCACAAGGGCCGAGTAAGCTGTAGTTGGGGCGCCGTACTGGAAGAGACCGTAGGTGTAGAATAGCCAGTCTGGGAAGAAGAACGCGAGCGTCTCGAAGACCGTGGCGGCGACCATCGCCAAGGCGAGGGTCTTCCTCCCTCTTGTCGCGGCCCAGGCGACGATGAAAACCTCCGGACCCCTCGCCCATATCATCCCGAACGGGTAGATCGGCGAGCCTCCGCTGGTGGTTATGTTGAGGAGCTCTCCCACGAAGCCGCCGATTGCGGTCGCAGAGAACGCGTCCCACTTGTCCACTAGGGCGGCCAGCGCCAGGTAGACTGCCGGGGCGAGGGTGATCTCGTACAGAGGCGCCGGGAGGGGGATGCGAATTATCGAGGTGCACACGGCGATCAATGCGGAGAACACCGCGATCAGCGCTAGCCTCGTGTTCTTGCTGGGGGTCGTCTTTCCAGACATCTGCTCGTGGAACGCCGACTCTGCGTAGGTCCCCATGTGGCTCTAGAGGCTCTCGGCAGGATTCTTATAAACGACCTGATAAGTGACTTATGTCATGCACCCGCCCTGCGAGATGATGGTCAATTCGTTCCTCCCTTCGATGCGCGCCCTCGTCGCGAGGAGGCTGAAGGAGGACGGGCTGTCTCAGGGGAAAATCGCGAGCCTGCTGGGGCTGACCCAGGCCTCGGTGAGCTCATACCTCTCGACGGCGCCCGCGAAGCAGACCGTCGCCCTGTCCAGCTTGGGAGTCACCGAGGAGGAGGCGGAGACCTACGCCGCCCTCCTAGCGGAGGACCTGAAGAACAACCCCACGTACGCGGTCGCGACCCTCTACTCGATCTGGAGCAGGCTCATCGGGGGAGGCGACGCCTGCTCGCTCCACCGGAGCGAGCACCCCTTCCTGGCCACATGCGAGGTCTGCATGAAGGTCTTCGGCCCCCAGAGGGGCCACGCCGAGGGAGCGGTCGAGCACGTTGAGAGCGCCCTGCGGTCGATCGAGGGCTCCTCGCTCTTCGTCCGAGTGATGCCCGAGGTCTCGGTCAACATGGCCTACTCTCCCGAAGGGGCCAAGTCGGTCGAGGACGTGGTCGCCATCCCGGGAAGGATCGTGAGGGTCAGGGGCCAGGCGCGGTCCTTCATGCGACCAGAGTACGGGGCCTCCACGCACCTCGCCGCGATCCTCCTCGAGGTCGAGCGCAGGCGTCCCGCCTTCCGCGCCGCGATCAACCTTAGATACGACGAGAGGATGTCGAGGGTCCTCGCCAAGCTCCGGGTCAAACAGGTCACCATTGGTCATGAGTACCCTGCAGGCTCCCGAGACAAAGTGCTGGACGCCTTGCGCGCGAGGCTCTCGGCCCCGGGGGGTGCAGCCGAGTTCGAGGCCCTCGTCGACATGGGAGGGGAGGGGGTCGAGCCCAGCCTCTACCTCTTCGCCGAGGACGCGGTCAAGGTCGTGCGGAGGTCCCTCGACATAGCGAGGGCCTACACCTCGTCAGGCTGAACGCGCCGCGACCTGGAGCTTCTTCGCCTTTGCCTTGTGCTCGTCGATCGCGGCCCTGAGCAGGGCGAGGAAGATCGGCTCAGGGTACTCGGGCCTGCTGCAGTACTCGGGGTGGTACTGCGTCCCCATGAAGAACGGATGGTCATCAAGCTCCAGTATCTCCGCGCGCCTCCCGCCATCGCTAAACGCGGAGAAGCGCATACCCGCGTCTTCCAGCTTCTGCATGTATGACTGGTTGAGCTCGAACCTGTGCCTGTGCCTTCCCCTCACGGTCTTGCTCTGGTAGATGTCGAAGGCCCTGCTAGGCCTCTGGACCGCGATGTCGTGCCCGCCCAGCCTCATCGTCCCGCCCATGTTGGAGATCCCCTTCTGCTCTGGGAGCAGGTCTATCACCGGTTCAGGGGTCTGCGGGTCTAGCTCAGTGGAGTTCGCGTCCTTCAGGCCGAGGACGTTTCTCGCGAACGAGACTATCGAGAGCTGGAAGCCAAAGCAAAGGCCCAGCAGCGGCTTCCTCTCCCTCCTCGCATAGTCGGCGGTCCAGATCTTCCCCTCCGTCCCCCTCTTCCCGTACCCCTGGGGAAGCACGATGGCGTCGGCCCCTTCGAGGACCTCGCGGGCCTTGTCGGCCCGGGTCGTCCCCTCAAAGTCCTCCGACTCGACCCACTTGATGTCGACGCCCACGCCGTTCGCGGCGGCCGCGTGCTTCAGCGCGAGGTTGACGCTCACGTAGCTGTCCATCAGGGTGACGTACTTGCCCACCATCGCGACCGTCACGGAGTTCCTCTGTTTCAGGAACCTCGACGCTACCTCGTTCCACTCGTAGAGGTCGGTCCTCTTGCCCTTGATCTGCAGGTGTGCCATCAGAGGCTTCAGCACCCCTTCGCGGTAGAGCGTCTCCGGGACCTGGTAGATCGAGCCCACGTCCGGGTTCGAGATCACGCTGTTGACCGGGACGCTCGTGAAGAGCGCGAGCTTCTCCTTGGCGTCTGCGGGGAGCGCCCTCGTCCCCCTTACGACGATGAGGTCAGGCTGGATGCCTATGCGCCTCAGCTCCTGGACGCTGTGCTGGGTGGGCTTCGTCTTCATCTCTCCGACCGCGCCCATCTCGGGCGCGAGGGTGACGTGGACGAACAGTGTGTTCTCGGCCCCGTCCTCCAGCCGCATCTGCCTGAACGCCTCGAGGAAGGGAAGGCTCTCGATGTCCCCGACCGTCCCGCCGCAC
>Ga0209415_10007802_pt1 | contig 18634 bp, 20 predicted proteins | sample PeaSoiSIISIP2007_FD_187696 | JGI IMG/M metagenome (GOLD analysis project Ga0209415, IMG submission 187696) | Peat soil microbial communities from Weissenstadt, Germany - SII-SIP-2007 (SPAdes) (version 2) | ecosystem: Environmental > Terrestrial > Soil > Wetlands > Peat | place: Germany...
TGGATTCTGTGGACGGTTGTTCTTCTTACAATCCCACAGCTTCTCTCATGGATTGCAGCGCAGGGCATTCATGTTCCGTCGGCGAGCGGGTCGGTTGGAACAAGTTGGCTTGCCAGCATGGAGACGGTTTTCAAGAACTTCGTGAATCAGATTGTTGTCGCACGGTTGGTTCCGGTGATCGCCGCATACTTCGTGCTGAAAGCGACGCTCGATGTAGCAGGCGGAGAGAATCCGCTCTCATCAATTCTTGCCGCACTTTTTCTGATGTCGATCTCGGCGACGATGCAGTTGCTCCAAGGTTGGAACTCGGGCGGTGAGTATGCGACGACCGATATGCTCACTTCCCTTTGGAACTACATCGCCGGTCAGATTATGCCAGCAGCGGCTGGACTGGCGTGTGTGGGCGCGGTCATCAATTATGTGCGGCACAGGCCGTGGGTGCGGTTGGTTTTTGCCGCAATTGCATTTCTCAGTTTGAGTGGGCTTTTGGCGTTGTTCAAGGCTATGGCAGCGTGAGGACAAGCGAATGAGTCTCGACGGCGCAATTACGAACCTTGCCTCCTGGGCCGGCAACACCATGATGCCGACGATGGCCGGACTGTTCTTTGCTGGTGCGGTCTACCGCTACAACAAGGGAGGCCAGTTCGAGCAGTTGCTCTACGGCGGCTTTGCTTCGCTGATGTGTTCGGGAATATTGCGGGCTCTGGAGGGCTTTGTTCAACACGCCGGGGCGACCAGTGCGGATGGTTTTTGGATGGCGACAATGAGCCTGGTCAATTGGGTCGCCAACGTGATTCTTCCGGTATTCGCTTTGACCCAACTTGCTGCTATGGCCTTGCATATGGGCGGCGTGGTTGCAGAGATCTATCCAGGTTCAACTTGGATCAGAAAGTTTGTTGCTGCGATTGCCGCGTTGATGGTTTCAGGAATGATGCGTCTGGCGGAGTCAATGGTTGCGCACGCACATGGCATATGAGGAGTTTGGTATGAGTCTCGATCTAACACCTGTTCATCGCAACCTTCATACCAAGGTGACGTTTCTTGGACTGGAGTTCGAGGACTTGATTCTGGTGCTGGCGCTTGCCGCGCTGATGAATCTACTTGCGCATTTTGTAAGCGGCAATGCTCACGTCTTTGGAATGCCGCTCAACATCTTCATGGAGTTTATCGTTCCGGCTCTTGCCGTGCCGTTTCTGATCGTTTTCAAGTATGGGCGGCCTCGCGGGTATCTCACCGACCTTGCGCGTTCATTCTTCTCTCCAAAGGCGTGGTGCGCACTTGAGCGAGATTCCGAGTTGATGCAGGCTTATCTGGTCGAAGAGGAGGACTAGCCGATGCAGGCCGCGATCAGGAAGATGACCGACGGATCGGTCGCTCTCAAACTCGATGCCGACGCTGCGCGCGCATTTTTTGCAAGCGTACTCTTCGCGTCGAAATTTCACGAGGGGATCGCTCCACTGACCCGAATTGCAAAGCAGGGATTGAAACAAGACTGCCATAAGTCAGCCAGGAGAGTTAAACCATGCCGATGACATACGCGGAACACGAGAAAAAGATGAAGTCGCCGGCGGTCTGCGAACTGCTTCCTCTGCGGGATCTGCCCGAGGGGGACAACATCATGATCCGAACGAATGGCGCATTTGTGGCTGGTTATGAACTGCGCGGCATCCTCGCCTACTTTGCTACGGACGGTGATCGCAACCAGACCAAAGCAATGCTGGAGGCGCTCTTCCGCAGCGTTCCCGACGTCAGTATGCGCATCCAGTTCCGTTACGAGGTATCTGAACATCTCGGCGATCTTCTGGACAATTACCTTCATGAGCAGCGCACGGCTCAATCGGAAGTGATGGCCCTCGATGCGCATCGGTTGCAGATGTGGCGCGAGAAGGAACGTCGCGGCTACTACTTTGAGAACCGGCTGCATGTCTACCACGTCTGGGATCCACGCATTCATGCGAAGCTCTATCACTCCGCCGAACAGAATCGCAAGCTTGCCAGTTTTACGTTGAGCCAGAAAAAGGCGATCCAGCGCACGCGCAAGGAGCATGAAACCTATCTTGCAGAGTTCGAATCGATCCTGCGCGGCATCGAGGGATCGATGGAGGCCGCTAATCTCGGTCCGCATCGGCTCACGACACAGGAACTCTTCGAGGAGCTGAAGTACGCGCAGCATCCTTTACGCCGCGACCACCGGCCTTACGTTCCCGGCGAAGGAATGATCGAGTATCGCAGTGCCCGGGAACAGGCTGCGGAGGCGAGCATCCTGAATGAGACTGAGACCTACCTCAACATTGATGGGTATCTCTATGGTGTGGTGAGCCTGAAGGAATTGCCCGACGCGACTTTCCCTGGGATGCTGCAGAACTTTTCGACGCTCGGTTTTCCTATTGTCATCAGCGGACAGGTTGTGATTCCCGATCAGGTGAAGGTGCTCAAGAGCTACAAGAAGCGGCTGCAGAAGATGACTGCGGCGCAAAAGGATGCGAACGGCAACTTCAAGTCAAATCCAGAGGCCGAGGTTGCGCAGGCGCAGTTGATCCAGGTGCAGCGCGACATCATTTCTTCATCGCTCAAGACAGCGAAACTGAGTCTCTCGGTTGTGGTGCGGACCTCAACGCCGGCAGTGACGATGCGGGATCTCGAACAATCGGAGCGTGAGTTGGCCAACCGCACACAGGAGGTCTTGAACGCCTTCACGCACATGAATGGCGCGAAAGCCGTGGCAGAGACCATAGCCAAGCGCCGCATCTTTCTTGGAACGTTGCCGGGGATGGGCGAGGCTGACAAGCGAGACCAGGATATGCTCACCTCGAATGTCGCCGATCTGGTTCCCGTCGAGATGCCGTGGACCGGAACCAGAAGAAGTCCGCTGATCCTCTTTGAGACACCGTTCCGGCAGCTAATTCCATTTTCGATGTTCGATCCAGACATGTCGGATGCTAACGGCCTGCTGATGGCCAAAAGCGGCGGTGGCAAAACGCTGGCGGCGCAACAGATGCTTCTGATGGCCGCACGGGCGAATCCGCTGATCTCGATTCTGGAGCGCGGGGACTCCTACCAGCCATTGGTGGAGTTAATGGGCGGGGAAATGATCGAGATGTCGCTCGACTCGGAACAGACGATCAATCCCTGGGATCTGCCCAGGGGGGAGGACCGGCCATCGAACGATCAGATTTCCTTTCTCAAGAACCTGACGCGGCATATGCTCGGCGAGAACACGCCGCCGGATCTGGACATTGACCTGCTCGACAGCGTGCTGCTTGAAGCCATCGGATCGACCTACAAGCGTTGCAGCGCGAAGACCTCGAATCCGATTCCACTCTTCGGCGATCTGGCGGCGGAACTGGCGCATTGGCAGGACCGGGATCGCAACCAGAAGATCAATACGATGGCCCAGATGGCCTCGACCAAGTTGCGTGCCTGGGTGGATGAGGGGCCGTATGCCCGACTCTTCGATAGGCCGACAACTGTCGAGTTGAACAATCCCTGGCTCTACTTCAACGTCGAAAAGTTGAAAGACGATCCGCGTCTGGAGCGCGCCATGAGTTTGCTGATTGCGCATACGGCCACCTATCGTGCATCGGGATCGACGGGCCAGCCAAGCATCGTCCTGCTTGACGAATGCTGGGCGCTGCTTGAGTCCCCCATTTTGGCGAGTGTGGTCGTGCAACTCTTCCGCACGGCGCGCAAGCGCAATGCCAGCGTCTGGGGAATCAGCCAGACGCCGGAGGATTTCGTCGGTACTACGGACAAGCCCAACGAGCACGGTGCCGGCATCGTCAAAAACGCGACGACGAAGATCATTGGCAAGCAGCCAGGCGATATGACGGCGCTCCGGGAGCACGTCCACCTGAACGAAACTGCGCTCAACCAGATCAAAACCTTCGCTCATCCGAAGAAGGGCCACAGCGCCGAGTTCCTGATTGCAATTGGCGAGAAAGCAGAGTCCACGCATTCGATTCGCATCGTGCCGAGTTCGGTGGACTACTGGATCACTACAACCTATGCGCGGGAGCGCACCTACCGCAAATGGTGGATATGGAAAAACGCATCGATGGCGCGTATCGAGGCTTACGAGAAGCTCGCCGAGCGCTTCCCGCGCGGACTGGCCGAATATGCTCCTTTGACGGAAGAACTCTCAGGCGAAGTTCAGGAGGTACTTGCGCAGTGAAACATGACGAGAACAAATCGGAAGAAGAGTTGTTGCTGAACGGTGTCCCATGCACGGCTGAGTCCGGTGCGACAAGTGGAATTCCTCGCCGTCGATGGAAGTGGGCAATGGCGGCATCAGTCCTTTGCGTCGTGCTACTGTTTACGCCGGCCCGTGCCCATGCAGGCATCTTCGATGTCTTTGGGGAGCTCTTTGGCACGATTCAGAGTGACATTGGCGGCTCGCTCAAATCGATCAACCAGATTACGCAACAGGTTCAGCAACTCTACCAGACAACCATGTGGCCATTGGCCGCGCTCAATCAGGCCCGTGGCTTCGTTGCGAATTCGATTTCCAGCTTTCGCAATCAGATGAATCAGGTATTCAGTACCCGCTATTCGAGCGCGGTTACTGCGGGCCCGCAACAGTTCGAGTCGATCCTGCATAGCCGTATGTCGTCGCAGATTCCGGCTCTTGGTGCAAGCTTCTCGGCGAACTACGGAACAGTTCCGCAGACAAACAATGCCGCGCCGCAGGATCGGCTGATGATGGACATGGACGACGCACTGGGGCAGGAGAACCTCAAGACAACGCTCATCGCCGATCAGGGCGCGGACACGATTCTCAACACCGCAAACCAGATGGAGAACCAAGTCGCGGTCACTACGCCCGGCTCGAATCCCTATCTGTCTGCGCAGGCTCAGGTCGCCAATCTTCGTTGCCAGGCCTACATGCAGAAGATGCTGGCCGCGGAATTGCGCCAGGAGGCTGGACGCCTTGCACACGACAATGCGCTCATGAAGCGCAGAACAACAATCACGGGCGGGATCAACAGCATGATTACTGGAGCGCTCACGGCGCGTTAAGGAGAGTGTGATGACAGATGCAAAGAAATCCACAAACAAAGTGCGCAAGCCATTCTTCTGGCAGCGCAGGCGTGATTCACCTTCTGGGATAGCATTGCTCAGTTCCAGTGTCGAGACTGCCAAGACAGCAGAGCGTCCTTGGTATCGGTCCACTCTGCTCAAGTTCGCGGCTGTTCTGCTCGCAGTGATTACGATCTTGCCAATAAAGGCGAATGGACAGTTTGGCATCGATGTTGCGGCCATCCTCGCGGCGCTTCAGAAGGTGCAATCGCTGATGACGACCTATATTGCTGGGCCGTTGAAGACCGTCAATCAGTACGAACAGACGACCGCAAAGTATGAACAAGAGGTGATGTATCCTCTCGCAGCGATCAACCAGGCCAAAAACTCAGTCATGCAGTTCGAGAATCAGTTCAGCCAAGTAAGCAATCTGTTTCATGTGAACGTCGCGAGTGCAACATTGCCTCAGTCAGGAAACCTCGAATCCCTGCTGCTTTCCCGCAACGCTACCAATGTGGGCAGCGTTTCCGGTCAGTACCAATCCGTTTACGGCGTTGTGATGGCTCAGAATACGGCATCGCCTGCTGTGCGAACGGTGACCGATATGACCGACGCTCAGGCTCAGGACGCAATGAAGCGGGCCATTCAGATCGATGCGCTTGCGGATGCGGAACTCAAGGAAGCAGATCAGATGGGGCAACAGATCTCGTCAGCCGCGCCGGGCAGTGCGCCGATTCTTGAAGCCGAAGCCGATGTCTGGGTAGTGCGGGCGAATGCCTACACTCAGGCGGCACTGGCTGAGTTGATGCGTACGCGCGGAATCGATCTCGCCAATCAAAGCGCTGCTTCTAAACTGGCAACCACAAATAATACGAACAACAACGGCCTCATCAATGGGGCGCTGACGAACAGGTAATGCGCGATGACGATTCCGATTCCAAATCCGCACGTATCCGTAACGCTGCTTGCGTTCTTCCAGTCGACGCAATTGAATCTCTTCGAGCGTTTTCTGACGCAAGCAGTAGCCGGGATTGACTCAACCAGTATCACGAGTGGGATGCAGAATGCTGCCTACGTCGTGCTGCTCGTGGGCTTTCTCTGGCAGGTCTATCAGTCGGCTCTGCATGGCGGAGACGTACGCGGTTTGGGAACCAATCTGATCAAATACATCGTCACAGCGCTGGTAGTAATGAACTATGGCTCCGTCTTCACAACGGTCAACCAGGGATTCGTCAACGCAGGCAACTGGGTCAGCAATGCGTCGGGGGCGTATAACCTCTTTGAGAATTGGAAGAACGACCTTCAGACGCAATACAGCCAGGCTGGCGTCCAGCAATTGTGGGGACTGATAACGGGTTCCATGGCGGGACTTATAGATGGTCTATTGATTATCGTCGCCTACTTGCTGTATCCCATCGTCATTGTTGTTTTTGGTTTCTTCTACATCTTCTACGGCAGCGTTCTCTACATATTTGGTCCGATAGTGATTGCTCTGTTACCCCTGGGAGGGGCGAACCGTATAGCCAAATCCTATATCGAGAACGTGTTTATCTGGAATTCCTGGCCGATCCTTTACGGAGGATTCGGTGCGCTGTTGAGCGCTGTACAGATGGGGCAGGTTGGCCAGATGCTCGGCCAGAATAGTTTTCTTGGTGGCTTGGGAAATCTCGAAGGCTCATTCCTTATCGGAATTGCCAGCATCATCTATTCGCTGGCAATCGCTGTCATTCCATTCATCGCCAAACGGATTGTCAGCGGCGACGTTGGAGCAACAGCGGTCGCATTGGTGGGGGCAGCGGCAACGGCTGTGACCGCTGGCATCGCTGCCGGAGAAGGCGCGGCCGCCGGAATTGCCGCTGCTGGTACCAGTGCTTCTCATGGTGCAGAGGCAGGCAGTAGCGCCGCGAGCACTGCTGCATCTGCGGGACGGTTGACGGGCTCATCGGCGGGATCGAATCAGCCTGCTCCGCCTCAGATGTTACCGGCAACTTCATCAGGTTCCTCCGGCGACAGCCCAACGATCGACGGCCACGCCGATCAGATTCGCGGTTCATTCAGCGATGTGATGGGATCGGATTCAAGCGATGGTCCGACCGAGAGTGAAACTGCCCCAGATGCCACTTCGGCAGAATCCACCGGTACAGCCAATCGGGAAAGCACCGGCCGTTCGAGAACATCCGCGCCAGCTAGGCGTGGACCAAGCGTCCACCGTTACAACATCGGAACATGGGGTGCTTACCATGCCGCCCGTATTGCGGCGCAGGGGGTGGCGAACGTGACGAAACGATCATCAGAGAAGAAATAGGAGGTTATTCATGAAGACGAAAGCGGATGCTTCAGGCGAGGCCGTCATTGTGAGGGCCAAGTATTACGAAGTGGATGGTGCGCTGCGAGCGAATGCGAATCGCGCATGGTTGCTGGCGTTTCTGGCGATCCCTATCGCATTGGCTGCAATCGGCATCGCCGGCTTCGCGCGTATGCAACCGCCAACCGTGATTCGCATCGGCCCGAATGGCGAAGCCTCGATTGTGGGCAAGCCTGCCAAAGGCGGGGTGACTGATTTCGCCACGGCGGGCACGGACCAGTTTCTCGATGAAGCTTTCGTCAAGCGATTCCTGACGAGCTATCTCAATTACTCGCCGTCCGATGTGGACGATCACTGGTCGGCAAGCCTCAACATGATGACCCGCAACCTGCGTGGCTATACGTTAAAGGCGATGGCCGACGACAATACACGCGGCAAGATCGATGACGGACAGATCCAATCGGTCTTTCATCTGCGCGAGCTTGATGCCGTATCGGGAGAGCCGCTCACGTACCTGATCTACGGAGTCAAGGACGTTCATCATCTCTCGAATGAAACCGAAGTCACCGATCACTTCGTCAACGAATACCGCATTCGGGTAATTGCGGACAAAAGATCGGATACGAATCCGGATGGGTTGTGGATTGCCGAGTACAGTGAGCGGCCCATCGACGGCGAGCGCCGCAATCAGATCCTGAATGCGCCAGACACTGTAACTGGCAACGAGACCGCGGTAAATCAAGGAGGTCAGTGATGGCGACAGCAGCAGTGAGGATCCCAGGAAACGAGCAACTAGCAACGCCAGCGGTTGAGCCGAGGCGTAGAAGGAAATCAGGTCACGAGGAAGATCAGCAAGCCCGATACTTTCTGGCCAAAGAGGGATCGTCGCCCGATAAGCCTGAGCTTGGTGCAGAGGCTGCAAACGAGGGCGAGGCCCTGATCAAAGCATTTCAAACGAAGAGCGGTCTACTTTACGCCGTCGTGGTCTACAAGGCGGAGGCGGAGATCCAGGGCGGCTCTCCGACCTTGGTGAAGCGGTCCGTGCACAAATAGCAGGGCCACAGGTCAACGGATTCAAAGAGGATACAAACCTGAAATATGGATATTGTCATCCTCCTTTGACGCCTTATCGCATGCGCGATGAGGAATTCCGCTGACCCGGTTTGAAATCTCGAACCTGGTTGGATCATTACCACCCCTAACGCGGGCGGCCAGGCGAAGAGATTCAAGACCGGGATCGGCAGATCTCTAGTCACTTCGTCTCGAAGCGCCAGACAAGTGAGGAGAAAATGACAGCGACGAGGACACAGAAGACGGCCATCGATCAACGGCTCATTCTTGAGCTGAGCATTGATGCGTCCGGAGAAGTGACCCGCAAGCCTAGCCAACTGGGCCGCAAGGATACGCTCGAAGGCAAATTGCTTGCTGAGCTTTATCCCGGCATCCAGGTAGCGCGCATCAGCGTGCCGCATGAGTTGACACCGTATGAGCAGTCAGTGGTCGAAAACCGCATGGCCAAGCTCGTTTACGGCGGGGTCGAATATCGTTTGGTGGGCGCGAGTAACTCGGCAAAGGACGGCAAGTTCTACTTTGTCGATCTCGCGCACTCCAAACAGATTGCTGAGCGCTTTCAGCATTGGCCCGAGGCGGCAATGGTGTACTTCGCCATTCTCGTCTCCGACTGCAGGCTGATGGTGGACGAGCCAAACTTCCGCGTGGCCGTTGTCCAGGAGCACGCTCTTGGCACCAACGACTGCCGCGGATGGGTTCGTGAGTCCGTCTACCGCAAGCTCAAGATCGGCACCAATAGGTTCTGCCAGTTCCGGCTGGCATTCGATGCGCATGAACCGAAGCAGGCAAAAGGCGCACTCAAGGCGATGAGCGACCGCGTGGCCGACAGGCTTGGGGTCGATCTCATTTTGCCCGATAGCGCCACGAAACCGGCATTGAAAGGAGGCCTGCGCTTCCTTCCACAGCTGGGCACATCGGGCCGGTTGTATACGGGTCCAGCAGTTCTCGGGATCAAGGAAATCTCCCGGGTGTTGGAGTTTGGATCGAGCTATACGCTGGTCGAGCACGCTTCGGAAGACAGCCTTCAACTTGAGATCATGCCTCGGGCCATCGAGCAGATCCGCAAGGTGAGAAAGGCTTGGGACGAGGGCGATTACGATGCTTTGCTCGAACTGCTGGGCAAATCGTCCGACGTTGCCGCATTTGAGGATGAGGATTCGAGTTTTGATCCTGAATCGTTGGAGAGTGGCGCAAGTCACGTCTCCAAAGAGTGGGAACCAGCGGAAGCAGTGCTTCTGGCCGATCGCAGTGGAACCAGCATCAAGTTCCCTTACGTGTCGAACCAGATCAACCGCAAGCTGGCCCGCTGGGCATTTCGCATCTGCACAGGTGGAGGTTTCCGGTTGCCGGCATTTGCACTGGCAGATGACGGCGTCCTGATCGAGCACCGGGGAAAGATTCTCTCGGCCTCGGACTGGATTCCGTTGGACACGTCCATCACATCGTTAACGGCGGAACAGGGACTTTGCATCCGGTATCCCATTCGGATGCAGGAGGATTTGCTTCCCATCCGCCATCTCACCAACGACGAACTTGCTCCTTCGCTCAAACGTGCGCTGGGCACAGATATTGAAGAGTCCGAGATCGCCAACATCATCGAACGTCAACTTCGCATGGAGGGAACCTACATCCTCCACTCGGAGACGGCAAAACGGAATGGCGGCGACTTCGACTTCGACATTGTCTGCATCATGCCATCCGATCAATTTCCGCACTTTGTTGCGGGACGGATTGCATACGGAGAACAGTTTCGCCAGCAAAAGACCAAGCTCACAAAAGCGAAGTCTCCCTGGTGGAACGTCTGCCTGGTCGCGATGAAGGCGCGTGGAAACAGGATTGGTTCCATTACCGATCTGAAGACCTCGTGCCTGGCTGCGGGACGGCCAGACCTTGCATACAAGCTCGTTGAACAACTGCAGAACGCTCTCGACTCATTGAAGCACCGGGTCGAGATCGACGAATCGGTGATCATTGAAATCCGCAAGGAGGTAGCTTCGGCACCCTGGCTCAAGTACAAACGCGAGCGCAGAGTGTCGGATCTTCCGGCTCACCTGGATGTAGCGGACACTGACAAGGTCGGCAGGCTCTATAACGTAATGCGCAAAGAGCTTGGCTTTTTGCCCAACGAATCTGGCTTGAACTACGAGGAAAGGATGTCGATCGAGGACTTCCGCGGACTCTTCTCTGGCGAAACCGTCACCAAGGGAATGTTCGAGGAATGCCAATTGGTCAACTCCATTTACGCCGATGTTGCAAGCCGGATTGTTGAACGCGAGGAGGAGATCAAACTCCAACTCGCAAACGCACAGGCGCTGTGGGATGCAATGCGCAAGTGCGAGGACAAGGAACAACGCAGGTCGGCAGTGCTTGCGCGCAATAAGGCGCAATCTGCCCTTTGGGAACATGAACAGGAAGCGCGCGATCAGTTCAGCTCGCTTCACCTGTTTGTGCACTACTGGGCGCAGGGCAAGCAGGAGAATCGCAGGGCATGGGCGCAGGCGATGAACACGATCGTCACGAACGGCACAGGCTCCGGAGCGGTTCTCTTCCAATCCTTCCCGCAGGAGATCGTCGATGCCTTTGCGGAGGCAACCGGCGGCCAGCGGGTAAGAGTTCGATTGCCGAAGATCATCAACGGGTACGTCTGGTTCGACGATCAGCAACGCGCATTTCTCGTCGAGCGGATCGCCAATCCCGACGGACCGGAAGGCATGAAGCGGGTTTTCCTCTTCCAGTACAAGGGGAAGCGGAACCTGACATTTGAAGACACGAGTATTCCGACTACATTGGGATGCTCCTAACCAGAAGGAGAAGTCACTGCGCGAGCCGTGGCTTCTCCTTTCTTTTTTGCGCCGAGGAGGCCGCTATGAAGACTCTCATCTCATTGATATTTGTTGTTGCAGTCGCCACGGCGGAGGCGCAGACAACCGGCCAAGGCCAGATTCGCCACGTAGAAACATCGATGAACCATCTCACTGTTCTTGAATTTGGTGAGCCGGTAACGACACTAGCCGTCGGCGATGCGGACAGTTTTCAGATTGAACGCCACGAAGACAAGGTCTTTATCAAGCCGCTTCAGCAGGGCGTCTCGACCAATCTCTTCGTGTGGACAACATCCCGCGAGCTGAGCTATGAACTCGATCCGTCTGGCTCACTTGCTTCCATGGATGTTTCAATTCACACCGCTCCTGCTCCCGATCCGCGCGCGAATGCGCAGTCGAATGCGGAGTTGTCTGAAGAAAAGATTTACAAGGTTGCGACCCTTGTTCTCACGGAGACGCTCGCGGGAGCGGAAGATATTGTGCAGGATTCCGCCAAGGCAGAGCACAATCGAGTGCAAGTTGCGATTGAGCAGATCTACCGCTCTGGAAACCAATTCTATCTCCGGTATTCAATAACAAATCGAACCGGGGCGCCATTTCGTGTGACAATGCCTGCTGTCTATGCGCAGACACCAAGTCAAAACACTGTCTCACTGGTGAGCCTTCGCAACCACCAACTCAAGCGCAAAACATACGCATCTTTGAAAGCGCGGCGCGGTATCGCGCTCGAAGTGGCACAGACAGAGTCCAACCCACGCGATCTGGCTCCAGGTGAGAAAGCGACCGGCGTCATTGCCATCAACGGCACGGTCGGGAGTCAATCGCGGCTCTACCAGTTGAACTTTGGCGTCGACCAAAACCGTCCAGTTACGGCTGAGGCGGTGCTTTAGTCATGGATGCCGTGGGTTATGTCACGCCGGAAGAGGTGCGCCTGACGCTTCGAAAGCTGCACTCTGAGGACATTGAGACGAATTCTGAGAAGGCATTGCGCCAAGCGTTTGCAGATGATCTGAAACCCATCGATGAGCGGGGGCGTTGGAAGCCAAGCTCGCTGGTGATTCTTGTCGGCGCAATTGTCTTTGCATTGGTGGGCGTATTCTTCTACTTCTCACTGGGTCGAAGCCTATGAGTTCCTACTATGATCAACCCGGCTACAGGCGAACAGGGCCGGAGGATGTCGCCGGTGTTGTTGTTCTGCTTGGCTGCGCGATGTTCGGTTTTCTCTGGTATATCGCTGTCTCCCGCCTTCATCTCCGCAACGATCAATGCTTGGAAATCTTTCTTGACTGCGCCATTTTGTTCTTTGGCGGAGGCCTGATCGTCGCCCACTTTGCTGGTCGAAGACAGAAGCGCGAGGAGAACTGGCCGCATCCTGCCGTCGTTATGCACACATCCACGGATGCACAAATTGCCACGGATGCGCACAACAATGGCGCTACATTGCTCGGCTACAACGTGCATAAAGAGCCCTGGCTGTGGCCAGATGTTGTGCGAATCAAGCACGGCGTGATTGTCGGCGGCACCGGTGCCGGCAAATCCACCTTTCTTGAAAACATCATTGCCCAGGATCTGACGCGCCGCTTTGGCGCGCGCAAGATGCCGATGATCATCTTCGATGGCAAGGGTGAACGCGAGTTTCTGGATCATCTTCTGCCACACATTGCCGCCGCTGGACGGTTGCAGGATCTGCGGATTCTCGACCCGACGCACCCCACGGAATCCTGCCGCTACAATCCCTTCTACTCGCTCGATGATGTCTATCAGGAGCATGTGAACTTCATCTTTCGTTCCTTCGGCCTGCGCGAAGACTTTTTCAAGGGCCACCAGGAAGCCTATCTCTCCGATCTTGTCCGCGTTTTGCAGTACACCGGAAAGCTCTTCAATATCTACGATGTGCTGGTCATGGCGCTTGATGAGGATGTACTTCAAGATCAGATCAAAACAGCGAAAGCGCGCATAGCGACGTTGACTGGCCTTTCAATGCAGAAGCGGCTGAACTTCGAGATGTCGGTCAAAATGCTTCAGCGGTCGCTCCTAGACCGCGAGCGCGTGGAGAAGATTCAGGGACTTTTGAACGAATTGCTGAGCTTTCTCGAAGACGAATTGTCAGTCGTTACCGGTTCCTACCAGGATTTGCTGACACTCGACGATGTGCTTGAAAACGATCTGATCTTGTTTGTCTCGTTGAATTCGAATCGCAATCAGCGCGCCGTCGAGGCCTTGGGAAAGATTCTTCTCCAGAACATTCAGTTGATGGTCGGCAAGCGGTATGCGCAGACAAGCGCGGCAAGATCCAAGGATGAGCCGATGCTTTCGGTGATCCTGGATGAGTTTGCGCCGTTTGCTTATCCGGGATTCACGCAGGTTTTGCAGACGGCGCGCGGCGCAAAGGTGTCATTCCTGTTTTCCTTTCAAAGCTTGCCGCAGTTACAGCGCGTCAGCCAATCCTTTTCCGATGAGGTGTCCTCAGCGCCCGGAACCAAGATGATCATGAACGTCTCCGAGGAAAATACTGCGCAGTGGTTTCTGAAAGCGTCTGCGAGGATTGCAACGAAGCGGCGCAGTTTATCGGTGCGCCGGACCGGCATCTTTACACCCAAGTACATCGAGACCGGTACGGGAAGCGAGAGCGAAGCGAAGGAGACAAGGGCGCGGGAGGATCACATCAAGAACCTTCCCGTGGGGCAGATGGAGATTCTGATGACAGATCCGCGTGAGGGAACGCTCCACTCCCATCTCCATGTACGCCGCGCGCCCAGCTACCACTTGGACGGAATTGACCTGTATCTCTATCCCAAGATGCATAGTCGATTGGATTCAGAGATCGGCGTCAATCTCCGCTTCAAAGACGCAGTGAACCGCCGCCAGCGGCGCAGACGGATCGCCGGGATTTCGCTCGACACCCCTTACGGAGGTCAATGATGCGACGCTTATCTGCCATTCAATTGTTCGCAATCCTTCTGCTCATTTGCGCAGTCGCGCCGGCCTTGGTCGCCCAAACGCAAACCGTTCAGCCGGAGAAGAGCGGACAAGCCTTGCGCCAGCGGCAGGGATTCTTCGACTATGCGCTGGGCAAGATCAACCCTTCGAACACGGACTATGGAGCGACGTTGGCAGACGAACGAGGCGACCTTTTCGGTCATACAGTCGACGATCTCTACTTCTGGTCGAACGCCGTGACGCTGGGCCTGCTCGCTTGTGCTGCGGGGATTATCTATTTTGAATGGCGTTCAGCGGCAAAGAAGGAGATCATCGCCGCCACCATCATTGCGGAACTCTGGAATGGCCGCGTCAGCGACAGAGTCGAAATACTGCGCCGCACGGAACAATTCAACCAACTCGTTGAACTGCAAAATCAGGAGACCGAGCGGCTATTATCCTCCGGACCAAAAACATCTGAACAGGAGCAGGAGGTAGCCGGAAGCATCACGAAGAACGCCAGTCAAAACGGGTATTCGGGTTCACCGGTTGCGGGTTCCGCGGCAAAAACTACGTCCCAGGCTCCGCGCACAACCGAATCGGCGGCAGTGGGGAACGCGAATGATGGTACAGCGCGCTTGCAACAGAGCAATCTTTTATTGCAACGCAGGGTCGAGGCGCTTGAAAACAGCGAGAACAACCTCAAACAAAGATTGAACCAGACGACGCTCTTGCTGGACGAGGAACGCCGCCGCAACGCAACGCTCAAGGGCGCATAGAGAGGGCAAGATGCAATTAAGATCCAGAGCCAGCTTTACCGATCACAATGAATGGCTCGCTTATGTGCGCCGCGAATTGCCGCGTGATGAGCAACCGTCTGCGCTTGCTTACGGGCGCACCGAACTCTTCCTGCGCTTCTTGGAATTGCGCGGTCAATCGCTTCCGGCAGAGTTTGAGGGGGAATTGGAACACATCCTTGGACTGTCTGATTCGGATCGTGCAGGCCAACTCGATACACTCAACGAGCAAATCATGGCGCGCCTGATCGAAATGCTGTTTGTTGAAGCTGGACCAACTCCGGGCGAGAAAAAGCATACGATCCAACTTACACCGCGACAGCAGACGCAAGAATTGCGCGACCATCTGACGAGTAGGAATTCGTACTTCCGCCTCTGGATTGACTACAAAGGACACGCTGGCGGCGAATTCAATGAGCCCGCTTGGGTCGAATATCTCCGCCGTCAGTTGAGCGAGGATGACGCAGACAGCCTTGATTTCGCCAAAGAGATGGCAGAGTTGGACCGGCTCCTTGTCTGGTTCCACGACTACAACATTCCGCTGCCGCAGCATTTTTTCGAGTGCGCATGGTTCCTCCACTTCCTTCATGAACCCGAAAGAATGGCTCAGACGCGTGCCCTTTTGAGCACCCTCGTAGCGAAGATTCCGCCATGCATGTCCGCGTGATCAACTTCGGATCGAACTGGTGGGGGATGCACTCGAACGTCCTGGACGATCCGTTGTGCTTTAGACGGAATGCGGCCTGGTTCAACTCCGCAGCCCTTCGCTGTGGGCGTCGCCTCCGGTATTTCGCGGCTTACCCAGGTCAGATTCGCTTCAACTTGACCAGCGGATTCAATCCAGAGTTCCCCTTGCGCGCGCTGGGCAGAACATTTCTTTGCTCGGGGCCGAACCAATATGGAGGAAAGGCACACCTTCTATTTGTTCGATTGGTTGCGAAAGCGACGCCGGATGCCTGGCTGGTGACGTTGAGTTCAGACACTCACGGCGCGATCGAGTTCACAAAACCTGGTTGGCGATCAGCCAGAGTGCAGCCGATCTCGATCAGTTTACGCGGGGCAAGATACGAAGCAATGCTGCTCTTTGGCTCTACAGACTGGGTCCAGAGCGGCCTGGGACGATGGATAATCAGCGGCGATGGACGGCACCTTGTGCTTGCGGAAGGCACGAATGGAGGACAGCAATGAGATATCCGCGGGGCTATGTTGCACTTTCCGATGCAAACGACGTGCCGGTTCTCCTGCACATTCGTAACGCTCGCGCCATCCAGTTCGATCAACTCCAGGATCTGATTCTCTTCGATGGCAGTGGCGTGGCTGTCAATTCTCTGCGCTGGCGCATTGCCAGATTGGAAAAGAACGGCGTCATTCAGCGGTTCCAGGACGTTCGATATTTTGGCAAACCCGTCTACGGAATTACACCGGCAGGTTTGTCTTTTCTCGAATCCCGTGGCCACATACTGTTCTCTCTGCCCAGCACATCGGAGAAAAAGATCATCCACTCTCTGCAAATTCCTCATGCGCTGGAACTCGTCAATATCCGTCTTGCCCTGCTGCGCGCCGACATCCTTATCGCGTGGAAGAGCGACCTGGAAATCGCCTCCCGCAATCTGGTTCTTGACGGTCCCCCGGCGAAGGACTACGACGCAATCGCGGAAATTGAGATCGATGGCGCGGCTCATTTGATCGCCATTGAGTATGAGCGGAGCTTGAAGATGATCGCCCGCTACCGTGAGATCCGTGAGATCCTCAACCAGGATCAAACAGTCAACACGATTCTATATCTTGCGGTCAATAACCAACTCCTTTACACACTGGTATGCGAATTGAGCACGGCGCATAAACACATCGGATTCGCGCTCAGCAGTTCCTTCCGTCAATCGCCCCTCAACGCGCTCATGGTTATGAACAATGAAAATGGCGATCATGTTTCGCTGAGAGAGTTTCTTGCAGGGGGAATTATCTGTCCTGTTGGTTCGTTTTGACATTATATTGAAGTCGCTACAGCTCCCGATTGCCTCCACATTGACCTTCTTTGCCTATGATTTGACTTCATGCTGCCCCGTCCAACCAAAGCGCCATCCGCAACTTATAACTGACTACCCCCTTGTGTTTGTGGTTTTGGATGGTGGTCGGAATGTGGTGCTGGAATAAGGAAGAAGATGGTCAGCCAAAGAATTCAGACTAATACCTCACTGGATGAAAGAACTGGAACGCGGATTGCCAGCGCTCGGATGGCGAAACCATGGATCATGGCATCCACGGTCGTTGAGCAGTTTTCGAGAACCGTGATCGCGTAAGGCTCGGCGGCTTTCGAGATCGCGGTATGAGTCACGCAGTTCTGCGTCATCATGCCACAGATGAGCAATTCCTGAGCGCCCGACTCACGCAGTACCTCTTGGAGCCGGGTTTGGTGGAAGGAATCGGCAAACTGTTTTGTCACAATGATGGCCTCCGGTGCGGCGGCCTCCAGGCGTGGATGAACTTTAACACCGGATGTGTCCTCTGTGAAGAAGGGTGTGGCACCGGGTCGCGGCGGAGCCATATGCTGCACCAAGACAACAGGAATACCTAATTCGCGGGCGCGGGTTACTGCGATCACAATTGCGTCGAGGGTTTCCTCGGTCCGCCACAGCGGATAAGCACCACCTGGAAAGTAGTCGTTCTGAACATCAATGACAATCAGTGCGCGACGGCTGGACATAACCCACCTCAAAAATAGTTTAATCCGGCCAGACAATTCAGCTTGGCATAATTCGACCCGTGCAGGGAGAAGAAACCGGATAGCCCAATTTGGCTTATCGAGACGCTATTCGTGTCCCTGTTCGCCTTACTGGCAAGAATCTGGTATCTGGCGCTGCCTGTCAGGCTGCGCTAACCACCAACCCGTCCACCCCAATTCTCAAAGAGAGGAGAGTTTCTATGACCCGCAGCCTGGGAAAGATGTCCGTCTATAAGCTGTTCAACTGGCGCGACAGCGCCGCCAACACCATCCAACAGACCGTTCAAGCCTTCCTCGAACTCGGCGAGGCGGTCGCCACCCGCTGGATTCAGACCCGCAAGGGCGTCATGCTCCTACAGATGGTTCCCGACAACAACGCATCCGGCGCGATCTACGTCTTCGACCGGCAGCGCGACGACTGGTACATGCTCTCCTTTGAAGGCTGTGAGGACAGGTTCACTTCAGATCTGTTCGACCGGATCTTCTCCGAATACAAGCTGTTCAACTACGTCGATCAGCCTGGCCTGCTGCTCTCTCAGATGCAGTTGGCTGTTGCCTGACCGCCTCACCCTTCCGCAGACCACCCACCGCAACAAATCCCAATCACAATCAGGAGGAATCCCATGCGCCTATCCGCTGGCCGTATCCGCTCGCTCGCAACCCGTTATGCCCTGGCTGAAGCCGCCGCTTTTCCCGGCATCTCCACCGAACAGAATAGCTTCGCCACCAACCGCAAACCCGCGCCTGACTTCAAGCACGGCCGACTGCGCTACGCCCACCAATTCTGAACCCTCGTACTGCCCGACTCCATGTCCGTTTTGATGGCCCGGTAACTTCCTCCGGGCCTTCCATTTCTCAGCCCAATGCAGCCATCCTGCCAACTCTCCGCCGATTTGACCGAGTTCTGGAACCGGGGTACAAACACAGAACTTCAGGAAGGAGCGAGATCCATGTATACGACCTTCTGTGTAAGCCGCGAGAC
>Ga0209415_10007803_pt1 | contig 18633 bp, 18 predicted proteins | sample PeaSoiSIISIP2007_FD_187696 | JGI IMG/M metagenome (GOLD analysis project Ga0209415, IMG submission 187696) | Peat soil microbial communities from Weissenstadt, Germany - SII-SIP-2007 (SPAdes) (version 2) | ecosystem: Environmental > Terrestrial > Soil > Wetlands > Peat | place: Germany...
TGCCCAGGGGCGGAATTGAACCACCGACACCGTGATTTTCAGTCACGTGCTCTACCAACTGAGCTACCTGGGCGCCGCGCGCGGATATAGCGGCCGCTCCCGCGACTGTCCACCCGACTCACGCCTCCTCGGGGGCCTCGTCCTCGGGGCCGTCCTCGCTCGGGATGCGGTAGCGCCCGTCGATCCAGCGCCCGAGATCGATGGTGCGGCAGCGCGCCGAGCAGAACGGCCGGAATTTGGCGTCGGCCGGCTTGCCGCAAATCGGGCAGGGCCGCGCGCCCGGCTTGGGGGACGCATCGTCCATGGCGGGATAGATAGGGTCAGGCCGGGCCGATGTCGAATGAATCGCGCCGCCGTCCCGGCTCGGACATGATCGAGATCGGCCGCCCGAGCCGCGCCTCGAGCGCGATCCGCGCCGGTCTCGCCTCGCCCTCGGCGAGGCACGACGCCAGCTCGGGCGCGAGACGCAAGGCGATGCCGCGCGCGGGCCGCGCTTTCGCTTCCCGCGCCGCCGCGCGCAGCGCCTCGAGCGCCACCGTCAGCGCCGTCTTGACCCGGCCGCCCTCTTGCGTGCGCTCGAAGAGCAGCTCCTCGAGCGCCGGATGGCGCCGCTTCCGCACCAGCTCGAAATGCCCGAGCCGGGTCCAGCCCAAGAGGTCCGGCGCGGCCGGATCGCTCGCCGCCGCTTGCTTGAGCGTTGCCGCGACGCGCTCGCGTGCGGCCCGCTCCTTCATGGCGATGAAGTCAATGACGATCGCGCCGGCGCAATTGCGCAGCCGGATCTGGCGCGCCGCCTCTTTTGCCGCGGCGAGGTTGGTCGCCATCACGGGCGCGCCGCCGCTGTCGACGTCGATCGTGACCGCAACCGCGCCCGCTTCGATGGTGAGCGCGCCGCCGCCCGGAAGCGCGACGCGCGGCGACAGCGCCGTCTCGATCTGCGATGCCATGCCCTCCAGCTCGAAGAGCGGCATGGCCACATCGTGCAGCTCGAGCGCGGGCACCAGGTCGGGGAGATGCCGCTTCAGCCACGACCGCGCTTCCGCGAGCGCGCCGCGGTCGTCGATGACGATGCGATTCAAGGGCGGCGTCGCCAGCGCCGCCAGCAGCGCCAGGAACGGCGGCTCCTCGGGCTCGAGCCGGGCCGGCGGCCGCGCGCCTTGCCGCGCCGCTTCGATCGCCTGCCACCGCGCGCGCAATGCATCCACGTCGGACGCGAGGTCCTCGCGCGGCGCGGCGAACGCCACCGCGCCGATGCGGAAGCCCTCGCCCGGCCGGGCCAGCCGCACCACTTCCTTCATCAGCCGCTCTTTCTCGTCCACATGCATGCCGCGCCCGGTGACCTCGACCCGGCCGCCCGGCACCAGCCCCAGCAGCGCGCCTTGCAGACGCACGCGCATGCTGATCGTGGTAGCCTTGTCGGCGCGCGCCTCCTTAGTCACCTGCGCCACGACCGGCTGGCCCTCGGTGAGGCCTTGTGCCGCGTCCTCGCCGGAGAGGAACGCGGGCCGCTTCTCGCCGATGTCCACCAGCGCCGCCGGCAGCTCGGGCTTCAGCGCGACGACGCGGCCCAGCACGATTTCGCCCGCGCGCGCCGTCCTGCCCGCGCGCGCGACGCGCAATTCCACCAGCGCATCGTCCTCGCACAAGGCCGCCCACGCCTCGCCGGGCGAGACGGAGATGAGGATGACGCGGCTCAAGTCCCGATCCGCCGCGCCGGCGCATAGCCGTGGCCGGCCAGGAGCTGCACCGTCTCGAACAGCGGCAATCCGACGACGTTGGAATAGGAGCCGCCGATGGCGCGCACGAACCGCGCCGCCAGGCCTTGGATCGCATAGCCGCCGGCCTTGCCGTGCCATTCGCCGCTGGCGACGTAATCGTCGATCTCGCGCGGTTCGAGCCGCTTGAAAGTGACCGCGGTCTCGACCCGCCGCACCGCCGCGCGCCCCTCGGGCGTCACCAGCGCGATGCCGCCATGGACGCGGTGGCGGCGGCCGGAGAGCAGCTTGAGGCAGGCGCGCGCCGCGTCCCCGGTCTCGGGCTTGCCCAGGATGCGGCGCCCGCACGCCACCACCGTGTCGGCGCCGAGCACGAAGTCGCCTTGATGCCGCCGCGCCACTGTCTGCGCCTTCTCGAGCGCGAGCCGCGCCGCGTGGCGCGCCGGAAGCTCGCCGGTGACGGGGGTTTCGTCCAACGCCGCCGGATCGACGATGTCGGGCTTGAGCGCGATCTGGGCGAGAAGTTCGAGGCGGCGCGGCGAGGCCGACGCCAGGACAAATCGCGCGTCGCCCACCGCGCGCTACTTGAAGCGGAAGGTGATACGGCCCTTGGTGAGATCGTACGGGGTCATCACGACATTGACCCGGTCGCCCGCCAGCACGCGGATGCGGTTCTTGCGCATCTTGCCCGACGAGTGCGCCAGCAACAGGTGGTCGTTGTCGAGCTTGACCCTGAACATCGCATTGGGCAGCAGTTCCATCACCGTTCCCGCAAATTCGATCAGTTCTTCCTTAGGCATACGAAGCGGTTCGCTCCCTGTGGTTTCGACGAACCCACCATCGCCCTCGGCGCCATACCGGGTCAAGTCCCAGATGGCGCGCTCGTGTCCCTCTCCGCGCGTAGCGGGGAGAGGGAAGGGACCCGTGGCGACAGCCACGGGAAGGGTGAAGGTGCGCCTACGCGCGACGACGGTGTCCGCCATCGATACCCACCTCTCCCAACCCTCTCCCCCCGCAAGCGGGCGGAGAGGGCTTTCACCCCCTGATGTGCAGCACGCACAGCAGAGTGAAGAGGCGCCGCGCGGTGTTGGCGTCGATGGCGACGCGGTCGGCCAAGCGCTCGCGCAACAGCTCCGAGCCCTCGTCGTGGAGCGCGCGGCGGCCCATGTCGATGGCCTCGATGCGCTGCGGGCTGTCGGTGCGGATCGCGTTGTAATAGCTGCCGCACACCAGGAAGTAGTCCTTGACGATGCCGCGGAACGGCGCGATCGGCAGCAGAACGCGCTCGAGTTGCCGGTCCTTGGCGTCGCGGACATCGAGGACTAGCCGGTTCTCGACGATGCCGAGATGGAGATGGAACGGACCCTTGACGCCGGACACGGGCGCGAAGCTGTTGTCGACCAGGAGATCGCTGATCGCCACCGCGCGCTCGTGCTCGACATTCTCATTGCGCCGCACCACCGTGCGCTCGTCGAGCGTGATCCGGGCGATGCGGCGATGTCCGTCCTTCATCGCGCCTCAGCCGCGCTCGAGATTGAGGCGGATGGCGATCGACAGCGCGTGCGCGTCGAGCCCCTCGGCGCGGGCGAGCACGATCGCCGGCGGCCCGATCGCGCGCAGACTCGCGGCATCGCAGCCGAGGAGCGAGGTGCGCTTCATGAAATCGAGCACGCCGAGCCCCGACGAGAAGCGCGCGCTCCGCGAAGTCGGCAGCACGTGGTTGGGGCCGGCGACATAATCGCCCACCGCCTCGGGCGTGTGGCGGCCGAGGAAGATGGCGCCGGCATGGCGAATGAGCGCCGCGACCGCGTCCGCGCCATCGAGTGCCAGCTCGACATGCTCGGGCGCGAGCCGGTCGACCAGCGCGGCCGCCTCCGCGAAATCGCGCACCAGCACGATGGCGCCGTGGCGGTGCCAGCTTGCGCCGGCGATCCCCTGCCGCGGCAAGGTCGCGAGCGTCGCCTCGACCGCAGCGGCGACGCGGCCGGCGAAATCTGCGTCGTCGGTGATCAGCACCGACTGCGCCGCCTCGTCATGCTCGGCCTGGGCCAGCAGGTCAGCGGCGATCCAGGCGGGATCGTTGCTGCCATCGGCGACCACCACGACCTCGCTCGGTCCCGCGATCATGTCGATGCCGACCGTGCCGAAGACGCGGCGCTTGGCGGCGGCGACATAGGCGTTGCCGGGCCCGACGATCTTGTCCACCGCGGCGATGGTCTGAGTGCCATAGGCCAGCGCACCCACCGCCTGCGCGCCGCCGATGCGGTAGATCTCGTCGACGCCGGCAAGCGCGGCCGCGGCCAGCACCAGCGGGTTGAGCACGCCGCCGGGCGCGGGCACCGCCATGGCGACGCGCTTCACCTGCGCCACCTTGGCCGGCACCGCGTTCATCAGCACCGAGGACGGATATGCCGCGGTGCCGCCGGGGACGTAAATCCCGACCGCGTCGATGGGAAGCCAGCGCGCGCCGAGGCGCACGCCGGCGGCATCGGTGTAGTCGAGATCGGCCGGAAGCTGGCGTTGGTGATAATCGGCGATGCGCTCGGCGGCGAATTCGAGCGCGGCGAGCGCCGGCCCGCTGCAGCGCGTCCGCGCATGCGCGATCTCGTCGGCCGAGACGCGCATCGTGTGGCGCGAAAGTTCCAGCCGGTCGAAGCACCGCGTCTGCTCGATCACCGCGTCGTCGCCGCGCGCCTTCACGTCGGCGAGGATGGCGGCGACGGCGTCGTCGACCGATTCGTCTTGCGAGCGCTTGGCGGCGAGAAAATCGGCGAACGCGGCGGCGAAGTCGGGAGAGCGCGTGTCGAGCCTAAGCGGCATCGGCCGCCTCGCGGAAGCGCTCGATCCAGTGGCCGACCTCGTCGGCGCGGGTCTTCAATGCGGCGCGGTTGACGATGAGGCGCGAGGTCACGTCGGCGATGTGCTCGATCTCGACGAGCCCGTTGGCCTTCAAGGTCGAGCCCGTCTGCACCAAATCGACGATCTGGCGTGCGAGGCCGATGCTCGGCGCCAATTCCATCGCGCCCTGGAGCTTGATGCATTCGGCCTGGACGCCGCGCGCGGCGAAGTGGCGCCGCGTGATCTCGGGATACTTGGTGGCGATGCGGACATGGCTCCAGCGCTGCGGATCGTCGCTCTCGGCGTCCTCCTTGGGCGCGGCGACGACGAGGCGGCAATGGCCGACGCCCAGATCGAGCGGCACGTAGATCTCGGGATAGTCGAATTCCATCAGCACGTCGTTGCCGGCGACGCCCAGTTGCGCCGCGCCGAAGGCGACGAAGGTCGCGACATCGAAATTGCGCACCCGGATGACGTCGAGCGCCGGCTCGTTGGTGACGAAGCGGAGCTGGCGCGAATCCGGATCGTCGAAGGCGGATTCGATTTCGATCTGCGCGCGCGCCAGCACCGGCATCACCTCACTGAGGATGCGCCCCTTGGGCAGCGCCAGCACCAGCTTCTCGTTCGCGGACAAGGGAATGGCTCCGGTTGCTCCGCTATAATGTAGCGTCCCGGCTCGGACTTTGCGAGGCGCGCACGGGCCAAATCCACGCGCAACCATCCTGCGCCCATTCGACTACGCTTCGCTCCGCTCAGGGTGAGGATAAAATTTTCGCCTCATCCTGAGCGGAGCGAAGCGTAGTCGAAGGATGCACGGGCGGTATTCCAGCCCTCACTCTTCCGCTTCGATGCGCTCCATCAGACCGTCGGCGATGGCGTGGAATTTGTCCCAGGGCGCCTCGCGGTCGCTCTGGTTGCGCACGATGATCGAATTGCCGGCGTAGAATTTCTCGTAGAGCTGGTGCCGCCCGGCGAATTCCGAGCCGGTCAGGTCCCAGGCGAGCTTGTAGAGCTTCATGCGTTTGACCGCGTCGAGATTGGGCGTCTTCCACCAGCGCTCGAACCGGGCGCGCAAGTCCGGATCGCCGAGCACGTCGATGCTCGCCGGCATCTGCAGCGGCAACGCGCCGAGCAAGGTCCGCAGCGCATCGATGATGGCGCTGTGGTTCTCCTGGCACCAGTTGAGGGTGGCGTACATCATGCGCCGGTTGGGCGTCATGAAGCCCTCGGGCCACGCCTCGCCGCCTTCGATCTGGCCGGCGACCAGCCCGGCGATGGTCGCCTCGAGCGCGGCGAGCCTTCCCAGCTCCTCGCGCACCGCCGGGATCTTGTCGATGCCGTTGGCCTGCGCGAGGCGGCTGGCGAGCCCGACGATCAGGCCCATCTTGGCCCAGAAGCGCACGTTCGACTGGTGGTTGGCGTAGGAATTGGCGCCGCTCTCGATATAGATGCGGCGCGACCAGTTGCCGTCGTTATGCAGGAACACGCGCTCCCACGGGATGCGCACGCGGTCGCAGACCAGAACGCAGTCGCTCTCGTCGAAGCGCCAGCTCAGCGGATAGTCGGCCTCGCGCCGCGCATGCGCGGCATAGGGCTGGCGCGCCCACAAGGCGACGCCCGGCGCGTTCAAGGGCAGCGCGGCGGTGATGCTCTCGGCCTTGTACTTGGCGTCGATGGCGGTGAGGTTGCCGATCCACACCTCGTCGGCATAGGCCGCCGAGGTCGCCAGCATCTTCATGCCGGAGACGACGCCGCCGTCGGCATCCTCCTCGATGACGCGCAGGCGCGGGTCGTCGCGCTCCTGCCCGGGAAAGAGCTCGGTGTCGCGGATGCCGCTCGGCGGCGTGACCGCGAAGCACAGATAAAGATCGTTGCGGCGCGCGTGCTCGTAATAGTGCAGCAGCGCCTCGCCCGAGCCCTTGCGCAGCGCCTCGAACATCTGCGGCCGGGTCGTCAGCCCCGTCACCATGCCGGCGACATGGTCGGGCGAGCGGCCGATCAGGCCGTAGCTCGCGTCCGCGATCGCCTTCAAGGCGGCGCTGCGGCGGCGCAAATCCTCGCGCGTGCGGCAGCGCAGCCAGTGGAGGCTGAAGCGCTCGCTGTCCTCCTCGAAGAAATGCCCTTCCTTGGCGTCGTAGAGCGCGGCCACGGTCTCGGCGCCGCGGCGGAAATCGGGATGCGTCGTCACGTCGTCGATGCGCTCCGCGCCCACATAGATGCGCCGCCCGTCGCGCATGCGCAGGAGCTTGTCGCGTCCCGAAAGCAGCATGTGGCCTCCCTTGGTGTGCCGCCGCGTTCCATCCTATCATGGGGCGAGCGAGAGGTGAGGCGATGGACGAGGGATTCGCACCCTATGGCGGCGATGAAGCGCTGGCGCGGCTGCTCGCCGCCGCCGGCTCGCCCTATGGAACAGCCGAAGTACGCGCGCTGGTGAAGGGCGTGCTCGCGGCGCCGCCGGCGATTCCCGCCACCGCCTGGACCGTGCTGGTGGCGCCCGACCCCGCGCCCGAACTCGTGCAGCAGCTCATGGCGCTGGCGGCGCAGCTCCGCGCCACCATGCCGGTGGCATCGTTCCCGCCCGGCGCCGCGGCCGACCGTATCGCGCGCCTCAGGGCCGAACTCGCGCGCCAGGGCGTCGACGGGTTCCTGGTGCCGCGCGCCGACGAGCACCAGGGCGAATATGTCCCGGCCTCGGGCCAGCGCCTGGCGTGGCTCACGGGCTTCACCGGCTCGGCGGGATTGGCGGTGGTGCTGGCCGGGCGCGCCGCCATTTTCGTCGACGGCCGCTACACGCTCCAGGCGCGGGACCAGGTCGATGCCGGCCTCTACGCGCTGCGCCACCTGACCGAGCAGCCGGCGACGGAGTGGATATCGGCCAACCTGCCGCAGGGCGCCGCGCTCGGCTACGATCCGTGGCTGCACACGCCGGGCGAGGTCGAGCGCTATCGCACCGCCGCCGAGCGCGCTGGCGGCACCTTGCGCGCGCTGGCAACGAACCCGATCGACGCGGTGTGGAGCGACCGGCCGCCCGCGCCGCTGGCGCCGGTCTTGCTGCACGCGCTGCGCTTTTCCGGCAAGGGCGCCGAGGAGAAGCGCCGCGAGGTCGCGGCCTCGCTCGCCAAGGACGCGCTCGACGCCGCGGTCCTGACGTCGCCGGACTCGATCGCGTGGCTCTTGAACATTCGCGGCGGCGACGTGCCGCACACGCCGCTGCCGCTGAGCTTCGCCATCCTCCATGCAGATGCGTCTGTGGACCTCTTCATCGACCGCAGGAAGCTCGTCCCCGGGCTTGCCGCCGCGCTGGGGAGCGGCGTGCACATCGCGCCGCCCGATGCGCTGGCGCCGGCGCTCGACGCACTCAAGGACGAGCGCGTCCTCGCCGATCCCGCGATCTCGGCCGCCTGGGTGTTCGACCGGCTGACGCAGGCGGGCGCCCGCATCCATCGGGCACCCGATCCGTGCCAGCTCCCCAAGGCGTGCAAGAACCCGGTCGAGCTCAACGGCACGCGCGCCGCGCATATTCGCGACGGCGCTGCGCTGACGCGGTTCCTCGCGTGGCTGGCGCAGGCGGCGCCCCAAGGCGGCCTCGGCGAGATTGCCGTCTCCGACCGACTCGAGCAATTCCGCAGCGGCAGCGAGCATTTCCGCGATCTGAGCTTCCCCACCATCTCAGGCGCCGGCCCCAACGGCGCCATCGTGCATTACCACGCGACGCCGGCGAGCGAGCGCAAGCTCGAGCCCGGCACGCTCTACCTCGTCGATTCGGGCGCGCAGTATCTCGACGGCACCACGGATGTCACCCGCACGGTGGCGATCGGCCAGCCCTCGCCCGAGATGCGCGACCGCTTCACCCGCGTCTTGAAGGGCCACATCGCGCTGGCGCTGACACGCTTCCCCAAGGGCACCACCGGCTCGCAGCTCGACGCCTTGGCGCGGCGCGCGCTGTGGGAGCGCGGGCTCGACTATGACCACGGCACCGGCCATGGCGTGGGGTCCTATCTCGGCGTCCACGAGGGGCCGCAGCGCATCTCGAAACTGCCCAGCGCCCAGGCGCTGCTGCCGGGCATGATCGTCTCCAACGAGCCCGGCTACTACAAGACCGGCGCCTACGGCATCCGCATCGAGAACCTGGTGGTGGTGACGCCGGCGCCTGAGGCCGGCGGCGAGCGCGAGCTATATGGCTTCGAGACCATAACCCTGGCGCCGATCGACCGCGCCTGCATCGACGCGGCGCTGCTCGACGCGCATGAACGTGCCTGGCTCGACGACTATCACGCAACGGTGCGCAGCACGCTGACGCCGCTCGTCGATGCGGGCACGGCCGCGTGGCTCGCCGCTGCGACGCAGCCGCTCACAGCTTGATGCTGATGGCGGTGCGGCCGTCCTCAGCGGCGAAGCTGGTGAGCCAGCGCGCGGGATCGGCGAGCGCCGCGCGGTAATCGTCGCCGCGGCCGACGTCGAGATTGGTGCTGACCAGCACGCCGCGCGGGCGCAGCAGGCGGCGGAACTCCGCAAGATGCGCGAGCGTCGGCCCGAACCCGTCGAAGAAGCCGAGATCGAATTCCGGCGTCAGCTTCGGCAGCACCGACTCGAAATCGCCCAGATGCGCGGTGATGCGCGCGCCGCATCCGGCCGCGGCGAAATTCTCGCGCGCGATGCGGACATGCTCGGGATCGCGTTCGATGGTGTCGACCCGCGCCGCCGGCGCGCCGTGCGCCAGCCACAATGCCGTGTATCCCAGCGCCGTCCCCAGCTCGAGAATGCGCTTGGCGTCGCACGCGGCCGCGATCACGCCGAGGAGCGGCCCCTCCGAGAAGGGGTAGGCGCGGCAGCCATGCGCCCGCCGATGCGCATCGGTGCCGGCGCGGATCGAATCGTAAGGGTCGGATGCTTGAGAACGCGCCATCGAAAAGCTCCCGTCGCGATCCGTCACGGACAGCGGGTGCACCGGATCGGAGGCGTGTGCGGCGCCGCGCGGTGCGCGTAGGTTCCCCAGTCTAGCAAGGCATCGACATCCGTCGAGCATGCCTTGTATCGACCGTCCGCCAGGGGGTCGGCCGGCGGTCCGAGATAATCCTGCACCATCGCACAATTCGTGCGGTGGACCACGCCGCGAAACTCGTGCAGCGCCCCGCTCCAATGCCGGTTCAGCACGTATCCGTCGTTGCGGTGGGCGAACATCCAGGCGCGAAAGCGCGTCACGTCTCTCGGTCCGCGATAGACCTCGATCATTGTCTTTCCCCCGCCCTCGCCGTGAAGTCACAGGCGCCGCCGTCGCGATCCGCTTCAGTGTCCCATCGAATGCGGCCTCGTCCCCGCTGCATTCGGCAGCGCAGGCGACTTCGACGAAGCGCTTCGCAGGCGGGTTCGATGAGGCGCTTAAAAGACCGGAACGTCAACACCCATTCGGCGTTGTCGTGACTTCATTCCGGCAGGCGAATGCTGCCATCCGCGGCGATCCCGAATCCCGGGTTCCACGCCACTTCCCACAGGAACCCGTCGGGATCGGCGAAATAGCCGGAATAACCGCCCCACACCGCGTCCCGCGCCGGCTTGGGAATGGTTCCGCCCGCCGCCTTGGCCTCGGCCAGCACCGCGTCCACTTCCGTGCGGCTGCGCGTGTTGTAGGCGAGCGCGATGCCGCGAAAGCCGCCGCCTTCCGCGGACATGTTCGCATCCGCCGCCAGCTCGCCGCGCGGATAGAGCGTCAGCGCCATGCACCCGGCCTGGAAGAACACCACCCCTTCGGCGCCCTTCATCGCGCGCCGCCAGCCGAGCCGCTCATAGAACGCGCGGGCGCGCGCGAGGTCCGCGACGCCGAGGGTGACGAGGCTGATGCGTTGTTCCATGGCGGGCGCTCCATTCGAGGGGCACCCCGTGATACAGTGGCGCGCCGTCCTCGGCGAGGGGGGGGAACCTTGGAGCAGCGGCCAATTTCACGCATGACGCGGCGCGCGGTCCTGACCGGCGTCGCGGCGGCGTTTGCGCCGGTCGCGCAGGCGCAACAGCGCAACTCGATGCGCCGCCTCGGCGTGCTCTTGGGCTTCCCGGACATCCCGTTGACGCGGCTGCGCTCCGGCGCGCTCGTCGAAGGGCTTGGCGTGCTGGGCTGGAAGGAAGGCGTCAATTTGCATATCGACTTGCGTTGGGCATCCGCCGATGTTGCGGTGATCGAACGCGACGCGGCGGAGCTGATCGCGCTCGGCCCCGATTTGCTATTTGCCGGGGGAAGCTCGACCGCGGTCGAGGCGCTGCGGCGCCAAACCGGCACGATCCCGATTGTGTTCGCGTTCGTCGCCGACCCGGTCGGCCAAGGTTTCGTCGCCAGCCTGGCGCATCCCGGCGGCACCATCACCGGCTTTAGCAATTTCGATGCGCCGATGGCGGGCAAATGGCTGGCGATGTTGACCCAGATCACGCCGCCGGTCGCGCGCGCCGCCGTCCTTTTCAATCCCGCAACAGCGCCTTATGCCAGCTTGATGCTCCGCGCCCTCGAGGACACGGCAACGTCGCTCGCGGTATCCGTGCGGGCCGCGCCCTGTCGCGACGATTCCGAAATCGAGGCGATGATCGCCGGGCTTGCGCGCGAAGAGCACGGCGGCGTGCTGGTGCTGCCCGATGTATTCGCCACCGTGCACAGAGCAACCATCGCTACACTGGCGGCCCGCTATCGTTTGCCGGCGATCTATCCCTACCGCGATTTCATTACCCAAGGCGGGCTGATGTCCTATGGCATCGACGACATCGACCTCTACCGGCGCGCGGCAACCTACGTCGACCGCATCCTGAAGGGGGACAAGCCCGGCGATTTGCCGGTACAGCGCCCGACCAAGTTCGCGCTGGTGATCAACCTCAAGACCGCGAAAGCGCTCGGCGTCACCATCGCGCCCTCGCTCCTCACCACCGCAGACGAGGTGATCGAGTAGGGCGGCTTTCAACCGGAGACTTGCGCGTCTTTGCATGGTATTTTCGGACCCATGACCCAAACCTTCGCGCGCAATCATTCGCATTACGGCGCCTTCACCGCGATCGTCGAGGATGGCCGCGTCGTCGGCGTGCGCCCGTTCGAGCACGATCCCGATCCCTCGCAGCTCATCGAGGCCATTCCCGACGCGGTCCATTCGCCCACCCGCATCGCGCAGCCGATGGTGCGCGAGGGCTGGCTCCGGCACGGGCCGGGCTCCGGCGCCGGGCGCGGCAGCGAGGACTTCGTGCCGGTGTCGTGGGACAAGGCGCTCGACCTCGTCGCGGGCGAACTGGCGCGGGTCAAGTCGGCGCATGGCAACGCCTCGATCATGGGCGGCTCGCAGGGCTGGTCCTCGGCCGGGCTCTTCCACGAGGCGCGGGTCCAGGTGCGGCGCTTCCTTTCGTCCTTCGGCGGCTTCACCGACCAGGCCAGCAATTACAGCTTCGGCGCCGCGCTCACCTTCCTGCCGCATATCCTGGGCAGCCCGCAAGCGGTCTCCGGCCCGGTCACCTCGTGGTCGTCGATCGCGAAGCATACGCGCCTCATGGTGATGTTCGGCGGCGCCAATCCCAAGAACACGCAAGTCGCCAAGGGCGGCTGCGCCTATCACGCCATTTCCGGCTGGATCGAGCAGCTCAACCGCGCCGGCGTCGCCATCGTCAACATCAGCCCCATGCGCGAGGACGGGCCCGGCGCCGTCGCGCCCGAATGGATCGCGATCCGGCCCAACACCGACACGGCGATGATGCTGGCGCTGGCGCACACGCTGGTGACCGAGAATCTCCACGACCGCGATTTCCTCGCCCGCTACTGCACCGGGTTCGAGCGCGTCCTGCCTTATCTCATGGGCGCGACCGACGGCGTGGCGAAAGACGCCGGCTGGGCGTCGCGCATCACCGCCGTCCCCGCCGACACGATCCGCGATTTGGCGCGGCGCATGGCGGCCTCGCGCACCATGCTCACCGCGTCCTGGTCCTTGCAGCGCGCCGATCATGGCGAGCAGCCTTACTGGGCGCTGGTGCTGCTGGCGTCGCTCTTGGGCCAGGTGGGCTTGCCGGGGGGCGGGTTCGGCTTCGGCTATGGCTCGTCGGGCAATATCGCCGAGCCGCCGCTGCAATTCCCCGGCCCCGCGATGGAGGCGCTGCGCAATCCCGCCGGCCTCGCCATTCCCTGCGCGCGCATCGCGGATTGTTTGCTGCAACCGGGCGGGCGCTACGACTATGACGGCAAGAGCGGGACTTATCCCGACATCCGCCTGGTCTATTGGGCGGGCGGCAATCCGTTCCACCACCACCAGGATTTGAACCGCCTGCGCCGCGCCTGGCGCCGTCCCGAGACCGTCGTGGTGCACGAGCCGTGGTGGACCGCGACCGCGCGCCATGCCGACATCGTGCTGCCGGCGACCACCTCGCTCGAGCGCAACGATCTCGGCTGCGCCGCGCGCGACCGCTTCGTCATCGCCATGCACAAGGCGATCCCGCCGGTGGGCGAGGCGCGTGACGATTTTTCGATCCTGCGCGATCTTTCGCAGCGCCTCGGCTGCGAGAACGCCTTCACCGAGGGGCGCGACGAGGATGGCTGGGTGCGGCGCATCTATGACGTGTTCCGCGAGCGCGCGCGCAGCAACCTGGTGCCGGAATTCGACGAATTCTGGGAGAAGGGCTGGCTCGAGATTCCGCGCCGCGGCGAGGAATACGTGCTGATGGAGGATTTCCGCGCCGATCCCGAGCGCCACAGGCTGCATACGCCGTCGGGCAAGATCGAGCTCTATTCCGAGCGCATCGCCGGCTTCGGCTATGACGACTGCCCGCCCCATCCGACCTGGATCGAGCCGGCGGAATGGCTGGGATCCAAGGACGCGGGGGAATATCCGCTGCATCTGGTGTCGAGCCAGCCGCGCTATCGCCTGCACAGCCAGATGGATGCCGGGCCGGTGAGCGCGCTCGGCAAGATCGACGGGCGCGAGGCGGTCGCGCTCAATCGCGCCGACGCGCGGGTGCGCGGCATCGCTCCGGGCGACGTGGTGCGGGTCTACAACGATCGCGGCGCGTGCTTCGCCGGGGCGGTCCTCAGCGACGACGTGCGGCCGGGGGTGGTGAAGCTCTCCTGCGGCGCGTGGTACGACCCCGAGAGCGGCGCCGACGATGCCGCCTGCGCCCACGGCAATGCCAATGTCCTGACCCGCGACCACGGCACCTCGCGCCTGGGCCAGGGGCCAAGCTCGGCCACAGCGCTCGTGGAGGTCGAGCGCTGGAGCGGCGATGCGCCGCCGGTCCGGGCCTTCGTCCCGCCCGAATCGAACCAAGGGAGACCAGCATGAAAGAGATGCGCAGCCACCACGACATGGGCGGATTGCCGGCCGGGCCGGTCGAGCGCCAGGAGCATGTCCTCGCAATGTGGGAAAAGCGGGTCGATGCACTGGCGATGGTGCTGGGCCAGCGCGGCCTGCGCCGGGTCGACGAGGCGCGCCGCAACATCGAGCAGCTCCCGCCCGAGGCCTATGACGCGATGAGCTACTACGAGCGCTGGATGGCGGCCATTGGCAACGGCCTCTTGCAGCGCGGCGTTTTGACCTCCGACGAGATCGGGCGGGGGATGGAGCAAGTCGAGGCCCGATCGGCCGCCGAGCGGACAGAAAAGCACGATTCCAGCCATGACCACGTACATTCCGAGGGGGGTGGCGTACATTCCCCCCATCCGTTCCAGCCCGACGAGGAGGACACGCCGCTAAGCTATTACCAGATCATGGAAATCGCCGTGCGCGAGCTGCTCCTCGCCAAGTCCGTCATCGCCCCCGGCGACATCCGCCGCGCGATCGAGATCATGGACGCCCGCACCCCCGCCCAAGGGGCAAAGGTCGTCGCCCGCGCTTGGGTCGACTCCGCGTACAAATCCCGCCTCCTCGCCAACGGCGCCGCCGCTGTCAGCGAACTCGGCATCGACATGGGCGAGACCAAGCTCATCGTGGTCGAGAACACGCCCCGGTTCCACAACGTCATCGTCTGCACCTTGTGCTCGTGCTATCCGCGCATGGTGCTGGGCCTGCCGCCGGATTGGTACAAGAGCCGTAGCTACCGCTCGCGCGTGGTGCGCGAGCCGCGCGCCGTGCTCGCCGAATTCGGCACCGACGTTCCCGACAGCGTCGATCTGCGCGTCCACGATTCCACCGCCGACATGCGCTATCTCGTGCTGCCCGAGCGCCCGCGCGGCACCGACGGATGGGACGAGGCGCGGCTCGCTGCGCTGGTCAGCCGCGACAGCATGATCGGCGTGTGCCGCGCCGGCGAACCCTAGGCGCCGCTCGCCTCGGAAGGGTTCGGTTCGCCGCGGAACAGCGGCTGCATCGGCGCCGCGCGCACGGGCACGACGCGCTCGATGAAGACGATGGTCGCGGCCGCGACCGCGAGTCCTGCCAGCACATCGACGAAATAATGCCCGCCCAGCACCGGCGTGCCGATCAGCATCGCCGCGTTGAACAGGCACGAGGCCGGGAACAATCCCCTGATGCCACGCACCAGGTAGCTCAGAAGCACGGCCGACGACGCGTGGAAAGACGGAAAACTGATGATGCCGCGCGGATCGTCGAGCGGGATGGAAGCGAAGGCGTGCGCGCGCATCGCCAGGTAATGCTGCGTATAGTCGGCCTGCGGCAGGTCGATGTGATCGAAGGTCACGAACGGCCCGGCCACCGGCAGCAGCCACAGCATCGGAATGGTGAAGAGCGACGACACGATCAGCGCCGTCGTGAAGCGCCGCGCCCGCGCCGGGAAGAACATCGCGAGGGTCAGCGCGACGCCCCCCGTCTCGAGCGTGAGGCCTGAATACGCATAGGCGAGGACGTGGCGCAGGCCGGCATGCTGCTGGAACCACGCGAACACCGCCGGCCAGTCGAAGCCCAGCGCGCGGTCGGCGGCGATCAGCCACGGATCGCGCAAGGGCGCCGGGCTGGTCGCAAGATAATATTCAAACACCGTCGCGGCGTAGATGAAGATGAGCGCTTTCGCCATCATCTCGGCGATGAAGTCGCCGCCCTTGGCGATGCCGGTGACGCGGATGAGAAGCGCCAGAGCGGGCCAGGCGGCGAGGATGATGGCGAATGTCTTGGTGTAGTCGAGCGCGCGATTGACGCCGATTCCGGTCGCCGCCGCGAAGGCGAAATCGATCGCGACGATGACCGCGATCACGCCCCATTCGACGGCCGAGATCCAGCGATCGCCGTACATGTTTTCTGCCCGATGTCGCGACCCGGGCAGGATGAACCGGCTCCCCTAAGAGCCGGTTAAGGATTGGCGCGACGTCAGTATGGCGTCTTGACGATGCGGCCGCTCGCCTCGACGAACCAGCGTTCGCTGGTGAAATTTTTCCCTTGGAGGCGCGCCAACATCCAGTCCGCCAACAGGATCGGCGGGAACGGTCCGAGATTGGCCGCCGGAACGTTGCCGACCGAGTGCCGCGATTCCTGGTAAACGACCAGTTGCTTGGGCGCCTTCATCAGCTTCACCAAGCGCTCGGCGTGCTCGATTGGGCTCAATTCCTCCGCCTCGCCCGCGACACAAAGATAGGGGCAGCGGATCTTGTCGATATGCCCTTCCCAGGTGAGCGTCTTGCAGAAGGCGTCGAACTTGGCTTCGTCGGTGATGCCCGCCATGTACATGAAGCGCTTCTTGAAGGTCGGCGAAGCCTCCTCGAAGATGGTGTGGCAGCCGGGCTCGAGGCAGGTCGAGATCACGGCGCAGGCGCGGATGCGCGGCTCGCTCGCGGCGACCAGCGTGCCGAAGAACGAACCGAAACTCGTGCCGGTGACGCCGATGCGGTCGGCGTCGATCTCGGAGCGTGCGACCAGCCAATCGACCACCGGCTTCCCCGTCGCGAGCCAGTTCTCCATGTTGACCGGGATGCCGACCATCGGCGCCTCGTACTGGCCGGGCCCATCGATCGCCAGCACGGCGATGCCGCGGTTGAGCCAGCGGTCGCCATAGAGCGCGACCGACACTTCCTTGTAGCTGTCCATGCCGGGAATCACGATGACGCAAGGGAGGCGGCCGCCGGAATAGCCAGGCGGCAGATGGAACCAGGCTGGAAGCGCGCTGTCCTTGAACGGGATCCACACTTCCTCGACCTTGTGGTCGGCGAGCCGCGCGTAATGGCGATAGCATTCGCGCTTCTTCTGGTTGTAGGCGATGTTGGTCTCGTCGTTTTCGTCATAGGGCCATTGCGCGGCGCCCCAATGAATGGCTGCCATGAAGTAATTGTCGCGCGCGGTCACGCTCTGCCCGGCCTCTTCGGCGGCTTTGGCCTTGGCCTCGCGGCGCCGCGCCGTCGTCTCGAAGGCGAAGCCGATATCGGCCATCTTCTGCACGCGCTGGCGGATCAGCGCGAAGTCCGCGCCCGCTTCGACGCCGCACGGTCCGCTGATATACATCGAGCGCGGCTGATCCCAATCGATGCCGTTGGCCCGGATGATATTATCGATGAGCCAGCGCTGTTCCTCCCAGCGCTTGACGCGCGGCGCGCCACGACGATCGGGAACGGGCTGCGGCGGCGGACGGTCGACCATGAGTTCCTCCTCGCGATGGCAGGGGCGGGTGCAGGATTGTGCCCGAAAAGCCGCCCGGGCGCATCATCGGAGCCGGACGCTGCCTGTGCTAAGCTGGCGACCACGCTCACAACGAGGAGAGGGACATGGCGCGCTTCGATCGTTCATCGCCCGGCCGCATCGTCCTCGCGCTTGCGGCCATAGCCTCCTGCGGCGCGGCCGTGCCTTCGCGCGCCGCCGACGAGCCGACGCTGGCCGGCGCCGCGGCCTATGGCGACTACACCAAGTCGGCGCCGGGCGTCACGCGGCACATCCGCGCGAGCGACCTGCCGGCGCCCTATGCCACGGACTCGGCGCGCAACGCTTCGAAGCTGGTGCCGCGGCCGACGGGCGCCGAGCTGCATCTGCCGCAGGGCTTCGCGGTCGCGCCCTTGATCGCCGGGTTCCAGGGGCCGCGGCAGATGAAGCTTGCGCCCAACGGCGACATCTTCCTCGCCGAGAGCGAAGGCAAGCGCATCCGCGTGATCCGCGCCGGCGCCGACGGGCAGGCGAGTGCCAGCGTCTTCGCCCAGGGGATCGAGTACCGGCCCTATGGCATCGCCTTCTATCCGCCCGGCCCCGAGCCGCGCTTCGTCTATGTAGCGACCGAGGGGCAGGTGCTGCGGTTCCCCTATCATGTCGGCGATCTCACGGCCTCGGCCAAGCCCGACATGATCGTGCCGGATGTGCCGGTGGGCCATCACTGGACCCGCGACATCGCCTTCTCGCCCGACGGCAAGCGGCTCATGCTCGCGGTTGGGTCGGGCGACAATGACGGCGAGGAAGGCATGGCCAAGGAAGAGCGCCGCGCCGACATCCTCGATTACGACCCGGACGGCCACGACATGCGCATCTACGCATCGGGCATCCGCAATCCGGTGACGATAGGCTTCTATCCCGGCACCAACGATCTGTGGACCACGACCAACGAGCGCGACCTGCTCGGCGACAATCTGCCGCCCGACTATGTCACGCGGGTGCAGCCGGGGGGATTCTATGGCTGGCCGTGGTTCTACACCGGCGGCAATCAGGACCCGCGCCACAAGGGCGAGCGCGACGAGCTGAAGGACAAGGTGATCGTACCGGACGTGCTGTTCCAGCCGCATTCGGCGCCGCTGGGCCTCGCCTTCTACACAGCGAGCCAGTTCCCCGCGACTTATCGCGGCAGCGCGTTCGTGGCGCTGCACGGCTCTTGGAACCGGGCGCAGCGCACCGGCTACAAACTCGTCCGCATTCCGGTCGAGAATGGCAAGCCGACGGGCGCCTATCAGGATTTCATGACCGGTTTTGTCACGCAAGACGGCGCGGTGTGGGGCCGACCGGTGGGCGTGGTCGTGACGCAGGACGGGTCGCTCCTGGTGAGCGACGACGGCTCGGGCACGGTGTGGCGCATCTCCTATACCGGCGAGAAGCGCGCGTCGCAGCGGTGACGCGGGATCAAGACGTCTTTCGCGGTGCCGATGGTGCCCCTGGAGGGACTTGAACCCCCACGTCCTTGCGAACAACAGATTTTGAGTCTGCCGCGTCTACCATTCCGC
>Ga0209415_10007805_pt1 | contig 18631 bp, 15 predicted proteins | sample PeaSoiSIISIP2007_FD_187696 | JGI IMG/M metagenome (GOLD analysis project Ga0209415, IMG submission 187696) | Peat soil microbial communities from Weissenstadt, Germany - SII-SIP-2007 (SPAdes) (version 2) | ecosystem: Environmental > Terrestrial > Soil > Wetlands > Peat | place: Germany...
AGCGGGCCCGTCGGGTGCGGTCGGCCCGGGTGCGGTCGGCCCGGGTGCGGTCGGCTCGGGTGCGCTGGCGGTCGGTGGCGCGACAGGCGCGGCGGCGGACCCGTTGGGCTCGGCGTCGTGTACCACGCCCGGCGCGCCGGCGCTCGACCCGGGCTCGGGCGCCGGGGCCGGCGATCCGGCGTCGGGGGGCGCCATCGAGGGCTTCGCACCGCGGCGGGCGGGGGCGGGCGCCGGGGCCGGCGCGGGCGCGTGGGCCGAGCGGTGCTCGGCCACGAAGCGACCCTCGACCACCGCTTCGGCCATGACCCGGCACATGAGGGCCCCGGACCGGATGGCGTCGTCGTTCCCGGGAATGACGTGGGTGATCACGTCCGGGTCGCAATTCGTGTCGACCACGGCCACGATCGGCATGGCGAGCTTGTTGGCCTCGGTGACGGCGATGTGCTCCTTCTTCGTGTCGATCACGAAGATGGCATCGGGGAGGCGGTCGAGGTCACGGATCCCGCCCAGGTTGCGGCGCAGCTTCTCCAGTTCTCGGCGGTGCCGGAGGGCCTCCTTCTTCGGCATGGCCTCGAAGTCGCCGGCGCGCTCCATCGCCTCGTACTCGCGGAGCTTGCCCACCCGCGACGAGATGGTGGAGAAGTTGGTCAGCATCCCCCCCAGCCACCGCTCGTTCACGAAGGGCATGCCCGAGGCCCGCGCATAGGTGGCGATCGGGCCCTGGGTCTGCTTCTTCGTGCCCACGAAGAGCAGGATGCCCCCCTTGGCGACGAGGTCCCGGACGTAGGAATAGGCCTCTTCGAGACCCTCGAGGGTCTTCTTCAGGTCGATGATGTAGATCCCGTTGCGCTCGCCCAAGATGTAGCGGCGCATCTTCGGGTTCCACCGGCGCGTCTGGTGGCCGAAATGCATCCCGGCCTCCAGCAGCTGCCGAGTCGTGACGACGGCCACAGCTGGTCCTCCCATCGGTTGTCCTTCCCCGGCGCTACGCCTCGAGGGCGACCGTGGACGCGTCGGGTGCTTCGGTGTCGTGCTGCCCCACCGGACGGCGAGGACGTCTGATCGTACCCGACGGCCCCCCGGGGGGCACAACGGGCGGACGCCGCACCTCGGCGGCGACGAGCCCCCTGGCGCGCGACGGTGGCGGGGTCAGCCGGTGGTGACGGTGGGCCGCTGGCCGCGGCGGCCCGATGGCGAGCGGCCCCGCCCGCGGTCGGTGCCGTCGGGGCTGCGGTCCCCGAGCCGGGCCCGCAGCTGGAGCACCGCCTTGGTGTGGATCTGGCAGACGCGGCTCTCGGTCACGCCCAGGATGTCCCCGATCTCCGCCAGCGTGAGGCCCTCGTAGTAGTAGAGCGACAGGACGGTGCGCTCGCGGTCGCCGAGCTGCATGATCGCCTGGGCCAGGATCTCCTTGGACTCCTTGTCCTCGAACATGGCCACCGGGCCCGGGGTCTTGTCGGGGATGGTGTCGCCCAGGGTGGTGCGCTCGGTGCGGTCGCCGCCGACCATGAAGACCTCGTCCAGGGCGGCGACACCGACGAAGGAGATCTGCCGGAGGATCTCCTGGAGCTCCTGCTCCGTCATGTCGAGCTCGGCTGCCACCTCGGCGTCCGACGGGGTGCGCAGCAAGGTCGCCTCCAGGGAGGTGTAGGCCTGCTCCACGGCGCGCGCCTTGGCCCGGACCGAGCGCGGGACCCAGTCGATGGCCCGCAGCTCGTCGATGATGGCCCCCCGGATGCGGGGGATGGCGTAGGTCTCGAACTTGACCTGGCGCACGGGATCGAAGCGGTCGATGGCGTCGATGAGCCCGATGATCCCGTAGCTCACGAGGTCCGAGCCGTCGACGTGCTGGGGCAGCCCCACCGCGACGCGGGCGGCGACGTACTTGACCAGGGGCGAGTACAGGACGATCAGCTGGTCACGGATGTGGCGATCAGCCTTCTTCTTGTACTCGGCCCACAGGCGTGCCGTCCCGCCGTCGTCGTCCGTGGTCACGCCTCCCCTTAGGCCCGAGGATGGGTTGCTCCGTGCACCGAGAGCAATCGGTCTTTGCTCACATGAGTGTAGACCTGCGTGGTCTGAAGGCTGGCATGCCCGAGCAGCTCCTGGACCACCCGCAGGTCGGCGCCCCCGTCGAGCAGGTGGGTGGCGAAGCTGTGCCGCAGGGCGTGGGGGTGGGTGGGCACCGGGGAGCGGCGGTCGAGCACCCGCCGGACGTCACGCGGCCCGAGGCGCCGAGACCGCCGGTTGAGGAACACGGCCCCGGGAGGGGCCCCCTCCCCGAGCAGCGCCGGGCGGCCCTCGTCGAGCCAGTGCGCGAGCAGCTCGGCGCACCGGTCGTGCATGGGGACCCGCCGCTCGCGGCCCCCCTTGCCCCAGACGGTGAGGGTACGGGACCGCAGGTCCACGTCCCCCACATCGAGGTCGCACAGCTCGGCCACGCGCAACCCGCACCCGTAGAGCAGCTCGAGCACGGCGTCGTCCCGGGCCCGCAGGGCGGCCGCCGCCGGGTTGGCCGCCCGGTCCTGGCGCCCGGGCTCGCCGTCGGCGGTCCCCGCACCGTCGAGCAGCACCGCCAGCTCGCGCCGTTCGAGGACCCGGGGCAGGCGCGACCGGCCCCCCGGGGCGCTGAGGTAGCGCGCCGGATCGGCGTCGATCGCCCCCCGCCGGTGCAGCCACGAGAAGTAGCAGCGCAGCGCGGCGGCGCGCCGGGCGACGGTGGTGGTGGCGTAGCGCCGGGTCGTCAGAAAGGCCAGGTAGCGACGCAGCAGCACGCGGTCGACGTCGCACGGGGTGCGCGGCCCGCCGCGCTCGGCCCACGCCACGAACCCCTCGACGTCGCCGACGTAGGCGCGTGCCGTCGCCGGGGAGCGTCCGCCCAGTGACCCGGCGAACGCGTCGAGTTCCCAGGCCATGGACCCAAGTTACCCTTCGCGTGACCACTCCGGCGCTATTGTCGGCCGCGACGGAGGGCCCGACCGGCGAGCACGTCGGTGGCGCCCCCGAAACGGGGAGGGGACCGTGCCTGACCGCATCGATCGCCGTTCGTTCCTGGCCCGAGGGTTGCTGACCGCCGGCGGGATGGTCGCCGCCGGCGCCGGCGGCGGCGGACTGCTCGCCGCTTGCAGCTCGGGCACGGGAAAGGCGACGGCGACGGGGTCCCACAACGGGATCTCCAACGCCACGCCCAAGCGCGGCGGCCACCTCGTCTTCGGGGTGGAGGCCGAAGAGCAGGGGTTCGACCCGGCCACCGGGCGCTTCGACGAGACGGGCGTCCTGTACGCCCGGACCGTGTTCGACCCCCTGACCATCCTGGCCAGCGACGGGTCCGTGCAGCCGTACCTGGCCCAGTCGGTGACCCCGAACGGCGACTACTCGCAGTGGACCATCACCGCCCGGCCCGGTGTCGTGTTCCACGACGGCACCCCGTGCGACGCCAGCGCCATCGCCGGGAGCCTCAACCACTTCCTCGGCGGCCTGCTCGGCATCACCCTGAAGCCCTCGATCAACAACGTGAGCGTGAGCGGCAACAACGTGGTCATCACGCTGAAGCAGCCCTGGGTGCCCTTCCCCGCCTACCTGGCGGGGGGCATCGGGGGCCAGGCCGGCTACATCGTCGCCCCGTCGATGATCGCCGACCCCAACGGCACCGCCCACCCGGTGGGCACCGGCCCGTTCAAGTTCTCCGAGTGGGTCCCGAACGACCACTTCACCTCCGTCCGGAACCCGAACTACTGGCGCCACGGCATGCCCTACCTGGACCAGATCGAGTACCGGCCGATCACGGACTCCCAGCAGCGGGCCAACTCGCTGCTCGCCGGCAACATCGACATCATGCACACGGACCTGCCCGAGAGCATCATCCAGTTCCGCGCCGACTCGAGCTACGCCATCGTCGACGATGCGGGGACCATCGTCGGCGAGCCCGACATGAACTTCATCATGCTCAACCTCGAGAACCCTCCGATGGACAACCTCAAGGTCCGCCAGGCGATGGCCATGTCGGTCAACACCAAGCAGTACGCGCAGGTCATCGACAAGGGCGTGAACGCCCCGTGCGACCAGCCCTTCGTGGCCGGCACGCCCTGGTACAGCCCCGACAGCGGCTACCCGGCGTACAACCCGAGCGGGGCCAAGGCCCTCATCAAGCAGGTCCAGCAGGAGACGGGCAAGGCGGTGTCGTTCTCGCTGGCGTCGACGACCTCGGCGTACTCCATCCAGATCGCGGAGTACGTGCAGAACGCCTTCCAGGCCGCGGGCATGCAGGTCACGCTGGCCCAGGTGCAGCAGGCCGACGAGATCAACCAGGCGCTCGACGGCGACTTCCAGGCGCTCGAGTGGCGCCAGTTCGCCGCCCTGGACCCCGACCTCAACTACCTGTGGTGGAGCCCCACCGAGATCTTCGGCAGCGGGCAGGGTGCGATCGCCCCCAACTTCGCTCGCAACACCGACCCCGAGATCGAGACCCTGCTGCAGCAGGGTCGGCAGTCGACGGACCCGACGGTCCGGGGCCAGGCCTACCAGCAGGTCGCCCAGCGCATCAACAAGGACATCCCCTACATCTGGCTGGACCGCTGCACCTGGGGCGTCGTCGCCAACAGCAAGGTGCAGAACTTCAACAACCCCACGACGCCGGCCAACAGCAAGGCGTACGGCATGCTCGCGGGAGACGTCTGGGCCGCCCAGATCTGGCTCGATACCTGAGCACGCGTCGGCTGCGCATGGCGGTGGCCCAGGGCCGGGCGAGGAGCAGACCGCCAATGCACACAGGACGGGGACGATGAGCAGCCGGATCTTGCTCGTGGAGGACGACGAGCGCATACGGGCGTCGATGCGCCTGGCCCTCGAGGACGAGGGCTACGACGTCGACGAGGCGGCATCGGGCGAGTCCGGGCTGGAGCGCTTCACCGACCAGCCGGCGGACGTGGTGCTCATCGACATCATGCTCCCGGGCATGGACGGGTTCGAGTGCTGTCGCCAGCTCCGGCGCTCGAGCGCCGTGCCCGTCATCATGGTGACCGCCCGAACCGACACCCACGACGTGGTGGCCGGCCTCGAGGCCGGCGCCGACGACTACGTCACCAAGCCTTTCGTGGCCAAGGAGCTGGCGGCGCGCATCCGGGCGCTGCTGCGGCGGTCCCGGTCGACCGACGATCCGAGCGTGCTGAGCTTCGGGGACGTCGAGGTGCGGCCCGACGAGGGGGCGGTGCGCCGGGGGGGCGAGGAGGTGCACTGCACGCGCACCGAGTTCCGGCTCCTGTGCGAGCTGGCGGCCAATCCCGGAAAGGTGCTCAGCCGGGAGCAGCTCCTCGACCGGGTGTGGGGCTACGACTACTTCGGCGACGGGCGGCTCGTCGACGTCCACATCCGGCGGCTGCGCACCAAGATCGAGCCCGACCCGGCCAATCCCCGCCACATCCTCACGGTCCGCGGGATGGGCTACAAGCTGGCCGTCTGAGACCTGACGTGCGCGGCTACCGTCTGCGCGAGGAGGGCGCCGGGGCGCGGGGCGCGGAGGTCCGCCGGCGGCGGCGGCCCTGGGGGCGGCTCGGGCTGCGCTCCCGGGTGACGGTGACCTTCGGGCTCGGGGCCCTGGCCCTGTCGGCCACCATGGCCGGCCTCACGTATTTCACCGCCCGGCAGTTCATCCTCAACGAACGCCAGACGGCCATCTTGCGCCAGGCGTACGTCAACGCGTCGCTGGCCCGCACGTCGTTGCGCTCGGCCGATCTCAACGTCACCCAGCTGCTCGACTCGCTCGACACCCTGCCGGGCTCGCTGTCGGTGCTCGAGCGCGGCGGTGAGTGGTACGCCACCTCGATCTCGGTGGGCGAGAACGCCATCCCCCTCCGGCTGCGCACCATGGTGCTCTCGGGCGCGCCCGCCACCCAGCACTTCGTGCTGGGGGGGACGCCGGAGATGGTCGTGGGGCTCCCCATCCCGAGCGTGAACGCCGCCTACTTCGAGGTGTTCTCCCTCGACGAGCTGGCCCGCACCCTGCGGATCCTGGCGTTGGCGCTGGCGGGAGCGGCCCTCGTCACCACGATCGCCGGCGCCGTCATCGGTCGCTGGGCGAGCGGACGGACCCTGCGCCCCTTGGCCCAGGTGTCGCGCGCCGCGGAGACGATCGCCGGAGGCCGCCTGGGCACTCGCCTGGTGGCCGTGGGTGACCCCGACCTCTCCGCGCTGGCGTCGTCGTTCAACCACATGACCGACGCGCTGCAGGAGCGCATCGAGCACGAGGTCCGCTTCACCTCCGACGTCAGCCACGAGCTGCGGTCGCCGCTCACCACCCTGGTGACCGCCCTCGGCGTGCTCGAATCGCACCGCGACGAGATCCCCGAACGCAGCCGGCACGCCCTCGACCTGTTGACGGCGGAGCTGCGCCGGTTCCGGCGCCTGGTGGACGATCTGCTCGAGATCAGCCGCGTCGACACCGGGTCGGCCGAGCTGTCGCTCGAGGAGGTGGAGGTGGGCGAGCTCGCCCGCCACGCGGCGGCCGCCGGAGGCGCCGGCGACGTCCCCGTCGAAGTCGACCCGGCGGTGCTGGGTGTGCGCTTGCTCGTCGACAAGCGTCGGATCGAGCGCGTGGTCACGAACCTGGTGGCCAACGCCGCCCAGTACGCGGGCGGGGCGACCCGCGTGGCGGTCGAGCCCGCCCCCGGTGCGGTGCGGCTGGTGGTGGCCGACCGGGGACCGGGCGTCCTCCTGGCCGAGCGCGAACGGATCTTCGAGCGCTTCTACCGGGGCCATTCGGCGGGACAGCGCGGCGCCACCGAGGGCTCGGGGCTCGGCCTGTCGCTCGTGGCCGAGCACGTCCGGCTCCACGGCGGCCGGGTCTGGGTGGAGAGCGACACCGAGGGCGAGAACCGCTTCGTGGTGGAGCTGCCCGTCTCGGGCGACGGGCGTGCGGGGGACGACGACGCGGCCGGCGAGACGGCGCCCGAGACGACCGTGAGCCTGGCCGGGCCGGGCGACGAGGTGGCGCCCCCCCGGCCCGAGGCGCACACCCCGTGAGCGACGCCCCCGCCAACCCGGCCACCACGAGGCGGCGCGGCGCCCGGCCTTCGAGGCGGGCGCCGGCGCGGCCCGCCCGGCTGGCCCTGGCGGCGGGGGCGCTCGGCGCCCTGGCCGCGCTCGGCGGCTGCGGCGTCCCGGTCAACTCGGGGCCGGTGGCACTCAACCGCAGTCACGTGCCCTTCGACCTCCTCGACCCCACGTCCCCGACGAGCACCTCGACCACCGTGCCCTCCCCCGTCGAGGCGTCGGCGCAGATCTTCCTCGTGGGCCCGACGGGGCACCTGGTCCCCGTCACGCGCTACATCTCGGTCTCGGCGCCCGATCTGGTGGGCGTGCTCAGCGCGCTGGTGGTGGGACCGACCGACGCCGAGGCGGCGGCCGGGCTGCAAAGTGCCGTGCCCACCCAGACCACCCTGCTCGGCGCCTCGATCGCCGGGGACCTGGCCACCGTCAACCTGTCGGGGACCTTCGGGCAGCTGGTGGGCACCGCCCAGATCCAGGCGGTGGCGCAGATCGTGTACACCGCCGCCGAATTCCCCGGCGTGTCCCGGGTGGCGTTCGAGCTCGCCGGCGAGCCCGTCGACGTCCCGGTGGCCAGCGGCCAGCAGGTGCCGGTGCCGACGGTCTCGCAGTTCGCCTCCCTGGCGCCGCTGCCGGCGGGGGCCCCGTGAGCACCGGCCGCCCCAGCGCCCGCCCGGTGGGTCAGCCTTCCACGCGCCTCGGCGCACCCCAGGCCACCCGGGGGGCGTCGCCCCACAGGCGCTCGAGGTCGTAGTACGCGCGCGCCTCGTCCTGGAAGACATGCACCAGGAAGTCGCCGTAGTCCATGAGCACCCAGGTCAGGTCGCGCAGGCCCTCCACCGCCCACGGGGCGCGACCGGCCCCCTGCTTCACCTTGAGCTCGACCTCGTCGACGATGGTCCGGACCTGGCGGCTGTTGCGGCCGCTCGTCACCACGAAGGCGTCGGTGACGCCGAGCCGGTCCCCCATGGCCAGGACCACGGTGCCCTCGCCGAGCTTCTCGTCGGCCGCACGGGCGGCGAGGAGGGCTGCCTCGGGAACGGCGTCATGGCCGTTGTCCGCCGGCGCCCGCTCGGCGGACGCCGTCATACGGCGGTGACCGCCACGCTCAGCGCGCCTTCACGGCCGGGCCGCCGGCGACCGGGCCGTTCATGGAAGAGGGACGCTCATCTCCTGCCAGCGTACAGATCCAGCCGGCCGATGCAACGGATCGCCGCCTCGGGGATGAGGAATTCGACCGACCGGCCCTCGGCCAGGCGGCGGCGCAGATCGCTGCTCGAGATCTCCAGGGCGGGAATGCGCAGGTGCTCGACCCTCCACCCCTCGGGGCCGGGGCCCTGGGCCACCCCGCCCCGGTCCACCACGGCCAGGGTCACCGCCCCCCGCAGGTCCCCGACGCGCCGCCAGGTGCCCAGCTCGCCGGCCACGTCGGCCCCCACCACGAGGAAGAGCTCGGCGCCGGGGTGGGCGTGCTGCAGGTCCCGCACCGTGTCGACGGTGTAGCTCGGCCCGCCGCGCTCGATCTCGAGGCGGCTGGCCTCGAGGCCCTCCACGCCCTCCACGGCCGCCGCCACCACGGCGAAGCGGCCCTCGGCGGGGGTCAGGGTGCGGATGCCGGCCTTCTGCCACGGCTCGTTGGCCACGACCAGCAGCACGCGGTCGAGCGAGAGCGCCCGCCGGGCCTCGATGGCCGCCACCAGGTGCCCGATGTGGACGGGGTCGAAGGTGCCGCCGAAGATGCCGATACGCCCCGGCCGCCCGTGTGCCGGTTGGGGTGCGACCACGGGATCAGGTTCCGGCCAGCGCGGCCACCACCGGTGCGAAGGTCTCGAGCTCGGCCTCGTGGACCACCACGTAGCTCATGGCCCAGCGCTCGCGCCGTCGCTGCAGCGACTCGGTGATCTCGGCCACGCTGCCGACGAGCACGAGCGGCGTCTCGGCCACCTCGTCGACGCCCACGTGCATCGTCGACGCCAGCTGCTCGAGCACGGTGCGTCGGTTCGGGACCACCTGGACGACGAAGGTGAGGCACTGGATCTCGATGGCGTCGAACCGGTCCCCGGCCGCCTCGCGGACCCAGGCCATGCGCTCGTCGTAGTACCGCGGCGCCGCCGTGGCGATCGTGTCGTTCCCGATGCGGCCCTCGGTCAGGCGCAGGTTCACGCCGACGATGTCGGCTTCCCGGGCGGCGAGCGACAGGACCCGGCGGCCGCCGCCCCCGATGAGCAGCGTGGGGTGCGGCCGGCGCCGAGGTTCGGGGGTCCCCACGGCCCCCTGGAGCCGGTAGTGCGCCCCCTGGTGGTCGGCCGGCCCGCCGCGCCACAGGGCCTTCAAGACGGCCACGGCCTCCCCCAGGCGCTCGACGCGCACCGCGGGGGGGTCGAGGGCGATCCCGCTCTGCTCGTAGTCCGAGGTCAGCCACCCCGCGCCGAGCCCGAGCTCGAGCCGTCCCCCCGACAGCAGGTCCAGCGTGGCCGCCTCCTTGGCCAGGACCACGGGGTGCCGGTAGTCGTTGCCGAGGACGAGGGTGCCCACGTTCAAGGTGGTGGTCGCCTCGGCGGCCGCCGCGAGGGCGACGAGCGGCGCCCACTGCTCGGTGAAGTGGTCGGGCAAGAACAGCGTCGAGTAGCCGAGGCCCTCGGCCCGGCGCGCCAGCCCCCGCCAGGCCGCTCCCGAGGAGGCCCCGGACACCTGCACGGCGAAGCGGAAGGGGCGCACGTCCCGAGCGTAGGCGCGGAGGACTTACGCTGGAGCCCATGACTGCCGTGCACTGGAGCCCGCAGCGATGGCGCGACCTCCCGGCCGCGCAGCAACCACCGTGGCCCGACGCGGGCGAGCTCGAGCGCGCCCTGGAGGAGCTGGCGGCGATGCCCCCGCTCGTGTTCGCCGGCGAGGCCCGACGCCTCACCGCCGCCCTGGCCGACGTCGCCGCGGGCCGCGCCTTTCTGCTGCAGGCCGGCGACTGCGCCGAGTCCTTCACCGAGTTCTCGGCCGACGCCATCCGCGACAAGCTCAAGGTGATCCTGCAGATGGCGGTGGTCTTGACCTACGGGGCCGGCGTGCCCGTAGTCAAGGTGGGGCGCATCGCCGGACAATTCGCCAAGCCCCGCTCGGCGGCCACCGAGCGGGTGGGCGACGTCGAGCTCGCCTCGTTCCGGGGCCACATGGTGAACGACGACGCGCCGCTGGCCTCGGCGCGCGTGCCCGACCCGCACCGTCTCGTCGATGCCTACCACCAGTCGGCGTCCACCTTGAACCTCCTGCGGGCGTTCACGAAGGGCGGGTTCGCCGACCTGTCGCAGGTGCACCTGTGGAACCAGGAGTTCGTCGCCGCCAGCGACGAGGGCCGGCGCTACGAGAAGATCGCCGCCGAGATCGACCGGGCGCTGCGGTTCATGGCGGCATGCGGCATCGACCTCGCCCGCGAGACCACGCTGCGCCAGGTCGACTTCTACACGAGCCACGACGCCGTCATCCTGGGCTACGAGGAGGCGCTCACGCGGCGCGACTCGATCAGCGGCGACTTCTACGACTGCTCGGCGCACATGCTGTGGGTGGGCGAGCGCACGCGCCAGCTCGACGGCGCCCACGTCGACTTCCTGTCGGGGATCCACAATCCGGTGGCCTGCAAGCTCGGCCCCTCGACCACGCCCGACGAAGTCGTCGCCCTGTGCGCGCGCCTCGATCCCGACCGCACGCCGGGCCGCCTGACGCTCGTGGCCCGCATGGGTGCGACGCGGGTGACGGACGCGCTCGCGCCGCTGCTGGCGGCCGTGGCCGACGCCGGGCACCCGGTGGTGTGGGCGTGCGACCCCATGCACGGGAACACGATCACGAGCGAGGGCGGCCGAAAGACGCGCCGCTTCGACGACATCCTGAGCGAGCTGAAGGGGTTCTTCGCCGCCCACCACGAGGCAGGCACCTGGCCGGGCGGCGTGCACCTGGAGCTCACCGGTGACGACGTGACCGAGTGCCTGGGTGGCTACGGCGACATCCTCGAGGGACAGCTCCACGAGCGCTACACCACCACCTGCGATCCCCGGCTCAACGCACGCCAGTCCACCGACCTGGCGTTCCGGGTGGCCGAGCTCCTGCGCTCCTGAGCGCGCCACGCCATGGCGACGGGTGCTCCCCCCCGCCGCGCCGGCGCGCGTCGTCGCTGGTGAGCGCCCCGCGGGGAGGGGGTCATTGCGCGCCCCGCCACCCTCTACGAGAATGGCGGGGCCGACGTGGCGCCCGTCTGGGAGCGCGCGTCTGCTGGGCGGCGCCGAGCGCCGAAAGGAATGTCCAACCCATGCCCGCAGCGTCGCACTCCCCTTCGCGCCGTCGAGGTCTCGTCGTCGCCCTGAGCGCCGCCGCGCTGGCCGTGGCGGGCACGCTGTTCTCCCCGTCGTTCGCCGGACACGGTGCGGCGTCGGTGGCGTCGCCGCGCGCCGCCCAGCGCGCCACCCTGGCCGCCAGCCGCTCCGTGCCCGCGTATTGGACCGTGGCCTCCGACGGCGGCGTCTTCGCCTTCGGCGGTCTGCCGTTCCTCGGATCCATGGGCGGCCGGCACCTGAACGCGCCGATGGTGGGCATCGCCCCCACGACGGGCCTCGACGGGGCGGACGGCACCGGCTACTGGACGGTGGCGTCGGACGGCGGGGTGTTCTGTTTCGGCACCGCCGGGTTCCACGGATCGATGGGATCGAGCCGTCTGAACGAGCCCATGGTGGGGATCGCCGCCGACCCGTCCACCGGCGGCTACTGGACGGTGGCCTCCGACGGCGGCGTCTTCGCCTTCGACGCGCCGTTCTTCGGGTCCATGGGCGGCACGCGGCTGGCGAAGCCCGTGGTCGCCATGGCGGCCACGCCCGACGGCGGCGGGTACTGGCTGTTCGCCTCCGACGGCGGCGTCTTCGCCTTCGGCGACGCCGGGTACTTCGGGTCCATGGGCGGCACCACGCTGGCCAAGCCGGTGATCGGCGCGGCGGCGGCCGACCGCGGCGGGTACTGGCTGGTGGCCTCCGACGGCGGCGTCTTCGCCTTCGGCGACGCCGGGTACTTCGGCTCGCTCGGCAACCAGCCCTTGTCGCGCCCGGTGGTGGCCATCACGGCGGCGGACGCCGGCGGCTACTGGATGACCGACTCCAACGGTGCGGTGACGGCCTTCGGCGACGCCGGGTACTTCGGCTCGGCCCCCCAGCACCTGGCCGAGCCCATGGTGTCCATGGCCGACGGCCCCGGCACCGGTGCGGCGGGCGGGAACGGCATCTACCCGTCGGGCACCTACGGGTACGACGTCTCGGTGTTCCAGTCGAACCCCCCGCAGTGCACCCAGACCCTCCCCTCGGGCCACACGATCGGCATCGTGCAGGCGACGGGGGACGCCGGCGCGGCGCCGAACCCGTGCCTGGCCCAGGAGGCGCAGTGGGCGGGGGCGGGGCTCAACCTCTACATCTTCATGGCCTACGGGCAGTCGACCACCGAGGAGTCGCCGTGCGGCGGGGACCTCGGGTGCAACTTCGGCTTCCAAGCCGCACAGTCGGCGTTCGCCGACGCCAGCGCCACGGCGGGGGTGAACCCGTTCGTCACGTGGTGGCTCGACGTGGAGCCCGGACAGGTCTCGGGATGGTCCGCCGACACCGCCGAGAACGCGCAGGTGGTGCAAGGGGCCATCGACGCGCTGCGCGACGCGGGGGTGAACAACGTGGGCGTCTACACCAGCCCCGACCTGTGGAACAGCATCGTCGGGCCGTACCAGCCACCGGTGCCGGTGTGGATCGCCTGGTGGACCGACGACGGGCCGGGCAACTGCGCGGGCATCGCCGCCTATGCCGCCGCCCACAACGACCTGCTCCCGAACGGGCCGGTGTGGGTGACGCAGTACACCGACGCCGCCAACGGGCAGAGCCTCGACGGCGACTACGCCTGCTGAGGCGGCCCGACCCTCACCGCAGGCCCGGGCCGAGGTGCCCGGCGTCGTTGTAGCGCAGCAGCCGCCACCCCTCTGCGTCGTGCTCCCACTCGGTGAGCGAGGTGTGCTCGGTGCGCAGCTTCAGGCGGGGGCGCCCCGTCACCGCCAAGAACGCCAGCAACGTGGACTCCACGACGCCGCCGTGGCACACGATGACCACGAGCCCGCCGCGGTGGGCCCCGGCCACGCGCGCCACGCCGGACGACGCCCGGTCGACGAACCCGGTCCAGCTCTCGCCCCCCGGCGCGATCGTCGTGGCGGGATCGGCGTCCCAGTCCGGCTCGCCGTAGCGCCGGCGGTACTCGGCCCACCCGAGCCCGTCGGCGTCTCCCGGGTGCAGTTCGCACAGGTCGCAGTCGGCCACCGCGCCGGCGCCGGCGCCCACCGCCGGGGCGATGACGGCCGCCGTCTCGAGGGCCCGGGGAAGGACGCTGCTGTAGAGCGCGCCGGCCCCGGCGAGCTCGCCCGTCCGGGCCAGGCGGGCGGCGAGCGCCTGCGCCTGGCGCACCCCGATGTCGGTGAGCCCGCGGCACCCGTGGTGGCCGCCCACCACACCGGCCACGCTGCAGCGCGACTCGCCGTGGCGCACGAGCACCACCCGCGTCGCCGCGTCGGACACCGGCGCCATGGTGCGCACGCCGGCGGGAATCTCGCTCACGCCAGTTCCGACACGAACTGCTCGAGCTGGCGGAGGTTGCGGCACTCGAAGACGTCGTCGCAGTACACGGCGTACTCCCCCACGATGGAGTCGCCGGTCCCCCAGTAGGCGCGGGGCTCGGGGTTGAGCCAGTACACGTGGCGCGCCCGGTGCCCGATCTCCTGCACCACCCACGCCTGGGACGCGTGGTAGTTGTTGCGCGCGTCCCCGAGCAGCAGGACGCTCGCGCGGGGCGTGATCTCGTCGGCCCACCGCTCCCAGAACACCGACAGCGCGTGCCCGTAGTCGGAGTGGCCGTCGACCCACACCACGTCCGCCTCGGTGTTGATGCGGTGGATGGCCTCGGTCACGTCGTCGACGCCCTCGAAGAACCGCGTGACCTCGTCGATGCCGTCGATGAACACGAAGCTCCGCACCTTGGAGAACTGCGAGCTGATGGCGTGCACCAGGTGCAAGGTGAAGCGGGCGAACGCCGCCACCGAACCCGAGATGTCGGCGATGACGATGATCTCGGGCTTGGCCGGGCGCGGGTAACGGAATTTGGGGTCGACGGGGACGCCGCCGGTGGACAGCGAGTGGCGCATGGTGGAGCGGAAGTCGAGCGGCCCCTTGCGGCCGTGGCGACGCTTGCGCGCCAGGCGGACGGCGAGCTTGCGGGTGAGGGGGTGGATGGCCCGGCGCAGCGACGCCAGCTCGTCGCGCGTGGCGTGCATGAAGTCGATCTCCTCGGGCAGCGGCTTGCGCAGGGACCGGGCGAGCGCCTCGGTCCCCCGGTCGGCCACCAGGCGGCGGCGGATCTCGTCCTCGAGTTCCCGGCGCAGCCGGTCGAGGCGCGCCCCGAACTCGTCGCGCTCCAGGCGCTCCTCGAGCGCGGTGAGCCGACCGTCGGGGGCGTCCGCGCGCGCCGTGCGCATGAGGCGCTCCAGCATGCCGTCGAGATCGAGGTTGCGCAGCGTCCGGTAGAGATAGTACGTGCCCCCCACGGGGCGGCCCGGCTCCATGCCCGCGTACCGGCTCACGGCGTGGCGGGCGATGGCGGCCACCTGGGCGTCGTTCGCCGACAGCAGGGCCCGGAACAGCATCTCGGCCAGCTCCTCGGGCGACAGCCCCTCGCCGCCCGCCCCTCCCTGGCCCCGGCCGCGCCGCTGGTCGTCGCCCTCGGCGCTCGTGGCGTCCGACGCCCCGGGCGCGTGCTCGGCACCGATGTCGTACTGGGGGCCGCGCAGGGAGAAATACACCTCGAACGCCGTCTCGAACACCTTCCAGTGCGACGACGACTTGATCAACGTGGCCGCCAGCGCGTACTTGAGCGCGTCGCGGTCCTCGAGGGGGATGTGGCGCACCGCCTCGGCGGCGTCGAGCGACTCGGTGAGCGACACGGGGAGCCCCGCCGCGCGCAGCTCGCCGATGAACCCCGTCAGGACGTCCAGCACGACGGCTCGCCCGGGTCCGGCCCGCTCAGGACGCCGCCTCCGTGGCGCCGACCAGCTCCTTGGCGGCGCGCTCGAGGTCGCTGCGGTACTTGAGCAGGACGTGCAGCGTGGCCTTGGCCCGCTCGGCGTCGATCGACTCCACCCCGAGGACCACGAGCGTGCGCGCCCAGTCCAGGGTCTCGGACACCGAGGGGTACTTCTTCAGCTCCAGGGTGCGCAGCGACCGCACGATCCGGGCCACCTGGTCGGCGAGCTCGTCGGTGATCCCCGGCACGCGCGCCAGCACGATGTCGCGCTCGCGCTCGAGCGACGGATAGTCCAGGTGCAGGTACAGGCACCGGCGCTTGAGCGCCTCGGACAGCTCGCGGGTGTTGTTCGACGTCAGGAACACGAGGGGGATCTGCTCGGCGCGCACCGTCCCGAGCTCGGGGATCGACACCTGGTACTCCGACAGCACCTCGAGGAGCAGGGCCTCGGTCTCGAGCTCGACCCGGTCCACCTCGTCGACCAGCAGCACCACGGGCTCCGAGGCCCGGATGGCCTCGAGCAGCGGACGGGTGAGGAGGAACTCCTCGGAGAAGATGTCCTCCTCGAGCTCCTGCCACGTCGACCCGCTCTGGCGGTCGCCCGGCACCGCCTCCTCGCCGGGGGCGCTGTCGGCCACCATCCGCTGGGCCTGGATGCGCAACAGCTGCTTCTTGTAGTTCCACTCGTACAGGGCCTTGGACTCGTCGAGGCCCTCGTAGCACTGCAGCCGGATCAGCCGGCTGTCGGTCACCCGCGCCACGGACTTGGCGAGCTCCGTCTTGCCCGTGCCCGCCGGCCCCTCCACGAGCACCGGCTTGGCCAGGCGGTCGGCCAGGTGCACGACGCCGGCGATGCCGTCGTCGGCCAGGTACCCGACCTGCCCCAGGCGCTCGCGCACGTCCTGCACCGAGGCGAAGCGCGCCGGTCCGGGCTCGGGGAACGCGAGGGGGGCCGGCGCGCCGCGGCGCCCGTCGGGCGGGCTCACCCCCGCACCTGCCCGTCGCCGCGCACGACGTACTTGGCGCACGTCAGCTCCCGCAGGCCCATCGGGCCCCGGGCGTGGAGCTTCTGCGTCGAGATGCCGATCTCGGCACCGAGGCCGAACTCCTCGCCGTCGACGAAACGCGTCGACGCGTTGACCAGGACGGCGGCGGCGTCGACCTCCCTGGTGAAGCGCTCGGCCGCCCGGAGGTCGTCGGTGACGATCGCCTCGGAGTGCCCGGTGCCGAAGCGGGCGATGTGCTCGACGGCGCCGGCGATGTCGTCGACCACGGCGACTGCCAATTTCAGGTCGAGGAACTCGGTGGCGAAGTCGTCGTCGGTGGCGGCCGCCATCTCCGCCACGCACGCCCGCGCCCGGGCGTCGCCGACGAGCTCGACACCCTCGAGCGCCTGGCGGACGGCCGGCAGAAAGGCGCCGGCCACCGCCTGGTGCACGAGCAGGCTCTCCGCCGCGTTGCAGACGCCGGGACGCTGGGTCTTGGCGTTCACCACGATGGACAGGGCCATGTCGAGATCGGCGCCGGCGTCGACGTAGACGTGGCAGTTGCCGTCCCCGTCGATGACGTAGGGGACCGTGGCGTGCTGGCGGACAGCCTCGATGAGCGCGTGGCCCCCGCGCGGGATCAGGCAGTCGAGGACGCCGTCGAGGCGCATGAACTGCACGGCGACCTCGTGGCTCGTGTCCTGCACCAGGAGCACGGCGTCCTCGGGCAGTCCGGCCTTGCCCGCGGCGTCGCGCAGGCAGGCCACGATGGCCACGTTCGACCGCAGCGCGCTCGACGATCCCCGGAGCAAGGTGACGTTGCCCGCCTTGAGGCACAGGCCGGCGGCGTCGCTCGTGACGTTCGGGCGGTTCTCGTAGATGATCCCCACCACGCCGAGCGGCACCCGGACGCGCTCGATGCGCAGGCCGTTGGGCCGCACGCCCCCGTCCACCACCTCCCCCACCGGGTCGGGGAGGCCGGCCACCTGACGCAGCGCCTCGGCCATGGCGGCGATCCGGGCCTCGCTCAGGCGCAGGCGGTCGAGCTGGGTGGCCGTGGCGCCCGCCGCGGCCGCCTGCTCGAGGTCGGCGTCGTTGGCCCCCAGGACGTCATGTGCCCGTTGTTCGAGCAGGTCGGCGGCCAGCCGCAGGGCGGTGTCCTTGGCGCCGCGCCGGGCGCCCGCCAGCGGTCGGGTGGCCGCCTGGGCACGGCGGCCGAGGTCGGCGACGGTCGCTGGGGCCATGCCCCAGGGTACCCCCGCCGCCCGGGCGCCCGAGCCTGGTGGCGCGCCGGGTGCCGCGCGTCAGCACAGCACCACCAGGTCGTCGCGATGCACCACCTCGTGCGCCACCCCGGGCGGGAGCTCGCTCGTGTGCCTCCCCGACCACGAGGCGATGCGGTCGGCAGGGTGGGCGACGAGCCCCTTGGCGAACACGACATCGTCGGGCCCGGCGATCTCCACGGCGTCGCCGGCGTCGAAGCGGCCGGTCACCGACACCACCCCCGCGGGCAAGAGCGACGCCTCGCGCTCGAGCACGGCCCGACGCGCCCCCTCGTCCACCGACAACGTCCCCGAGGAGGCCACGGCGAAGGCGATCCACAGCTTGCGCGCCGGCAGGCGCGTGGCCCGCGCCCGGAATACCGTCCCCACGCCGGGATCGTGGCGCAGGGCGGCGCCCAGCACGTCGGGGCGCGCGGCGTCGGCGATCACCGTCTCCACGCCCGACCATGCGCCGATCTTGGCCGCCGCCAGCTTCGACGCCATGCCCCCGCTGCCGACCTCGCTGCCGGCGCCGCCGGCGAGCGACTCGAGCTCGTGGTCCACCTCCACCACCTCTTCGACCAGCGACGCCTCCGCCGTCGTGCGGGGGTCCCCGGTGAGCAGCCCCGGCGTGTCGGTCAGCAGCACGAGCAGGTCGGCGGCCACCAGGTGGGCGACCAGGGCCGCCAGCCGGTCGTTGTCGCCGAAGCGGATCTCGTCGTCCGACGTGGCGTCGTTCTCGTTCACGACGGGGACCACGCCCAGCTCGAGCAGGCGCGCCAGGGTCTGGCGGGCGTGCAGGTACTGCTGGCGGTGGACGAAGTCGAGCGGCGCCAGCAGTACCTGGCCGACGGCGATCCCGCGGCGGCCCAGCGCGTCGTCGTAGTGGCGCATGAGGCGCGGCTGGCCCACCGCCGACACCGCCTGCAAGGTGGCGGGGTCCGACGGGCGGGGCCCGCCGCCCAAGGCCGACCATCCCGACGCGATGGCACCCGAGCTCACGAGGACCACGCTGTGGCCGGCGCCGCGCAGCTGCGCCACCTCCGCGCACAGCTTGTCGATGGCGCTCGGGTTCACAGCACCGTCGGGACCGGTGATCGAGGACGAGCCGACCTTGGCCACCACGGTGCGCGGGGCCCCCTCGGCGGACCCCGACCCGGCGCGGCGGGCCGTCACCGGCCCCCACCCCCCTCCTTGGGTGTGCCCGCCTTGGGTGTGCCCGCCTTGGGTGTGCCCGCCTTGGGTGTGCCCGCCTTGGGTGTGCCCGCC
>Ga0209415_10007806_pt1 | contig 18628 bp, 15 predicted proteins | sample PeaSoiSIISIP2007_FD_187696 | JGI IMG/M metagenome (GOLD analysis project Ga0209415, IMG submission 187696) | Peat soil microbial communities from Weissenstadt, Germany - SII-SIP-2007 (SPAdes) (version 2) | ecosystem: Environmental > Terrestrial > Soil > Wetlands > Peat | place: Germany...
CCAGCATGACCGGGACATCGTGAGGGAGCGCAACCAGGGCATCGGCGTCAACTTTCCGGAGGTCCAGCGGGGATGGGACGGCTCCGGCCGTGGCGGGGCCCGGCCCGCGGGCCGGGCTCTGGACCGGAAGGTCACCTTTCGTTAAGAAACTTTCCTATTAATAGAGGGATGATTTCCGGGGCGCCTGGCCTGGCAAGAGCTGCCGGCCTGCCGCAGCTGGGCGGATGGCATCGCGGATGCCATCCGGTGCGTGCGGCGCAACGGCTCGGGGCGGCGGGGGCGTGACCGGTGATGCTGGCGGTGCGACCCCCAGGAGGCACCGCGATCCCCGGGGCCCGCGGCGGACATGGGACCGGGGCACCCGCCCGGCTGGCTGCAGGGCGGGCCCGTCCGGCCGGCCGGAATGGACAAATCACCACTATGCCGAGGCCTTGGCGGGGGCAGCCGGCGGCCTTCCCGCCGGCCTGACCGTGTGCTATTGGGCGGGCAAATGGCACGCGGCGGCTCCGCCCTGTGAATGCATGATGACCTGCGTGAGCGCATCCGGATAGCCGCCGCGCAGGAGCCGGGACCGAGCGCGGCGTCATCGATTCCCGGCCGGTGAAAGGCTGGGAGATGGTGGGATGCCGCCACCGCGGCTAGTCACGGGAATGGCCTTGCTGGGGGGCGAAGTAAGTGGCTGTTGTGGTACGGATCCGTAACCCCCGCGCTATCTGTAGTTCACTTGCCGCTCGCCAGCATGCTGTAATAAGCTGATCTACGAGTATTCACAGTAAATGGTAGGAGACCAAGGGGGTTATTTGCCTTCACTATGGAGTTCGTCCGACTCTGGCCTGGATTCCTTTCTCACCTCGCAGCCGTCCTGGCTGGCCGACGCCTATTTGGCCTATCTTGAGCGCCTGACATGTCCCGCTCCCGGTTATCCGTGTCATTTCGGTGTTAATGGCCACCGGGACGGACACAACTGGTTCACCGCGGTCGGCCAGTCAGCCCGGGCCCTGGGCGCCACGGGTCCGGACGGCGGCATTGCCGGTCTCGCCGACGCGCTCCGCACGTTCCGGGAGCGGGCCTGGACCGGGCCGAGGCGGCAGACGTTGCTGGCCTTCGTGGGCCCGCCGGACTCCGCGCCCGATCTCGACCGCGACTACCAGCGGTTCTGGGACCTGCTAGCCGGGCTGACGACCCTGGACAAGCAGCCCTGGCCGGTCAGTCGGCCCCGGGACGCCGCCGACCCCAGGTGGGAATGGTGCTTCGACGGCGAGCCGTGGTTCGTGTTCGGCTGCAGTCCCGCCTACCGGCTGCGCCGGAGCCGGAACCTCGGCCCGTGCCTGGTCCTGGTCTTCCAGGTACGCCGGGTCTTCGAGGGCCTCAGCGGATCCACGCTGGCGGGCCAAACGGCCAAGAGGCACGTCCGGAGCCGCCTGATCGGCTACGACGCCGTCCCCCCGCATTCGCACCTTGGCGACGATCAGCATTCGTCGGTGTTCAAGTGGCGCCAGTACATGCTGCCCGATGATCAGCATGCGCGGGATCCGGGGGAGTGCCCCTTCCCGTTGGCGGTAGCGCAGCGGGCCGCGCTGCCCGCCCCCTAGGGACGGGCGAGAGATAGGTGCTGCCCATCGGATCAGAGCCGGACTACCGGCACCGGATGTCGTCCCTGCTCAGGGCGGCGGCCAATGACCTGAAGCGGGACGACGCGAGCGCCGACGCCGAGCTGGGCCTGCCATCCGGGACCTTTGCCCGGCTCGCCTCAGGCGAGGAACCGCTGGGCGGGGAACTGCTGCGCCGCATCTGCGCGGCCTGGCCGCTGAACGAGCGTGACCTGCTGCCCGTGCACGACGACTGCCCACGCGGGGTGCTGGTGCACCGGCAGGCAGACTCGTTAGCCAGCGCCCGGGTCCTGGCCCGCGGCGGGCGGCCGTACTACGAGTACCGGGATACCGCGATGTCGCGCCTGGCGACCTACCGCCCCGAGTGGATCCGGATGCTGCAGGTCGTCAGCGATGACGAACCGGATAATCCCGCCGTCCAGTGGAACGAAGGCCACCTGCTGTACCAGTTCACCTACTTCGTGGGGCCGGTGAACTATTACTACCGCGGGCCGGGAACGTCGCGCTGCGCGGCCATGAGCACCGGCGACTCGGTCTGGGGCGTTCCCTTCGCTCCGCACTCGTTCACGGCGCGCTCCGATGCTGAGCCCGCCTTCATCCTCGCGCTGACCTACGGCGGTGATCTGCTCGGCGACGCCCAGCGTGAGCTGGCGGTGCTCGGGGCCAGGGCGGCGCGGGAGCTGGCCCTGCCGGCCGGCCCGGCCATGTCCGCGCAGGCGGCACTGCTCCGCTCGTTCATGCGGGCCCGCATGCTGACGCCCGCGCAGCTGGCTGGTGACGCGAAGATGTCGGCCGAGCGCGTGGCCCAGTTGTGCGCGGCCGCGGACCTGGCGCGCGAGGACGAGATGCACGCGCTGGCGCGGGCCCTGGGGGTATCCCGCCGGGAACTCCTGGCGCCAGAGACGCACATCGAGCACGGGGTGCGCTTGCAGCGTCGCGCGAAGGCTCCCAGCTGGGACTTTCCGGACGGCGACGGCTGTTCCCACCGGGTCACCCGGCTGGCCGGGGACCCGCTGCACCCGCACACGACCGCGCTGGAACTCGATGTCCGGGCACCGGAGTTCCGGGAGGACAGGGTGCTGACCACCTACCAGCACCAGTACCTGTACGTGCTCGGCGATGCCGCCCTCGAGTTGGGGTGGCGGCATTGCGGCGAGCGGTACGCAGCCAGGCTGGACCCGGGCGACTCCGGGTACATCAGGCCGCAGGTACCGGTGGCCCTCTCCCGCGGCGACCGGGAGCCGGCCCGCGTCCTGCTGCTCCGGATCGGCGGCGCGGCCGGGACGGACGCGCGTTTCGCGCTGAGCGCTATGGCCGAGGGCGGGATTGACCGCTACCTCGACGAAGACCGGATGTGGTACCGCGCCAGTAGCAGGACCAGTGAAGGAGCGCCGTCATGACTCATCGCGAGCCTCAGCCCTCGAAGGGAAAGAGGCTGCGCAGCCTGCTGGCCGACGCCGGCCTCATCCGCGTGGCCGGCGCCCACAATGGCCTGACCGCCCGCCTGGCCGAGCGGGCCGGATTCGAGGCGGTCTGGGCGTCCGGGTTTGAGATCTCCGCCAGCTACGCGCTGCCGGACGCCAGCATCCTGAGCATGACCCAGTTCCTGGAGGCCGCAGACGCGATGAACGCGGCGACCTTATTGCCCGTCATCGCCGACTGTGACACGGGGTTCGGCGGCCCGCTCAACGTGGCGCACACGGTCCGCAGCTACGAGCGCCGCGGGATCGCGGGCATCTGCATCGAGGACAAGCTGTTCCCCAAGCTGAACAGCTTCGCCGGATGCGCCCAGGAACTGGTGCCTGCCGAGGAATTCGCCCGGAAGATCACAGCAGGCAAGGTCGCGCAAGCCACGGGCGAGTTCCTGCTCATCGCCCGCACGGAGGCACTCGTCGCGGGGCTCGGCCTGGATGAGGCCCTCAGCCGGGCGGACGCCTACCGTGAGGCCGGCGCCGACGCCATCCTGGTCCACAGCAAGAGCCGCAGCCCGGAGCAGGTCATGCAGTTCGCGGCCCGGTGGCGGTGGGATACCCCGCTGGTCGCGGTGCCCACTACCTACGCCGACGTCCACGAGAAGGAGTTGCTCAAGGCCGGGTTCAGCATGGTGATCTACGCCAACCAGGGCATCCGCGCGGCGATCCGGGGGGTCACCGTGGCCTTGTCCGCGCTTGCTGCCGCCGGGCGCGGGGGAGCGGTGGAGGACCAGATCGTGTCCATGGGTGATGTCTTCGACTTGCAGGGCATGACCGCGCCGTTCCAGACGCATCCATGACCGAGCCTATGTCGGCGACGGCCCTGGTCGACGGCCTGGCCGGCCTCGGCATCCGGCTCGTCACCAGCGTGCCATGCTCCATCTTCGCGGGTCCGCTGCGGCTGCTGGAGTCCGGGTACCCCGGCGGCATCCGGCACGTCCCGGCGGTGAACGAGGGGTCGGCGGTCGCGATCGCGGCGGGTGCCTGCCTGGCGGGCGAGCCCGCGGCGGTGCTGGTGCAGAATTCGGGCTTCGGCAACCTGATCAACCCGTTGACGTCCCTGGTACTCCCGTACGAGATCCCGCTCCTGGTGCTGATGAGCATGCGCGGCTGGCCCACGGCGGGGCCAGGGGAGCAGCAGCACCGGTGGATGGGGCAGGTCGCGGAATCCTGGCTGGGCTCCCTCGGCCTCCCGCACTGGTTCCTGCCGGCAGGAACCAGTGCCGGAGGAGAGGACGGGGACGGGCAGAGCCCGCAGGACGTGCTCGCGGTCGCCGGGGAGGCGCTGGCGAAACGGCAGACAGCCTTCGTGCTGGTCCCCCGGGGCGCCATCGGCGACGCGCCTGAGGCCTGCCCCCGGTCGGCCCGGCGCAGCGGCCCGGCCCGGGGCGAGGTTGTCCGGGCGCTGCTGGCGGAGGTCACGGACCAGCACATCGTCTCCACCACCGGCTACTTGTCCCGTGAGCTGTTCAGCCAGGGCGACCGGCCGGGCAACTTCTACATGCAGGGCTCTATGGGGCATGCCGCGGGCGTGGCGCTGGGCGCCGCACTGGCCCGGCCCGGCGCCCGCTTCGTGATCCTGGACGGCGACGGGGCGGCGCTGATGCACCTGGGCACGCTGGCCACGGTCGGCCACTTCCTGCCCGCCAACCTGACCCATCTCGTGTTCGACAACGGCGGGTACGAGTCGACGGGAGCTCAGCCGACCGCGGCGGCCGGCACCGACTTCCGGTCCGTGGCCCGGGCCTGTGGCTACCGCCAGGCGCTCACGGTGGCCACGGCCGATGAGCTGGCGCCCGCCCTGCGGGACGCGCTCCGGGGGCCCGGGCCCGCGATCGTGGTCATCCACGGGAGCGAAAGCCCAGCGGCAGGCGGCCGGGCGTCGGAGAAGGTAGCGCCGGCCGAGATCGCGGACCGGTTCAGCCGCAGCCTGGCCGGGGCGGCGTCGGCGGCCAGGCCGTCCAGCGTCCCCGCGGCGGTCAGCCCGCCCGGACTGGCCCCGGAGCCAGATCCAGATCAGCTCGCCCGGATCGCCGCACGCCCTGGCACCTATTTCGGCCGAGGGGCGGTGCGCAGCCTGGGCCAGATCCTGGACCGGCTGTCCGCTTCCCGCGTGCTGGTCGTGCGAGGCGGCCGGTCCTACTACTCCAGCGGGGCGGGGGCGGCCATCAATGCCCTGGAGGGCCGGTTCCAGGTCCGCTACTTCGCTGATGTGCCGCCCAACCCAGCCTTACCGGATGTGGTCGCCGGCGTGGCCGTGGCCAGGGACGTCGCCCCGGACGTGGTCATCGGGATAGGCGGCGGCAGCGTCATGGACATGGCCAAAGCGGTGGCGGTGCTGGCGCCGCAGGACGCGCCGCCGCTGACCTGCCTCCAGAATCCCGGGGCCATCGCCGCGCCGCGCCGCGGCCTGGTCCTGATACCGACCACCGGCGGGTCGGGCAGCGAGCTGACCCAGTTCGCGACCATCTACGCGGGCCTGGAGAAGCATTCGATCGAGTCCGGCCAGAACCGCCCGGACGCGGCCATCATCGACCCGGATCTCTCCGGCACGGCACCGATCACGGTGGCCGCGGCGGCGGGCGCGGACGCGCTCAGCCAGGCCATCGAGTCGGCCTGGGCCGTGGCCGGGACGGATGCCTCCCGTGCGCTGGCCCGGCAGGCCGCTGACCTGCTGCTGCCGGCCCTGGGCGCGGCCACCGGGGCGGTCGGCTTCGCCGATCCGTCGGTGCACGCTGACCTGGCCCTGGGGGCCGCGCTTGCCGGGGCGGCCATCGACACCAGCCGGACCACCGGCGCCCACGCCCTGTCCTACGCGCTGACGGCCCGGCGCCAGATCCCGCACGGGCTGGCCGTGGCGCTGCATCTACGCTGGCTGATCGGGCACAACGCCGCGGCCAGCGAGGCCGACTGCCGGTATCCGGGCGGCCCGGCGGCCCTGCGCGCGCTGGTCGGGGACCTGCAGGAGCGCTGCCGGGCCGCGACGGGCGTTCCCGTGCATACCCTGCTCGCCCGGCTGCTGGCGCTCGGGGGCTGCCCGGCCCCGCTCAGCGCCCTCGAGCTGGAGCCGGCCCAGTGGCTCCCGGTCTGGGCGGCGACGCTCACCTCGGCCCGGGCACTCAACAACCCCCGGCTGATAACCCGCGACGATGTGGCCGCCGCGATATGCGGGCGCAGCGGTGACTGACGCGACCGCAGCCAGCGCGGCGGCGGCCGGACCCGGCTCCCGGGCCCCGGTGGTCCTGCTGGACAGCATCGGCTACTCGTTCTACCAGGACCCGGCAGGCCGGAAGTTCCTGCCCGCCGACCGGTACGCCGTCCGGCTCGTCACCGACATCCGCCGGGTGGCCGAGGCCCGTGGCGACGAGCTGGAGTCAGTCATCGGCGTGCCGAAGTACGACGAGCAGGCGGTCGCCGACGCCGTGCGGTTCCAGGCTGAGCGGCACGGCGTCCGGGCCGCCCGGCTCGTCGCAGTGACCGAACGGCTCCTGCTGCCTGCAGCCCGGCTGCGCGAGGAGCTGGGCATCCCCGGCCCGTCGGTGGCGCAGACCCTGCTGTTCCGCGACAAGGTGGCCATGAAGCGGCACCTGGGCGAGCACGGGATCGCGGTGCCCGACTTCGCCCCGTTCAGCGAGGCCGCGGCCCGGGAGCTGCTGCGTGCTCATCCCCGGCTGGTCGCCAAGCCCCGGCTCGGGATGGGCGCCACCGATGTCTTCGTGCTGGACAGCCGCGAGGACATCGTGGCCTTCGCCCGCGAGCAGGCCGGACGGCTGGACGACTTCGAGGTCGAGGAGTTCGTCTGCGGCCAGCTCTGCCATGTGGACAGCATCGTGCAGAACGGCACCGTGGTGGCCGCGGTCGGCGCGCGCTACCTCGACGACACCCGGTCCTTCCTGGACGGTCGGCCCTGCCGCGATCTCGGCCTGGCCCCGGGCCCGGAGCTGGATCGCCTGCTGGAGTTCAACCAGCGGGTCCTGGACTGCTATCCCGGATTCACCGGGGTCACGCACCACGAGATGTTCCTGGCCGGCTCGGGCGTCTGCTTCTGCGAGATCGCGGCCCGGGCCGGCGGCGGCGGGGTCATCGCCGGGTTCCTGTCCCGCACCGGCGTCAATCTCGACGAAGTGATGATCCAGGCCCAGCTCACCGGGTCAGCACCGGCCCCGGCCAGGGTGGCCGATCACCTGACCGGCTGGGCCGTCCTGTATTCCGCGGCCGGGATCCTGGCCGAGCCGATCCAGGTGCCGGCGCAGCCCTGGGTCATCGAGGCGCAGATCCTGGCCCAGCCCGGCGAGTCCCTGACAGTGCCGGTCAACTGCAACAGCGCCGTGGCCATCATCTCCGTCCGGGGCGATACCGAAGCTGACGTGACCGGCCGGCTGGCCGAAGTGATCAGGTGCGCAGCGCCCAGGGCCCCGGCGGTCCCGGGCTAGATAGCGCTCGACATGAGAAAGAGGTGATGGACCATGCCCTCGGCACCGACCAGAGCACTCGATCCGCGCGACTGGACTTCCGGGCCGGTCGCGGATATTTTCTCGGCGTACGTGGCGGCCTCGGCCCTTTCCGCAGCCCATGAGCTCGGTTTGCTGGACCGGCTGGCCGCCACGGGCACGGCGGCCCTGCCCGGCCGCGATGGTGACCGCAGCGGCGGCCTGGACCCGGGAGTGCTGCGGCGCATCTGGGTCACGCTGAGCTGGGCCCAGATCGTAGAGATCAAGGACGACCGGGTGGCGCCCGGCCGGAACTTCGACGCCGCCTACGCTGCCCGTGGTTACTTCTATTGGCTCGTCCGCGGCAACGGCGAGATGTTCGCCGCCGCCCCGGGGATGACCGGCCTGGACCAGCGCCAGGGCCGGTTCTACCACCGGGACATGAGAGCCGTCGCGCTCGGGTCGCTGCTGATCGGGGACACCGAGGTGGAAGGGCTATTCGATAAGCTGATCGCCGATGTCCCGGCGCGCACTGTGGTCGACCTGGGCTGCGGGTCGGCCCACCGGCTGCTCCGCATCGCCCGCGATCATCCGGACGTCCGGGGCATCGGCATCGACATCTCCGGCGAGGCCGTACAGGTCGCGTCCGAGGCGGTGGCCGCGGCCGGGCTCGGGCGCCAGGTCTCCGTGCGCCGGGCCGATGCGCGGGCACTCGACCCGGACCCGGACTACGCGGACGCGGACACGGTCCTGTGCGTATTCATGGGTCACGACTTCTGGCCGTTTCCCGACTGCGTACGCACGCTGCGGCGGCTGCGGTCGGTCTTCCCGGCCGCCCAGCGCCTGCTGCTGTGCGACGTGGCCCGCACGACCGGGCCGCCGGGCCCGGGCACTTCGATATTCACCCTGGGTTTCGAGTTCGCCCACGCACTGATGGGCGTCTACGTGCCGGACCTCGCCGAGTGGCACGAGGCGTTCGCGGCAAGCGGCTGGCACTGCGCGGCGGTCCAGCCCACTACCGCGCCGCCCAACGGCTTCCTGTTCCAGCTCACCCCAGCCGGATCAGAGTGACTGGCCAGGAGCCGGGGCAAGCCCGCCTCCGCCGGGCCGGGCGGGAGCCGGCCCGATGACCGCGCATCACGTGTGCTACACCGACCCGCCCTGGCTGGTGACCGGGGGCCAGGCTGATCCCGCCCTCGCCACCATCGAAACCACGATCCTCGGCCCGCGGGTCCGGCTGTCCTTCGGCCCGTGTGCGGGCGGCCGCTACGAGCTAACCGGACCCGGGCTGCTCGCCCGGGCCGCCGGCGCGGACGTCCTCGTCGTGTACCGCTGCCAGGTGACCCCCGAATTGCTGGACGCAGCCGGGCCGGGGCTGCGCGCAGTCATCCGCCAGGGTGTCGGCACCGATAATCTGCACCCGGACCTGCTGGCCCGCCGCAACCTGCCCGGCTTCAGCGTCCCGGACTACTGCGTGGACGAGGTGTCCACGCACACCACCGCCCTGGCCCTGGCCCTGGAGCGGGCCCTGATCCCGCAGCATCTGTCACTGACCGGCGGCCGGTTCGACATCTACGCTGGGGGAGTGCCCCGGCGGGTCAGCGGCCGCACGCTGGGCATCGCGGGGTTCGGGAGGATCGGCCGCGCGGTAGCCCGGAAGCTGGGCGCGCACTACGGGCGTGTCCTGGTCTTCGATCCCTACATCGGCCGGGATCTCGCGGCGGGTTACGGTGCGGCCACGGCGGAGACCCTGGAGGAGCTGCTGGCCGCCTCGGACACGGTCACCATGCACTGCCCGCTCACTGCGGAGACCGAGGGGATCATCGACCGGGCGGCACTACGGGCGATGCGCGGCGGCGCGTACCTGATCAACGCCGCGCGGGGCAAGCTGGTCGATCCGGCCGCCCTGGAGGAGGCACTGCGGGCAGGCTGGATCGCGGGCGCGGGCCTGGACGTCTTCTCGCCCGAGGATCCGCATCAGGACGCGGCCTGGCGGGCCGTGCTCGCGCACCCGAATGTCGTGGTGACCAGCCACCGGGCCTTCCTGTCCGCCGAGGCCGAGGCGAGCAGCCGGCGCCGGGTCGCTGAGATGGCCCGAGACCTGCTCGATGGCCGGAGCCCGCGCGTCGGCCGGGTGAGCGCCGACGGTGCCGCCCGATGACCGGCCTGTCTCCCACCGCGGCCCCGGCCACGCCCAGCGATGTCCTGGTTCTGTCCACGGGGGACGTCCGGATCCCGATCTACCCGGAAGCCGGGCAAGCCTCGCCCCGGTGTGCCGACCAGCCCTACCGGCCGCCCGCCGGGGCGGCGGACCTGCGGGAAGCCGTGAGCACGTACCTGACCGCCGACGGCCGGGCCGCGGTCGCGCCGGACGAGGTGCTGATCGCGCCGGGCGCGCGCCTGGCCATCCTGTCCGTGCTCGCCGCCCTGCCCGGGGGCTCGCGCGAGATCCTGCTGCCGAGCCCGTACTGGGCCAGTTATCCCGCGCTGATCGCCGCGAGCGGAGCCAGGCCGGTCATTGCCGCGGCCCCCGCCCCGGGCGCCAGCCTGGTGGAGACCCTGGAGGCCGCCCGCAAGCCCGCCACCGGCGCAGTGGTGATCAATTCCCCACGCAACCCAGACGGCCTGGTCATCCCGGCCGGGCCGCTGCGGGAGTTGACCGGCTGGGCCCGCGACCGCGGGCTGTTCCTGCTCTTTGATCAGGTCTACCGCAGCATCCCGCATCCGGCCGGACGCGCGCCCTCCGTCCTGGATCTTTGGGACGAGCGCCCGGAGCACTGCGTGGTCATCGACGGGCTGAGCAAGAGCCACGCGCTGGCCGGGCTCCGCCTTGGCTGGGCCGTCACCTCCGGTTCCCTGCTGGCCCGGGCCATCAGCCACGCCTCGCACGTGGTCGGGGGAACCAGTTCCGCCGCGCAAGACGCGGCGCGGCACGCGCTCGGCGACACCGGGGTCATCCGTGCCGCGCTGGCCCCGGTGCTGGGCGCCAACCTCGAGGCCGCGCTGCGCGCGCTGACCGACCTGCCCGGTGTCACCTGCCCGCCGCCGGGCGGTGGCATCTTCCTCCTCGCCGACCTGCGGGGCTGGCTGGCCCGCCACGCTCCGCAGGCCGCGCGGCGAGACCTGGCGGGCTGGCTCCGGGAGGAACACGGCGTGGCCGTGGTGGACGGCGCGGCCTTCGGCGCGCCGGGCCACATCCGCCTCTCCTTCGCCCTGCCCGCCGCCCAGCTCCAGATCGGGCTGGGCCGGCTCCGCCGTGCACTTGGCGCCCCGGCGGAGTCAGGTGGCCTGCCCGGCGACGGCGGGGGTAGGTCATGACCACGGCGAAGCAGACCCGTCGCTTGGTGCGCGACCGGCTTGGCCCCATGTCCGTGCCGGGCTTCGCGTTCTTCTGGTCGGCCCGGACCGTCTCGCTCATCGGCGACTACGCGTTCCGTGTCGCATTCATCACCTACATCATCAGCGTGACCCACCGTTCGGCGGTCGCTCTCGCCGTGGCCAACGCCGTGCTGCTGGTGCCCGCCCTGGTCTTCTACCTCTTCGGCGGCGTCCTGGGTGACCGGGTGGCCTCCCGGCGGAGGGTCATGATCGTGTCGGACCTGGGCCGGTGCGCCGTCACGGCCGCGATCGTCGCCTGCGTCGCCCTGCACGCCCCGGTGGCCGTCGTGATCGTGTGCGCGGTCACTATCAGCGTGGGCGACGGGTTCTTCATGCCCGCCTCGTTCGCCTATCAGGCCGAGATCGTGCCGCCCGACTCTCTCACCGGTGCGAACTCGGCTATATCACTGAGCCAGCAGGTCGGCCTGATCGTCGGCCCGCTGCTGGGCGGGCTGCTGATCGGGCTGGGCGGCCCGACAGTGGCGTTCGGCTTCGACTCCGGCTCCTTCCTCGCGTCCGCCCTGCTCGTAGTCCTGATCCCGGCCGCGCTGTCCGTCACGCAGCGCACCGGGACGAGCGACGGCATCGGCCAGGGTGACGCCGCGGCGGGCGAGGCCGGGGCGGGCGAGGCCGGGGCGGGCGAGGCCGGGGCGGGCGCGGGCGAGGCCGGGGCCGGGAGCGGGCTGGCGGGCCTCCTGGCCGACGTCCGGAGCGGCCTGAGCTACGTCCGGGCCCAGCAGTGGCTGCTCATCTCCTGCGTGGTCGGCGCCCTCGCCAACGCCGTGTTTGCCGGGAACCTCGACGTCACGGTGCCGCTCATCATCTCTCCGCACGGCATGGGGGACGCCCGCTATCTCGGCATCTTCTACGCCCTGGAAGGAGCGGGCGCCGTGCTCGGGGCGGTCATCCTGACCCGGGTCGTCATCCACCGGGCGGGCCCGCCCATGTTCGCCATGATGGCCGTGATGGGTGTCTCGCTGGCCCTGGTCGGCGTTTTCCGCCAGAGCGCAGGCACCTACCTCATGGCCGTGACATACGGAGTGGGCCTGCACTTCTTCAACTCCCTCTTCATGACTCTGGTGCAGCAGAAGGTGCCCGGCTCGCTGATGAGCCGGGTGAGCAGCGTGCTGTTCCTGGGATTCAGCGGGCTGATGCCACTGGGCACCCTCCTCATGGCGCCCCTCATCACTTCCTTCAGTGCGGCGACCACGATCACCGTGACCGGCACCGTGATCGGCGCGCTCTGCTTGCTTGCCGCGCTGCCGCCAAGCATTCGCGTGCTGACCGTGGGAAAGGCGGCCGTGTCGTGACCATCACGGACTTCTGGGACCGTCACGTCTTCGTCCTGCTGGGTTCTGACGCCATCTACCGCGGGCTGCACGGTGCGCTCGTGGCCCGGCTGCGCGCGGAGGGCTTTCCGGCCGTGGCCGCGACCATGCTGACCGTGCACCCGGAACTGATCGACGACCTCTACGCCGACCTCATCGCGGGCCAGTGGCAAACCTGGCGCTACCGCCTCGTCGACGCCGTACTCGCGCTCGGCCCGGCCGTGGCCTTGATCTGCCGGTACGACGGCCGCGCCGGCGACCGTGACTCCCACGAGCTGATGGCCGAGCGCAAGGGCTACCAGCACCCCGGGCGGGCCGGGCCCGGGACCCTGCGCCGGGACTTCGGCGCCGTCAACAGCATCGTCGGTCTCATGCACAGCTCGGACGGCCCGGCCGAGTCCCGGCGGGAGGCGGCCATCTTCGGCCTCGGCCCCGGGGACGTCCGGGCCGCAGGATGCGGCGCGCAGCTCGACTACCTGTGCCGGCTCACCACGCCGCACGCGCCCGAGCACCGGGACTTCGACCAGGTGCTGGCCGCTGTCCGGACCCGGATCGTGGCCGCGGTGTGGAGCCAGGTGGGCGACGACGCCCGCGCGGGCGTGCGCGCCACCTTCCCGGACGTGCGGGGCCTGGGCGCCGCCGGGGCCGGCCAGGTGCTGGTCAGCCTGCTGGCGGCTCAGCTCCCGCCCGACCTCCTCGCCGTTCTGGGCTGCGAGTTCGAGCCCTCCGAGCGGGAGCGTACCCGGATGGGCACGGTGCTGGACGTGCTGCGGCGCTGGGGTGTCACCCTCGATCCCTGGGAGCGCCTGGTCCTGGAGTCCTCTCTGCACTTCCCGCCGCTGCGGGTGAGCCAGGTGGCGGGCTCATGACGGGCGAGGCGAGGCAGGCCAGCGAGCTGCGGGTGGTCGACTCCATCGAGGACATCGGCGTGACGGCGTGGTCCGCCCTCACCGCGGCCTGTGACGCCCCGGTGTTCTACAGCTACGACTTCCTGCGCAGCGTCGAGAGCCTCCCGCTCACCTATCCCTCGACAGCCCGGTACCTGCTGGCCACCGACACGCGGGGCGAGCTCGCCGCCGCCCTGCCGCTGTACCTCCAGCAGACCCGGGATCCGTTCGCCCGGCCCGGTGAGGGAGACACACTGGTCCGGGCCCTCGTCGGCCACGTCTGGCACTGCTACGACACCCGGCTGCTGAGCCGGGTGCCGCTGAGCCCGGACCTGGTCGCGCGGTTCTGGGATACCCTGACCAGCCTGGCCGCCCGGTACGGGGCGGAGCTATGGGGACTGGCCAACGTCGCGCTGGGCGAGCCGCTCGCCCGCCAGCTCGCCGCTATCGGCGTCGAGGTGGAATCGGCCGTGCCGCGCTACCGCCTGCCGCTACGTCCGCACGGGCCCGCCAGCCTCGACGAGCATCTGGCCGGGGTGGGCCGGGCGTCGCGGCGCACCCTACGCCAGTACTGCCGCCGCGCCGTCCGGGCAGGCGCCAAGATCACGGTGGTGCCGGGCCGGGGCGCCGCCGGGCCGGACGTGCTCGGGCTCTGCCTGCAGACCGCCGACAAGCACGCGCCCGGCTATTACCCGCCGGAGCGGCTCGGCGCCCTGATCGACGGGCTGGGCGATGCGTGCCGGGTAATCCGCGTCGAGCTGGACGGCCGCCTGCTGGCCACCTCCATCTGCCTGTACGACCGGACCCGGATGCACGCCTGGGCCGGGGGCAGCGAGTACCCGCCCGAGCTCAACTGGAGCCCGCAGTACGTGCTCTTCGCGGCTGAGCTCGAAGCCGGGATGGCCTCCGGCCTGCCGATGATGGAGTGCGGCCGCCGCAACGACGAGTTCAAGTCCCGCTACGGCCTGCAGCCCCACCCGCTGGGCCGGGCCATCTGGCGCACGTGATCGCCCGGTCCGGACCGGGAGAGGAGTGAGAGCATGGACGTGAGGTTGCTGGCGGGCCTGCCGGCTGAGGTGCTGGGCCAGCTCCGCAGCCGTGGAGCGGAGCTGGCGCAGGTCGCCGCCCTGGTTGACTGGGAGGCGGGGGAGCCCGTCCTGCTCACCGGGTCGTACGCCACCGGGGAGGCCAATCCCACTTCCGATCTCGACCTGCTCGTGCTCACCCGGCGTGACCGTGCGGTGCGCGCGGCGGGCATGGCCAACCATCCCTCGCTGCTGGGGGATAGCTTCGACGGCCGCGTTGGCGACCTGGTGGTGAACGTGGAGTACGTGCCCCAGCCGCGGCTAGCCGAGGTGGGCCGGGTCATCGCCGCGGCCACCAGTGGCGACCAGGCTGGCCTGCCCAACCTGCAGAGCCTGGAGCTGCGCCTGGTGCACCGGGTCACGACCGGCGTGGTGCTGACCGGGGAGGAGCAGGCTGGCCGCTGCCGCGCGCTGCTGGACGCCGAGGTCGTCCGGGCGTCCGCGGCAGCGATGGCCTTCCTCGGCGCCCTCAGCCTGCTGGAGGACACCACTGTCCTGCCCTCGCCGGAGCGCGAGGTCATGTGCCGGGCCGCGGCCGAGTCGCTGCTGCTGGCCGCGGTCAACGCGTTCGGGCCGCTGACCTACGACGGTAAGCACCTGCTCTCGCGCGCGGCCGCGCTGGCTCGGCCGGCCGGAGCGCCGCGGCTGTTCGCGGAGCGGAACCGGCTGATATTCGCCGACCGGCTCCCGCCGGAGGAAGGGCTGGCCTTCGTCCTGGACTTGGCCGAGGATCTGTACCGGTCCTTCACCGGCGGGCAGTGCCCCCCCGTGCTGCTCCGCATGCTGGGCCCGTTCCGTTCATCCTGGTCCTGGTCGGACCGTGCCTTCTCGGCGCCGGGGAAGCCATGCGCGGCCTCCTGATCTCCCGGTCGTTCGACCCCGCGCGCTGGGACGATCTCCGGCCCGGCCCGGCGGTCCAGAGCGGCCGGTGGCTGAGCGTGATGCTCAGCCGGCTGCCCGGCGAGCCGCTGGTGGCCTACTCCGACGGGCCGGCCGGCGCCGTCGGGTTTGTCGGCGCGGTGATCAGCGACCCGGAGGCTTACGAGGCCTACAACCCCTGGATGATCCTGCGCCGCCCGGAGCCGGTCTTCGAGGAGGTGCATGCCTCCGGCCCGGTGGCCCCTGGTCTCGGCGATGCGCCGGGCGACCTGCTGCCCAGCGCCGTGCTCGCCGCGCCGGGCTACATAGGCGACCCCGCGGGACCGGGCGGGGGGGACCCGGAAACCGTGCGCCGCGGCCTGGCCGGCGTCTGCCGCTGGGCCAGGGACGCCGGGCTGGCCACGGTCAGTGTGCTGTACACGACGCCCGCTGGCTCGGCCGTGGTGGAGCCGGCGGTCGCCGCGCTCGGCGGCGTGAGCTTCGACCTGACCAGCCGGGGAGTGCTGCGCGTGACCTGGCCGGACTGGGCCGGGCGGCTGGCTGCCCTGCCGCGGCGCCGCGGGGAGATACAGCGCCAGCTCCGGCGGCTAGGCGAGGCCGGGGGCACGGTATCGGTGCTGGATCCGCGCCCGGTGTTCGATGAGGTGATCGAGGCCCGCTGCGCCCTGCTCCGCTGGTACGACCAGCCTGTCGACGAAGGCGGCGAGCGGCGGCGGCTGCGGTCGCTGCTCGACGCGTTCGGGCCAGGCGCCCTGCTTTTCGCTACCTGCCGGGAGGACAGGCTGGTCGCCTGTGCCCTGTTCGTGGCACACGGCCGGACGCTCCAGAACGTCTACGCCGGGACTACAGCCGAAGGACGCGACACGGCCTACGCTCATCTGGCGGCGACCTACTACGAGCCCGCCCGCTTTGCATCAGAGGAACGGTTCGACGTGATCGACTACAGCGTCGGGCACACCGAGACCAAGCGGCTCCAGGGCTGTGAGTTCGTGCCCATGCGCGGGCACCTGATCAGCCTGCACTAGACCGCTGCGGGCGGACCAGCCCGCCGCGCAGGGCGGCGGCGGCCCGGCGGGCCGCAGGTAGGCTGGCGGGGTCGAGCGGCAGGATGAACGCGGACACCTCGTCGAGGCGGCAGCCCCGGAGCAGCTTGGCGCGCTCGGCACCGTACCCGAAGGAGAACTCCCTCGCCCCCTGCTGGTAGGCGGCCTCGATCGGTGCGTGGAAGACCACTTCGAAGTAGGTGAACCGGGATCGCGGATCCTCGTAGTCGGCCCCGTTCATCCACGCGTGTTGCAGCGGGCCGGCGTCGAGGAACAGGCCGAAGCTGATCATGGCCGCGTCCGCCACGGCGGCGTAGACGGTGACCCGTGCGCCGTACCGTGACCGGAAGGTCCGCATCTGGGCGCGCTCGCCCTCGGCGTCGGGCCGCCGTCCGTATTTCGCACGGTGACTCAGGCGCAGCGCCACCAGGTTCTCCAGGTCGTCGTCGCTGGCCTGCGACAGCACCAGGCGGGTGATAGACACGCCCTGGCGGGCGAGCTGTCGGCGGAGGTGGCCGACCTTCCGCCGCCCCGGCCCGCTCAGTGTGGCGAGGTAGTCGGTGAAGGAGCGGCCCGGCAGCCGCAGGTTGGCCCGCAGCGTAACCGGGAACTCCACGAACCCAGCCCGGCGCAAGGCCGCCAGCAGAGCGGCGTCCTCGGGCTGCACATACAGGAATGCGACGCTGCGCAGGCCGGTGCTACGGGCGTGCGCCACGACGCCGGCGATGGTCTCGTCCAGGGCACCGGGCGACCCGCGGCCCGGGCCGAGCGCGAAGCATTCCAGTCCCGGGTAGGTCAGCATCAGGGCGGGAAACCAGCGGTCCCGGGCGGGGCCCTCACCCCGGGCCGCCGACTGCTCCGCGACGGCGGTCTCGCTCAGGGAACGCATCGCGCACGGCTCGAACAGCAGGCGCCAGGGGTTCTTGGCCTCGGAGACGGAGCTGTCGCTGATGACAGTGCCGAAGAGCCCTGTCCCCCGCGGGGTGCCGGGCTCGTGGACGAACCACTGGTGGCATCCTTCGATACGGTCCGCCATGGTGTCCAGCCACGGCGCGGACGCGAACAGCGGCGGGCTGCTGTCCAGCGCCGCCCAGGCCGCTGGGATCTGCGCCGATGCCTCCACCCGCGAGCCTACGCCGGTTCCCAGACTGAGCAGTCGTGAGCGAAGAGCACCCGGCGAGGATCAAACTCAGCCAGCCGCTCCAGCCACGGGCGATAAGCGGGCAGCGGCGGCTCCAGCCCGTCTCGGATCGCGCGCAGGGCATGGGCGCCGGATGCATAGTCCGAGGCGAAGTCGTGGGCCTGCCCGGCCAGGACCACCGTGCCGTCATCCTGGCGGGCCACGAGGGACTGGTGCCCGTCGGTGTGCCCTGGTGTCGGAATGATCCACACGCCGGGCAGGATCTCGGCCTCGCCGTCAAGTTCCTGGTAGGAGGCGCCGGGAAAATCGACGGCCTCAGGGATCGTGTATCCCACGCCGCGGGCCGCCGCCAGCTCGGTGGCCTGCACGAAGGTGGGGGTCCCGGCCAGGAGCGCATTGCCGCCACAATGGTCGAAGTGCAGATGACAGTTTACGACAAGTGAGATGTCCGGCAGGCCTAAGCCATAGTCGGCCAGAGCCCCGGCCAGCGGCCGGCGGACCGGCCGGTAGTGCTCCTCGGTTTCCGGGTTGGTCATCGCGATACCAGTGTCGAGCAGGATGGTCGCGTCGTCACGCCGCAGGACGTACGCCAGCACTGGCTCGACGCGCGGGTGCTCGGTCCCGGCCTCCTCGGCGGGCCGGACAATGTAGCCGAGATCAAGTCGCCGGATGTATTTCGTGAGTTCAGCCATTTCGGCAGTTTAATTCATCGGGCCATTATTCGCCGGGCCGTGCGGATGCCAGCTTTCTGGCCGGTTTCAGCGGGACGGGAGATCCGGGCCGGCCAGCGGCGGGGCCGGCGTGGGCAACCTGGCCAGCGGGCGGCCGCCGGCGCAGCACGCGGGGACGCACGCGCCCGCCGCACGCTCCGGGCAACCCCGCACGTTGGCCAGCCCCGGGGCGTCCGGGTCGCCCGCGCCCGGGGCCCCGGCCGCCGGCGGATTCGTCGTCGCCAGGAGTTTCGTCCTCGCCGTGGGCGGTGCCGACCACGGCGGCGCCCACGACGGGCGGGCAGGCTTCCACGGCGCCGACCACTGGCGCGCAGAACTCAGGCGCCCAGAACTCGGCGGCCACGCCCGCCCCGTGACCGCCCGCGGGCGTGGCATCCTGCCGGGGTGGCGAAGCGAATCTGCGTGACCGGCGCGAGCGGCCGGGCCGGCCGGGTCACCGTGGCGGAACTGCTGGCTCATGGCTACCAGGTGGTGGCCACCGACCGGGTGCTGCCCGGCACTGACCTGGGCGTCCGGCCGCTGCTGGCCGACCTCACCGACTACGGCCAGGCCACCGAGGTGCTGCAGGGGGTCGACGCCGTGGTGCACCTGGCCAACATCCCCGCCCCGGAGATCCACACCCCGGCCACCACGTTCAACCAGAA
>Ga0209415_10007808_pt1 | contig 18627 bp, 19 predicted proteins | sample PeaSoiSIISIP2007_FD_187696 | JGI IMG/M metagenome (GOLD analysis project Ga0209415, IMG submission 187696) | Peat soil microbial communities from Weissenstadt, Germany - SII-SIP-2007 (SPAdes) (version 2) | ecosystem: Environmental > Terrestrial > Soil > Wetlands > Peat | place: Germany...
GGCTTCTGCCTCGGCGGCGGGATCGGCCTGGTCGGCAACGCCGACGTCATCATCGCCAGCGAGGACGCCACGTTCGGCCTGCCCGAGGTCGACCGCGGTGCGCTGGGCGCCGCCACCCACCTCGCCCGCCTCGTCCCCCAGCACCGGATGCGGGCGATGGTGTACACCGCGGCCACGGTGACCGCCGCCGAGCTCCACCACTACGGGTCGGTGCTGCGGGTGGTGCCGCGCGACGAGCTCCGCGCCGCCGCCCTCGAGGTGGCCGCCAACATCGCCGCCAAGTCGCCGGTCGTGATGCGCGCGGCCAAGGCGTCGTTGAACGGCATCGATCCGGTCGACGTGAAGCGCAGCTACCGCTACGAGCAGGGCTTCACCTTCGAGCTCAACCTCTCCGGTGTCGCCGACGAGGCGCGTGACGCGTTCGTGGAGACCGGCAAGGCCGCAGATTTCCGGCCGTGACCGACAAGCGCTGCACGGAGGACGACGCCGTCGCCACCCTCGCCGACGGGATGACCATCGGGATCGGGGGATGGGGATCGCGCCGCAAGCCGATGTCGATCGTGCGCGCCATCCTCCGGTCGCCGGTGAAGGACCTCGCCGTCGTGACCTACGGCGGCCCCGATGTCGGGCTGCTCTGCGCGGCCGGCAAGGTGCGCAGGCTCGTGTACGGGTTCGTCTCCCTCGACTCCATCGCCCTCGAACCCCACTTCCGCGCCGCCCGCCAGTCGGGCAGCATCGCCGAGACCGTCGAGCTCGACGAGGGCATGCTCCAGTGGGGCCTCTACGCCGCGTCGCTGCGCCTCCCGTTCCTGCCGACCCGTTCGGGCCTGGGCTCGGACGTGATGGCCTTCAACCCCGAGCTGCGCACCGTGCGCTCGCCGTACGCGGACGGAGAAGAGCTGGTGGCGATGCCCGCGCTCGGGCTCGACGCCGCATTCGTGCATCTGAACCGCGCCGACGGCCGGGGCAACGCCAGCTTCCTCGGACCCGACCTCTACTTCGACGACCTGTTCCTCGGCGCGGCCGCGCCCGGCCGGCGGTTCGTGTCGGCCGAGAGGCTCGTGCCCACCGGGGCGCTGCTCGACGAGGGGTCGTTCCACACGCTGCGGATCAACCGGTCGATGGTCGACGGCGTGATCGAGGCGGCCGGCGGAGCGCACTTCACCTCGTGCGAGCCGGACTACCCGCGCGACGAGGCGTTCCAGAAGGAGTACGCCGACGCCGCCTCCGATCCGGAGCGGTGGTCGGCCTTCACCGAGCGGTACCTGTCGGGGAGCGAGCAGGACTACCAGGGCGCGGTGCGTGACCGTGGCTGAGCTCGCCGACATCTGCGCGGTCGCGATCGCCGAGGCGTTCCGCGGCGACGGGGAGATCTTCGCCAGCGGCATGGGCACCCTCCCGATGCTGGGGGCCCGCCTGGCCCGGGCGACGTTCGAGCCCGACCTGCTCGTCTCCGACGGTGAGGCGTTCTACGTCGCCGGCGACCTGCCGATCGGCGGCACCGACAAGACGATCGAGGGCTGGATCCCGTTCCGCTCGGTGTTCGACACCCTGTGGAGCGGGCGCCGCCACGTGGTCATGGGCGCGTCGCAGATCGACGCCGAGGGCAACCAGAACATCTCCAACATCGGCCCGTGGGCGCGGCCGACGGCGCAGTTGCTCGGCGTGCGGGGCGCACCCGGCAACACCGCCAACCACGTCACCAGCTACTGGGTCCCGAGCCACACGACCCGGGTGTTCGTGCCCCGCGTCGACGTCGTGTCGGGCCTCGGCTACGTGCGCGCCGCCGCGGCCGGGGCGTGGATCGACGCCCACCACGAGATCCGCCGGGTGGTGACCAACAAGGCCGTGCTCGACTTCGAGGGCCCCGGCCACCGCTGCCGGCTGCGTTCGGTCCACCCGGGCGTCACCGTCGACGAGGTCGTCGCCGCCACCGGCTTCGACCTGGTCGTGGCCGGCGACGTGCCGACGACCCGCGATCCGACCGACGAGGAGGCGGCCGCGATCGACCGTCTCGACCCGAAGGGGCTGCGCCTGCGTGAGGTGAAGGCGTGAGCGCCGACGCGTTGTCCACGCCGTTCTGCGAGCTGGTCGGCGTCCGGTGGCCGATCGTGCAGACGGGGATGGGATGGGTGGCCTACCCGCCCCTCGCCGCCGCGACCGCGGAGGCCGGCGCGCTCGGCATCGTCGCCTCCGCGATGATGTCGTTCGACGAGCTGGCCAAGGCCATCGTGCAGGTCCGCACCGCGACGGAGCGCCCGTTCGGCGTCAACCTCCGCGCCGACGCTCCCGACGCGGCCGAGCGGATCGCGCTCATGGCGTCGGAGGGCGTGCGGGTCGTCAGCTTCGCCCAGGCCCCCAAGCCCGAGCTGATCGCCCAGGCCAAAGAGGCGGGCATGGTCGTCATGTGCTCCATCGGGGCCCGGCGGCACGCCGAGAAGGTCGCGGGGTGGGGGGCTGACGCCGTCATCGTCCAGGGCGGGGAGGGCGGCGGCCACACGGGCCAGGTCCCGACGACGTTGCTGCTGCCGCAGGTGGTCGACGCGGTGGGCGACCGGATGGCGGTTATCGGTGCGGGCGGCTTCTTCGACGGGCGTGGCCTCGTCGCCGCGCTGGCGTACGGGGCCCAGGGGATCGCGATGGGGACGCGCTTCCTCCTCACCCGCGAGAGCCCGGTCGCGCAGGCGGTCAAGGACGTGTACCTGACCAAGTCGGTCACCGACACCGTCGTCACGACCGAGGTGGACGGCGTGCCCCACCGCGTGCTGCGGACCGAGCTGGTCGAGCGCCTCCAACGCTCGGGCTCGGTGCGCGCTCTCGCGCGCGCGGCCCAGAACGCGATCGCGTTCAAGCGTCTCTCCGGCGCCAAGTGGTCCGACGTCATCCGGGAGGGCCTGGCCATGCGGCGCTCGCAGGAGCTCACGTGGAGCCAGGTCGTCATGGCCGCCAACACGCCGATGCTGATCAAGTTGGCGCTCGTCGACGGGCGGCCCGACCTCGGCGTGATGGCCAGTGGCCAGGTGGTCGGCCTGATCGACGACCTGCCATCGTGCGCGGACCTCGTCGAGCGGATCGTGGCCGAGGCCGCCGCGGTCCTCGCCCGGCTCGGCCCGTGACCTCTCTCGCGTCGACCGACCTCACACCCGGTCAGGCGGCGCGCCGGTCCCGGGTCCTCGAGGCCGCCCTGCATCTGGCGTCGGACGGCGGGTACGACGCGGTGCAGATGCGCGACGTGGCTGCGACGGCCCAGGTCGCGCTGGGGACCATCTATCGCTACTTCCGCTCCAAGGACGAGCTGCTCGCGGCCGCGCTCGTCGAGTGGGCGGGCACGATCGAGCGCCAGCTGTCGGCCCGCCCCGCCCGCGGTGACACGGTCGCCGACCGTCTCGTCCACGTTCTTCGCCAGGCGACCCGTGCCATGGAGCGCGACCCGAATCTGACCGCCGCCTTCGTCACCGCCATCGCCAGCCCCGACCCCGCCGTGCGCGACTGCCAGCAGGACGTGGCCGCCGTGCTCGCCCAGCTCGTGGCGGGCCCGCTGGCCTCCGTCCCTCGTGCCGAGCGCGACGGCATCGTGCGGGTGCTGTCTTGGGTGTGGTTCGGCGCGCTGCTCGGGTGGGTCAACGGGTGGTCCAACGCCGGGACCGTCGGCGACGAGCTCGAAGCCGCCGCCCGCCTGCTCGTGCGGTAGCCGACACGCCGCCGGCGCCGTCCGGCACGCCGGCGCGACGTGTGACTAAGGTGACCTGTCGTCAGCTTTTCGAGAACGGGGGGACTCGGTGACACGCACGAAGGTCTTGGTGGGTCTGCTTGCGGTCTGCGTGGTCGCAGGAGCGTGTTCGCGGAGCAGCTCGAGCAAGTCCACGACGGCGACGGCGGCGCCGACGACGGCCGCAGCCAGCGCGACCACCGCGCCCTCCAACCCGTGCACCGGCGTCACGCTGCAGTCGACGGACATCGGCATCACGCCGACCGACTTCACGGTCGAGGTCATGGCCGACGTGGGCTCCGCGCTCGCCCCCGGCCTGTTCCAGGGCAACATCGACGCGATCAACGCGTTCGCCAACTGGGTCAACGCCAACGGCGGCATCGCCTGCCGCCAGATGAAGGTGCGGACGTGGGACAGCAAGATCGACCCCGCCGAGACCAAGAACGGCCTCATCGACGCGTGCACCAACGCCTTCTCGCTCCTCGGTGACAACTCGCTGTTCAACTCCGACGTCTCGCCCATGACCAACTGCGTCGACAAGAGCGGCGCGGCCACGGGTCTGCCCGACGTCGCCGGGCTGGTCAACACCATCGCCGAGCAGTGCGCGCCCACTGCGTTCGTGATCCAGGGCCGTCCCGAGCACTGTCAGGTCACCACCGGCTCCCGGCCGGAGACCGGGTTCGTCGGCGCCAACAAGTACTGGCTCCAGCAGCTCCCCGGCGCCCACGGCCTGTATCTCGTCGCCGGCGACCTCCCCGAGACGACCGCCTCCGGTGCCATCGCCAAAGCCCTCGGAACCGCGTCGGGCATCGTGTGGGACGCGACACCGAAGGTGTCCGGCGCGGACACCCAGACGGCGTACACGCCGCGCGTGGAGGAGGCCAAGGCCGCGGGGAGCACCTTCGTGGCGGACGGGTCCAACGACGTGGCGATGATCCGCATGCGCAAGGAGGCGGTGGCCCAGGGCCTCACCTCGGTGAAGATCTGGGCGTGCTCGATCGCGTGCTACACGAACCAGTTCATCCCGCAGGGCGGGGCCGACGTCGAGGGCACCTACGTCTACCTGCAGTTCCTGCCGTTCGAGGAGGCGAGCTCCAACGCCAATGACCAGGCGTTCGTGACGGCGCTCGGCTCCAAGGTCACCTCGTGGGGCGCCCAGGCCTGGCAGGCCGGTCTGGCCTTCAAGCAGGCGGTCGACGCGGTCGTCGCCAAGAGCGGGCCCAACGGCGTCACCCGGGCCGCGGTGCTCGCGGCGCTCAAGAGCATCACCAACTTCACCGCTGGCGGGTGGCTCCCGCCCACGCCGCTCCAGGCTGGGCAGATCTCGCCCTGCTACATGATGATGCAGGTGCAGAACGGCAAGTTCGTCCGCGTCTACCCGACCAAGCCGGGCACGTTCGACTGCAACCCGGCCAACGTCGCGACGGTGACGCTCGATCCCGCTGCAGTGGCGGCGACCCTGAAGTAGGCGGACCCTCGCCCGAGGACGGAGGGCCAACATGCGAACATCGATGAAGCCGGCGACCATCGGCGCAGCGATCGCCATCGCCGCCTTCATCGTGTTCGTGGTCAACACCAATCGGGGTCTCGCGCCGTACAACGGGTCCAACATCGCCACGTTCATCGTCGTCGGCCTCTCCCTCGGCGGCATCTACGCCATCTCGGCCGGCGGTCTCGTCGTCACCTACGCGACGACGGGGATCTTCAACTTCGCCCACGGCGCCATCGGCTGCTTCCTCGCGTTCGTGTACTGGGAGCTCCGCGTCAACCGAAACTGGCCCGCGCCCCTGGCGCTGTTCGTGGTGATCTTCGTCCTGGCGCCGCTCATCGGCGTGATCCTCGATCGGGCGTTGATGCGCCGACTCAGGGATGCCTCGCTCGTCGTGCAGCTCATGGTCACCGTCGGCCTGATGCTCACCTTCATGGGCGTCACCCTGACCATCTGGGAGCCCAACACGGGGCGGTCGTTGCCGCACTTCTTCGAGGGCACGGCCGGTGTCCGGGTCGACGGCGTGGTGGCGACCTGGCACCGCATCATCACGGTCGGGCTGGCCCTCGGCATCGCGGTGCTGCTGCGCTTCCTGCTGTACCGGACCCGGCTCGGGATCGCCATGCGGGCGGTGGTCGACAACCGCTCGCTGGCCGGGCTCACCGGCGCACGGCCCGGCGTCGTCAGCGGCGCGTCCTGGGCGCTGGGCTGCATGACCGCCGCCATCGCCGGCATCCTCATCGCCCCCGAGACCGGCATGGTGGTCGAGAACCTCACGCTGGTGGTGCTGACCGCCTTCGCCGCCGCCGCCATCGCCCAGCTCAAGAGCCTGCCCTGGGCGTTCGCCGGCGGGCTCATCGTCGGACTGGCGAGCGCGTTCGCGGGCGAGTTCATGTCGTTCAAGCGGGACTGGCAGTACGCACCCGACGCCATACCCGCGGCCATCCTGCTCGTCGCCCTGCTCTTCCTGCCCCAGGCCCGGCTCGAGACGGGGAGTCTGCGGCTGACCCGTCGCACCGAGCGCCTCACCAAGCCATGGGAGGCGGTGGTGGGCGCGCTCGTGGTGGTCGGGCTGGTCGTGGCGTGGGCCAACGGGTGGATCCCGTGGGTCGTCGGCTCGCACTTCGGGCAGCGCACGCCGGTGTGGCTGGGCCGCGGCGCCGAGTACCTCGTCCTCGGCCTCATCATGCTGTCGCTCGTGCCCCTCATCGGGTGGGCGGGGCAGGTGACCTTCGCCAACTTCGCCATCGCCGGATTCGGCGCGGCGATGTACGCGCACGTGGGGGGCCAGCACGGCAACCCGATCGGGATCATCTGGGTGGTGCTGATGTGCGCGCCGCTCGGTGTGGTCGTGGCGCTGCCGGCGTTGCGGTTGAAGGGCCTCTACCTGGCGCTGGCGACGATCGCGTTCGCCCAGCTGGCCGACTCCCTGCTGTTCCGGCACCCGGCGATCATCAACCAGGTGAAGACCGGCAGCCTCTACAAGCCGCTCGACCTCTTCGGTTTCCACATCGGCAGCGACGCCAACGACCGCAAGGCCTTCGTCATCTTCCTCGCGATCGCGTTCGGCGTGCTGTTCTTCCTGATCGAGGCGCTCCGGCGGACCCGCTGGGCGCGCCGATGGATCGCGATCGCCGACAGCCCCGCGGCGTCCGCGACGATCGGGATCAACCTGACGTTGTCCAAGATCGTGGTGTTCGCCCTCTCCGGCGCCATGGCCGGGTTCGCCGGGACCATGCTGGGCCTCTCCTACGGCGCGCTGCGCGTCGACTCCTTCCCGCTGCTCTCGGGCCTCCCGCTCGTCCTGCTCCTCGCGGTGGGGGGTGTGCGCTATCCCATCGCCGCCTTCCTCGGCGCGATCGGGCTGCTCGGTTTCCCCGCGCTGCAGGAGGTGTTCCACAACGCGAGCTGGCTGACCAGCGCCACCCTCATCGGCCCGGGACTCGCCGCGATCTCGATGGCCTACCGGCCGGAGGGTTCGGTGTTCTACGCCGGGCGCGACCTCGCCGGGCTGCTCCCGTGGCGCCGGGATGCCCGGGAGGAGAAGGCGGCGGCGGTGGCCAAGGCACGCGAGCTCGACGTCAGGCGTGACGAGATCGGCGACCTCGGCCTCACCCGCCCGTTCACGCCGGAGAAGGTGGCGCAGCTCGACCGGGTCCTCGGCGTCGCCGACGAGCTCACCCGGCTGCCAGCCGCGGCGCCGGAGGTGGTGCGCAGTGGCGCTGCTGGCGACTGAGGAGGTCGTCGTCCGCTTCGGCGGCGTGCGGGCGCTCTCCGAGGCCAGCATCGAAGTCGACGCCGGGCGGGTGACCGGCCTGATCGGCCCCAACGGCGCAGGGAAGACCACGCTGTTCAACGTCATCACCGGACTGCTCGAGCCCAACTCGGGCCGCGTCGTGTTCGACGGCGTCGACATCACGCAGCGGACCCCGTTCCGCCGGGCCCGGATGGGCATCTCACGCACCTTCCAGAAGCTCGAGGCGTTCACCAGCCTGTCGGCCCGGGAGAACGTGCTCGTCGCCGCCGAGCAGCGCAAGGCCTGGGATCGCTCGTCGTTCAACCCGGGGGAGGTGGCGGAGGAGCTGCTCCAGCTCGTCGGCATCGCGGACGTGGCCGAGTACATGGTCGGGACCCTCCCGACCGGCACGGCCCGCCTGGTCGAGCTGGCCCGGGCCCTGGCGATGAACCCCCGGGCCCTCCTGCTCGACGAGCCGTCGTCGGGGCTCAACGAGGAGGAGACGCAGGCGATGGCCGGGCTGCTGCGTCGCCTCGTCGCCGACGGGCTCGCGGTGCTGCTGGTCGAGCACGACATGTCCTTCGTCATGGGCACGTGCGAGACGATCTACGTCCTCGAGTTCGGCCGCATGATCGCGGTCGGACCGCCGGAGGAGATCCAGGAGGACCCGGCCGTCCAGGCCGCCTATCTCGGGTCGGCGGTGGCCCCGTGACCACGCCCCTCCTGGAGCTGCGCAACGTGCGGGCCGGCTACGGCACGATCGACGTGCTGCACGGCGTGAGCCTCGTCGTCGAGCCCGGTCAGGTGTACGCCCTGCTCGGGCCGAACGGCGCGGGCAAGACCACGACGATGGGCGTGTGCAGCGGCCAGATCGTCCCGTCGGCCGGGCAGCTCGTCCTGCACGGGCGGGAGGTGACCGGCATCGGTAGCGACGCGCTCGCCCGCGCCGGCGTGTGCCTCGTGCCCGAAGGGCGCGGCGTCTTCCCCAACCTCACCGTGGCCGAGAACCTGCGCATGGCCACCTACGCGGGCGTGCCGTACTCGGCGGTGCTCGACAAGGCCTTCACCCAGTTCCCGCAGCTGGCCGCGCGTCGCCGGCAGCTGGCCGGGACGCTCTCGGGCGGTGAGCAGCAGATGCTGTCCATGTCGCGGGCCATGGCCACCGAACCCGCCCTGCTCCTGCTCGACGAGCTGTCGATGGGACTGGCCCCGATCATCGTCGAGGAGCTCTACGGCCGCGTCGCGGAGCTGGCGCGAGGTGGGCTGTCGATCCTCATCGTCGAGCAGTTCGCCCAGGCGGTGCTGGGCGTGTCGACGGTCGCGTCGATCATGCTGCACGGCCGCATCACCCGCACCGGCCCACCGCACGAAGTCGCCGAGGAGCTCGCCGCCGCCTACCTCGGTGCGGCGACCCACACCTGACGCCAAGGAGCACACCCGTGTCCGAGACCATCAGCAGCCCCCGCCTCCAGCAGTTCCAGGCCGAAGTCGATCAGCTCCGGGTCACCGGTGGGCGGGCCAACCCCGAGCGCGTCGGCCAGACGATCGGGGGGGTCGCGATCGTGATCGGGCTGGCGCTCGGGATCTACGCGTACTTCGGCCTCTCCCATCCGACCTCCAACCCGCTGCAGCAGGGTGACGCGACCGTCGTCGGGCTGCTCGGTGTGAGCTTCACGGTGGTCGGAACGGGGCTGTTCGTGGTGTTCTCGCTGACCCGCTACTTCCGCTACTGGCTGGTCCGCCTCATCTACGAGCAGCGCGAGCAGACCGACCAGCTGGCGCAGCGCGGCTGACCGCGGCGCGGCTCTCAGGTCCGGAGCCCGCCGGCACCGTCGAGCTCGACCTCCCGGCCGCACCACTCGCCGCCAGCCATCGCCGCCGCGGCGGCGGAGGAGGTGGCGATGGCCCGCGTCCCGTCCGCCGTCTCGGCGACGACGACCGCCTGTGCGGGTCGGCCGTCGCCGTCGTGCACGACGGTGTAGGTCACCACTGTCGCGACCCCCGCGCCGCCCGCACCGACCTGGACCGTCGGGGTCGCGGCCGCCGTCGCCTCGGTCACGTCGATCGCCGCGAAGCCCCGCGCCGGTGGCCGGCACGACCACAGTGATACCCCCTGCTTGGTGATCATGGCGCTGATCGCGGTCACCATCCCGAACGCACCGGCATCGGCGCGCAGGACCGACGCCATCTTCGCGGTCGACTGCAGGACGTAGTTGTTCAGCGGTCCGCCGGCGAACGTCATCCCCCCGGTCACCGTCAACTCCCGCCCCTCGAGCCCGAGCTCGAGCGCCTGTGTCCGCACCGCGATCGGGAAGCAGCTGTACAGGTCGAGGTGGGCCACGTCGTCGATGCCGATGCCGGCCGCGCCGAGCGCGGCGCGACCCGCGAGGCGGAAACCGGGCGCGCGGTGCACCTCCTTGCGCTCCGAGACGGCGACCATGTGGTCGCTCCACGCGATCGCGTGCGGCCACACCCAGCGGTCCTCCGGCACGCCCGCGGCCGCCGCCGTGCCCGCCGAGCAGAGGATCAGGCATGCGGCCTGGTCCACGTTCCACTGCGAGTTGTGCCACTTGAGGTACGGCGTCGCCAACGGCCGGTTGCGCGGCCCGGGTGTCGCGATCTCGTCGGCCGACATCGGAGTGCGGTTCCACGCGTCGGGGTTGCCCTGCGCGACGCGGTTGAACCGCTCCCAGAGCCCCGCGACCTCACGCGCGTGCCCGGCGACGGTCGCGCCGTCGGCGTGCCGACGGGCGTGCTCGATCAGCGCATACTGCCCGACCGCGGTGACCAGGCGGGCCTCGATCTCCTGCGCCGACAGCAGCGCGCCCTTCGGCGCGAGGACCTCGTCCGCCGTCGCGTGCTGCTCGGTGGCGGGCGCGGTCGTGCCGGCGATCGCCGCGCGCAGGTCGCGCCACTTGGCCTCCCCGCCGACGACGAGCGCGACGTCGACATCGCCGCGTTGGATCGCTGATGCGGCCCGCTCGACCAGGGTGGTCTGCAGCACGCCGAACTCGCCGCTCACCGTCCGCGCCGTGCCCGCACCGACGGCCGACGCGACGAGCCGGCCTGCGTCCCCGTAGGCCCACGTGCCGCGTGGCACGACCACGAGCCCGGCCCGGGCGAGCAGGGCCGGCGCCCCCGCATCGACGCCGGCGGCCTCGCACGCCGCGACCATCAGCGCGCAGGCCTCCATCCCGTCGTCGGCCCGCTGCGACGCCGTCCCCGCACCGACGAGCACGGGTGTGCGGGGGTCGACGGCCATCCGGTAGACCGTAGGTCACGTCCGCGCCGAGCCCGCTCGATCCCGCCCAAGGAGCCACCCGATGCCCATCGACCCTTCAGCCGTCGGCACCCCGTCCGGGCCAACCGAGGGCTTCTGGAAGTCCAAGGACTGCCTCCTCTACGCGCTCGGCGTGGGGTGCGGCGTCGACGACCTCTCCTTCACGACCGAGAACTCGGCCGGCATCAACCAGCAGGTCCTCCCGACGTTCGCGTGCGTCGCGGCTGCGCCGGAGCGGATCCGCAGCGCCGGGGAGAACGGGTTTTCCAAGGTGGGCACCTTCAACCCGGCGATGCTCGTCCACGGCGAGCAGGGCATCACGCTGCACCAGCCGCTACCGACCGACGCCGAGTTCGTCAGCACCGGCACGATCACTGGCGTCTACGACAAGGGGTCCGGCGCCGTCATCGCCTCCGAGGGGACGACCGTCGACAAGGCGACCGGCGCGCCGATCTTCAGCACACGCACGGCGCTGTTCATCCGCGGCGAGGGCGGCTTCGGCGGCGACCGGGGCCCGGCGGCGGTGAAGATCGACGTCGACCGCCCCGCCGACCACACCGTCACGTACCAGACGCGGATCGACCAGGCGCTCCTGTACCGGCTCAACGGCGACCGCAACCCGCTGCATTCGGACCCGTCGTTCGCCAAGTCCGGCGGATTCGACCGGCCGATCCTGCACGGCATGTGCACGTTCGGGTTCACGGGCCGCGCCCTGCTGCGGGTCCTGTGCGAAAACGACCCGTCGCGCTTCGTGTCGATGGACGCGCGGTTCTCGAAGCCGGTGCTGCCCGGTGACGCGCTGACGATCTCGATCTGGATCGAGGACGGGCGGGCGCTGTTCCGCACCGAGCGCGCGCCCGGCGAGGTCGTGCTCGACAGCGGCGTGTGCGTCTATCGCGCGGCGTAGCGCCCCAAGCGGCTCAGGTCACGGCGCGAGCGCGGTGAAGTCGGCGAACCCGGTCGGGTCGTGGCGGCCGATGCTGGCGTGCTCGAACAGTCCCCATCCCTCGGCGCCGTCCAGCGAGGCGCGCGCGACGTGGTCGTGGAGCATCAACGGCTTCCCGGCGGCGAGAGCGGGGTCGGACCAGTCGTGGACGACCCCCTCGGTCCACCCCCGCCCCATCCACCTGCCGTGCGTCCACTCCTGCCCGCCGTAACCCGTCCCGGGCCCCAGCGCGATCGACCCGAGCGTCTCGATCTCGATCTCGATCGGCTTGCGGTTGCGGTCGGTGAGGTGGATGACGGCGCGCTCCGGATGGCGCGTCCCGGACCGGTACGTGATGTCGATCTCCGGCCATCCCAGCTGCTCCGGTGCACGTCCCGACGCAGCCGGCCAGACCCGGCGGGCGTCGTTGAGGACGCGGGTGCCGTCGGCCTCCTCCTGGACGATCACGATCACGCCGTAGTCCTCGAACCGGAGCGGCACGTAGAGCCACCACATCCCGCGCACGTTCTCCGCCGCCCACCGGCCGGGCGGCTCGGGCTCGCCGACCGGCCGTAGACCCCAGGAGCGGTCGCGCGCGCCGACCCAGGTGTCGGGGCTGACAGGGATCCGCTGACCTTCGACGCGCAGCTCACCGCTCCACGTCCCGACCTGGGTGAACCGGCATCCGTCGAGCATCAGCTTGTTCCCGTTGCGCACGACGTGCTGGGGTTCCTGGAGCGCCGGGAAGGACCCGTCCCACGTGAGATCGAAGCCGACACCGAGGTCGTCGGCGTCGCAGATCAACCGGATCCGTTGCAGGGGCTCGAGCACCTCGATGCGGTACGGGCCGACCTTCTGGTTGAGCCGGTCGTCGCCGAGCGCGTCGGACGCGTGGATGCTCACCAGGCGGTTGCCGCGCCCGACGGAGGCGTAGGCGTCGGTCACCCCCAGGTTGGGGTACACGCCGAGGCCGGTGATCAGGAAGATCGAGCCCGTGCGGTCGTGGGCGTTGAAGTAGCAGCGGTCGTAGAAGCCGCGGTCGCCCGTCGCGGGGAACTGCATCGACACCGCGGCCTGGTGGATCGGGTACTCGTCGAGGGGGTGGGGCACTGTCGCTCCTTGGTCGTGGGTGCGGCTGCTCAGCCGAGGATCGCCTCGGCGGTCGTGCGGAGCTCGTCGAGTGAGCGGGCGCCGATCACCAGCATGGTCACTCCCGCCTCCTCCCACTCCGCCAGGTCGTCTCGGATCTTGGACAGAGGTCCGATCAGGCTGATGTCCGTCACGAGCGTGTCGGGTACCGCCGCGATCGCCTGGTCGCGCTTGCCCTCGAAGAACAGGTCCTGGACCTCCTGGACCTCCTTCTCGTACCCCATCCGCCCGAACACGTCCTTGTGGAAGTTCATGTCCTTGGCGCCCATCCCCCCGATGTAGAAGCCGAGCATCGGCCGCATCGCGTCGACCGCGGTGGCGGGGTCGTCGGTGACGACCACCTGGCAGTTGGTGGCGATCTCGAAGCCGGTCCTGGGTCGGGTGCGCCGGGCGAAGCCGGCGTCGAGCCAGCCCCTGTACATCGACTTGACCTTCGGGGAGTAGTAGATCGGCAGCCAGCCGTCGGCGATCTCGCCGACCAGCTCGATGTTCTTCGGTCCTTCGGCGCCCATCCAGATGGGCAGGTCGGCCCGCAGGGGATGGGTGATCGGCCGCAGGGGCTTCCCCAGCCCGAGGCTGTTGGGGCCGGTGTAGGGCATCGGGTAGTGGGGCCCCGGGCTGGTGACGGGCGCCTCGCGGGCGAGGATGTCGCGGATGATGCCGATGTACTCGCGGGTGCGGGCGAGCGGCTTGCCGAACGGCTGGCCGTACCAGCCTTCGACGACCTGGGGTCCGGACACGCCGAGGCCGAGCACGAGGCGGCCCCCGGAGAGGTGGTCGAGGGTGAGCGCGCTCATCGCGCACGCGGCGGGGGTGCGGGCCGAGATCTGCACGATCGACGTACCGAGCCGGATGCGGCTCGTGCGCGACCCCCACCAGGCCAGCGGGGTGAACGCATCCGAGCCCCACGACTCCGCGGTGAACACGATGTCGTAGCCGAGCCGCTCGGCCTCGAGGATCTTCTCGAGGGCGTCGACCGGCGGTTGGGCGCCCCAGTACCCCAAGGTCAGGCCGAGCTTCATCCGTGCTCCCCTCCGCACTCGCGTCTCGTGGGGGAACTTAGCCCGGCGGCCACCGCCCCCGTCCCCGGTCGACGCCCGTTGTGCTACGCATGGCGGCGATGCCGGCCATCGAGTACCGCGTCGACGACCACCTCGCGGTCATCACCATCAACCGGCCGGAGGCCCGCAACGCGGTGAACGCGGACGTGGCCGAGGGGATCGAGGCCGCCATCGACCGGGTCGAGGGCGATGACGACGTGTGGCTGGCCATGATCACCGGGGTGCCCCCGGTCTTCTGCGCCGGGGCCGACCTGAAGGTCGTGGCGGCCGGGGGTGGCGCATCGATCCACACCGAGCGGGGCGGGTTCGCCGGGTTCACGATGCGGGAGCGCACCAAGCCGGTGATCGCCGCGGTCGACGGGCCGGCGCTGGCGGGCGGCACCGAGATCGTGCTGGCCTGCGACCTGGTCGTCGCGTCGCGGAGCGCGACGTTCGGGATCCCCGAGGTCAAGCGCTCACTCGCGGCGGGCGCCGGTGGGCTGTTCCGCCTGGGCCGGAAGATCCCGCTGAACGTGGCCATGGAGTGTGCGTTGACCGGGGACCCGATCAGCGCCGAGCGGGCCTACGGGTTCGGCCTCGTCAACGTCCTGTGCGACGAGGGACGAGCGCTCGAGGAGGCGGCCGTCCTCGCCGGTCGCGTCCTCGCCAACGCGCCCGTGGCCGTGCGCGAGTCGCGCGCCGTCGTGGCCGAGTGCACGTTCGGACCCGACGACGAGGCGTGGCGGCGGTCGGGCCAGGCCATGGCCCGGTCGGTCCGGAGCGAGGACAACCGCGAGGGGCTGATGGCGTTCATCGAGAAGCGCCCGCCCCGGTGGACCGGCCGCTAGGCGAGCGGGCTGCCCCACATGTGAAGATGACGCCATGGTCATGGCGATGATGCGGTTCAATCAGGTGCAGCCCGGGCTCGAGCCCAAGGAGATGGCGTCGCGCTACCAGGCGACGCTCGACCTGGCCGAGTACGGCGAGAAGCACGGGTTCTCGATGGTCACCCTCGAGGAGCACCACGGAGCACCGGACGGGTGGAGCCCCTCGCCGCTGATCACGGCGGGCGCGATCTTCGGGCGCACCAAGACGATCGCGGTCAACCTCTCGGCGCTCCTCGTCCCGCTCCACGACCCGCTGCGGATCGCCGAGGACATCGCGGTCCTCGACCTCCTGAGCGGGGGCCGGTTCACGTTCATCGCCGGCGCGGGCTACCGGCCCTCGGAGTACGCCGCCCACGGCAAGAGCTGGGCCGACCGGGGCAAGCTGATGGACGAGGCGGTCGACACCATGCTCAAGGCGTGGACCGGTGAGCCGTTCTCCTACCGCGGCACCACCGTCCAGGTCACGCCCCGCCCGCTCACCCAGCCGCACCCCACGATGCTGGTGGGGGGGACGGCGAAGGTGAGCGCCCGCCGCGCCGCCCGGTTCGGGCTGCCGTTCATGCCGGCGGCCAACATGCCCGAGCTCGAGGCGTACTACTACGAGCAGTGCAAGGAGCACGGCGTCCAGGGCTTCTGCATGATGCCGCCCGAGCACATGGCCCACGTGCACGTCGCCGAGGATCCCGACAAGGCGTGGGCCGAGCTCGGCAGGTACTTCCTGCACGAGGCGACGACCTACGCGAACTGGCAGACGCCCGACATCCGCTCGGCCGTCCACTCGCACGCCACCACGGTGGACGAGCTGCGAGCCGAGGGGATCTACACGATCGTGACGCCGGACGATTGCGTCGAGAAGTCCCGCGCCGCCGGCGACGCGTTCGGCGGGCTGGCGCTCCATCCCCTCGTCGGTGGCATGCCGATCGACGAGGGCTGGCGCAGCGTGACGCTCTGCGCCGAGCAGGTCATCCCGAAGCTGGCGTGAGCGTGCCCGGCGCCCTCGAGGGCTGGTCGGTGCTCGTCACCGGCGGCGGTACCGGCATCGGCCGTGCGTGCGCGGCCCGCCTCGCCGCCGACGGGGCGGCCGTCACCATCTGCGGGCGGACCGAGTCGCGGCTGGTCGACTCGGCCGCGTCGATCACCGGCGGACCGCCGGTCCAGTGGATCGTCGCCGACGTGACGGTGGAGGACGACGTGGCCGCGGCCGTCGCCCGGGCCACGTCGGCGACGGGCGCCCTCCGCGGCGTCGTCGCCAACGCCGGCGGCGGCGGGGGGATGGCGCCCTACCACCTCCAGGACCTCGCCGAGTTCCGCCGGGTGCTCGAGCTCAACGTGATCGGAACCATGCTGACGTTGAAGCACTCGTTGCCCCGCCTCGTGGCGGCCGGCGGCGGCTCGTTCGTGGGGATGTCCTCGATCGCCGGCAGCGTGACCCATCCGGTGTTCGGCGCCTACCCGGTCGGCAAGGCCGGGATCGAGCACATGATGCGCAACGCCGCGGACGACTACGGCGCGGCCGGCGTGCGCTGCAACGCCGTGGCCCCCGGGTTCACCGACACCGAGATCATGGCCGGCATCCCACGCGACTCGAGCGTGTTCGACAGCTACATCCGCAACACACCGATGGGAGGGATCGCGGAGCCGTCCGACGTGGCGGAGGCGGTGCGCTTCCTGATCGGGCCCGAGTCGCGGTTCGTGACCGGCGTGGTCCTGAGCGTCGACGGCGGGCATCACCTGAGGAGCGGCCCGGACTTCCGGCCCTTCACCGGCCTGAGCGCCGACCAGCTGCTCGGGAAGGCCTGACGTGCGCACGGTCGTGGTCACCGGCTGCGCGTCCGGAATGGGCGCCGCGACGCGGGCGCGGCTGGAGGCGGCCGGGGAGCGGGTGATCGGGGTCGACCTGCGCGACGCCGAGGTCATCGCCGATCTCGGGACGGCGGAGGGACGCGACCACGCCCTCACATCCATAGCCGACCTCTCGGGCGGGTCGATCGACGGGCTCGTCACGTGGGCCGGGCTACCCGGCCTCACCGACCGGCCCGGCAGCCTGCTCGCATCGGTCAACTACTTCGGGACCGTCACCCTGCTCGCCGGCCTGCGGCCACTCCTGGCCTCGGGCGACCGGCCGGCGGCCGTGGCCATCAGCTCCAACTCGACCACCGTGCAGCCGGCCGTCCCGATGGACGTCGTGCGGCTCTGTCTCGAGGGCGACGAGCCCGGGGCACGCGCCGCGGCCGACGCGGCGAGCTCGCTCGCCACCTATCCGGCCACCAAGCTGGCGCTGGCATGGTGGGTGCGGCGGCACGCGCCGACGGCGGAGTGGGCCGGGGCGGGGATCACGCTCAACGCGGTGGCCCCCGGCGCGGTCGAGACGCCACTGCTCCAGGCGTCGCGCGGCGATCCGACCGTCGGTCACTTCATCGACGCGTTCCCGATCCCCGTCGGACGGACCGGGCGACCGGACGAGATCGCCGCGTTCGTGCAGTTCCTGCTCGGCCCCGACGCGCGGTTCTTCTGCGGGTCGGTGCTGTTCGTCGACGGAGGGACCGACGCCCTCGGCCGCGCCGACGACTTCCCGGTGCCGCTCCCGTAGCCCCACGTCCCCACGCGTGAAATGACATGGAGCGGGGGTTCTCGCGCCGTCATGGTCGGCCAGGAGGGGACATGTTCCCCAAACTCCCCACACCGCGACGGGAGTCGCGTGGCTGCGACCCGCGAGTGGCCGCCGGCCCACCGCGCGGACCACACTCCTCGCCGTGCTGCGCTGCACGATCGACGAGCTGCAGGCCTGGTTCGACGAGCGCCAGGCCCAGGGCGGCACGCGCCCCGACCCGCGTGTGGTGACGCTCGAGGTCCTCGAGGAGCGGCGGCTCGTCGCCCGTCGGCGCCCCTACGAGTTCGACGTCCGACCGGGCGGGATCATCTCGGGACCGGCGCTGATGGGCTTCATCGACGCCGCGGGCTGGATGATGGCGGTCGCCCACCAGGAGCCGGGGACCGACGCCTTCACCGCGGATTTCGCCATGCAGTTCCTCCTCCCGGCCCCCGCAGGCGAGCTCGTCGTCGAGTTGCACGCCCTCCGGCTGGCCGGCCGGACCGCGACCATCGACGCGTGGGTCAGCTCGCCGGCCGTCACGTCCGGCCCCGTGGCCCACGCCACCGCGCGCTTCGTGAGCCCTCGCCAGCGGTGAAGGCGGTCGCGCTCGACGGCGGGTCGGGCGCCCTGCGCGCCGCGGTGGAGCGGGCGCTCGCGACGCGGGACGCGTCCGTGTGCGTGCTCCCCACGGAGGGCACCGTCGAGGGGTACGTCCACCTCGGGGTGTGGGAGTCGCTGCCCGGGGCGCGCCCGTTCGCCGAGGTGACCGACGACGTCCTCGTCGACGTGTTCGAACGGCCGTTGCTGGCGCTGATCGCGGCGCTGCGGCTCGCCCACGGGCGCCTGGCCCGGCCCGGAGCGCAGGTGGTCGTCGTGGTCCCGACCGCGGCGATGGCCGGGGCGCCCGGCCTCGCCGCGACGGCCGCGGCGGCCGAGGCCCAGCGCCAGCTGGCCAAGTCGGTGGCCCGGCAGTGGGGGAGCGAGGGCATCGCGGTCAACGTGGTGGCCGCCGACGCGTCGGCGTTGGCGCCGGCCGCCGAGGGCCTGCCGTCGGTCTCGTTGTCGCCGCCGGCGCTCGGAGCCGCTGCGGTCGACGACCTCGACGCCATCGCCCGCCTCATCGCCCTGCTGGTGACGGGAGGGGCCGACGCGCTCACGGGCGCCACGTTGAGCGCCGACGGCGGCAGCTGGATGGCGCCGTGACCGGGCCCGGGCCGCTGGCCGGGCGCACGGCCATCGTCACGGGCGCCGGCCAGGGCGTCGGCGAGGGGATCGCCCGCGCTCTCGCCGCGGCCGGGGCCAACGTCGTGGTGGCGGCC
>Ga0209415_10007809_pt1 | contig 18625 bp, 12 predicted proteins | sample PeaSoiSIISIP2007_FD_187696 | JGI IMG/M metagenome (GOLD analysis project Ga0209415, IMG submission 187696) | Peat soil microbial communities from Weissenstadt, Germany - SII-SIP-2007 (SPAdes) (version 2) | ecosystem: Environmental > Terrestrial > Soil > Wetlands > Peat | place: Germany...
CATCGCGCACAACGCAGCGGGCCGCGATTGTTTTCACTCACCAGCGAGCGCGTCCCGCGCTGTGCGCTTCTAAGTAACAGCCCGCAAGACGGAGCGCGGCTGCAGCGTTACTGGCTAATAATGAGGGTGCTGCCGCACGCTTTGCGGGCTAGTAAGCCGTCCCGGCGATAACATTATCGAACTACCGCTCCCTCACACGGTCACGGAAACGCTGATTCTGAGCCGCGGCGGTTGCGGAGAATACAGTCCACTAGAGCACCCGATGACAGAGGTAGTTTAGGAAGCAAGGACTCGAAGCCAAAGTGCGCGCCCCAGCCGATCCGTTTGATCTCCAGCGCTTCGCGAACGCGCAGAATCCGATCTATCCGCAAGTATGCGCGGAATTGCGCGCCGGACGGAAAACGTCGCACTGGATCTGGTTCATCTTCCCGCAGCTCCGGGGTCTTGGACGGAGCGCCATGGCTGCCGAGTTCGGAATTGCCTCGCGACAGGAAGCGGAGGCGTATTTGAATCACCCGGTCCTCGGGCCGCGACTCCGGGAATGTACCCGCCTGGTGAACCTCGTGGAGGGGCGGACGGCGGTCCAAATCTTGGGCTATCCCGACGATCTAAAGTTCCGGTCGTCGATGACTTTGTTCGCGAGCGTAGCATCCGGAGATCAAGTCTTCGGCGATCAAGTCTTCCAGGACGCCTTGGACAAATATTTCGCGGGGGAACGCGATCCGCTCACATTGGAACGGCTCGATTGATGTGTGCCGCGGCGCGAGTGGAAATAATCTTGGCGTGTTGGACAAACGCGATGCGGCCAGATCACATGCCAGCGACGCGTGGTCGTACGGGCTTATGCCCTTCGGCGGCTTTAGCGGTACGCTCCTCAGCCAACCCTTCGCGGCGTTCATACAATCGCCGTTATGGTGAACAAATTGAGTCCAGCCGCAATTGAGGGCGGCTCAGGTACACGCACGCAACGTTGGCGGATCAGTTGGATATTCCGTTCACCGACCGCCAGGCCGGGATGGGCCACGGAGACTGGCGAATGACGTTGTTGTACACGCAGAAGGATGTGAACCGCAGAAGGGAGGGCGTTGAAAGGCTGACGGATCGAATTGTGACACTAAATGACACTAGCAAACCGCAGGAACCAACCGTAAGTGGTTGATTCAGTGGTGGGCGGTCCCAGGCTCGAACTGGGGACCTCCTGCTTGTAAGGCAGGCGCTCTAACCAACTGAGCTAACCGCCCGAAATTACTCGAAAGAGGGCACACGAAGTAAGTCGCACTGCGAGAAGGCGCGCGCCAGAGGTTTCGTGAAGGCGGTGATTTGCCATCGGTTTCAGGGTAACACGACACTGTCGAAGCCGCGATTTCTCCGATCCGTCCGATTCGCAGTCCGCAAAGGGTGCGGCGCGCACGGCCACGGAGATCAGGAACAATTTCGCGCCGGACGGAGCTTGCCCGGAGCGGGTTTTACGCGAATTCCTCAGAAGGCTGCGCTACCCTGAAGGGAAGCTGTTTTCATGCCGTACCCGCCCATCCCACGTAAATCCGAGCTCATGAGTCCCGCCGGCTACTGGCCGCAGTTGCACGCGGCGGTCGAGGCGGGGGCCGACGCGGTCTACTTCGGGCTGAAGCACTTTTCCGCCCGCGCCAAGGTGGGGTTTTCACTCGATGAGTTGCCGGAAGTGATGCGCACTCTGCATTCGCGCGGCGTGCGCGGCTACGTCACCTTCAATACCCTGGTTTTCGAACACGAATTGGCCGCAGCGGCACAAGCGATCGCTGAAATCGCCCAAGCGGGAGCCGACGCCATGATCGTGCAGGATTACGGCGTGGTCCGGCTGGCCCGCGAGATCGCGCCGGATCTGGAGCTCCACGCCAGCACGCAGATGAGTATCACCAGCGCCGAAGGCGTCGAAATGGCGAGGGCCTTCGGCATTCGCCGGGTAAACGTAGCCCGGGAGCTTTCGCTCGACGAGGTTCGCTCCATCATCGCGAGGACCGGGGCCGACCTTGAGATTTTTGTTCACGGAGCACTATGCGTCGCCTACTCGGGGCAATGCTTTTCGTCGGAAGCGTGGGGAGGCCGCAGCGCGAACCGGGGTCAATGCGCTCAGGCCTGCCGGCTGCCTTACGAGATGTTGGTCGACGGCAGGCTCCGGCCTCTGGGCGACGCGCGGTATCTTCTCTCGCCCGGAGATCTCTACACCCTGGGCCTTATTCCGGAGATCGTCCGCAGCGGCGTCGCCGCGCTCAAGATCGAAGGCCGGTATAAAGATGCGCATTACGCCGCGCTGACCACGCATGCATACCGGCAAGCAATCGACAAAGCGTTCGATGAGATCGCGGCCGGACCGGCGGGAGCCGGCGCCGGTCTCCATGGGAACGGCGCCGATCGAAAAACCGAATTGCAACTGGAGCAGGTCTATTCCCGGGGACTGGGACCCTTCTTTCTCAGCGGAACCAACCATCAGTTGGTGGTGAAGGGACGAGCCCCGCGCCATCGCGGCGTATGGATGGGGCATGTGTCGAGGATCGACGCCGATCAAGTGATCGTCGAACCGAGCGACGCGAACCAGATTGCTCCGCTGAAGGCCGGCGACGGCATCCTTTTCGATTCCGCCGGCTGGCGCAGTCCGCAGGAGCCGGAGGAAGGGTCGCGCGTCTACGAAGTCCGTCCGGAATTGGATGGGACACTGGCGCTTCGCTTCGGAAATGGAACACTGCGATTCGAGCGCATCCGCCCAGGCGACCTGGTCTGGCGCACCAGCGATCCGGATCTCGATCGCGCCGCCCGGCCTTTCTTCGAGCCTGCGAGGCCTGTCGCACGGCAGCGGCTCAACGTGCGGGCGAAGGGTTCGCTGGGACAGCCGCTGGTCACCGAATGGACGCTTGCGAATCAGCCGGGGGTGTGCGTCACGGTGGAATCCGCCACGCTGCTCAGTCCCGCGCAGAAACGGGCCGTCTCCGCCGAATCGCTGCGGGAGCAATTCGGGCGCTTGGGCAACACGCCGTACGAATTGGCGGACGTTGCCGTCGCTATGGAAGGATCGCTATTCGCTCCCGCGTCGGCCTTGAACGAGATCCGCCGCGACGCGGTGGAGCGGTTGCAGGCCCTCCAAAGCGAGCCTCGTCCGATCGCGATTCGCGATCCCCTGACGGTGGTCCGCGAGCAACTGGGACGTCCTGGGGCAGACGCTTCAACGAGCGCCACGCGTCCGGAGCTGCATCTTCTGGTACGCACTCCGGAGCAACTGGAAGCGGCGATCGAGGTTCGTCCGTCGAGCATCACGCTGGACTATCTGGACCTCTTCGGGCTGCGGCCTTCGGTCGAAAGGGTAAAATCGAGCGGCATCGCGGCGCGGGTGGCGAGTCCGCGGGTGTTGAAGCCGGGCGAGGAGCGCATCCTGAACTTCCTGTTAAGTCTCGATTGCGCAATCGTGGTGCGCTCCACTGGAATGCTCCAGACGCTGCGAGCGAAACAACATCCCGAGATGATCGGCGATTTCAGCTTGAACGCCGCTAACTCTCTCTCGGCCGGCATGTATTTGCGGCTCGGCCTTTCGCGGGTGACCCCGACCCACGACCTGAACGCCGCGCAAATCGCGGATCTCGCGCGCCAATGCGGCGCTGAGAATCTGGAAGTGATCGCCTACCAGCACCTGCCGGTGTTTCACACCGAGCATTGCGTCTTCTGCCGGTTTCTCTCCACGGGAACCAGCTACCGCGACTGCGGCCGTCCCTGTGAGAAACATCGAGTGGAGCTGAAAGACTCTCCCGGGCGAGCCCATCCGGTGATGGCCGACGTGGGGTGCCGCAATACCGTTTTCGGGGCCGAAGCGCAAGAGGCGAGCGGTCATCTTGAAGAATGGCGGCGCGCCGGCATCCGGCACTTCCGCCTGGAGTTCGTCCACGAATCGGCGGATCAGGTCCGGCAAGTGGCACAAGCGTTCGATCGGGCGCTCGCGGGCGCGATCCCTTTTGGAGAACTCGCCCGCACAACGGAGCCTCGCTCGGGGGAGACGCGTAGAGTTCCGGCTGGTTTGGAGGGCCTCGCTGGCCCTGTGCGGGCTTCTGGGGATCTCGCCCGCACAACGGAGCCTCGCTCGGGGGAGACGCTTAGAGTTCCTGCTGGTTTGGAGGGCCTCGCTGGCCCTGTGCGGGCTTTTGAGAAGCTCGCCCGAGAACTGAAATCGATCGCTCCCCAAGGGACCACCGAGGGTAGCCTATTCGTCCCTAACGACTATCTGAAACTTCCGGTTCTGCAGTGACGGTATAATCGACTCGCCGGCGCTTGAAGAACCTTTTTCACCGAGTGCCGCGCTGAAGAAAGGTCTCCCGATGACGGATCCCACTCACCTGCCGGCCGCGGAGTCGCTCGAGCGCATCCAATGCCAGTGGTGCCAGGGCATGAACCAGCGGACTGCGCTCACCTGCCAGGCATGCGGCGCGCCGCTCGATATCCGGAATCTGGTTAGCGAATCCGGCTGGCGCGAGGCGCCGCGCATCAAAGACATGACGGAGATCCGTTTCAGCGCGAGCACCTGCCAGGTGGAGGGGGAGATCGTGCCCGTGGCCGAGATCAGCCTAGGGCCCGGCGATTCGATTTTCTTCGAGCATCACGTGATGCTGTGGAAGGACGAAACTGTCCCGCTGACCGTGATGCAGTTGGCGGGAGGCATACGGCGCGTATTCGCGGGGATGCCTTTCATCATCAGTGTAGCCACCGGCCCCGGCCGGATCGCATTCTCGCGCGACGCCACGGGCGAATTGGTGGTGTTGCCGCTTCATCCCGGAATGGAGGTGGACGTCCGCGAGCATGCCTTCCTGTTGTGCTCGCACCAGATCAGCTACTCGTTCGTGCGCATCAAGGGGCTCGCCAATATTCTGTTCGGCGGACAGGGCATGTACATGGACCGCTTCGTCACCACGTCCACGCCAGGCCTGGTGATCCTGCACGGCTACGGCAACGTGTTCGAACGCAGATTGGCGCAGGGCGAGAGCATCATGGTGGAGCCGGGAGCCTTTCTCTATAAGGATTCGTCGGTGACCCTGGACGTGGAGTTTCAGAAGCTCGGCACTGGTTTCTTCGGCGGCACGACGATGAGCCTGGCCCGGCTCACCGGTCCGGGGCGCGTCGGAATCCAATCGATGTACGTGCATCACAAGACGGAATAGGACCGATATGTTCTGCACTACCTGCGGTAATCCAATTCCTGGAAACGCCAACTTCTGTGTTGGATGCGGGAGCCCAGTGAAGCGCGGCGCCGCCTCGCCGGATCCGTCGCCAGTTCCTCATCCGCCTGCAAGTCCGCCTCCGCGTCAGGCTCTCGTTTCGCCGCAGGCTTCTCCACCCTACGCGGCGCCTTCGCCTCCGGCGTATTCGCCGCCTGCCGACGCCTACCAGCCGCCCTCGACGGCCGCCGGCGCGACCGTGAAGTGCTCCTGGTGTTTCGCGCTGGCCGACAGTTCGCAAGCGAGCTGCCCCAACTGTGGGGCGACGCTAAATCTGACGGCTGTCGCCGCGAATTCCGGTTGGGGTCAATTGCCGCCGCGCAAGGACATGGCCAAGCTCCAGTTCGGAAACTCGGTCTGCCAGATTGAAGGCGCGTTCGTTCCGGTGGCGGACATGAAGCTGGCTCCGGAAGACAGCATTTACTTCACGCACCACGTGCTGCTGTGGAAAGACCCGCACGTGAACGTCACCACCATGCCGCTCGCGGGCGGCTGGAAACGGCTGCTCGCGGGGATGCCTTTGATCATGACTCAGGCGCAAGGCCCCGGGCACATTGCATTTTCGAAGGACGATCCGGGCGAGCTGATTCCGGTGCCCCTGCAGCCGGGCCAGTCGATCGACGTGCGGGAGCACTTTTTTCTCGCCGCTACCAGTACGGTCGCCTACGACTGGTTTCAGACCGGCGTCTGGTTCCAGACCACGAATGGCGACGAGACCGAAACACATTACCCGGTGGGCATGTTCATGGATCGATTCTCAGCCGCGGCGCAAACGCCCGGGTTGCTCCTGCTCCACGCCGCCGGGAACATTTTCGTCCGGGAGCTGGCGCCCTACCAGACCATTCTGGTGAAGCCCACGGCGCTGATTTTCAAGGATCCATCGGTTCAGATGCATTTGCATTTCGAACACCCCAGTACTCTCTTCAGCGCTTGGGGTTCGTGGGGCAACCGCTACTTATGGCTGCGTCTGTACGGCCCCGGACGGGTCGCCGTACAGTCGGTCTTCGATCCGGTGGAAGGCGAAGCCAGGAACATCCAAGGCTTTTCTCGCGCAACGGAGCAGCGCTGGTAGCTAGGCTAGCCCGCAAAGGGTGCGGCGGCACCCATTTACAACCCAAGTAACGCTACCGCCGCGCTCCGTTTTGCGGGCTGTTACTAGAAGCGCTGCCGCAGAAAAACGCGACAGGGCGCAAACACAATTGTGCTACCGCGCCTTCAGACGTCGAATCAACCGGCGGCGAAGTTTGCGCGCCACCGTCGGCGGAGCGAACGCTTCCCCAATTAGAAGCGCCTGCTCCTCCTGATGGCGCTTCAACGATCCAGGCGCCGGACTCGCGCTTTCGGGTCTCCCGGCATAGCCGATTTCGCGCCCTTGGGCGTCGAGCATCGGCTGCATCCATTCGCGGACGAAGGCCCATGCTCCCATATTGCGAGGCTCTTCCTGCACCCACAACACCTGCCGCGCGGCGTGATATTGGCGCAGCGTTTCGGCGAAGCCGGTTTCGGGGAATGGATAGATCTGCTCAATTCGTACGATCGCCGTATCGGCCGCCCTGCGCTCATCGCGCGCGGCCAGCAGTTCGTAATAAATCTTGCCGCTGCACACCAGGATCCGCCGAACGGCGTTCGCATCGGTAATGGTCGCGTCGTTTAGAACCGTCTGGAAAACACCGTTCGTCAGATCTTCGATCGAGGAAACCGCTTTCGGATGCCGCAGGAGGCTCTTGGGCGTCATCACGATCAGAGGCTTGCGGACGCCGCGCCGGTCCGGCCCGCCGTGCATCTGGCGGCGCAACAGATGGAAGTATTGCGCCGGCGTGGAACAGTTCGCCACCTGCATGTTGCCTTCGGCGCACAGCGTCAGGAAGCGCTCCATGCGCCCACTCGAATGCTCGGGGCCCTGGCCTTCCTGGCCGTGCGGCAACAGCAGCACCAGTCCGCTCGGCTGGCTCCACTTCGATTCCGCGGCGGCGATGAACTGGTCGATGATGATCTGGCCGCCATTCACGAAGTCGCCGAACTGCGCCTCCCACATCACGAGCGTGAGCGGATCGGCGACGCTGTATCCGAACTCGAAGCCCATCACCGCGTACTCGCTGAGCGGGCTGTTGTAGACCTCGAACCTCTCCTGCTCCGGTGAGAGATGTTGCAGCGGCACGTACACGCGGTCGTTTTCCGAATCGTGATACTCGCAGTGGCGCTGGCTGAAAGTTCCGCGGCCGCTATCCTGCCCGCTCAGACGCACCGGCGTCCCCTCCAGCACCAGACTCCCGAACGCCAGCGTTTCGGCGAGCGCCCAGTCAATAGTCGCTAGTCCCGCTTTCGCCGGATCGATCGCCTCGCGGCGCTTCTGGATAAAGCCGGCCAGTTTCGGATGCAACTGGAAATCCGCGGGGAACACTGTCACCCGTTCGACGATCTTCTCGATCACATCTCGTCCCACCGGCCGGGGAGGATGACTCGCCGGAATCGAGTCGGCCGGGATGGCGCTCAACTCCTGCAGCTCATACCGCTCCTTGTTCCGCTGCACCTGCTGATAGGTGTCGTCGAGCCGCTTCTTCTGTCCGTTTCTCCACTCCGCGCATTCAGCTTCGGTAGCGATGCCCTCCTGCTGCAGTTGCGCCGCGTAGCTCTCGGCCACCGGACTATGCTCGCGGATTTTCCGATACAAAATCGGCTGCGTGTAGCTCGGATCGTCGCCCTCGTTGTGTCCCCATTTCCGGTAGCACACCAAGTGCAGCGCCACGTCGCGATGAAACCGCTGCCGGTAATCGTAGGCGAGCTGGGTGGCGCGCACGCACGCTTCCGGATCGCCGCCGTTCACGTGAAACACCGGCGCCTGCACCATGAGCGCGACGTCGGAGCAGTACGTCGACGACCGGCCCGCGCTCGGATTCGTCGTGAATCCGATCTGATTGTCGATCACCAGATGCACGGTCCCGCCCGTATCGTACCCGGCGATCTGCGAGAAGTTGAGCACCTCCGCGACGATCCCCTGGCCGGACATGGCTGCATCGCCGTGGATCAGGATCGGAATCACGCGCGCGCGTTCCTCGTCTTTCAAACGGTCCTGCTTGGGCCGCACCAGCCCTTCCACTACCGGGTTGACCGCTTCGAGGTGGCTGGGATTGAACGCGATGGACACGGTGACTTCGGCGCCGCCGGCGGTGCGCCGTACGCCGCTTGCGCCCAAATGATACTTCACGTCGCCGGATCCCTGGAATGAATCCGGATCGATGTCGCCCTCGAATTCGGAAAACAGTTGAACCGTGCTTTTGCCCACCACATTGGCCAGCATCGACAGGCGCCCGCGATGCGCCATGCCGATCACGCACTCGTTCACGCCGGTCGCGCCGGCGCGCTCAATCAACTCTTCGATCATGGCGATCGACGACTCGCCACCCTCGATCGAAAACCTCTTGTGTCCCTTGAATCGGACGTCCAGGAACGTCTCGAAGCTGTCCGCCTCGATCACGTTTTGCAGAATCCGCCGCCGCACCGCCGTATCGAGCGGCCACTGGCTGGCTGACGATTCCAGCCGCTCCTGCAGCCATCTGCGCTCCTCCGGATCGTCGATATGCATGTACTGCGCGCCCAGCGTTCCGGCGTAGGTAAGCCGCAGCCGGTCGACCAGCGCCCGGAGCGTGAGCACGCCGAATCCGCCCGCATGGAACGTGCGGTCCAGATCCCAGATGGTGAGCCCGTGCGTCGACGGCTCGAGGTCGGGCTGGAGCGGCCGCGCGCTGCCCAGCGGATCGAGATTCGAGACGAGGTGCCCACGCTCGCGCCAGGCTTGAATCAGCCGCGCCACCGCCGCCTGTTTCATCGGATCGGCGTTGATCAAGGGCGCCGCCGCCTGATCCGGCTGCCAATGCCACGGCTGCACGGGAATGCCCAGGTCGGCGAATATCCGATCGTAGAAGCGGTCCTCGCCTTCGAGCAGCCCTTGCAAACGTCCCAGGAACACGCCGGACTCCGCGCCCTGGATCACGCGGTGATCGTAGGTGCACGTCACCGTCATCACTTTGCTGAGCCCCATCGAGGCGCGCACGTCTTCCGGAACACCGCGATATTCGGGCGGATAATCGATGGCGCCGGTCGCGATGATCGCCCCTTGACCCGGCATCAGCCGGGGGATCGATCCCACGGTCCCAACCGTACCCGGATTAGTGAGCGAAATCGTGGTGCCTTCGAAATCGGGAACCGTGAGTTTGTTTTCCCGCGCGCGCACTACCAGGTCGTCGTACGCGGCGAGGAATTGCGTGAAATTCATCGCCTCCGCGCGCTTCAGCGACGGAACCTTGAGCGAACGCGACCCGTCCTTGCTCGCCACATCCACCGCGATCCCCAGGTTCACGTGATCGTGCGTCAGGCGGAACGATTCCGCCCCGTTCTCCGAGTAAGCCTGGTTCAGCGCCGGCGCCTTTTCGAGCGCGCGCACAATCGCCCATGCCACCAGATGTGTATAAGAGACCTTGCTCTCGCCCGCCGCCGAACGATGCTGGTTGATCAAGCGCCGGTTCTCGTCGATCACCTTCACCGGCATCGATCGCTGGCTGGTGGCCAGCGGAACGGTCAGGCTGGCCGTCATGTTCTCCGCGATCCGGAGAGCGGGGCCGCGCAGAGGGACCAGTTGATCGCCCTCGGCGATCGTGAGAGGCGGGCTCAGTGCCCGTTGCGTCGCCGGCAAGTTCGACGCGGCCGGTTCGGTGGTACCAGTCGGTCGGTTTCCAGGCGGCACGTTTGGCGCGCTTCCACGAGCTGCGCTCGACGCTCCGTTTCCGCTGGGATCGGTTTCGGCTGCGTTTCGATGAGAAGCCGTATGTCCGTCTGCTTCAAAAATCTCCGTCCAACTCGGATCTACGGTTTTCTTATCGTATAGGTATTGCTGATAAAGCTCGTCTTCAAGCCATCTATTGACGCTCGGAATATTGGATTCTGCTTCTGGCATTGCGTCTCTGATTATCATGGTAACTGATGCTCCGCGTGCTCATTTTTTCGGACATTCATAACGACGCGAAGGCCCTGGAAAAGCTGATGGATATTGATGCGGACTACTACTTCGCCGCGGGCGATCTGGTCAGTTGGGCCCGCGGACTCGACAAAATGGGCGAGATCCTGAGGCGCCGCGCCGGCCGCGTTTATGTCCTCCCGGGGAATCACGAATCGGTGGATGACATCGCGGCGTTGTGCGACCGCTTCGGCTTTGTGAGCTTTCATGGCGCGACGCTTGAGGCGAACGGCGTGCGCATCGCGGGTCTTGGCTACTCAAGCCCCACACCGTTCGATACGCCGGGCGAATACAGCGAGGAAGAGCTAGCGTTGCGCCTCGAACAGTTCACGCCCCTGAAACCGCAGGTCCTGATCTGTCACGCCCCGCCCCTCAACACCGCGCTCGATCGCGTACGCGAGGGGCTCCACGCCGGAAGCCGGGCGGTCCGCGAGTACATCGAACTGCATCAGCCGCGCTACTTCTTCTGCGGCCACATCCACGAAGCCGAAGGCGTTGTGATACAGATGGGCGCGACGCGCGCGCAGAACGTCGGCAAGCGGGGCTATCTGCTGGAGTTGGATTGAGCTGTGCGGGCGGGGACAGCCTACTCTGTCCCAAGCCGGGCCGAACGGCCGGGTAAACTACGGCTGAATGGCGGCGCGGGGACAGAGCGGGCTGTCTCCCGTCCGATTCACGCTACGGACCTAGGGACGAGTCCGATACAGCATCCGAGGGAAGGCGATCGTCTCGCGAATGTGTTCCAGGCCGCACATCCAGGCCACGAAGCGCTCGATTCCCATGCCGAAGCCCGAATGAGGGACGCTGCCGTATTTGCGCAGATCGATATACCAATCGAAGGCTTCCCTGGGCAGATGGTGCTCCTCCAGCCGCTTCAATAAGAGATCCAGGTCGTGGATGCGCTGCCCGCCGCCGATGATCTCTCCATATCCTTCCGGCGCAATGAAATCGACCCCCAGCGCGACATCCGCCCGGTCCGCGGCCGGCTGGAAATAGAACGCCTTGACGCTCGACGGATAGCGATCGATCATCACCGGACGATCCAGATCGTCCGTGAGCAACGTCTCATCGGCATTCCCGAAATCTCCTCCCCATTGAATCTCGCTGCCCTTCGATTGCAGTTTCGCGACCGCTTCGTCGTAAGTCATGCGATGGAACGGCGCATTCACGGATTCAAGCTTGGCCGTGTCGCGCTCCAAAATCTTCAGGTCTTCCTGCCGGTTTTCGAGAACGCGTCCGATGACGAACGTGATCAGCGCCTCGCCGACCAACTTCAGATCCTCAATGTCCGCATAAGCCAGCTCCGGTTCCACCATCCAGAACTCGGTCAGGTGGCGCCGGGTTTTCGATCTCTCCGCGCGAAACACCGGTCCGAAGTTATAGACTTTGCCGAACGCCGCGATGGTGGCCTCGCTGTAGAGCTGGCCGGATTGCGTCAGATAGACTTTCTCGTCGTCGAAATAGCTGACCTCGAAAAGCGTGCTGGTCCCTTCGCAGGCCGATGGCGTAAAAATCGGCGTGTCCACCAAAACGTAGCCGCTCGAATCGAAGTAGTCGCGACAGGCCTTGACCACTTCATGGCGCACACGCAGGATGGAATGCTGCCGGCGGCTGCGCAGCCACAAGTGGCGATGATCCATCAAAAAGTCGATGCCGTGCTCTTTGGGAGTGATCGGATACGGGTCCGACTCGGGCACCCGCTGCACGATCCGCGCGCTCTCCACGTCGAGCTCATATCCGCCCGGAGCGCGCGCCTCAGCCCGCACCTTGCCGCGAATGATAAGCGACGATTCCTGCGTCAGGTCTTTCAGCGTCTCGAAGAGTTCCTCGGGAAGCGCGCTCTTGACCGCGACGCACTGCATGATGCCGGATCCGTCGCGAACCTGCGGGAAACAGATCTTTCCGCCGCGGCGAAGATTGTAGAGCCAGCCGGCGATCTCGATCGAGTCGCCCACGTGACGTCCCGCGTCCGCGACGGTTACGCGCGGAACGGATGGTTCAGAATTCATGCGTTGATCTCAAAGCCTCAAGCTGGTCGAAGGTTTCTCGAACCACGTCCAATGGATTTTCCATCTCCGTCACTTCCCGCAGTTCGAGCAGCAGCGGGTATTGTTCAGGCTGCGACCGCAAGGCGTCCATGGTCCTGCGCCAGTCTATGGTCCCCCGCCGCGTCTCTTGCGTGGTCCCCTCCGGCGTGTCGCCCGGTGCGTTTTCCGGCGTGTAGAGCGGGAACAGATGCGAGTCCTCCGTCCCATTATTGTCATGTATGTGAGTGGATCGGATGCGGCTTTTCAGCAGGCGGTATGCGGTATCCACGCCTTCGTTCATGTTGGCGTGTCCGACATCCAGGCATACATTCAAATCGAGATGCGTCGCGTCCAGAAATGTCAGCAATCCCTCGGCGCTCGAAAGCCCGTTCGGAATGTTCTCGAGCAGCACTTCCACGCCTCGTTGGCGCGCGAACAAACTGATCTCTTCGAGGACCGTGAAAGCCGCGTCCACTTTGCGCTCATCGTATTCTTCCCCGGAGACTCCCAGATGCTGGATCAGGTAACGAAACGGGACGAGCTCGGCGATTTCGAGAGCGCGCTTGATTTCGTCGACGGTCTGAATGCGCTTGCTCTTCACCGGCTCCGTAATGCTGATCACCGCATGGGGGCCGGAACGTCCCCAGATCTCATCCGTGTACATCGGCGAATGCACCGAGTGGACCTTTAGTTTCGAATCGCGAAACCAGTGCCCGAGCTCGGAAATCTGCGCCTTGTTCCGATAGTCCAAATGCTGCCGCGCGCAGAACAGCTCCACCAGCGGAATGCCGGCGTCCCAGATCCGGTCGAGCCATACCGTGGTCAACCGGTGCCCAACGAAGAGATGCGTGGAGAGCGCGCGTTGCAAGGTGGCTTTCTAGTAGCCCGACGCTTTGCCCGTGGCCGTGCGGCCGTCCGACGCGCCCTGGAGCCATCCGCCATCGCTGACGATCGCAGCCACTTGCGCCAGCACTACTCCGGGCGAGTAATCCACCTCATACCCGCGCGCCGTCAGCAGCGCGACGGTGTCCGGCGAGATGGCCCGTTCGAGATACAGCTTATCTGGCTGCCATTGATGGTGGATTCGCGGGAAATCGACCGCGTCTTGCACGTTCATGCCGAAGTCCACCACGTTCAGGATCACTTGCAGAACCGCGGTGGTGATGCGCGACCCGCCCGGCGCGCCCGCGGTCATGAACAGCTTGCCGTCGCGCAGGACCATGGTCGGCGTCATTGACGAGAGCGGCCGCTTGCCCGGCGCGATGGCGTTCACTTCGCCCTGCACCAGGCCGAACATATTGGCCTCGCCGGGCTTCGACGCGAAATCGTCCATCTCGTTATTCAAAAGGAATCCGAGACCCGGCACGGTGATGCCGTTGCCGAAGCCGCCGTTCAACGTATAGGTGACAGCCACAGCATTGCCTTCTGAATCGACGACGGAGTAATGCGTCGTCTCCATGCTCTCGCTGCCGGCCGGATGCCCCGGCTTCACCTGCGCGCTGGGCGACGCCCGTTCGGGATCGATTGACGCGCGCAGCTTCGAAAGATAAGCGGGATCCAGCATTCCGGCGATGGGAACCTTGATGAAATCCGGATCGCCCAGATACTCATTCCGATCTGCGTAAGCCCGCCGCATCGCCTCGGCCTCATAGTGGATCGCCGTCGCCGACCCAGCACCCGCCTTCTCGTAATTGGTTCCTTCGAGAATCCCCAGCATTTCGAGCAGCGTGACGCCGCCGGAGCTCGATGGCGGCGCCGTGATGACGGTATAGCCGTGATACATGCCGGTGACCGGCGCCCGCTCCGCAGCTTTGTAATTCTTCAGGTCTCCGAGCGTGATCAGGCCGGAATTCTTGGCCATCTCCTCGGCGAACCGCTGGGCCGTCTCGCCCTCGTAGAATTCCTTCGCTCCATTCTTCGAAATGCGCGCGAGCGTTTGCCCAAGCTCCGCCTGCACCAGCTTGTCGCCCACGTCGTAATAGGCGCCGCCCTTCAGAAAAATGCGCTTCGATTCGGGAGAGTTCGCAAGATGCCTGTTGGCCTTGAGTGACTCGGCGAGCGCATAGGAAACCGGAAAGCCCTTCGAGGCGAGTTCGACCGCCGGCGCCATGTCGTCCGCCCACTTCTGCTTGCCGTACTTCGAGACGGCGATTTCGAAACCCTTCACGGTTCCGGGGACGCCCGAGGATCGCCAGCCTTCGATGCTGTCGTGGGTCAGCTTGCCGTTGGCGTCGAGATACATGTTGCGCGACGCTTTGCCCGGAGCCTGCTCGCGGAAGTCGATGAACGTGGTGCGGCCATCCGCCAGGCGGATCAGCATGTAACCGCCGCCTCCCAGGTTGCCGGCGAAGGGATGCGTGACGGCCATGGTGAAGCCCACGGCGACCGCGGCATCGACGGCGTTGCCGCCCTTTTCAAGCACCGATACGCCCACATCGGCCGCGGTCGATTCCATGGCAACCACCATCCCGTGCCGTCCGCGAACCGGCTGGCGGGCGCTGAGCTGCATCGCCAGCAGAAGTGAAAGAAGAAGCGGTAGACGTCGTCGCATACGCATCGATTGTACTAATAACCGGGAATGCCGGGGGCCACGCGCGGGGCCGAGAAAAAACAGGAACTGGCTACTTTGTTTGAATTCGAGGAGGGGATGAACTATACGTCAGCATCCCAAATCCGCGCGGACCAGTAGCGAAACTCCGCCCGGCGGCGCGCGTGACGCGCTCGATCCTTTGTATGATCCCGGCCTGAAATGTTGGATCGAGCCAATCGTTTAAATCGTTCGCGGCGCTCACCCTCCATGCCGCATCCCGCGTAGTTGCCCCGTTAGGTTTCACGCCGCGAACGTGCAGCGGGTCGCCGATCAGGTCGCGGCCGCTCGCCTCGAGCGCCGCTTGCGCCAGCGCTTCGGGATTGCACGGGAGAAGGGGCGCGAGCGTGGCGTACGTCTCAATCCCCGCCGCGCGTAAAGCTCGCACGGTGTCCAGCCGCTCGGCGAAGGTCGCGCAGTGGGGTTCATACAATCGCCGGACGTCTTCGCGATCCGTCGTGATCGAGAAGCTCACACGCAAGGTGGTCCGCCGCGAAAGCGCCAGCAACTGGTCCAGGTCGCGCAAAATGAACGGGCCGCGAGTCTGAAGAACAAAGATGGATGGTGGAGTTTCGGTCGCCGCATCCAAAATTCCCGGCATCTGCCGCTCTTCCTCTTCGGCTGGCTGATAGGGGTCCACCAGCGGGGAACAGTAGATACGCTGGCCCGGGCGGAGATTGCGCCTCAACAGTTCGGCGGCATTCGATTTGAAAGTCGTGAACTGACCCCAGCGCCGCCAGTCCTCGGGCTGCAGGCCGCCGTAGATCCCGAGCGTCGGAACGTAACAATACGTGCAGCCGAACGTGCAATTCCGCGCGGGCGTGAGAGAGTGCGTAAAGCCGGCCTCGGCGATGAATCCGGAGCACGGGCTGAGGATGCTCCGGGCCTCGCTGTGCCGGATGCGGCGCCTTATGTCGCTACGTCGAATCTCCACGCGCGGGACCTTCCGGATTTGAACTTTTCAGACTACTCAGTGACGTTCTTCGATGCGACCAGCCCGCGCACTTCTTCAACGAACTGGTCGAGCGGCTTCGCGCCCAGGTCGCCGTGCTTGCGATGCCGGACCGACACGCTGCCCGATTCCGCCTCGCGGTCGCCTACCACCAGCATGTAGGGTACCTTCTGCATCTGCGCGTCACGGATTTTGAGATTTACTTTCTCTTTACGATCGTCCAGATGCGAGCGCAGGCCGGCCTGTTCCAGGCGCGCCTGGACGTTCTTCGCGTATTCGAGCTGCCGGTCTGTAATCGGCAGGACCACGGTCTGCACCGGCGCGAGCCATACCGGGAACGCTCCCGCGTAATGCTCGATCAGAATACCGAAGAATCGTTCGACGCTGCCGTAGAGCGCGCGATGCACCATCATCGGCTGGTGCCGCTTGCCGTCTTCCGCGACGTATTCCAGATGAAACTTCGCGGGCAGGTTCCAGTCGAACTGAACCGTCGAAAGCTGCCATTTGCGTCCCAGCGCGTCGAGCAGCTTCATGTCGATCTTGGGACCATAGAACGCCGCTTCATCCGGGATCACCGTCACCCTGAGACCCAGGCGTTCGGTCGCGCGCTTCAGCGCGTCTTCGGCAAGCGTCCACAGCTCCGCCGCGCCCTCGTACTTGCTGCTCGCGCCGCCGTCCCAAGTGGAAAGCTCGGCTTCGTAGTCCTCGAATCCAAATGTCTTCAGAACGTCGATCGCGAACTCCAGGCAGTTCACGATTTCGTCCTCGATCTGCTCCGGCGTGCAGAAAATATGGGCGTCGTCCTGGGTGAATCCGCGGACGCGCATCAATCCGTGCATCACGCCGGAGCGCTCATAACGGTACACCGTACCCAACTCGCCCAACCGCACCGGCAGTTCGCGATAGCTGCGAAGCTTATCGGCGTAGATCAGGATGTGACCGGGGCAATTCATCGGCTTGAGCCGGTAGGCGGCGTCATCCAGTTCGATCCCGGAAAACATATTCTCGGCGTAGTTCTTCAAGTGGCCGGAGGTGCGCCACAGATCCTCGCGCATCACGTGCGGCGTATAAACCAGCGAATAGCCGCGCGCCAGGTACTGATCGCGCATCCAATCCTCGATCAGTTTGCGAATGATGCCGCCCTTGGGATGGAAGAAGATCAGCCCCGGACCGGCGAGGTCCTGAATGCTGAACAGATCCAGCTCCTGGCCGAGCTTTCGATGGTCGCGCTTCTTGGCCTCTTCGAGTTTGTTGAGATAGTCTTCCAGTTCCTTCTTATTGAAGAAAGCCGTGCCATAGATGCGCTGCAGTTGCGCGTTCTTTTCGTCGCCCTTCCAGTAGGCACCCGCAATCGAAAGTAATTTGAACGCCTTGATCCTCTTGGTCGACGGCACGTGCGGACCGCGGCAGAAATCGATGAAATGGGGACCCAGCTTGTACTCGGAGAACACGTCTCCCGCGCGCTCGGTGATCAACTGGACCTTCATGGGCTGGTCGGCGTACAGTTTCAAACCTTCGCCCTTGGCCGTATACTTGCGCTCGTAGGCCAGGTCGCGCGCCTGGATCTCCCACATGCGCTCTTCGATCTTTTGCAGATCTTCCGGCGTGAACGGAGTCGCCCGCTGGAAATCGTAGTAGAAGCCGGTCTCGATCGGCGGACCGATGCCGAGCTTGGTTTCCGGGAATAGTTCGAGGACGGCCGCCGCCAGAAGATGGGCGGTCGAGTGGCGATACACTTCGAGCGACTCGGGATTCTTGGTGGTGAGAATTTGAAGCCTGGAGTCGGACTCGAGCGGCCGGGTCAGATCCCACAGATCGCCATTCACTCGCGCGACGACCGCATCGTCGGCGAGACGCGGGCTGATGGACCGCGCGACGTCCATGGGGCGCGTGCCCTGCGCGACACTTTGGACACTTCCGTCCGGAAGGGTGACCTGAAGAGAACTCATCGGTAATCTCAGGTTAGCAAAGGGCGAGAATCAAAAACCGGGACAGGCTTCTCTGTCCCAAGCCGGCTCGATGATCGAATTTACCGGAAACGACTGCGGCGCGTGGACAGAGCTGCCTGTCCCGGTTTTTCAACCCCCGTTGTCTACTCCGTCGCCGGATGAATCACCGCTCCGCGGGCGCTCCATATCAGTTGATCGCCATCGAAGAGCTTGAGATTCGGCTTTCCATCCTTATCGATCGCAAGGATTCCGGCCGGCTTTCCTGCTTCGTTCATCAGTACGAAACTCTGCGCCTGAACCATTTTCGGCACCGGCGCCTGCGATTGCGCGTGCGTGACCTGCGGCGAAAGGTAGTGCGAGAAGATACCGCCCAGGAGACCGGCCGCGAGCGAGAGAGTGATGGTGAATTTTGAGCTCATGCTCGCTATTCTCTTCTCTTCCAAGGCGCGTGTACAGCGCCTCTCCGCCGGGCTCAGGCAAGGTCGAAGCGGTCGAGGTTCATCACCTTGTTCCACGCTGCCACGAAGTACTTCACGAACGTCTTCTTCGAGTCGTCGCACGCATAGACTTCCGCGAGTGCCCGGAGCTGGGAGTTCGAACCGAAGACAAGGTCGGCACGGGTGCCAGTCCACTTGACTTTGCCCGTCGCGCGATCGCGGCCCTCAAAAACGCCTTCGGTGGAAGAGGCCTCCCACTTGGTACGCATGTCGAGCAGGTTGACGAAGAAATCATTCGTCAGCGTCCCGGGGCGCTTGGTGAAGACGCCGTGTCTGGACTGCCCGAAGTTTGCATTCAGGGCGCGCATGCCGCCGACGAGAACCGTCATCTCGGGGGCCGTCAGCGTGAGCAACTGCGACCGATCCACCAG
>Ga0209415_10007810_pt1 | contig 18625 bp, 27 predicted proteins | sample PeaSoiSIISIP2007_FD_187696 | JGI IMG/M metagenome (GOLD analysis project Ga0209415, IMG submission 187696) | Peat soil microbial communities from Weissenstadt, Germany - SII-SIP-2007 (SPAdes) (version 2) | ecosystem: Environmental > Terrestrial > Soil > Wetlands > Peat | place: Germany...
GACTCGTCCATAGCCATGATCGTGCCGATTTGGCCGGGGCAGTTGCCGCCAGGATTGCCCAGGCCGTCCGTATGGGCCGGCGGCGACAGCGCGCGATTCCAGGTCACGTCGTACCAAAAGCCCGTTGTGACTGGTGAGCCGCCGGTCAGAAGGGCGGCGAGTCCCGGGAACGAATCAGACGGAGAGGAGGTCTGGTTATTTGTGTAGGTCATTCCGTGCCGGGTCAACGCGGCAAGCGTGGAATATGGGTGGCTATTGACGTAGTTCGAAAGATCGAGGGCGTGCAGCCCATCGACGCTGATCAGAAGCACGTGCCGCACCGGATGCTCTTGTTCCCACGCACCGGCCGGTTGGGCGGTTAACGCCGCCAGAGTCGAGAGCCCAATGCTTAACGCGATCAAAAATCTATGAATCTTCACGAGGCGCCCCCTATTTTGAAATTGCAGGAATCAACCCAAAGTGGATGCGCTGGCGCACTTTCGATCGACTCAGAGCGCAGCACAATCAACTCGTTGAACCTAGCAAGGGTCCGTATCATTCGCATTGCATGAATGTGACGGACTTGTCTCAAGCGTCGACCGCCCTCGCGTAACATCGCCGACGGAGTCGTCTCGCATCGCCAATCTAGAACCGCCGCTTCAGAACGAGAATTGTGATGCCTCAAATGACCTAAATTGACCGGGCGGACTCGCGCCCGATCAACACGATTTGCTGACAGAGCCTTTTAACTTAAAGGGTCACAAAAGCGTAAACGTACTGTAAAGCTGGGTATTTCTAATGTGGTGGCCACATGCTTGCCACAGAAGCCTACAAAGAGATACTCATCGTCGATCGGGATGTTGCCGCCGTTGAGCCTCTCCGTCGGAAGTTGACGGACGCCGGGTTTGCGGTGCGCGCGATCGCCGACGGCAACGCAGCTGTCGCGGCGGTTGCGGACAGGCCTCCCCATTTGGTGATCGTCGATTGGAACATGCCGGGCATGGTCGCCCTGGAGCTGATTCAGGGTGCGCGGCGCGCGAGCGTGCCGCAACCGGTGCGGCTGATCATCCTGTCGGCCTTGTCGGGTGAGCAGGACGTGGTGACGGGACTCAATCTCGGGGCCGACGACTTCATCGCCAAGCCGTATAGCCTGCGCGAAGTCGTCGCGCGAGTCTCCGCCGTACTGCGCGTGCACGCCCATGAGGCGCAGCAGCCGGCGCTCTGCTGCGGCGAATTGGTGCTCGATACGGCGACCCATCGCGTCACCGCGCGCGGAAGGTTACTCAACTTGCGCGGCGTCGAATATCGCCTGCTCGAATTCTTGATGTTGCATACCGGACGAACGCTCAATCGCAATCAACTGCTCGCGCACGTCTGGGGAGACGATCGCGCGCTCGATTCGCATACGGTGGATGTGAGCGTGCAGCGCCTGCGAAAGATCCTGAGCGATCCGGGGTACGAGGCCTATATCCAGACGGTACGCGGTTTCGGTTATCGGTTTGCGGCTCCCACCCCACTGGAATGAGACTTAAGTCAAATTTTTAGTGTTCCACGCGACGTTCCACGCGTAAGTACCCTCTTTGTAAACAAATCTTCTTCCCCAAGTCACGTCTTCGTCATACGAAATGGCGAATGTGCCACCCGTCTGCAAAGACTTTGAAGGAGGACATATGGTTGCGGGTAACGCCCCCTCGCCGCTGCGACTGCGAACCGTCTTTATCTCGGACATCCATCTGGGCTTCAAAGGCTGCAGCGCCGAATTGCTGCTCGATTTCCTGCATCACGTCGATATGGATCGCCTGGTTCTGGTCGGCGACATCATCGATGTGTGGAGCATGAAAAAGACCATGTTCTGGCCGCAATCGCACAACAATGTGGTGCGCACCATCTTGGGCAAGGCCAAGCGCGGCACCAAAGTCATCTTCGTTCCGGGCAATCATGACGAGATATTTCGGGAATTCGACGGCGCCGTGTTCGGCAACCTGGAAATACACCGCGAATACATTCACCGCGGAGCCGACGGCCGGCGCATGCTGGTGCTGCACGGCGATGAGTTCGACAGCGTGGTCAAGTGCAGTCCGTGGCTGGCGAAACTGGGCAGCAACGTTTATGACGTACTGCTGGCGGCGAATCCCTATATCAATTGGGTGCGCCGACTGTTCGGTCTGGCGCCGTGGTCGCTTTCAGCTTATTTGAAAAACAAGGCCAAGTCCGCCATGCAATACATCGGCAGCTTCGAGGAAGCGGTCGCGCAGGCGGCACGCAAGCGCGGCGTCGATACCGTGGTCTGCGGACACATTCACCGTGCCGAGATGCGCGACATCGACGGGGTTCTTTATTGTAATGACGGCGACTGGGTGGAGAGCTGCAGTGCGCTGGTCGAGGACCTGAGCGGGCGCTTGCGCCTGATCGATTGGCCGGAGTTGAAGGCGCAGATCCCGGCCGTGCCGATGACCCTTCCGGTGGGACAAGCAGCATGACGGATTCGTCATGCGGGTTTCACGCGGCTGTCAACTTGGCGGCGTCTAATCGCAATTGGAGCATTAGCGATGAATGACATTTTCGAAAATTGGAGCCTTCCCTGGCATGCGTTGCAGCATCGCTTGGCCAAGGGCGTCGGGGCCGAAGCGGCCGCGAACGCCGCGACAAACCCTCGGGAGGCGGGCGCTAGGGTTGCGGCGGCGCAGGCGAGCAGTTGGCTCGCGCGCGCTCTCAGCATTGCACCGGCGTCCACGGCGTTTCAGGCGCAACGTTAGCAGCCAAGGTTTTTGTCGATTTCCCCATCGGCGTTAAGGCCTCCTCCCGAGACCATTTTTTTATTTCGACAAACTACCGCATTACTGTCCGCGAAACGTCATCTTTGGGGGCAGGATTCGGCGTCATGACACCATCCTAGAGGCAAAATCCGATGAGCAGTCTCGATCTGGATCTCGATGATCACGTGAGTAATTTGGAATTCGAATGGCGGCAAGTGTACGAGGCCAGTATCGTGGCGCGCGAGCGCCTGGATCGCGCCGAGGCATTGAAGGGGCGGATCATGGCGAAAATCGAGCGCCTCGAAGATCACATGCTTAGCCAAGATTAAGAAGCTGAACCGAAGGTGGATGGCTTGAATACCCGGGAGAACGCCATGATCGATCGTAATGCGGATGGCGATGTTGCGGCGAGTCTCTTGGAGCGACGCTGGTTTGCGTTTATCGCGGCCGCGCGGGCCATGCAGGCGGAATGCGAAGTCTTGCGGGAAGTTGTGGCGTTGGCCGAGGATTCATGGCGGCGGGCGTGTCGTCAGCTCGCTCGACTCGAAGCGTTGCGAGACGCCTTGGGCGAGGAATTGGCGGATGCGGAGGGCCGGCGGTGGCCCGAGAACGCCCCTGCCAAGATCGAGCGTGAGGTGTCGGTGGCGGCTTAGCGGTCATGTGCAGACGGGCCGCGCCGCCACAACGGATTGCTGATCTGGACGAGTACGCTGGTCACGGCATACTCCACACCCATGAAGTGCATTTACCATCCCGGCTACCACGTCGCCTTGCCGGCCGGGCACGCCTTTCCTATATCCAAATATCCCTTACTCAAGGATCAACTCCTGGCGGAGGGCGTGCTCGCTCGCGGCGATATCCTCGAGCCTGAGCCCATCGCCATGGAGGACCTCGGACTCGTACACACGCAGGAGTATCTTCGTAAATTGCAATCGTCGGGGCTCTCGGCGGCGGAACAGCGGCGCCTCGGCCTGCCGTGGTCGGACGCCCTTTGGCGGCGCTCGCGCCTGGCCGCGGGCGGAACCTTGCGGGCGGCACGCGCAGCGCTCGCGGATGGACTCGCTGCCAATTTGGCCGGCGGCACGCATCATGCGTTTGCCGACCATGGCGAAGGATTCTGCGTACTCAACGACGTCGCGGTCGCCATCTGCAAATTGCGCGCGGAGGGTGCCATCAGGCGCGCGGCCGTCATCGATCTCGACGTGCACCAGGGCAACGGCACGGCGGAGATCTTCGAGCCGGTCGACGAGGTCTTCACGTTTTCCATGCACGGCGAACGGAATTATCCGCTCAAGAAGATGCGATCGAACCTGGACGTGCCCATGCGGGACGGCACGGGCGATGCCGAATATCTCGATGCATTGGAGCGGCATCTGCCCGCTGTTCTCGAGGCCGGCACCGACATCGCGTTTTACCTCGCGGGCGTGGACGTCGCCGCCGGCGATCGCTACGGCAAGTTGGCCCTCACCGAGGACGGTATCCGCCGGCGCGACCGGCTGATCATCGAAGCGGTATGCGATCGCGGCGTGCCCCTAACCATCGTCTTGGCGGGCGGCTATGCGGCGACGCGTGCGCGCACCGCGGAGCTGCATGCGCACGCCATTCGCGAAGCGGTGGCTTACGAAAACCGCATCAGTACGCGAAGTTTGCATTTGGTATAACCCGAGTTATACTTTCAATGTGAAGACAGCGATTTCGATTCCTGATGCCATCTTTGACGAAGCCGAGCGTGTTGCAAAACGGCGCGGCCTTTCGCGCAGTGAACTCTACGCCAAAGCCGTCGACCAATATGTCAAATCGGAGCGTTTCCTCGGCGTTCGCGAACGATTGGATGTTGTCTATGGCCGTGACGGCGAAGAGTCGACGCTGGATCCTGCGCTCGCGGCAGTGCAATCGGCGTCGCTCGATGAGGATGACTGGTAGTGCGTCGCGGCGAAGTGTGGTGGGCCTCCCTCGGCGAGCCGCGTGGTTCGGGCCCGGGGCTGCGTCGGCCTGTCGTCATCGTTCAGGCCGATGATTTCAACGAGAGCGCGATTCGCACCGTGTTGTGCGTCGCTGTGACATCAAATCTGGGTCTCGGCGAAGCGCCTGGTAATGTTCGCTTGCCGCGCCGTGCAAGCGGCTTAACCAAAGACTCCGTCGCGAATGTCTCCCAGGTGATCACGGCCGATAAGCGACTGCTCACCCAGCGTGTTGGCCGGCTGACCTCCGCGACCTTGCGCGACATCGACGCCGGCCTGCGGCTCGTCCTGGCGTTGTAGCCACAGAACCGAATAGCCAGCCGCGGATGGAACTCATCCGGCAGCCGCAGCAGCGCCCAGTCGATCATCGGCCAAATGGCATTTGACAAATGGGCGTTCCCATTCCATGCCCCCATCAATGAATACCAAAGTCACGCTCGACAAGGCGGGCCGGGTGGTCATCCCGAAGACCCTGCGCGATGCGCTGCGACTGGCACCCGGCGATACGCTTGCGCTGGAGTCCGACGGCGATCGCGTACTGCTTCGCCCGGTACGCTCCGCATCCGCATTGCGCAAAGAGCAGGGCATTTGGGTGTTTCGCGGCGGCAGGAAACTCGCCGTGGTCGACGCGGACAGCGTACTCGAGAGTTTGCGGCAACAACGTGACCGCGAGGCACACGGCTCGCAAAAATGAAGGCGTTTCTAGATACTTCGGTGCTGGTCGCCACTTTCTATGGTGAGCACGAGCATCATGAGCCGAGCTTCAATCTCTTCTTGCAACAGAAGAAATCTACGGGCTGCACGGCGGCGCATTGCTTGGCCGAGGTTTACTCCGTGGTGACCGGGATGCCGGGTAAGAATCGGTCTAGTCCCGATGAAGCGCTACTTTTTCTCGGTGACGTGCGCGATCGCCTGGAGCTGATCACGCTTGATGCAATTGAATACTTCAAGGTGCTGGAGAACGCCGTTTCATCCGGCACCTCCGGCGGTGCCGCTTATGATGCGATCATCGCGCACTGTGCATTGAAGGCGAAGGCGCGCACGATATATACATGGAACGTCAACCACTTCAACCGCCTCGGCGAGCAGGTCGCCTCACGCATCCGGCAACCGTGAGCGGCGCGACATGCGCACCCGGGAACTACGCCGCGGCGACCATCAGCCCTTTGAGCTTGCTGATGGCGTTGGTCTCGACCTGGCGCACTCGCTCGGCGGAAATGCCGTACTCATGCGCGAGCTCATGCAAGGTCGCCTTGTCATCGGTCATCCAGCGGCGCTTCAAGATGTTGCGGCTGCGCTCATCGAGTTTCTCGAGCGCGATGCTCAAGCGATCGCTCGAATCCTCGTCCCATTCCTCCCGCTCCACTTCGATTGCGGGATCGGCGTGGCTGGCCGGCAAGTACATGGCCGGCGAATAGCTTTCCTCTTCGTCGCTCTCCGGAGTCGGGTCGAAGGACAAGTCGCGCGCGGACAGCCGCTGCTCCATTTCTCGCACGTCGCTCACTTCGACTCCGAGATCGCGCGCGACCGCCTGAGTTTCCTCTTCGGACAACCACGTCAGATTCTTCTTCATCCGGCGCAGGTTGAAGAACAGCTTGCGCTGCGATTTCGTGGTGGCCACCTTCACCAGCCGCCAGTTGCGCAGCACATACTCGTGAATCTCCGCGCGAATCCAATGCACCGCGAAGGACACCAGTCGTACGCCGACCGTCGGGTCGAAGCGCTTGACCGCCTTCATGAGCCCCACATTGCCCTCTTGCACCAGATCGCCCATCGGCAGGCCATAACCCAAATAGCCGCGCGCAATGTGCACCACGAATCGCAGGTGCGAGAGCACCAGCTGGCGCGCCGCGTCCAAATCGGCGTCGGTGCGGAAACGGGTCGCGAGCGCCACCTCATCTTCCTTCGAGAGCACCGGAATCTGCGATACGCGATCGATATAGGCATCCAGGCTCCCCACGGGGCCCGCCGGTACCAAAGCATTCTGTTTAGCGATCAAAGCAGTAGCCATCTATTGCAACCCCTTAAGTATTTTACTGACGCGATAATAGCACTCTTGCCCTTAGAGTGCTAACGAACCGACTGGTTTTGGCGGCCTATAAATCCATTTATAACAATGGCTTACGAGGGATCGATGGCGCGTATATGCCGCGTCGCCGCAATCCAGGACCCGAGCCAACTCAAAGCTATCGACACGCCCAAAACGCCCATGGCGGTCAGCACTCCAAGCCCTCGCAGGCGAACCGGGCTGCCATACAGCCCCGCCAGATGTTCGACCGGGCCCGCGAGCACCGCGACCGCGACCGCGACCAAAATCACTGAACCTAAGCCGCCTCCCAATCCATACCAAACAGCGCCATATAAAAACGGCCGCCGAGCAAACCGATCGGTGGCGCCCACCAACTTCATGACCTCAATTTCGGTGCGTCGGTTCAATATATCGAGACGAATGGTATTGCCCACCACCAGCATGACGCCGAGCCCCAACAGCCCGCCGGTGAGCCACACGACCCGCCTCAAGACCTCGAGCATCGCGTTAAGGCGTTGCACCCACTCGGTGTCGAGCTGCACCGTGTCCACATCGGCAAGCGTCGCGATGCTCGTTTTAAGGGCGATGGTTCCTTCAGCCGTGCTTGCCGCGAGCGTGGGCGTGACGATGAGCGTATTCGGCAACGGGTTCTCCGTGAGCGCATCGAGCGCCTTGCCGAATCCGGATGCATCGCGAAAATCCTTGAGCGCCTGCTCGGCGGTAATGACGCGTACCGCGGCCACATCCGCGCGGGCGCGCAGCTGCTTCGCCAATGCCTTGGTCCGTTCATTCCCGGCCTTCTCATCGAGGTACACCGACAAGTCGAACGCCTGATTCCAATTGGCCGTGGCGGTGCGGGCATTTTGCAGGAGCACGTTCAGGAACAGCGGCAGCGCAAGCGCCACCGCGATCACGGCGACGGTCATCAACGTCGCCAGCGGATGCTGCACGATGCGGCCCAAGGACCCCACCATAATCTGGGCGTGGCGCGCGAGCCAGGTTTTCACGGCACCGGGCATCTTACGAGGCCGCGCTCGAGGCGGCGCCGGCTTGATGGACGGGGCTCCGGGTCTCGGCCGCTACTCGCCCGTCATCGAGCACGATGCGCCGCGCCGGGAATCGGTCGATCAAGTGCACATCGTGAGTCGCGATTACGACCGTCACGCCGACATTGTTGAACCGCTTGAACAGCTGCATGATCTCAACCGCGAGATCGGGATCCAAATTGCCGGTCGGCTCATCGGCGATCAAAAGCGGAGGTTTCGCGACCACGGCGCGGGCAATGCCCACCCGCTGCTGCTCTCCGGTGGAGAGTTCGAGCGGCCGGCTTTTTTCCTTGGACAGCAATCCGACCTGATCGAGAGCTGCACGCACGCGCTTGTCGATTTCGCGCTTGGGATAGCCCGCGATGATGAGCGGCAACGCGACGTTGTCCGCGACGGGGCGGTCGTGCAGCAATTTATGATCCTGAAACACCACGCCGATTTGCCTGCGAAACTGCGGTATGCCGCGCGGTTTGATGGATGCGGTGTTTTGGCCGTTGACGAACACTTGACCACGGGTGGGCCGCTCGATGAGCGCGATCAGCTTCAGGATACTGCTCTTGCCGGCACCGGAATGGCCGGTTAAGAACGCAAGCTCGCCCGAGTCGATCTTGAACGACACCCCGGCCAAGGCCTCGCGTCCATTGGGGTAGCGCTTGTGAACCTGCTCGAAGCGAATCATGCGGCCCGTCCGTCCGCGGTGTCGCCGGGTCCCGATTTCAGCAGCGCCGCGACGAACTCCGCGGCATTGAACACGCCGAAATCCTCGCTCTCCTCGCCGACCCCGATGAAACGAATGGGAATGCCCAGCTTTTGCGCGATCGCGAGCACGATGCCGCCTTTGGCCGTGCCGTCGAGCTTGGTCACGACCAAGCCGGTGACCCCCAAGCCTTGGTGAAACTGCTCGGCCTGTGCGACCGCGTTCTGTCCGATGGTGCCGTCGAGCACCAACAGCACCTCATGCGGCGCCGCGGGGTCGATTCTTCCGAGCACGCGCTTGATTTTTTTGAGCTCCTCCATGAGATGCGTCTGCGTGTGCAGCCGGCCGGCGGTGTCGGCAATCAACACGTCCACATGGCGCGCCCGCGCCGCCTGCAAGGCGTCGAAAATGACCGCAGCCGGTTCGGCCCCGGGCTGTCCGGCGATGATGGGTACCTCATTTCGTTCGGCCCAGTGGGTAAGCTGCTCGCGCGCCGCGGCGCGAAACGTGTCGCCGGCGCCGAGCATGACGCTGCGTCCCTCGGCCAGGAGTCGGTGCGCCAGTTTCCCGATGGTCGTGGTCTTGCCGGCGCCGTTGATGCCGACGACCAGAATGACGAAGGGCTTGATCAGCGGGTCGATGGCAAGCGCCCGCTCGACGGGTTTTAATATCTCCACCATCGCCTCGCTCAAGGCGTTCATGAGCGCATCGACGTCGTCGAGTTCCTTGCGCGCAACCCGCCGGCGCAATCCGTCGAGAATGCGGCTCGCGGCCTCCACTCCCACATCGGCGGTGATGAGCCGGGTCTCGAGATCATCCAGAATGTCGGCATCGATCTTGCGGCCTGGCAGCATTTCCGTGATGTCGGCGGTGAGCCATGCGGGCCCCACGTTCAATTTGGCGCGCAGGCGCTTGAAGAAGCCGCGGACGCCGGGCTTGTCGGCTTCGTTCGTCATAGACCCGAAAGCTTAGCAGAGCGACCGCACGGATCGACGGCCGCCGCGAAACGCGCCGGCGCGGGATCGGATCGCCGCGACGGAGTGGAACCAAGTCCCGCGGGGTATCATTCGCGAGGTGAATAAACCGAAGCTCGCCAAGCCGTTGCCGGGGAACCGCAATTTCATACGCATCATCGGCGGGAGCTGGCGCGGTCGGCGCGTGAGTTTCCCCGATGCGCCCGGCTTAAGGCCAACCCCCGATCGGGTCCGCGAGACCTTGTTCAATTGGTTGCAGCCATCGATCGTGGACAGCCGCTGCCTGGATTTATTTGCCGGCTCGGGTGCGCTCGGGCTCGAGGCGCTGTCGCGCGGCGCCCGCGAAGTGGTGTTCGTGGAAAAGGACCAGCAGTGCGCGCGCGCCTTGCAGGCCGAGCTCAAGCGCTTGGGCGGCCCCCTTAAGGCGCGGGTGATGGAATTGGGAGCGGCGCGTTTTTTGCGCACCCCCGGCGAGCCCTTCGATGTGGTATTTCTCGATCCGCCGTTTGGGGTTGGCGCCTTGGCGGAATATGTTCCCTTGCTCGATGCCGGGGGGTGGGTGAGAGCCGGCGGTTTGGTGTACCTGGAAAGCGAACGGGCAGCCGGTGCGCCGCTATTGCCGCCGCATTGGGAGCTGCTCAAAGCGAAGTCGGCAGGCGAGGTGGGGTATCATTTGGCGCGCGTCAATCCTCGGCCTGGACAATGAATAAAAGAACCGCTGTATACCCGGGAACCTTTGATCCGATCACCAACGGTCACCAGGATCTGGTGCGGCGTGCGGCCAGCATTTTCGATCGCTTGGTGGTCGCCATCGCCGCGAATCCCAACAAGGCGCCGATGTTCACGCTCGATGAGCGGGTGGATATGGCGCGCCGGGTGCTGGCGGACGTGCCCAATGTCGAAGTGAAGGGCTATTCGGGTCTCACCGTCGATTTTGCCAGGACGAATGGGTTGTCGGTGATCGTGCGCGGTTTGCGCGCTGTGTCGGACTTCGAATTTGAGTTTCAGTTGGCCAATATGAGCCGGCATCTGACACCCGAGATTGAGTCCGTGTTCATGACGCCGCAGGAACAGTACACGTTCATCTCATCGACGCTGGTTCGCGAAATCGCGGTGCTCGGCGGCAACGTGTCCGAATTCGTCCATCCCATCGTCGAAACAGAATTGAAACGGCACCGCAAGCCTTGAGGAAAGTGGCTGTCCGCAAGATTCTGGCATTTGCCGCCTGCTTGGTGGCGTTTGCGCCGTGGTCGCTGCCCTCCTATGCCGATGACCCGGCGGCGGCGCCAATCGCCCGACAGCCGTCGCGGCTCCCAGCGCACAAGGGCGCGATTGCGAGCGCCTATCCGTCGGCGAGCCAAGCGGGCCAGGAAATGCTCGCGGCAGGCGGTAACGCCTTCGACGCGGCGGTCGCGGTGTCGGCGGCACTCGCCGTGGTTGAGCCCACCAGCTCCGGCCTTGGCGGCGGCGGGTTCTATCTGCTGCACCGGCAGTCCGACGGTTTTGAAACCATGCTCGATGCGCGCGAAAAGGCGCCCGGCGCGGCCACCCGCGACATGTATTTGGACCCGGCGGGAAACCCGATTGCGCGAGCTTCCGTGGTGGGACCGCTGGCGGCGGGAATTCCGGGGGAGCCCGCGGCCTTCGATTACCTGGCCCGGCGGTTCGGCAAATTGGCGCTGAAGGAAAGCCTGCGGCCGGCGATTCGCCTGGCGCGCGAGGGCTTTCCCCTGTATCCGCGCCTGCAGGCAGCCATTCGCTACAAGCGGGAAGTGTTGCTGCGCTCGCCCGATGCGGCCAAGGTGTTTCTGACGGCCGAGGGCGGGGTGCCGGAGCTCGGCACGATGATCAAGCAGCCCGATTTGGCGCTCACTCTCGAAGCCATGGCAGCCCTAGGCGCCAAGGGCTTTTACGGCGGTCGCGTGGCGCAGGATTTGGTGAACGGCGTGCGGGCCGGCGGCGGCAATTGGACGCTGGAGGATCTTGCCACTTATCGGGTGATCGAGCGCAAGCCGCTGGTCGGGACTTATCACGGCGCACGCATCGTGTCCGCCTCGCCGCCCTCATCGGGCGGGGTTGCCTTGTTGGATGCGCTTAATATATTGGCGGGCTTCGATCTGAAGCAGGTCGATTCCGGGACCCGCAAACATCTGATCGTCGAAGCGATGCGCCGCGCCTTTCGCGACCGCGCGGTGTACCTGGGGGATCCGGATTTCATCTCCATGCCGCTCGCCCTGCTCACCGGTCAAGACTACGCCGCCGGGCAGCGCTCCAGCATTCGCCCCGATAAGGCGATGCCGAGCGATTTGCTGCCGGGCATCGAGACGACGCCGGTGGGGCTGCACACCACGCACTTCTCGATTCTCGATGCCGCCGGCAATCGCGTGGCGGGCACGCTCTCGGTCAATCTTTTCTTCGGCACCGGCGAGATCGTTCCGAAAACCGGTGTGCTGCTCAACAACACCATGGACGATTTCTCCATCAAGCCGGGGACGCCGAATGTGTTCGGCCTGGTGGGCAATGCCGAGAACGCCATCGCGCCCAACAAGCGTCCGCTCTCCAGCATGACGCCGAGTTTCGTCGAAACGCCGAAGGGATTGATGATCATCGGCACGCCCGGCGGCAGCTACGTCATCAGCATGGTGATTCTGGGGACCCTCGATTACCTGGACGGCATGAGCGCCGCCGAGATCGTCAAGGATCCGCGCTACCACCATCAATACCTGCCGGACGTGATCGAGTACGAGAGGGGGGCGCTGGCGGAGAACGAGATCACTCGCCTCGAGGCCATGGGCCACAAGCTCGAAGAGGGCAGCCGGCGCTGGGGCAACATGCAAGTGATCACCTGGGATTTTGCCAGCGGCAAGGTGGAAGCGGCCGCCGATCCGCGCGGAGAAGGAGAGGGGCTGATCTACTAAGCGGCAACTGCTCTTGCCAGCCGCATTAAGTAACCTTGGAATACTATACAGAATTCTGTATAGTCATGCCATGAAAACGACCCTCGATATCGACGACGAACTGCTGGTGAAGGCGAAGGCGCTTTCGGCCCGCGAGCGCAAGAGCCTCACCGCGCTGATTGAGGAAGGACTGCGTCTGCGCCTGCGCCGCACCGAATCCACCAGGGGCACGCCGTTGCGGGGGCTCGCAATTTACCGGGGAAAAGGCGGGCTTGTGCCGGGGGTCGATCCGCTCTCGAACCGCGCATTGCTTGATGCAGCGGACGATGACGCCTGATCTAAATGTCCTGCTTGCCTCCTTCCGATCCGATCATCCTCATCACAAGCCGGCGATCGCATGGCTGAACCGAGCGGTCGCCGGATGCGAAACGGGCGGGAGTATCGAGGTTCTGCCCATGGTGGCTGCCGGGTTCCTGCGTCTGGCGACGAACCCAAAAGTTTTCGTGACGCCGACGCCAATCGCTGCCGCCATTGAGTTCATCGACTCGCTATTGGCGATTCCGGGGGTCGACATGCCGGAGCTCGGTCGCGAGTGGCCGACGCTGCGTCAGATGAGCCGCGATCATGAGCTTGCTGCCAATGATATTACGGACGCATGGATTGCAGCCGCGGTGAGGACCCTCGGTAGCCACCTGGTCACGTTTGACCGCGGCTTCACGCGACTTCTCGGGCGCACGGAACTCACCGTACTAAGTCCCACGTAGTGCCAATCCTCCCCCGCTCAGCGCTGGCAGGCGGGGCACCAATAGGTGGATCGCTGCCCTTGTACGATTTGCTTCACGGGGGATTTGCAAACCCGGCACGGCTCGCCGGCGCGTTCATACACGTAGAGCCGCTGCGCGAAATATCCAGGCGTTCCCTCGGCGTCGACATAGTCCCTGAGCGTCGTGCCGCCGATCTTGATCGCTTCCGCGAGCACGTCTTTGATGGACCGCACCAGGGCCTCGGCCTGGGCGCGGCTCAAGCGCCGCGCGGAACGGCGCGGAGAAATACGGGCGTGAAACAATGCTTCGCTCGCGTAGATATTGCCCAGCCCCACGACTACTTGTGAGTTCATGAGGAGTTGCTTGATGGCGACAGCGCGCCGGCGCGTGGCGCGATACAGGTACTCCGCGTCGAAAGCCGCGCTCAAGGGCTCGGGCGCGAGCTTGGCGAGGAGCGGGTGCTCGAGCGGATCCGACTCGGTCCAAAGCAGGCTGCCGAAGCGCCGCGGATCGTGGAAGCGCAAGAGCCGCCCCGAGTCGAGCTCGATGTCCCAATGATCGTGTGCCCGCGGCGGCACGCCGGCGGCGAGCAGGCGCAGGCTCCCCGACATGCCGAGATGCAGGATCAGCGTGCCGGAATCGAGTGTGATCAAAATGTATTTGGCGCGCCGTGCGACCCGGTGCACGGTTTGCAGGCGAAGCATCGCTTCGAAGTTCGCCGGGATGGGCCAGCGCAGGCGGCGTTCGCGCACCACCATATCGACGATGCGCCGCCCTCGCAGCGCCGGCGCTATGCCGCGCCGGGTGGTTTCAACTTCAGGCAGCTCGGGCAGGAGCTACTTGATCTTCGATTCTTTGTAGGCGACGTGCTTGCGCACGACCGGATCGAATTTCTTGGTCTCCATTTTGTCCGGATGCAGACGCTTGTTCTTCGTGGTCGTGTAGTAGTGCCCGGTGCCCGCGGAGGAGACCAATTTGATTTTGTCGCGCATGGATGACGCTCCTTAAACCTTGACGCCCTGGGCGCGAAGATCGGCAACCACCACTTCCACGCCGCGCTTTTCGATGGTGCGCAAGCCCCTTGTGGTCACGCGCAGGCTCACGAAACGCTTCTCGGTCTCCAGCCAAAATCGGTGGGTGTGCAAATTCGGCAGAAACCGGCGCCGCTTGCGATTGTTCGCATGGGAAACTGTGTTACCCGTTTTCGGGGCTTTGCCCGTGACTTGGCAGACTCGCGACATGAGGTGGACCTTCGGAAGGACAATGATCGAGCCGCGCTTTATACCAGGTGCGCCACTTCCGGGCAACCGGCATGGGGAGTTGCGGTGGCTGCAACCGGCTCTCCCACGGTAGCTAAGTCATTGTATCCGTTATAGCAATCCCCGCTCCGCGAGCGAGACGCTCGCTCCGTCGCCGACTATGATGTGATCGAGCAGGCGAATGTCCACCAGCGCGAGCGCTTCCTTGACCCGCTGGGTGATCAACTCGTCTGCCCGGCTGGGCTCGGCAATCCCCGATGGGTGGTTGTGCGCGATGATCACGGCGGCCGAGTTCCATTGCAGTGCCTGTTTGACCACCTCGCGCGGATGCACGCTGGCGCCGTCGATCGTGCCGCGGAACAGCTCCTCTAATTGTATGAGGCGATGGCGGTTATCAAGATAGAGGCAGCAAAAGACTTCGTGCTCCAGATCGCGCAGCTTGGCGCGCAGGTACTCACCGGTCGCCCGGGGGCTTGCCATCGACGGGCCGGCGCGCAACGACTCCGCCAATTGGCGCCGTGATATCTCGGCGGCGGCCTGCAATTCGGCATAGCGGGCGGGTCCTAAGCCCGGATGCGCGCAGAAGCGCGCTCGATCCGCGGCGATCAGCCGGCGCAGCGAGCGAAAGCTTAAGAGTATCTCGCGGGCGAGATCGACGGCGGAATGGCCGGCCATGCCGGTGCGCAGCAAAATCGCCAGCAGTTCCGCATCCGACAACGCGGCGGCGCCTTTGTCGAGCAGCTTCTCGCGCGGTCGTTCCTCGCTCGGCCAATCCCGGATCGCCATGAACCCGAGCATGGCGCGCGGTCCGGCAAATCACTAGCGCCATTTCGCGGGCGAGCGACGAGATTGGCGCGGCCGCGCATTAACCGTGCCCGAGCCTCAATCGTGTCCGGAGCTGCCGAAGCCGCTACCGCCGCGCCCGCTCGCGGCGAAGTCCTCGACCACGTCGAAATCGACGTGCACAACCGGCACGATCACCATCTGTGCGATGCGGTCGCCGGGGTTCAAGGTGAACGGCGCCGACCCGCGATTCCAGCAGGACACCATCAGCGGCCCTTGATAGTCGGAATCGATCAGGCCCACCAGATTGCCGAGCACGATGCCGCTCTTGTGCCCGAGTCCCGAGCGCGGCAGCAACAAGGCCGCAAGACCGGGATCCTCGAGGTAAATCGAAATTCCGGTGGGAATGAGCTCTGCGCCGCCCGGCGGTAGGACCAGCGGAGCCTGCAGGCAGGCGCGCAAATCCATGCCGGCGGAACCGCCGGTGGCGTGCGAGGGCAAGGGGAATTCGCGCCCAATGCGCGGATCCAAGATCCTGAGCTTGACGGTGGGCCGCATCGAATCAGCGGCGGATACGGCGGCCGCGCAGGCGGGTGCGCGGATCGGCCACGGCGGCGCGCGCGGCCTGCGCACGACGTTTGCGCGCACCACGCCGCGGGGTGCCGTCGGAGGGAGGCAAGCGCTTGGCGATCAGGGCAATGAGTTCGCGCGCGACGGTGAGCTTCGGCGCACGCGCGATCTCGAGCTTTCCGCCGGGCCATAAGACCGTCAGGGAGTTGTCTTCGCAATCGAACGCGATCCCATCGCCGACCAGGTTGGCGGCGATCAGGTCGAGCTTCTTGCGCTTCAATTTGCTGCGCGCATTCTCCTCGACGTCGTTGGTTTCGGCGGCGAAGCCGACCACGAACGGGCGTTTCACCATGTCGGCGACCGATTTGATGATGTCGGGCGCGGCCTCGAGGTCGATTTTGACCGTTCCGCCTTGTTTCTTAATTTTCTGCTTGGCAACGCTCACCGGCTGAAAATCGGCAACCGCGGCGGCGGCGATGAACACGTCCGTCTCGGCGACATGGCGGTGTACGGCCGAGTACATGTCCCGCGCGCTTTCGACATCGATGCGTGTGATCCCCGCCGGCGTCGGCAACTGCACCGGCCCGGTTACCAGGGTCACGTGTGCGCCGGCCTCACGCGCGGCGGTGGCCACGGCGAAACCCATTTTCCCCGAGCTGCGGTTGGTCAAATAGCGTACCGGGTCCAGGCGCTCCCGGGTCGGTCCTGCCGTGATCAGCACGTTGAGGCCGGCAAACAGGCCGGCATTGACCGGGGGCTCGAGCAGAGTCTCGGCGAGTTGTTTGGGCTCCCACATGCGGCCCACACCGATTTCGCCGCAGGCCTGATCGCCGGTGGCCGGGCCCACCATGCGTACGCCGCGCGATATCAAGGTTTCGACGTTCGCCTGGGTCGCTTTGTTGGCCCACATGACTCGATTCATCGCGGGCGCGAGCACCAGCGGCGCCTCCGTGGCGATGCACAGCGCCGCCAACAAATCATCCGCGCGGCCGCCCGCCAGGCGTGCGATGAAATCCGCGCTCGCCGGAGCGATCAACACGAGCTCGGCCCAACGGGCGAGTTCGATGTGACCCATGGCGGCCTCCGCGGCGCTGTCCCACAGATCGCCGCGGACCGGACGGCCCGAAACCGCCTGCAAGCTCATGGGCGTGATGAAATTGCGCGCCGACGCGGTCATCACCACCTGCACCTCGGCCCCCCGTTCGATCAGTCGGCGCACCAGGTCCGGGCTCTTGTAGGCCGCGATGCCCCCGGTCACCCCCAACAGGATTCGGGTTTTGGGCCTCAATGGATGCCCTTCAGCTCTTTGAAGCGCGCGATGTCGCTGTCGAATTGGCCGCGCATATTGGAGGCCTCAGTGCTTTTCTGCTGAAGATTTGCCTCCTGCGTATGGATGTCGCTGCTGACGCGGACCAAATCCTCGGCAAGTTGATCCGACATGGGCGGCGCATTCGGATCGGAACTGTAGGGTTTGAAATGCATGCTGGCCGCGCGCAGCTTCTTCAATTTACCGTCGAGTATCTCCAGGAACTGACTGGTGACTTTGATCTGATCGGACAGAAGGGTCAGCCGCTGGTCTCGCAGGCGCTCGATTTCCTGCACCGAGACGTAGGTGTTGAGCAGATTCTTATCGCGGCTCGCACGCCGCTCCGTATCGAGCCTCTGTCGTTCGTTCTCAGCCAGCTGCTCAGGCGTCTTCTGCGCCTCCAAATGGCTAACTTCGATGCCCTGGGAGTTGACGACGGCGCCTTCCTGCGACGCGTATTCCGGCGGGATCCGGTCCCCGTAGTGGGTAACGCCCTGCGCATCCACCCATTTGTACATTTTGTGCCCCGAACTCGGGGTGTTCTGGGCAAAGGACGAGGAGATCAGCAGCGCGCAGGCGCACAGGATCGAAGCAAGGTATTTCAAGGACATGTCCCCATGGCGGCCGAAATCATTGTCCGCCGCGGGCAAGGGCTTTTCCAGGGCGTATTCCTCAAATTCCACTGCCATAGAGATCCCGGTAGCTTTCCATGCTCGCGAGATCGACCACACGTCCCTCCTTGCGCATGTAGTGCATGAGGTCCGATAGGTTCAGGACCGAATTGACCGGGATTCCGAATTGTTCGCGCACCTCCTGAACCGCCGATAATGGGCTGACCGAACCCCGCTCCTCGCGATCCAGAGCGAGCAGTACGCCGGCCGGGTGCGCCCCGGCGGCTCGTATGATGTCGATGGATTCGCGGATCGCCGTGCCGGCGGTGATGACATCATCGACGATCAGCACGCGGCCCTCCAGCGGACTGCCGACGATCATTCCGCCCTCGCCGTGATCCTTCGGTTCTTTGCGGTTGAACGCGAACGGCACGTCGAGTCCGTGCCGGTCGGCGAGCGCTGCCGCGGCGGCGGTCACCAAGGGAATGCCCTTGTACGCCGGTCCGAACAGCATGTCGAAGGTCAGATCGGAATCCACGGCGGCATCGCTATAGGCGCGACCCAGGGCCGCGATCGCCGCTCCGGTGCTGAATAGTCCGGCATTGAAAAAATACGGGCTTTCACGCCCGGACTTCAGCTTGAAGCTGCCGAATTTCAACACGCCCAGCTGCATGCACAATTCGATGAATTCGTCCTTATAGGCTTGTGTCATAGGAACCGCAGTCTCGCAAGGGAATTGACGGCGTGCAAGCACAGCGCGCGGGCCGGCGTGCTGTTATGATCGCGCGCCATGCACGATGAGAGTTCGAGCGTTTGACGACGGCCGCAAAGCCCACGCTGTTGCAGGCGTTGAGCGACAAGCGTATGGCGGCCGTCCTGCTGATGAGCTTCGCCTCCGGCCTACCGTTCAATTTGACCGGTTTCACAGTGCAGGCATGGCTCGCGTCCGAGGGCCTCGACATCAAAACGATCGGCATTTTTACGCTGGTCAGT
>Ga0209415_10007811_pt1 | contig 18620 bp, 15 predicted proteins | sample PeaSoiSIISIP2007_FD_187696 | JGI IMG/M metagenome (GOLD analysis project Ga0209415, IMG submission 187696) | Peat soil microbial communities from Weissenstadt, Germany - SII-SIP-2007 (SPAdes) (version 2) | ecosystem: Environmental > Terrestrial > Soil > Wetlands > Peat | place: Germany...
CCCCTCCCCCCGGCCCTCTCCCCCAGGAGAGGGAGAGACCGTCCACCCGCCTACGCCGAGGCTTCGGCGGGCAGGCAGTCCACAGTCCACAGTCCACGGTCCGACGGGGCTTTCGGTTGGAGGAGGGGGACGCCAGCCGCGGTCGAAGCCAAAGCGGTGTCGCGCTCCGCTTGCCACCGCACTCCAAACGCTTCGCGACTTCGACGCCGCGTCCGGGTCCGGCGAAGCCGTTGGAGTGCGTCCCGATGATGCATCGGGACGCTTTGGGTAGGGTGTGGGCTTTCGACAGGCTCGGAAGGCCAAAATGAGAATTGCTGGGCCCGAACGGGAGGCGAGGGCAAGCGGCTCACTTTCTCACCTGCCCGTTGCCGAGGCCTATCCATTTGTAGCTGGTCAGTTCCTCGAGACCCATCGGACCCCGGGCGCCGATCTTGTCTGTGCTGATGCCGATCTCGGCTCCCATGCCAAACTCACCGCCGTCGGTGAAGCGCGTCGAGGCGTTCCAATAGACGGCCGCCGAGTCCACTTCGCTTAAAAACTGCCGCGCGCGGGTCTCGTTGCGCGTCACGATGCTGTCGGAATGGGCCGAGCCGTAATGGTTGATGTGCTCGATGGCCTGCTTGAGGCCGTCCACCAGGCGGACATTGAGGATGTAATCGTTGTACTCGGTGTAGAAGTCATTTTCGGTGGCGGCCTTGAGGTTCGGCTGGGGGTGCAGGCCGGGGAGTTGAGGCTTGAGGAGGTTCAGCGCGGCCTGGTCGAGGCGGAGTTCGACGTTTTTTTCCGCCAGTTTGCGCGTGATGACGGGCAGGAATTGGGGCGCCACGGCCTGGTCCACCAGCAGGGTTTCCATCGCGTTGCAAACGGCCGGGCGCTGGACCTTGGCGTTCATCGCGATGGCTTCGGCCATTTCCAGGTCGGCGTCCGCATCGACGTACACGTGGCAGACCCCCTTGTAATGTTTAATGACGGGCACCTTCGAGCATTCGGCGACCGCCCGGATGAGGCCCTCGCCGCCGCGCGGCAGGCACAGGTCCACGTACTGCGTGAGGGCGAGCAACTCGCGGATCGCCTCGCGGTCGGTCGTGGGCACGACTTGGATGGCGTGCTCCGGGAAAGCGGCCAGCGCCTGGCGCGCGGCCTCGATCAGGATGCGCGCAATGGCCTGGTTCGAGTTGAGGGCCTCCTTGCCGCCGCGCAAAATGGTGGCGTTGCCCGATTTGAAGCAAAGGCCCGCCGCATCGGCGGTGACATTCGGCCGCGACTCGTAAATGATGACGACCACGCCGATGGGGATCGAGACCTTGCGCAGCTTGAGCCCGTTGGGCCGCACGCGCTCATCGAGCACGCGCCCAACCGGGTCGGGCAGGCCCGCCACTTCGCGCAGGCCCCGCGTCATGGCGGCGATGCGCCCTTCGTCCAGCCGCAGCCGGTCGAGCATCGCGCCGGACAGGCCCATCCTGGCTCCGGCCTCGAGGTCGCGGGCGTTGGCCTCTTTGATGCAGGCGGCGCCGGGCTCGAGCGCCTCGGCCATCGCCGCCAGGCAGACGTTTTTTTCGGCACTGCTCAGCTTCGCCAATTCACGCGACGCCGCCTTGGCCTGTTTGGCCAGTTGGCTCATCTGCTCGCCCAAGGTCATGGGCAGAAACTTACGACAAAAACGGTGCCTGAAAAGGTGAAACTTCGGTTCGCGGGGTGGTGGCGGGGCTGGTCCCCGGAACGGTTGACAGAGTGGGCCGCCGCACAAAAGCGGGAGCAAGCTCCACGCACTCCACACGCTTCGCGATTTCGGTCCTGCGCCTTGATGCGCGAAGCGTTTGGAGTGCGTCCAGCTTGCTGGCGCTTTCGGCTTGGCTGGGCGCCCAAAAGCGGGAGCAAGCTCCACGCACTCCACACGCTTCGCGACCTGCGGGCCGGCCCGCGAACCGGCGAGGGTACGCGCCCGGCTTCAGAGGTGAGGATGATGATGGAGCAGGCTGTGGGGCTTCTCGAGGCCGTGGGCGAGCATCAACTGCTCGTTGGCGAGCAGCTCGAGCGTGGGGCCCTCGGCGACCAGGCGGCCCTGGTCGAGGATCAGCACGCGGGAGCAGAGATCGACCACGAGTTCGAGGTCGTGCGTGGCGATGAGTTTCGCCCCGGGCAGGCGGCGCAGCAGGGCTTTGAACTCGCGGCGCCCGCGCGGGTCCAGGCCACTGCTGGGCTCATCGAGCACCAGCACGCTCGGCCCGCAGGCCAGGACGCCCGCCAGACAGACGCGCCGCTTCTCCCCGTGACTGAGCCGGTGCGGCTCCCGCCCGTCGAACCCCGCCAATCCGACCTGGCGCAGGCACCGCTCCACCAGGCCCTGCAAGTCCGGTCCACAGATTCCCAATTGCCGGGGGCCGAAAGCCACGTCTTCGAAGACCGAGGCCGAGATGAGTTGATCTTCCGGATCCTGGAAGAGCAGGCCGACGCGCTGGCGGATCAGGTCCAGCGTGCCGGCCCGGAGCGGTTGGCCGGCGACCCGGATGTTCGGCGCCAGGGGCAGACGCTCGGGCAGCAACCCGTTGAGGTGCAGGAGCAAGGTGGATTTGCCGGCGCCGTTGGGTCCGAGCACCCCAATGCACTCGTCGGGCGCCACGGAAAACGAAACCTGCTCGAGGGCCACCCGGCCGGGCGCGTAGGAGTAGGAAAGCTCGCAGACCTCCAACGCCGGCACCCCGCCGGGAGTGCGGAGTGCGGAGTGCGGAGTGCGGAGTGAACACTCCGCACTCCGCACGGACTCCGCACTCCGCACTCCGCACTCCGCACTCCGCACTCCCGTGTTCATTTCCACCCCCTTGCGCACATGGCCAGGTAAATGCGCTCGGCGCGGTCGGCGGTGCGGACGAAGAGGCCTCCGAGGATGGCGCCGAGGTTCTGCCAGGCGAGGCGCCGGTTGCGGGAAAAGGTCCGGCTGGCGCGGGCGCGTTGCATGCGGCGGGCTTCCTCGGCGAGCACGGGGAGGTAGCGATACATCAACGCCAGGGTAGTCAGCATCACCGATGGCAGGCGCAGGCGGCGCAGGGCCTGGAGCAGTTCCGGGAAGGGCGTGGTCCAGCCCAGCACCAGCAAGGCCAAGATGCAAAGATTGCTCTTGCTCACGGCCGCCGGGAAACCGGGCCGGGCCGAAGGGGAGAACAGGGAGAGCAGGGCAATGCCCAGGATGAAAGTTTGGGCGACCAGCAGGCGGCGCAACGCATAGAGGAGCGGCATCCGGCTCGCCAACCACAACCCGCCCAACACCGCGGCGGGCACGAGGTAAGCCGGCCCGAGTCTGCGGGGCAAAAGGGTGGTCGCGGCGACGAGCACCAGCGCTGCCAGCAGTTTCACCCGAGGCGGCGCCCGGCGAAGCCGGGTGCCGGGGCGCGATTCAGTTTCCGGAGGGCGCATCCTTTTTGGCTGCGTCCAGGCCCGGCGCCAGGAACCTCGCCAGCCCGTAGGCCCCAATAAAGGCGAGGAGCGCGCCGATGACTCCCGCCACCGCCGTGGCGGCTGCCATGGAACTGATGAAGGGCAGGCGGTAGTCGCTCACCGGCCCCTTGATGAGGGGCGGCGTCGCCTGGCCGGCAAAACCGAGCGCCTTGGCCGCCGTCTCCAAACCGTCAGGCCAGGGGGACGCAAACGGGGCCACGAAAACAACCAATCCCAAGGCCACGAGCAGGCCATAGCCGAGAAAGCCGGCGCCGAGGGCGCCGGCACTGCCGCCCGTGCCGGCCAGAAGCTGCGGGCGCGCCCGCAAAACGGCCATCGTGATCAGCCCGGTCGCCAACCCTTCACCCACGCCGATAAGAATATGGGCCAGGACCATCGCCGGGAAGGCGACCGACCAGGGTGATTGGTCCGAAAGCGCCAGTTGTCCGGCGCAGGTCATCGAAGCCAGCACCGTGCCGAACCAGCCGGCAAAGGCCGCGGCGAATACCGTTGCCCGGCGGTTCTCCATGCGGGCCAGACGCTTGAGCAGCCGGAAAACGAAATAGCCGCCGCAGACGTTGACGATAGCCATGTTGAACACGTTGGCCCCCAACGCGAGCAGACCGCCGTCATTGAACACCAGGCATTGGACAATCAGCACGCAGGTCATCACCAGCACCGCCGCCGCGGGACCGAGCAAGATCGCCGTCAGCACGCCCCCGAGCAGGTGGCCGGAGGTCCCGCCTCCGACCGGAAAATTGAGCATCTGCGCCGCAAACACAAACGCGGCCGCCAGCCCCAGCATCGGCATCTGGCGCGGCTCGAGCGTCGTCCGCGCCTGGCGCAGGGCCAGGCCCACCCCGGCCGCCGCCGCCGCCGTCGAGAGCAGGGCCGTTTTCGCGTCCAGAAATCCATCCGGCAAATGCATGTGCGTTGTCTCTGCCGCGCTCACTGGCACCCGGCGGGGCGGGGATTCCCGCTCTGCCGGCGATGCAGTACTACGCTTAGACGACAAAGTATTACGCCATCTGCCACACCGAGGCAACCGGAAACTTTGGGCGCCATCGGCTTGTAAGACAGAGTGTTTGTGGTAATTTACCACTATGAAAACCGTAACGGTCGACCCACAGCGGCGTGTCCGCCTCGGCGGCGAAGCGCCAGCCACCAAATTCTGGCTTATCCCAAGAGCAGACGGGTACCACTTGCGCCGGATTCCAAAGCCTGAAGAGGAAAAGCGCCCCACTTACGAGGAAGCGCTCCAAATGATTCGCACCAACCGTTTTAGATTGGCGGCGACTTGGGAGGAAATCAGAAAGGCCACGCGTGAAATTGATTGGAATGACGGCAGGCCCAAAGACGCCATTGGCCGATTTTTTCATTGGAGCGCACGCGGAATCGATGGGGCTCGATATCGTAACCAATGATACAGACCGTTTTCGGAAGTATTTTCCCTCCGTTAAATTGATTACCCCTCGCCAGTGATCCACGGTTCATCTTTCTGCCGCGCTCACTGGCGCCCGCCGGGACGGACGGTCCCGCTCCGCCGGCCGCGCGGTACTACGCTTCGACGACAAAGTATTACGCCATCTGCCACACCCAGGCAACCGGAAAAGTTGGGCGGCACACCGGCGCCAAGGAACGCGGGCTTGCGCGGCAACTCCGTGGGGAGCGCCGTGTCAGGGACGAACAGCCGCCGGCCCGTTTTCGACGCCAACGGCTTCTCAAACAAGCCCGCAGCACCTCCCGGGTGCTGCCTCTTCGGGACAACCAATCCGACCGGCGTTGGGGCGGGAGGTTGCGGGAGGCGGCGCCTGGCCAAGAGCCGGTGCAAGGTGCGGGGCCAGCGGAGCGCGACCGGATCAAAAACGGCGGTCGTTTTGCATTGACGGGCCTGTTCCACTGCCTTATCACAGAGAGATTCCGTATGTCCAAAACAGGAGCAGAGACATGAGCAATCCCAAGACCTCCCTCCGGGCGGACCTTTGGTGGGTCCTCGCCGCGCTGACGTTGGCGTTGAACCCGGGCAACTTGAGCGCCGCCTCGACGGGCGACACGAACCTGGCGCCCCTGAGCACAGCCTTCACTTACCAGGGCTTGCTTGAGGCTGGCGGCGGCCCGGCCAGTGGGATTTACGACCTGCGATTCACCCTCTACGATGCCCCCACCAACGGCGCCACCGTGGCCGGGCCGCTGACGAACTCCGCCGTCGCGATCTCCAACGGCCTGTTTACCGTGGCCCTCGACTTCGGCGCCGTCTTCGACGGGACCGTCCAGTGGCTGGAGATTGATGTGCGCAGCGCCGGCGCGGGGCGCTTCACCAGCCTGGCCCCACTGCAGGCGCTAACGGCCGTGCCTTACGCTGTGGCAGCCAACTCCGCGGCTAACCTCGCCGGCACGCTGCCGGCCACGCAGTTGAGCGGCACCATCCCGCTGGGGCTACTGCCCGGTGCCATCCTCACCAACGGCCAGAACGGTGTCAGCCTCGCGGGCGCCTTCGCAGGCAATGCCGCTGGATTGACCAATCTGGACGCCGGCGCGCTGGTCTCGGGCACTGTCCCCCTGGCCCGGCTCCCCAACCAGGACTTTGCGGTGCGGAACTATGCGCCGGTGATTACGCAGGGAGAAAACTACTTTGCGGCGTGGATGCACGTGGCGGCGACTGGCTCGATCACGAACACCAACGGGCTTTTGCGGGGCATGATTTTGGAGCTGGATTCGTCCGGACCGCCCAGCGAGATCATGACTCCGCTGGACTTGCAACTCAATTACGGCGGCCAGGGCAGCACCGATCCCAGTGTGGCAAGCTCGGCCTATGGCGCGAGATCGATCGTCTCGATGAGCGGCCCGTACATCCACGCGATTGCGTACAAGGGCGTCGTCAACGGCAGCGGCCAGGAGCAGCGAGACATTGTGTTTTACGGGGACCAGCCGCAGGCCGCCAGTGCCCACGGCAATGCCGTCCTGCATGTGGGTGGGGTGGGCGGGACGATCAGCTTTTCCGGCTCGTCGTCGGACCTGGCGAGCATGTGGTCCTCGATTCAATCACCGAGCTCGGGAACGCTGACTTTCAATGGCGGGGAGGATTCTGCGACGCTGGCCAGCCTCAGCCTGGCAGATGCGACACTAGGCAACGGCGAGATTAGTGGCCGAATCGGCCGCAGCACGATCTTCGCCTTTGACACCGCCGCGGCGGTGTTTGGGGTGCCGCTCGCGGCGAATGAGGTGCTCGACGCAAATGGCGGTCTCTACCTGCCCGCCGGGCAGACCTTAGCACTCAGAGGCACCGTCCTGACCATCAACAGCACGGGCGACAATTGGATCAACCAGATAGTTCCTAACGCCACGATTGCCAATACCGCCGATTATCCGGCTGTTGGAAACTTGACCGCACAGGGATCGGTCACATTGGCAACAAATGCAATGGCGTCATGGCCGGCATCGCCCGCATCTCGCGGCGCCATATCATTAGTGAATAGCAACGGCACGCTCTATGAACTGCAATCGGGTGCCAATGGAGCGAGATGGATTGCGACCAACCTGCTTGGGGCAGTGCATTGATACCTTCAACAGGGGCGGAGGGCTTGCTTGAGGAGTGAGCGTGTTCCGGGAGTCACTCTCTCGGCGGCTGAGTTTGCTGCTCTGTGGTGGCGGGGAGGCTGCTGCCGGCTGAAGCCGGCGCTCCGATGGGGGGGGCTGGCGGTGCGGCGGTTAACCCGTTTTTGGCTTGGCGCAATTTGAGGAGCGCGGCGAGGGCGGCTTCGCTTTCCGCGGTTTTCTTGCTCTTGCCGAAGCCGCGGGCCAGTTCGACTCCGCCGTGGTGGACGGTGCATTCGAAGAGGCGGTCGTGGTCCGGGCCAGTGGTGGAGAGGACCTGGTAGCGAGGGGTTTGGGCGAAGGAGGATTGGAGCAGCTCCTGGAGTTCGCCCTTGGGATTGTCGAGCAAGGGGATGACGGCCAGACGGTCGACGGCCTCCTGGAACTGGCGCAGCACGAATTCCCGCGCGGCCGGGAACTCGCCGTCGAGGAAGATCGCCCCGAGCAACGACTCGAAGGTGTCGGCGAGCGCGGAGAGCCGCTCCCGGCCGCCGTGCATTTCCTCGCCGCGGCTGAGGATGAGGCAGTTGCCGAGGTTCAGGTCCCGGGCGCGCTCGGCGAGGCTGCGGCGATTGACGAGTTTGGCGCGCGCCTTGGTGAGGGGGCCCTCGCTAAAGCCGGGGAATTTTTCGTACAACTCGCGCGTGAGCACAAGTTGCAGGACGGCGTCGCCGAGGAATTCGAGGCGCTGGTTGGTCTGGAGCGGCAAACGATGCTCGTGCGCCACCGAGGGATGAGTCAAGGCCAGGCGCAACAGCTCAGGGTCGCGGAAGATATAGCCCACCCGCCGCTGCAGCTCGTCGTATTGGCCTGTGGCGGGCTCGGGATTCGCGGCCGGTGGGTCCGGGCTCATGGGGTTGGCAGCGGCTCCCGCGCCTGGGGGGAAGGCGGAGGAGCGTTCAGTTGCCCGATTTCCGAAGGGCCGGACTGGCTGGCAGTTGAGGGGGGGCTGCTGCCGGCTGAAGCCGGCGCTCCGGGGGCTGGCGGGTTGAGGCCATGCTCGAGCAGTTCGGCCACGTCACGCTGGACCGATTCCAACTGGTTTAGCTGGAGGCCGGGGTCAAGGACGGTGAACAAGTCGCCCGTCGCGGGGTGCTCATAGACGAAGACGCGCCGGCCGTCGCGCACGCGTTGTTCCCTGACCTTGAGCAGGCGTTTGCGTTCGAGCATGACCGCGAGGATAAAGCCGGCCGGGATGAAGCGCGGGTCGTTGAGCTCGAGGAGCTTGCGCAGGAGCGACTCGGCGGTTTCCTTTTGGATCGGGTCGGGGGGGCGGGGCGGCGGGGCCTCATAGACGCCTTGCCAATAGGAAATGAAGCCCTTGCGCTCGCGGGCGCCCTGGCTGAACTGCCGTTCCCAGCAGACCTGGCACACGTCCGAGCGGCGGAACTCGGCGCGTTCGTCGAACAAGAGCGTGTGATAGGCCTCGCCGGCGGCAAAGGTGTTGCCGCAGCCGGCGCAGGCGTGCGCGCGCGATTGAATGTTCCACTCGGTCATTGTCCTCTTCAGGCCGCGGCCCGCCCCTGCTTGCGGCGGATGACCGGCTTGGACAGGCCCGCGGCCGCCGCTTGGGTAATATGCACGTGGAGGATGTCGTCGCTGCTGGGGACCTCGTACATGACATCGAGCATAAGCTTTTCGAGCAGGCTGCGCAGGGCGCGAGCGCCGGTGCCCTTTTTGAGCGCCTGGCCGGCCAGTTCCTTGAGCGCGTCCGCGCTGAACTCGAGCTCGACTCCTTCCAAAGCCAGGAGTTTGGCGTATTGCTTGACCAGCGCGTTTTTCGTGTCGCTCAAGATGGAAACCAGCTCCGTCTCCGTCAGTTCGGAGAGCACGGTGACCATGGGGAGACGGCCGATAAACTCGGGGATGAATCCGAAGCTGAGCAGGTCCTCCGGCTCGACGCACTGGAGGAGGTCGCGGGGGTTGAGGACGGGTGCGGTCGCGGGGCCTGTTTCTACCGAGCGAAAGCCCATGACGTGCTTGCCCAGGCGGCGTTGGATGATGCGCTCGAGGCCGACAAAGGCGCCGCCGCAGATAAACAGGATGTCGGCAGTATCCACGCGGATGTATTCCTGCTGGGGATGCTTGCGGCCGCCCTGCGGAGGGACGTTGCAGAGGGTGCCTTCGAGAATCTTGAGCAGGGCCTGCTGGACCCCCTCGCCGGACACGTCCCGCGTGATCGAGACGTTCTCGGTTTTCCGCGCGATCTTGTCAATTTCATCAATATATACAATGCCCCGCTGCGCGCGTTTGACATCGTAATCGGCGTTTTGCAGCAGCCGCAGGATGATGTTCTCGACGTCTTCGCCGACGTAGCCGGCCTCGGTGAGGGCCGTGGCGTCGGCGATGGCAAAGGGGACATCCAGGATGTCCGCCAGCGAGCGGGCCAGGAGGGTCTTGCCCGAGCCCGTGGGGCCGATCATCAGGATGTTGCTTTTCTCGATCTCGACCTCCGCGTGGGGGTCGCGGGCGGCGGCGGCGTTTTGGGCTTCGGGAGCGGTTTCGGAGGGTTCCTGGAGGATGCGCTTGTAATGGTTGTGGACGGCGACGGCGAGGGTCTTTTTAGTGTGGTCCTGGCCCACGCAGCACAGGTCGAGCCGGCGTTTGATCTCGGCCGGCTTGGCCACGTGCAGGCGCGGCTTCTGCTTCCGGGCTTGGGAAGCGAGTTCCTTGTCGAGGACTTGTTTGCAGAGAATGACGCAATTGTCGCAGATGTAAACGCCGGGCCCGGCAATGAGCTTTTTGACCTCGGCGTGAGACTTGCCGCAGAAACTGCACAGGGTAATGTTGGTGGGGCGCGCCATCGAAACAGACTCGGCTTAGGGGGCGATGCAAAACGGCTTGAACAATCCCACGGGTTCTTTTGGCGTCATAAAGTCCGGGTCATTTGGCCTCGGCGGCCGGAGTCCTCTCCACCAACGCGGGTGCGTGCTCGACCAGGCCCGGGATTTCCTTGCGCGATTGCACTACTTCATCCACCAGCCCGTAGGCCTTGGCCTCGTCCGCGCTCATGAAATTATCGCGGTCGCAGTCCTTCTCGACCTGTTCGATGGAGCGGCCGCTGTGCTTGGCGATGATGCTGTTGAGGCGTTGTTTGAGCTTGAGCATGTAGCGCACGCGAATCTCGACGTCGCTGGCGGGGCCCTCGGCGCCGCCGAGGACCTGGTGAATCATGATGTTGGAATTGGGCAGGGCGTAGCGTTTGCCCTTCGAGCCGCCGCACAGCAGCAGCGCCCCCATGCTGGCCGCCTGTCCGATGCAGTAGGTGTTCATGTCGCAGGTCAGGAATTGCATCGTATCGTAAACGGCCAGCCCGGCGGTGACACTGCCGCCGGGAGAATTGATGTACAAATGGATGTCCTTCTTGGGATCGGTCATCTGGAGGAAGAGCAACTGGGCGATGATGAGGTTGGCCACCATGTCGTCGATCGGCGTCCCTAAAAACACGATGCGGTCCACCAGCAACCGCGAGTAGATGTCGTAGCCGCGCTCACCCCGGCCGGTTTGTTCAACCACCATTGGCACTAAAAAGTTTTGCATAACACTTATTCTCTAACACCGTCAGCCTAGCGGAGCGCGCCGGGCGGGTCAAGCGTGGTTTGGGGTTGACGGAGACCTGGGACGCGCCCGTCAATGGTTTCAACCGGCCTATTCCGCGTCGGGCCATTTTGTGTTATGGTGAGCGGAGTGGCGCCCGCGTTTGCGAGCCCCGTTTTGTGTTGCCCTCAAATCAGACTATGAAAATGACTTTGGTCGTGGTCGCCGATCTTGGATGTCTCAAGGCCTTCCGGCTGGAAAACAGTCATCTCAACCGCAGTCCGCGCCTCGAGTTGCTCGAAGACTTCCAAAACCCGGAGGCGCATGGAAAACTGGTCGAGAAGGTCACGGACCTTTCCGGCCGCTTCCCGCGCGGCTCCGGCGCCGCCAATGGCCCCGGCGGGGCTATGTCCGACGGTGAGCGGCACAATATCGAGCTGGAGGCCCGCCGGCGCCTGGTGCGGCAGCTCGCCCAGCGGTTCAACCAGCTTGGCCGGAATAAAGAGTTCGAGCGTTGTCTGCTGGCCGCCAGCAAGGAAATCAACCGGCAACTGCTCGAGGAACTGGAACCCCAAGTCCGGGCCAAGATCGAAAAGAACGTCGCTGCCGACCTGACCAAGCTCGAACCGGCGGCGATCCTGGGACACTTCTGACTCCGCGGCGCGAAGCGCAAGGCGCGAGGCGCAAGGCGCAACCGGAGTAGGGAGACCGCTCCTAATCGTAATCGTAATCGTAATCTTAATCTCCCCGGCTTGAGAGCAGGATTAAGATTAAGATTAAGATTAAGATTACGGCTGGGTGCGGGAATGGACACGCTCTCACGCTCCACGCTTCGCGCCCCACATGGCGGCGGCGGCCAGGGCGTTTAGAGCGGCGGTGAGGCAGCAAACCCCGGTAATCCCGAGCAAGGGAATCAAGAGGGTGCAGGCCAGCAGCGCGCCCAGGGAGGCGCCGACGAAATCAGCGGTGTAGAGGCGCGCGAGGGCCCCCGGGGCGGCGGCCTCGAGCTGGTTGGCCAACGGGAATTGGAGGCCGACGAGCGCGGCCACCAGGAAGGTCAGCAAGGCGATGGCGGTTTTGATTCCCAATAGCGCTGCGGCCGAGCCGCCCAGGCGGCCGAGCTCGGGCAGGAGCAGAGGAAGACAAAGTGTGTAGGCGGCAATCCCAAGGGCCAGGAGAGACAGGAGGCGCGCGGGTTGGGCCTTGGGCAGAGGGTGGGAAGTCCGAAGGCCGAAATCCGAAGTTGTAAGTTGCGGGGCATCCGGGGATTTGCGGCGCAGCGTGCCGTTGGCCCACCAGGCGCCCGCCGCCAGGCCGAGCATGAAGACGGTGACGATGAGGCCCACCTGGTGATAGACCGAGCCGCAAAGGACCTGGAAGACCAGGAGCAGGACGAGCTCGAGGGCCGAGGCGGCAAAGCCGGAAGCGAACAACACCAGGGCGCTGCCGCGCAAGCGGACCAAATAAAAGCCAAGCCCGAGCAAGAGCGCGGCCTGGAGCGGGCCAAAGCGGAGATTGAATTGACTCATCCAGTGGCGGAGGTGGTAGAAATAGAGGACCGGGCTGAAGTCCTTGTTTGGCGCCGCCGGCTCGGCCACGGCTCGGGCGAGGTCCGCCAATCGGTCTGGGGCCAGCATGGCGTCGAGGTAGTGGCGATTGACGAGCCGGGTGCGGATTTGGCGCTCTTGGAGGCGCGAGGCGATATCGGCGAAGAGCGGACCGTCCGAGGCCAGGAAGAAGACCCGGCCGCCAGGAATGGCGAGCGTGTTTTTGAAAGAGGTTCGGAGCGTGCGTTGGGCGGACGCCAAGAGCCGCGCCAGCTCCGGGCTCACGTAGTTTTCATACTGGCCGAGGGAGAAGGAAACCACCCCTCCGCGGACCAGCGCCGATTTTGCTTCGGCCAGAAACTCGACCGTGTAGAAGCGGTTCAACTGCGCCGTGGCCGGGGCTGGGAGATCCAGGATGATGATGTCGTACCCCGCTTTGGGGGCTTGCTTGATAAAGAGCCGTCCGTCGGTGTTGAACAGATGGATGCGCGGGTCGGCCAGATTCTCGGGCAAGTGCTTTCGGCCCAGCTTCAGGATGAGCGGGTCAAGCTCGACATAATCGACACGGCTGACGGAATATTTGAGGATTTCGCGGGCGGTGCCGGAGATGCCGCCGGAGAGGAGCAGCACGCGACGGGCGCCGGGGCGCTGGGCCAAGGGGTAGTGGACGGTCTCCTCGAGGTGCTGATCGTCGCGAGTCGAGATGAGCGGGAGGCCGTTCTCGATGAAATCAAGCTGGCCTTCGGATTGGGCGAGGATGAGTTTGCCGTAAGGGGAATTGGCGCGCTCAAGGAGCTGCTGGCGCGGGTATTGGAGGCGCGTGGACAGAGCGTCCGCATCCAGGAGCACCACCGCCGCCAGCAGCGCGAGCGCAAGCCCACCGGCAAGGAGGCGGAGGCGGCGAGCGAGCACCCCGACCGCCACGAGATTCAACAGGGCCGGACAAAGGAGAATGGCGATGTGGTCCCAAGACCGGACCAGCACGAGGCTAAAGAGCAATCCCCCGGCGAGGCTGCCGGCACAATCGGCACCGTAGCCGCGGCCCGTCCCCCGGGCGCCTTCTTCGCGGGCGAGGAGGGCGCAGCCCAGACTCAAGGCGCAGCCCGCCGCCAGGCAATACGGGAGCAGGAGGACAAAGGCGGCTCCGAGGGTTTCCGTGAGGCCAATGGCGGCGCCGCGGACGAAGACGACGTTTCGCAATGCCCTCGCGAGGAATACCTGGACCGGAGGCAGGATGGCGGTGCCGCTCAGGAGCACGGCTAACGCGGCAGCCGGACACGGCAATCTTGCCGAAAACCCGCCGAGCCAGGTCCCCATCCCCATCAGCAACAACCACAGGCCAAGGACGACGCCCAGCACCATTTCATTTCCTGAAAAAGCCGCCAGCAATTCGCGCATGAGCGCCAATTGGGTCATCACGCAGGAAGAACCGAGGGCGAAAAGCGCGAATAAGGTGGCGCCGCTTCGGGGAGGTGGCCCCCAGCGCGGCGAAGGTACGGAACGCACGGACGGCCCCCTCAATTCTCTTGGAAACACTCCACGTGATACATTCGGATTTCGGGCTTCGGATTTCGGATTTTTCTCTCCCCTCAATTCTCTTGGAAGCACTCCACGTGATAGATGGAAACGGAGGCGTCAGCGCCCCGCCAGGCGGCAGGCCGACAGCCGGCCTTCTCGGAGAGGTGGTCGAGGAATTGGACCTTGTCGGGGAGCTGCTCCCAGACCTGCGGCAGGAAGGTAGCCGAGCGGCCGCCGATGCGGAGCACCACGCCGTCCTGATGCGGCTGCAGTTTGCCGAGCAGGTCGTCGGGTGAGCTGAAGGCCAGCGGCTGCGGTTCAGTCAGCACGCTGATCTCGATCTTGATCTCCCCCACTTCATCGGAGCGGACCGGGCTGAAGCGGGGATCGAGCAGGGCCGCGCTGCGGGCGTTGTCGATGACGGCCTGGTAAAGCGCTTCCTTGGGCAGGAGATGGCCGATGCAGCCGCGCAAGGCGCCGCGTTTGGTCAGCGTGACAAAGCAGGCCCGCTTTTCCGCGAGCTTCGGGGAAAGACTCTTGGCCTCCAGCTCCGGTCCGGGCGCGGCGGGGTCGGCGGCGGCGCTGGCCAGGGTGCGTCGGGCCAAATCGAGCAACAGTTTTCGTTCGGGCGCGGCGAAGTTTTCGACGGCGGGCTCGAAGAAGGCGACCGCGGAGTAGCCGACGACTCGGTCTTTCTCGCCGGAGGTATCGCCGCTGTTGCGGCAATCCAGGAGTTGCGCCTTCCACCCCTTGATTTTAGCCAGGTGCATCAACGCCAGGATCGGCGTCTTGCCGCAGGCCTCCTGGTCCTTCATGTCGTCGGTGTTCATGGCGCAAATCGCCTGGACGCACCGCTTATCCAGCTCTTTGGCTGCATCGTAAGGGTGATAATGGCTCAAATCGGAGCTGGCAACAACAATTGTTTTGTCATCCAGTATGGCGGCGAGGGCCTGGGCGATGCGCTGGGGGTCCACTTCGCCGAGCACCACGGGCAGGATTTTGAAATTGCCCCCCACCCGCTGCAAGAAGGGGACTTGAACTTCCACCGAGTGTTCCCAAGTTTCCGGCGTGTCCTGCCCGCGCTCGGGCGCCGCCTTTGGCGCCTGCGCCCACCAGCCTGGCCGCTGAACGGGGCATGGTTTCTCGAGTCCGAAGGGGGCGGTTTTGGCCAGGCTCCGGGCCTTTTCAGAGATGGGCACCAGGCCGAGCGGGGTGCGATAGGCCTGGGCATCAGGGATGCAGGCGCCCTCGAACCAGGCATAGTGGCTGGGACCCAGGACGATGACCGTCTGAATCTCGCGCCCAACCAGGGTCTTGTAGCCGATGGCCGCGGTCTGGCCGGAAAAACGATAGCCTGCGTGCGGACAAACGAGCGCTTTGAGACGCGGGAAACGATGCAACGGCGCGCTTTCGAGCAAGGCATCCACCGTCTGCGCCAGGAACCGCTCCTGGGCGGGATAAAACAGGCCCGCTACGGCCGGTTCCCGCACCCGGCGCGGGGCCTCAGGGCGCGGGGCCTCGGTTCGCGCGTTACACCCGCTGGCGGACCAAAGGAGCGCCAGCAGAGAGGCCCGCGCCAGGGCTCGAGTAAATGCAGCTCGGTTGGCGTGCATTGGCGGTTCCTTTCTTACTGGCTCCCCACGCCCTTGACCTGCATCCGCAGGGAGTAGAGGTTCTGGCTGGCGGTGATGAAGAGCGTGTGGCGGTCTTGGCCGCCGAAACAGATGTTGCCCGTCCACGGGTCCGCCACCTCGATATGCTCGATCGGTTTGCCGGTGGCGTCGAAGACGAACACGCCATGGCCGGTCAGATAGACGTTGCCCTGGTCATCGATGGTCATCCCGTCCGAGCCCTTGCGGCAGAACAGCGTTTTGTCCGTGAGCGCGCCGTCCGGCTGGATGTGGTAACGGTAGGTCCGGTCCGCGCCGATGTCGGCTACGTAAAGCAGTTTGCCGTCGGGCGTGCCGATGATGCCGTTGGGCTGCTTGAGGTCATCCGCCACGCGGGTGAGCGTCTGGTTGTCTGCCGCCAGGAAATAGACGTGCTCGCCCATTTCCTTTGGGCCGCGGTGCCAATAGGAGCGATGATAGTAAGGGTCGGTGAAATAGAGGCCGCCCTGGGGCCGGACCCAGACATCGTTGGGTCCGTTGAGCAGTTTGCCCTGGTAGTCTTTGATGACCACGGTGACTTTGCGCGCCGGGTCGATGCGCCACATCTGGTTCTTCTCGTCGGCGCACGCCCAGAGGTTGCCCTCCGCGTCGAAACAGAGCCCGTTGGCTCGACCGCACGGCTTCATGAAGGTCGTCAGTTTGCCATCCACGCTCCACTCGAGGATGCGGTCGTTGGGCTGGTCCGTGAAGAAGACGTTCCCCTGCGCATCGCAGGCGGGGCCCTCCGTGAATTCAAAACCGCCCGCCAGCTTTTGCAGCGTTTGACCCGGGGCGATGAGCTTGCTCTCCGCGGCGCGGGTTTGCGGCGCGCAGAGGGAACCGAGAATCATGATGACGATAGCGGAGTTGAGCTTGGCCATATACTGGCACTTATACAACTCGGTGCGGGACGGGGGCAATCGAAATCGGCGTGGGGTGGTGGGGGCGTGCATTTCACCTTTTTGGACGGCACCTTCCGGTTCGTAATCTTAATCTTAATCTTAATCCTAATCCCCCTCACCGAGATAAAGAGCAGGATTAAGATTAAGATTAGGATTAAGATTAGGAGCCGCCGCCCGGGCCCTCAGCCCTCCGGCGTATCTAATATGCTTTGCAGGCGGGCCGCCAATTCGGCTGGCAGCCGCCCCGTCCAGTTGGAGTCCACCAGGCCGACCTCGATGAGGTCGCGCAGATGGGTGCGGTCTTTGTCGCGGAAGGCCGTGAGCTTCATGCGGACCAGGGCGTCCAACGTGACGAGACGGAAGCTCTCGGTCTCCTCGGAGTCGTCCACATCCGGCGCGGCGGTGAGGGAGTCCGGCCGGACTCGTTCGGAGGCAAAAACGACGTGGACGGCGTCGCGGGCTTTGGCCGTGGGGCCGTCCAGGAACATGTCAAGGCCTTTGGCGTGGCGATGGACAAACCCGGCCTGGGCCAAGGCGGCGGTGGCGGCTGGCAGGTCCGAGCGGCGCAGGAGGATGTCAACGTCTTGGGTGTTGCGCACCGCGGCTTCATCTACACGGGAAACCCAAGCGGCCACGGCATTTCCACCTACGACAGCGTAGGGCACCTCCGCCGTGTTCAAAGCGGCTACCGCGCGCCGCAACCGTTCGCGAACCTTTTCCACGGCGCCAATCATCCTTTCCCAAGAGACCTCGTTTTTCGTCATAGGCTCGGTTTTTCCGAATGCCAGTGGGTGCTTTGCTCGAAGGCGTGAGCAATCCGCAAGAGCGTTTCCTCTCCAAAGGGCCGGCCAAGAAGTTGGAGGCCGATGGGCAGCCTCGGCCGCGCCTCGGCCGCTGAGGACTGAGGGGCGGTGAAGCCGCAGGGGAGGCTCATGCCGCAGATGCCGGCGAGATTGCAGGAAATCGTGAAAATGTCCGAGAGATACATCCGGAGCGGGTCATCGGACTTCTCGCCCACTTTGAAGGCCGGGCTGGGGGACACGGGGGTGACGATGGCGTCAACCGTCTCGAAGGCCTTGAGGAAGTCGCCGCGAATGAGCGTGCGGACCTTTTGGGCGCGCAAATAATAAGCATCGTAGTAACCGCTGCTCAAGACATAAGTGCCCAGGATAATGCGCCGCTTAACTTCGGCCCCGAAACCGGCGCCCCGCGTCTGGCTGTAAAGCTCGAGGGGATCCGCCCCGTCCACCCGGGCGCCGTAGCGGATTCCGTCGAAGCGGGCGAGATTGGCGCTCGCCTCGGCGGTGGCAATGATGTAATAGCCCGCAATCGCATACTCGGTGTGGGGCAGCGAGAGTTCGACCACCTCCGCGCCCAGTTTCCCGAGATGCCGCACGGCGGCATCGACGGCCTCCTTTACCTCCGCATCCAGGCCGCCAACCATATATTCCTTGGCCAGCCCAAGCCTCAACCCCTTGAGGTCGCCGCTCAGGGCGGCGGCCAAGGCCGGGACGGGCCGGGGCACGCTGCTCGAGTCGCGGGCGTCAACACCCGCGATGACCTCCAGGAGCATGGCCGCGTCGCGCACCTCCTTGGCCAGGCAGCCAATCTGGTCCAGCGACGATGCGTAAGCCACCAGACCGTATCGCGACACCCGGCCATACGACGGTTTGAGGCCGACACAACTGCAAAACGAGGCGGGCTGCCGGATGGAACCGCCGGTATCCGAACCGAGCGCGCCAAAGCACTCATCCGCCGCCACCGCCGCCGCCGAACCGCCCGAAGAACCGCCCGACACCCGCGTAAGGTCCCACGGGTTGCGGGTGACCCCGAAGGCCGAGTTCTCCGTCGAACTGCCCATCGCAAACTCGTCCATGTTCAACCGCCCAAAGACCACCGCGCCGGCGGCCTTGAGCTTCTCGATGACCGTGGCGTCGAAAGGCGAAACGAATTTGCCGAGGATCTTCGAGCCGCAATTGAGCGGCTGCCCTCTTACGGCGATGACGTCCTTGGTGGCGATGGGCACCCCGAGCAACGGGCGCTCCGCGTGGGTCTGGCCGCCGGCCAGCGCCAGGTCCGCCGCTTCGGCCTGGGCCAGGGCGTCGGCGGCATCGTAGCTGATGAAGGCCCCCAGCCGCTCGTCCACGCTTTGAATTCGGTCTAGACAGGCCTGCATCGCCTCGCGCGAGGAAACTTCGCGCCCGGCCAGCTTCGCCGCCAGTTCGGAAATCGTAAGTCGATTCAGCATGATCACCAACGCCGCGCACCGCCGCAGGCGTTGCGCGGAAAGGTAACGATTCAGCCGGAGTTGAACAGGAGAAAACGGAGAGAACGGAGAGAACGGAGCGTCGTGCGCTTGGGGCCGATTCATGAAAGGGGCGGGGACGGCTTCGTCCCCGCTTCCTCTTCCCACGGACCGCCGAGAACCGGGGACGAAGCCG
>Ga0209415_10007813_pt1 | contig 18619 bp, 16 predicted proteins | sample PeaSoiSIISIP2007_FD_187696 | JGI IMG/M metagenome (GOLD analysis project Ga0209415, IMG submission 187696) | Peat soil microbial communities from Weissenstadt, Germany - SII-SIP-2007 (SPAdes) (version 2) | ecosystem: Environmental > Terrestrial > Soil > Wetlands > Peat | place: Germany...
CAGATCGGTTCCATTGCGAAGGACGAGGTCATCCTCGTCGACAACGGCTACGTGTCCCTCGTGCGCGGCCACATGCGCCTGAACGTGGGCCGGTACGGGAACCTGTCGAAGTCGACCGAGGCGATCCCCGAAGTGAACAACTCCCTCGACATGAGCCAGCAAGAGTTCGAGAGCGAGCGCCGGTCGTTCGGCGGCGGCGGTTACCGTGACCGCGGTGGCGGCGGCGGTGGCGGTCGCTACGGTGGCGGTGGCGGCGGTGGCGGCGGCTACGGCGGCGGCGGTGGCGGCAGCGGGGGCGGAGGGCGCGAGCGCTCCGACTCCTACAAGCGCTACTGAGCGTCCGAGCTTCGGCCCCGATTCGAGCGAACCCTTTCCCCCGCCCGAGAGGGCGGGGGCCGCCCGCGCACTTGGTTTAATAGGCGTGCCGGTACTTGCGCCGACACATCCATGCCCGACGATTCCCACGAACTGACCCTCTACGTGCAGTCGAAGAAAGCGGTCACGACGTTCTTCCGACCCTCGACGCCGTCCGCCAACGCCGGTCCCGAAGCGACGATCGCCAACACGAGCCGGCCCGCGTCCATCTCGTCGAACGCCGGCGACGCCACTTCGGTCGGCGACCATCCGGTCTACTTCCTCTCCGACGACCAGGCCCGGTGCCAGGCGATGGTCGAGGAGATCGCCACCCAACGCGGCTACATGGTGCGGGTGGTCGACATCGAGAAGGTCGGCCGCCTCGAGCGGCTCGTCACCGAGCACCTGCGCGGGGTCCAGAAGTTCCCGGTCCTCATCTCCCCGCTCGGCCGCCGTCTCGAAGGCGTCGAGATGTTCACCGAGGAAGACCTCGCCGCGATCATGCCGGCCGACTTGAAGAGCGTCCGGGCGTTCACCTACCTCAAGGTGCGCGGCGGCGACTTGGACAAGATCAAGCGCCTGCTCGAGACGTTCACCGAGGTCAAGGAGCTCCACTTCCTGACGGGCGATTGGGACATCCTGGTCGTGCTCGATTTCCCTCCGAGCTCGGCGAACAAGCGGCGGGTCCTCGACTTTGTGACCGAGCGGATCCGGGGCATCCCCGAGGTCCTCGACACGTCGACGATCGTGCCCGAGTACTCGCTGACGAAGTTCCCGATCTCGTAGGTCACGCCGTGCGTCGCGCGCGCCGTTTGCGCCCGCGCTGGCGACGCGGCACCACCGGGATCCCCGAGCGTCGCTCGGCGGCCGCGACCCCGGGTTCGGGCGTTCCGTAGAGGGCGTCCACCGTGAGCGGGTGCTCTTCGAGCCAGGCGACGCCGTCGACGTAGGCCGCGAACGCCTCGAGGCTCGTGAACAGCGGGATCCCGAGCTCGACCGCTCGCCGGCGCAGGACATACTCATCCTCGAGCATCCGCTCGAGCTTCTCCTGGGTGAGCGAGAGCGGCACGTTGAGGAGCAGGTCGATCTCGCCGCGGTCGAGCGCCTCGAGGACGTTCGGGTGCCGGTCGGGTTCGGAGACCTTGTGCAGGACCCGAGCGCCGCGGACCCCTCGGGCGGTGAGGAACGCCTGGGTGTCCTCGGTCGCCGAGATCCCGAGGCCGAGAGCCCGCAGCCGTTCGGCGATGGGCAGGAGTTGTTCTTTAAGGACCGGGCCGCCCACCGAGAGGAACGCGGTCCCTCGGCGGGGGACGAGCTTGACGCCCGTCGCGACTAGCGCTTTCACGAGGGCGTCCGAGAACGTCGGCCCGAAGCACGCGACCTCCCCGGTCGATTGCATCTCGACCCCGAGGAGCGGGTCGGAGCCCGAGAGCTGCAGGAAGGAGAACTGCGGTACCTTCACGCCCCACCGGCCCGGAGGGAGTCGGGCGACGCCCTCCTGCGAGAGCGGTTTACCCAGCATCGCCCGCGCCGCCTCGCGGAGGAGGGGGACTCCGGTCGCCTTCGTGAGGAACGGCAGCGAACGGCTCGCCCGCAGGTTGAGCTCGATGATCTGGTAGGCGAGGTCCTTGACGAGGAACTGGACGTTGAACGGACCGCGGATCTGTAGGGTCCGAGCGAGCTCGCCGGCCGCGGCCAGCAACTGGCTCTGGACCTCGGGCGGCGTGTGCCTCGGGGGAAGGCAGAAGATCGCATCTCCCGAATGGACCCCGGCGCGCTCGACGTGTTCGAGGATCCCTCCGACCAGCACCCGGGTCCCGTCGGAAACCCCGTCCAGCTCGACCTCGTCCGCGCCCTCGATGAACTTCGTGATCACGACCGGGTGCTCCGGCGAGACCCGCGCCGCTTCGGAGAGGAATCGGCCGAGGTCGGTACGACCGGCGATGACGCGCATCGCTTGCCCGCTGAGGACGTACGACGGACGGACCAGGACCGGATAGCCGACCTCGTCGGCGAATCCGCTCGCTTCGTCCACGGTCGTGAACGCCCGCCACGCGGGCTGGGGAATCCCGAGCGTTTCGAGCAGCCGTGAGAACCGCGCGCGGTCCTCCGCCGCGTCGATCGACTCGGACGCGGTCCCGAGAATCGGGATCCCGCACATGTGAAGGAGCGGCGTGAGGTTCTGGGCGAGCTGGCTGCCGACGCACGTGACCACCCCGCCGAACGATTCGAAATCGTGGATGTCCCGGACCCGTTCGAGGGTGATCTCCTCGAAGTAGAGCCGGTCGGAGCGGTCGTAGTCGGTCGACACGGTCTCCGGGTTCGAGTTGAGGACCGCGACTCCCGGGACCCCTTCCGCCTTCAACCCGGCCACGAGGTTCATGGTCGACCAGTCGAATTCGACGCTCGAGCCGATCCGATACGGTCCGGCGCCGATGACCAGTACGGAGCCGCTCGGCATCGGCCGTACGTCGTCGGCGTCCGCGCGGTACGTGAGGTAGAGATAGTTCGTGCGCGCGGGCCATTCGCCGGCGAGGGTGTCGATCATCCGCACGCGCGGCCGGATCCCCGCTTCGAGCCGTCGCCGACGGACCTCCTCTTCGTCGAGCCGGGCCGTCCGGGCCAGCGCTCGGTCGGACACGCCGAGCTCCTTCGCCCGGCGCAGCAGCTCGTTCGGCAGCGTCGAACCCGCGGCCGAGCCGATCGTCGCGTCGACCGCCTCGATCTCCCCCAGAGCGTCGACGAACCAGCGGTCGATCCAGGAAATGCGGCTCACCTCGTCGGAAGGGATTCCGGCGCGGAGCGCCTCGAGCACCCGCACGAGGATCTCGGGCGTGGGACTCGCGAGGTCCCGACAGATCTCCTCGCGGGAACGGACCTCGGGGGGCGGCACGAGGTCCGAGCGCGGGTCGCTCATGCGGACCGCCTTCGAGACCGCCTCGGGGAACGACGCGCCGATCCCCATCACCTCGCCGACCGACTTCATCGCCGGGCCGAGCCGACGGTCGGCGCGCTCGAACTTGTCGAGGTCCCAGCGCGGGAGCTTCACGACGACGTAGTCGAGAGCCGGTTCGAACGCCGCGGTCGTCACGCCCGTGATGCGGTTCTTGAGCTCGGGCAGCGTGTAGCCGAGCGCCAACTTCGCGGCGACGTAGGCGAGCGGGTAGCCCGTCGCTTTGCTCGCGAGCGCGCTCGACCGAGAGAGGCGGGCGTTGACCTCGATGGCGTAGTACTCCTCGCTCTGCGGGTCGAGGCAGAACTGAATGTTGCACTCGCCCACTATCCCGCAGGCCTCCGCCGCCCGCAACGCGGCCTGGCGCAGCATCTGGTACTCGAAGTCGGTCAGCGTCTGGCTGGGCGCGATGACGATGTTGTCCCCGGTATGGACGCGCATCCCGAGGACGTTCTCCATATTGCAGACGGTGAGCGTATTCCCCTTCGCATCGCGAACGACCTCGTACTCGAGCTGCTTGAACTCACCGACGTAGCGTTCGAGCAGGACCTGGCCGACCGGGCTCGCCCGCAGGCCGCGCGCGACGACCTCGCGCAGCTCCTCCTTCGTCCGCGCGACCCCCCCGCCCTTGCCTCCGAGCGTGAACGCGACGCGGACCATCGCCGGAAAGCCGAGCACCTCGGCCGCTTCGAGCGCCTCCTCGTAGGAGTAGACCGCCCGACTCGGAAGGGTCGGCACGCGCGCCTTTCCCATCGTGCGCACGAACTTCGCTCGGTCCTCGGTCGCTCGGATCCCCGCGAGCGGGGTCCCGAGCACCTTCGTCGAGGTGCGGCGAAGGACTCCCTGGTCGGAGAGCTGGACCCCGCAGTTGAGCGCCGTCTGACCCCCGAAGGAAAGTAGGATCCCGTCGGCCCGCTCGGCTTCCAGGATCGGCGCGACGAACTCCGGAGTGAGGGGTTGGAAGTAGACCCGTCCGTGCTTGGGGGGGTCGGTCTGCAACGTCGCGATGTTCGGGTTCACGATCACCGCGTAGACCCCGTCCTCCTCGAGCGCCTTGAGACACTGGCTGCCGGAGTAGTCGAATTCCCCGGCCTCCCCGATCTTGAGGGCCCCGCTGCCGAGCAGGACGACTTTTCTCGGCAGGGAGAGCGTCATGCGCGGCGCTTCACCTTGCCCACGAACCGGTCGAAGACGAACCCTGCTTCCTGGGGACCAGGGTGCCCCTCGGGATGGCCCTGGAGGGCCAGCAAGCGACCGGAACGGTCGCGGAACCCCTCGAGCGTCCCGTCGTCCGGATTGGTGGCCCAGAGGTCGATGCCGGCCCCGTGCAGCGAATGCGGGTCGACCGCGTACCCGTGGTTCTCGCTGACGATGAGCGCCCGGCCGTCCGCGAAGCAGATCGTCTTGTTCTGCCCGCGGTGGCCGTACTTGAGCTTGAACGTCGTCGCCCCCCGCGCGAGGGCGAGAAGCTGGTGACCGAGGCAAATCCCGAGGGTCGGGAGGGCCCGGGTCGACGGTCGCCGGAGCTCGGCGACGGTCGCGCCGAGCTCGGCGGGGTCTCCCGGTCCGTTGCCGACCACGAGGCCCGAGACCCGCCGGCCGTCCCACTTCGCGGGAACGGCCTCGTCGTACGGCAGGCGCAGCACGCCCACGCTCCGGTCGAGCAGGGCTCGGACGATGCTCGCCTTCACTCCGCAATCGAGTACTGCCACGAGAGGCCCGGTGGGAGGGCCGAGCAGGATCGGGCGCTTCGGCGCGACCTCCGCCATGTAGTTCTCCTCGGCGTAGGCCGGCGCGTTCGTGATGGCCCGCCGAAGTTCCTCTTCGCTCGGGGAGTGGTCGTCCTCGCTCACCTGTAGGACCCCGCGCAAAACGCCCCCTGAGCGCAGATGCTCGGTGAGCCGCCGGGTATCGACCCCGGCGATTCCGGGAACACCCTCGTCGGCGAGCCACTCATCGAGGGTACGATGGCTCGCCCAGTGGTTCGGACGGGTCGTCCCGCGGACGACGACGCCCCGGACCTGGACCTCCTCGCTCTCGAGGACCGGAAGGCCCCAGCCATCGCGGGCCCCGCGCCGGGGCACCCCGTAGTTTCCGATCAACGGATAGGTGAAGGTCAGGATCTGGCCACGGAACGACGGGTCGGTAAGGGACTCCGGATATCCCACCATGCCGGTCGTGAACACGACCTCGCCCACGCGGCGGGTGCTCGCTCCGAGCCCCTCGCCCTCGAAACGAGTCCCGTCCTCGAGAAAAAGCGTCCCCCGGAGGCGAGCCCCTCCGAGGCGATTCGGCACGGCCTTGGACAACCCGAAAGCCACCGAGGAAGCGGTTCGGCCTTAACATTTACCGTCGCGCGGGAGAGTGCATCTCGCGGCGTCGCGCCCGAGCGCGCGGCGAGGCATCAAATGCCCCGGCCGGCTGCTCGCCGGGATGCCCGGGTTCCCCCGCCTCGCGCCGAGCTACGATATCGTGGTCGTCGGCGGCGGGCACGCCGGGCTCCAGGCAGCCCTCAAAGGAGCTCTCCTTCAGCACTCGGTCGCATTGCTCGACCGGGGGCCGAAGTACTCGCGCTCGTACTACGCCCCGCACATGGTGAACATCCCCGGTTTTCCCGACGGAGTGTCCGGGCACCGCCTCCTGGACCAGCAGATTGCCGCGGTGCGCGCCCACGAAGATCGAATCGGCTACTTCACGCCGGCCGCGGTGACTTCCGTCGAGAAGACCCCGGACGGCTTCGCGGTGACGTTCGATTGGCTCAAGCAGACCCAGGTCGCGCGCGGTCGCGCCGTCGTCCTCGCGATGGGAGTCGTCGACCGGATCCCGGCGGTGGAAGGAAAGATCGACACCATCTTCCCGTGGGCCAACCAGGCGATCGTCGACTTCTGCATCCTGTGCGACGGTTGGGACCTCGTGGACCGGTCGGTGGCGGTGGTCGGCCATGACGCGTTCGCGGCCCGCACCGTCCTCGACGTCCTTTCGTTCCGACCGAAATCGGTCGAGTTGCTGACGCACGGTCACCCGCTCCTCGACGGCGTTCCCGAGCCGGAGCGGTCCACGCTGGCCGCGACCCTGGCGGAGCGGGGTGTCCCCGCGGTCACGACCGAGATGGTGGGCTTCGATGGGATCCGGGAGAAGGTGTTTGGGGTTCGGTTCGCCGACGGGAGTCACCGCACCTACGACCGAGGGTTCAGTGCTCTCGGCTGGTACGACATGCACGACGCGATCCCCCGGTCGCTCGGGTGCCGGTTCGACGCCGACGGTTATGTTGTCACGGACGACGACTGCCGAGCGCTCGCGGACGCCACGGGGGAACCGATCCCCGGTCTCTACTGCGTGGGGGACCAGCGGAACGGTTGGAATCAGATCCCCGAAGCGTGGGCCACGGCGGAGCGGGCGGTCGTCCACGCTTGGGCGTCGTACCTGTAAGGGCCGGCTGCCGCTACCCCGGGACTGGCGGGGAGTTCGCGACGGTGAGATGGCGAGCGAGCTCGGGTAGGTCGTTCGCGATCGCGGAAGCGCCGGCCGCCAAGAAACGGTCCTCGCTCATCGTGGAGCCGGTGTTCGCGGCCTCGCTCGGGTCCGGCATCACCGCGTAGAAACGCACCTGCGCGCGCGTCGCACATTCGGCATCGATCAGGTGGTCTCCCACGAACAGGGCGCGGTCGATCGGCACGCCCATCTCGCCGAGGAGCAGAAGGAGAGCCTCGGGGGAGGGCTTCGACGGGCCGGAGGCGCTTCGGCTTCGCAGATACTGGAAGTAGGGTGCGAGCTCCGTTCGAACCAGGGCTTGGCGAGCGAAGGCCTCCGAGCTTCGGGTAAGGAGGCCGATGCGGAACCCGCGGACGGAGAGGATCTTCAGAAGCTCCTTCGCGCCGGGCCGGGGAATCGTCCGCGGGAGCGCTTCGAGTTCGATCGCGTCGATCCGCTTCTGGTACTCCGCTTCGAAACGGTAGTAGACCCCGTCCGGGGCCCCGGAGTTCCTCAGCTCCTCGCGCGCCGCTTCCACGATCCGGTGGATCGGTTGCTGGACCGAAAGGTGGCCCGGGGTCACTCCGTAGTGCTCCGCGAGGCGGATCACTTCCGCGCGCATCCTTCCGAAATCGTGGTGCGAGAGAACGAGCGTCCCGTCGAGGTCGAACACGATCCCGAGCAATGGCTCCAAGAATTTCGGCTGGGACCCTGGGGGTGGCATTTCCCCTCCGTGGCTAGGGAGAACGCGGGCGCCCGGACACGTTAAGCGTTTGCTTCGAGCGGAACCGTCGGTCGGTCCGGTCAGGGGGCGAGGTGGTAGGCGAGGCCGTACCAGACTCCCGTTTCTTTATCGAACGTCGTGCCGCACTGGAAGCAGAAGAAGACCCGGTGCGGAGGTTCCTTCGGTTCGACCTCCATCGGGTTTCCGCAGATCGGGCAGCAGAGTTTCGCTCCGACCTCGGGCAGGCCGTTCCAGGTGTCGCGCTTACGGTCGTAGACCACCCCGTCGTGTCCGCAGACGAACATGGGAAAGGAGACCGTGGGGGACGAGGGTCCGGTCATGACGCGGCCGCAGATGGGACAGAACATTCGGGGACGGTAGCGCCGCCCTCCACCAAGAAGCTAGCGGCGCTCACCGGGCGGCGCGAGGTCGTTCGAGCGTAACGATCGACTCCCTCAGCTCGAAGCTCCGCCGCTGGCCGCTTCGCCGGGGCCGGGCCACCTCGACCGACGCGAGTCGGAACCCGCACGAGACGCCGAGCCGGGCAAGGAGAAGGTCCCCCGGCACGTACACCCCGGCCAGCAACGAATCGCCGACCACGACGACGAATCGTCCTCCGGGAACGAGCGCCCGGAAGACCCCGTCGAGGACCGGGCGCAGGTCCGCAAAGTAGCGATGCACCACCGCGTGCATGTCGTCGCGACGGTACGTTCCCTTGCGCGCGAGGTTTTCGCGGATCCGCGACAGGATCTCCGAAAGCCACGGGTCGGTGACCGAGCTCGTGTCGAGGTACGGGGCGGTCTCTCGTCGCGGCAGGTTGTCGCAGGCCACTTGCGCGCGTCGCAGGGCCACGAGGTCCGAGTACGACCGGGCGTAGCCGAGCCAAGCCAGGTCGACCTTGTAGTTCATCACGTAGTCCATGCCGTTGACGTACGGCGGACTCGTCACGGCCAGGTGAACGGAGCGAGCCGGCCAACTCCCGACGCGGGCATCGCGCGGAACGACCTCCGCCGGGGGGCCCCAGACCGAGGCTTCGTTCGAGAGTTTCGAAAGGTCTTCCGACATCTCGGTGACCGCGCTCCGGAACCTCTCGAACACCGGGACCGCGGAGTCGCTCGACCGCTTCCCGTAGCCGAGGCACGGAGACCGGTGGAGCCGACTCGAGGGGATCAGGATCCGCCCGAAGGCGAGGCGTACCGCATCGGCGGTCGGGTCGCCCTCCGGAGGCAATGCATCGCGCAAACGGGTGAGGTCGGCGAGCGCCCTGGGGGCGAACTGTCGCCGAGTTTCCCGAAGGAAGGGGAGCTTCCCGGCATTTCGTCCCTCGGCCCGTCGAAGGACTCGACCCGCCGCGCGGGTGAGGGTTTCCGAGTCGAGTTCGAAGTGCGTCTTCACCCGGGCTGCCAGCACCGCCGGGGCGAGTAGCTCGGTGCCGACCGCATGTGCGCCCGCGCGACGGGCTTCGACCAGCGTGGTGCCGCTGCCGGCGAAGGGGTCGAGGACGGTCGCTCCGCGGGCCAGGTCGGCGGCGGTGAGCACGCCGGCCACGAACTCCGCGGAATATCCCTGCACGTACGGCCACCACCGATGAACGGGAAGGGTCTCGTTCGACCGGAACGTGATGGGTCCGGCGTACCGACCCAGAGAGATGCCGTTCTCCCGCTCGAACCGTTCGACGAACGCGGCGGGGTCGACAAAGTCCTCTCGCTCCGCGAGCCGTTCGAACGCCCGCAGGACGAAGAGGCCCCGTCCCATCTGCAGGACGTCCCCGCGGCTCCGAAGCGTGTCCAGCACCTCGGCGATTCGCTCGGCGCGGTCGTCGAGCCGCGAGGCGATCTGACGGACCGTGGCGCCCATCGCGCCCGTCTCGCCGAGGACGCCGCGGACGGCTCCGGTGAGGTCCGTTGCCTCCGAGCTCGCCACGAGAATCGGAGGGCGGGCCGAGGTAATAACGGAACGACCGGGGTCACGCCGCGTTCGCGCGCGAGGGCCGGTTCTGCGGGGGGAGAGCGACGGGCGACTTGAGCGACTTCAGGATCTCCCGCCGATGTCGCCGACGTTCGTCGCGCAGCTCTTTCGCCCACGCGGTCTTGCGGACCTCGTCATCGAGCCCCACCAGGATCATGTCGAGGTCGTGAAGGTCTCCGAGATTCTTCTGGAGGCGGGCGAGCGAGGTCGCGAACCCCCGTTCGTGCTGAGGGTCGAGCGCCACCGCGAGGTCGGAGACCTGTCGGGCCCGACGGATGCGGATTCGAAGCCGGTGGAGGCGTTCCATCGTGGGCCGACGCCGGGCCTTGCGGTGCGCCTGCTGGAGCAGGGCATGGGAGCGCGTGTGGGCCAGCGTCACAGCTCGATGAGCGTCGCGAAACGACCCGGACCGAGGCAGGCTGCGCAGCCGTTCTCCGACATCGTCCAGGAGACGGGCCTGACGCTCCGAGCGAAGGAAAGCCCTCAGGAGCTCACGGCCGGTGCGCGCGTCGTCCTGGACGCGGATCCGGTAGCGGGTGACCCGCTCGAGGTCGCGATGGCTGGCCCGTCTTCCGTCGAATCGTTGCAGCAACGAGAGGGCGATGTCGCGGTCGCGGATCCGACCGACGAGGCGCGAAAGGCGCTTGATCCGTACGTCGAGCGGGTGGAGGAGCTCCCGCTCGGCGCTCGGGAGCAAAGACTCCCAGAGGGCGAGGCCGGTCCGGAGCCGGCGCATTTGCCGATGCAGACGATGCAGGCTTCCGGCCGAGGGATGGGCCGCCGCGACGACCTGGTCGACAGCCCGGGTCACCTCGTCGAGGATGCTGGCGACCTCGCGCGCGACGCGCTCGGGTCGCATGGTGCTCTGGCCGCCGGTCCGGTCCATCGGTCTCTCTCCCGCGGGCAGGTCGGGTCCCCCACGTAAACCATTCGGAGCGAGCGACCGCCTCGGTCGATTCGACCCCACTCCTATTAGAGCCGAGAGCCTCTCGGAAACCATGCACCGGGCCCGGCTCGCGGACCTCGAGCGAGAAGGCTCGGGGAACCGGGCCGTTTCCACCCTCGGAGTGGTCGACATCGGGTCGAACACCGCTCGGTTCGTCGTCTTCGAAACGTCCGCGGCCGGCACCGTCCGGCCGATCTACGAGACGAAGGACGCGCCCCGACTCGGTTCGGGCACCAGCGCGGACGGCAGTCTCTCCCCGGAAGCGGTCGTCCGCGGAATCGCCACCGTGCGACGGTTCTCCCGAACGATGCGCTCCCTCAAGGTTCCGAAGACTGTGTCCGTCGCCACCAGCGCCGTACGGGACGCGCCGAACGGCCCCGACTTCATCCGCGACGTCGAGCGCGCCACCGGGGTGTCGCTGCGGATCATTTCCGGAACCCAGGAGGCTCGGTACGCCTACCTCGGGATCGCGAGCGCCTGGGAGCTTTCGAACGACCTCGTCTGCGACCTGGGGGGCGGCTCGCTCCAGTTGGCCGAGGTACGCCAAGGAGCGCTGCACAACTCCGTCAGCCTGCCCCTCGGAGCGCTCCGACTGTCCCAACGATTCTTCGAGCACGACCCACCGAAGCGGCGAGAATTCGACGCGTTGCGGGAGCACGTCCGGGAGGCAATCTCCTCCGTCCTCGAAGCGTTCGGCGGGGGACCGTACCGCCTCTTCGGTATCGGCGGGACCGTGCGGTCGCTCGCCCGGGCCGCGATCGAGATCCGCGAATTCCCGGTCCGACGCGTGCACGGCTACCCTCTCTACGGAAACGACATCGAGGCCCTGCGCGAACTCCTCGGCGAGATGCCCGCCCCTCGTCGGCGCGTGGTCCCCGGCATCGGCAGCGACCGAACCGACGTCGTGTTGGCGGGAATCGTCGTCTTCTCCGAACTGCTCCGAGCCGTGAAGGCGGAGAGGATCGTCGTCTCGGGGACCGGGATCCGGGAGGGGATCGCGCTCGAGGCGCTGGGCGTGAAGCTCCCCGTTCCGGCCGAGGTCCTCGCCGAGCGGTCGGCAGCGGCGGCGGCCGGTTCCTTCGCGTTCGATTTCGACCACGGCCGAGAGGTCGCCGAGACGGCCACCAGCCTCTTCCAGACCCTGGCCGCTCGGTTCGAGGGGGGTCCGAGCGAAGCGCTCGCGCTCCGTGTGGCCGCCTGGATGCACGACTCCGGGGTGGCGATCGACCTATGGAACCACGCCCGGCACTCCTCGTACCTGATCCAGAACTACCCGATCCGAGGGCTCGACCAGCGGGAAGTCCTCCTCGCGGCGATGGCCGCGTACCTCCACGAGGGCAACAGCCTGCCGTCCGAATGGAAGAAGGGATTCCTGCCCATCATCCGGCCGCCCGATCTCGAGACCGCCGTCCGCCTCGGCGCGGTCCTGGGCGCTGCCGAATACCTCGCCGCGCTTCGACCGCGGTTCTCCCTCGCGACGGAGGGAAAGGTTCTCTCGGTGAGCTTTTCTTCTACGAGGGATACGACCCTTCCCCCCCGCTGGGCCGAGAAGGTTCGCAAGTTGATGGAACGGGTCTTCGACCTCGAGGTGCGCTACCGTGATGCCTGATACTCCGTCTCCGAACCACGGTTTCCCCGGCCGCCTCTTCGTCTTTGAGGGACTGGACGGAAGCGGCAAGTCGACGCAGGCCGCCCTGCTCGGCAAGTGGCTCCAATCGAACGGCTACCGCGTATTCTTCACGGAGTGGAATTCCTCCGAACTCGTTTCCAACACGATCCGGCGCGGCAAGAAGAAGGGCCTCCTCACTCCCACCACGTTCTCGCTCCTGCACGCGACCGATTTCGCCGACCGGTTCGAGCGGAAGATCCTCCCGCCGCTGCGGGCGGGCTACCTCGTGGTCTGCGACCGCTACACGTACACGGCCTTCGTCCGGGATGCGGCCCGCGGCTGCGACCCCGCCTGGGTCCGGACGATTTACTCGTTCGCCCCCCGGCCGGACCGGGTCTTCTACTTCCGGGTCCCGGTCGCGGTGACCCTGAAGCGCAAGCTCTCCTCCCGCCTCAAGATGAACTACTACGAGGCCGGCATGGACCTCGGGCTCTCGGACGACCTCGTCGAGAGCTACGAGCGGTTCCAAGGCCGGCTCAAACGCGAATACGACCGCATCTCCACCACCGACCACTTCCGGGTCGTGGACGCGACCCGGCCGGTCGAGTCGATCCAGGCCGAGCTGCGGAAGGACCTCAAGCCGATGCTGGCGAACTTCCCGACGGGGGAGCGTCTGATGCATGACGGATAGGACGTACGGGACCCGGCTTCCGGGCCTTCCCAAGGAGATCCCCGCGGGCAAGCTGATCGTCGTGGAGGGGGCAGACGGCTCGGGGCGAACGACCGAGGTCGCGCTGCTGAAGGAATGGCTCGAAGTGGAAGGGCACGCGGTCGTGGATACGGGCCTGCGTCGCTCCGACCTCGTGAGCGGCGAGATCGACCAGGCGAAGCAAGGGCACACGCTCGCGGCCACGACGATGGCGCTGCTCTACGCGGCGGACTTCGCGGACCAACTCGAGAACAAGATCGTTCCCGCCCTCTCCGCCGGCAGCACGGTCCTCGCGGACCGCTACATCTACACGCTCATGGCGCGAGCCATCGTCCGCGGTGCCTCCCGGGAGTACGCCCGCCAGCTCTACGGGTTCGCCTTGCGTCCGGACCTCGTCATCTTCCTCGACGCGCGCGCCGAGATCCTGCTCCACCGGTCGATCGGAAAGTACGGCTCCCTCGACTACTGGGAGTCGGGTATGGACCTCTGCCTCTCGCGGGACCTCTTCGAGAGCTTCTTCCTCTACCAGGCACTCCTCTCGCGGGAGTTCGAGTGGATGTCGAGTGAGTACGCGTTCCACGCCGTGGACGCGAACCGCGCTCCGGAGACGGTGCACGAGGAAGTGCAGCGGTTGGTGGCCCCGCTCTACGGTCGACGGTTCGTCGCACCGCGACGTCCGCCCGAAAGCCCTCCGCGGTCGGTCAGTCGTGTTCCGCGGCGAGCTGCTTCCGCGTAAGCAGCCAGACGAGCCGGCCCGCCCCCGGGCGGACCGAGTTCGAGAATTCGAGACACACGGCACCACCTTTGGTGAGGTGCACGACCGAGAGCCCTTCTCCCGTGAGCGCCTCGCCGACGAACTCCGCGAGGGTCGGTTCGTGCCCCACGAGGAGGACGGTCTCGTGCGCGCGCGCCGAGCGACGGATGCGGTCGAAGATCGGGGTCGAGAGGTTTCCCGGAGCGAGCTCCTCCCACGTCTCGGGAGCGGGCGCGGCCTCGAGCTCCCGGTGGATCAGTTCGGCGGTCCGCAGGGCCCGGCCCGCCGCGCTGGTCGCGAGACGGTCGGCGGTGCCCACGACGCTCGCGAGGCCCCGGGCCGCGCGACGCGTCTCCGCCTCACCCTTGCGTGTCAACGGTCGCTGGTCGTCATCGGGCCAGCGCGCCGGGTCGCGGACCTCCGCGGGGCCATGCCGCACGGCGATGACCCGAATGTTCTTGGTTCCGCCGTTTTTTTTCGACACGGAAAGGTAAGGGGTCCGGAGGCAGGCGTCGGGGTAGAAAACCCCTCCGCTTGCTATAGTCATGGGGTCGGAGATACGGCGACCCGCCGCGCGGGAGTCTTGCCGTCCGACTCCGCCTTCGGGACCGATCGGTCGAGGGTGACCTGAGCGATGTCCTGAGCGTAGGCAATCGTACGACCGATCGACTCGAGGATGCGAGCGACGGCCGCCGCGGTGGCGGGCGGCATCGTCCCGCCTCCGACGGCGGGAAGAAGCCGGTCGGAGAGCGAACGGCCGGAGGAGAGCAGCGCCTCCCCCAGGTCGAGCAGGTCGTTGGCCGCGCCTCCGTCCGAGGCCGCGAGCACCCCTTCGAGATGCTCCATCGCTTGTCGATGGAACTGCCGGAGGGAGGTCACCGGGCCGCTCCCGTAGGGCAGGTCCACCAAGCGGCGTCCTACCTCGCCGAGCCCGACCGCGTGATCGGCGATCCTCTCGAGACTTCGCGCGGTCGTCCAGAGTCCGAGCCACTCGGGTCGGCGACCGACCGTATCGAGACGGATCGCGGCGACCCGCTCCACGTACCAGGCCTCCCGGTCGATCTCGTCATCTCGACGCTCCCAGTAACCGTCCTCACTGAACGGGAGATGGGACCAGCTGTCGACGGCCTCACGATGAAACTCGAGCACGAGCCGCCCCATCCGAGCGAGTCGCTGGTCGAGCGGGATCGGGCTTTCGAAGGCGAGGTCGCGCAGGTAGAGGACTCCCGCCTCGTCCGAGATCACCTCGGGCTGACGGGTCCTTCGGCAGAACGACCGGACGACCTCGCGCGTGCCGGCGCTCAGGCCGGGTCGTTCGCGGACCGAGAACTCGCGGGCCCCGGCGAGGTAGGCGCCCAGCAGGCGGCGGAAGACATGCTCGGCCGGTTCACCGCGACCGACCGTGACATTCGCAATCTCGAAATCCTCGCGAGCGGAGGAAGGGACACCGCGGCTGCCGAGAGGCGATCGTACCGTAGCCACCGGATCGGCTCGACGTTCTCTCGATGTAGGTGTAGTGATCGGCGCGTCGGAAAGCTCCCCGACGGTTCCCGGGTCGATTCCCGGAGGCGTTCTGGTCTTCATCGACACTCAAATCGTCCGTACCTCATATATAGAATTTCAATTTAGACTATAGTTAGTACTATAGCTATGATACGTCTCCGATTCATCGCGGGGCTCGCCGAGAATCCCGGCGCGTTTCGCCCCAGCGGGTCCGCCGGAGTCGTCCGACCGGACTCGGCTGCCCATCCTCGCACAAGACGCCCTGGGTGCGGGTTTTTTCCCCCCGGTCCGCCTCGTCGGACGTGATGGCCAGCGCCACGAAGCCGACCTTTGACCTGGCGGCGTTGGGGCGGGGCCGCTATGGGACATTCCTCTGGGGCGAATCGCGGCCGGCCCTGAACCGCGTTCTTTTCGCGATGGTCCGTGCCTCCGACCCGGAACCCTTGTGGCTCGACCTGCGGCCGCGCGAGCGGGAAGAGGGGGAACCCGGACCGGTGGAACTCGGGTGGATTCCCGAAGACCACCTTTTTCTCGCCGAGGCACCGGAATCAGCGAGGCCCCAGGACGCGGTCGCCAACATGGCGCTCTTCACCATCGTCCGGCCGGACGAATCGGCGGCCTCGATTGCCCGGCTCTCGGACTTTGTCCGCCTCCCCCCCATCGCCCAGGAGATCATCTCCCGACTAGGGCTCGGCGAGCCGCGCCACGCACTGGCCATTGCCAATTCGGACCGGGTCCGGTCAGTGTACCCCTCCACGGTGGAGGGCGTGCGGCCGATTGTGAACTCGTTCCTAGAAGCCCCTCTGCTGCCGTTCTTCGCGTCGAAGGGCACGCCCGGACCCGGACGGATGGCGTTCGAATTCGTCTTCGAGCTTCGGGTGAAGGATGTGGCCCATTGGCGAGAAGGTTCCCTCTTCCCGGAGAAGAGTCCGACCGAAAGCGGTGTCCGTGTGGGAGTTCCGATCCCGTTGACTCAGATTTCCGGGCTCGCCGCCGCCTTCGCACCGGCGCCCGACCGGAAGCAGAGTCCATAAGAGCGGGGAACATCCCCCACTGCGTGAACGCGGCGACCCCCCGCCGGTTCGCTCGATATCGTCCCGCCGAAGGCGAGGTCGCGGGCCGCCGGATGTGGGCAGCTCCCCGCGCGGGGCTTTGCCTTTCTGTATTCGTCCTCGTCGGGGACCAGAAGAATCCGAATCTGGTCGTTCTCGGCCGACCCGCATCTTCGGCGGCCTGGACGGAGATCGGCAGCCTCGAACCGGCGCACCTCGAATCGCTCCAGGACCGGTGGTTGCTTCCGGCCTGCCATCTGGTCGAGTTCGAGACGCCGCGCGCGGGGGCGGAACGGGTCGTCCGAGAGCAGCTCGGGCTCGAGCATCTCGAACTGCGAGGTCCCGAGGTGTTCTCGGAGTCGTACCCCTCCCGGATCGACCCGGAAAGCGGGACGCATTGGGACCTCGATTTTCTCTTCCGGGCCGATTGGCCTCGGGACCGGGAGCTCCACTCTCCAGCGTTCAAGGAACTCCGACTCATCGATACCCGGCTCGTCACGGCTCCCCACCTCGGGCGAGGACACGGCGATATTCTGATGCTCGCCGGCTATCCGTTGGGGGCTCGCATCACCTGAACCCGGATCGAAGCACGGACGAGCCGCCTCGGCCTCGGTCAAATCGTTAAGGGCGCCCACGGAGATAGTACCCCATGGAGCTCCGACTCGAGTGCGAGCGCTGCCACGTCGCCCTGCGTGCCGATGGTACCGCGTACTTCTGCGCGCACGACTGCACGTTCTGTGCGACCTGCTACCGCCAGCTGAAGTACATCTGTCCCAACTGTTCCGGGGAACTGGTCCGTCGACCTCGGCTCGGTCCGTATCGGCCCCCCGCGCCGCGCACCCACGCCATCCCCGCCGGAGCTCTGACCGTTCGGCGGGCCACGGCGAAAGACCTCGATGCGGTCGCCCCTCTCTTCGACGCCTACCGACAGTTCTACGAGCAACCCGCGGACCCGGCGGCTTCCCGACAGTTCCTTCGGGATCGGCTCGCGCACGACGAGTCGGTCGTGTTCGTCGCCGAGGAGAACGGAATCGCCGTGGGATTCACCCAACTCTATCCGCTCTACTCCTCCGTCTCCCTCGGGCCCATCCATCTCCTCAACGACCTCTTCGTGGCTCCAAACGCGCGCCGTAAGGGGGTGGGGGAGAAGTTGCTCGAGACCGCCCGGGCCTACGGGGGAGCGACCGGATCCCACTACCTCGAGCTCTCGACCGCCGTCGACAACCCGGCCCAAGGTCTGTACGAAGCGTGCGGATGGGCGGCCGACCGGGAGTTCCTCCACTACGAGTTACTGTTGCGGAAGAACTCGTCGAAAGGTTGAGGAGAATTCGGCGGGGAAATTCTGCGAGGCCCGCCCACCCGCTCGGTCGAGCTCCCCGCGCCCGGTCGGCCCTTCCCCGGACCGGGCCACGATCTTCGCCACGACGCTACGAACGAAGGTGGAGCACCCGACCGGCACGGAGGGTCGCGTAGACTCGGGCGAACGCCGGCACGTCTCGCATCGGGTCCGCCTCGAGGACCACCAGGTCCGCGCGTCGACCGACGGCGACCGAACCGGTCTCCCCGCCGACTCCGAACCAATGGGCCGGCGCGGTGGTCAACATTCTCAGGATTTCGCGCCCGTCGACCCCGGAGCGCTCGAGCGCCCGGAACTCGTCCTCGGTCGCGTAATCGGTCATGTAGCCCACGTCGGTACCGAACAGGAGCTGCCCTCCCAGGGCCCGGAACCGGCGGACCACCTCGTAGATCGGCAGCAGGTACTCGCGCCGCGAGCTCGCGGTATCGGCGAACATCTTGAGGGTCGGGATCATCGCCATCTTGCGCTCGACCATCTGCTGTAGGACGGAATCGTCGACCCCCTCGGTCGTGTCCGGTGGGTGCGCGAGGACGTCGACCCCCGAGCGAATGGCGATCCGAGTTCCTTCGAGGTTCGAGGGGTGGCTGAAGACCAGCTGTCCGTGGGCATGGGCCACCTCGACGGCCGCCCGGGCGATGGGCTCGGGCATCGTGGTGACCCGGCCCCGCTCGACGTACGAGCCCGTGAACAGTTTCACCAGGTCGGCGCCGCGGGCGATATTCCGCCGGGCGAGCCGTGCGGCGGACGCGGCACTCGAGGGTTGAGGGACGAAAGGGCGCAGCCAGAACGGAAGGGCACCACGGAGGTAGTAGGGAATCCCGTGCGGGGGGAACACGCTCGGGCCCGCCGTATAGATGGTGGGCCCGAGCAACCCCTCGGCGGCGACCCTCCGACGGAGAGGAAGCGTGACCCGGGGGTCGGAACCGGTGTCGACCACCGTCGTGAACCCGCGGCTCGTGAACATGTCATGGAATTGTGCGTCAAGGAGCGTCGCCCGCTTGCGCCTCGGGGACCTCCATTTCGGCTCGGTGAAGTGCACGTGCGCATTCCAAAACCCGGCGGTCACGACCCGGCCTTCTCCCGGGATGACCCGCGCGTCCGACGGGATGACTAACTCGGGTCCCACCGCGACGATCCGCCCGTCCCGAACGAGGATAGTGCCCGGTTCGATCGCCGGTGCGTCGGGCGACGGAAGAATCCGGGCATTTCGGATCGCGAG
>Ga0209415_10007814_pt1 | contig 18616 bp, 18 predicted proteins | sample PeaSoiSIISIP2007_FD_187696 | JGI IMG/M metagenome (GOLD analysis project Ga0209415, IMG submission 187696) | Peat soil microbial communities from Weissenstadt, Germany - SII-SIP-2007 (SPAdes) (version 2) | ecosystem: Environmental > Terrestrial > Soil > Wetlands > Peat | place: Germany...
TCGAGCGCGAATCAAATCTCAGCGGCCGCTTTCACGATAAGGGCGTGCAAATAATTTCGGGGTATCTGCGCCGCACTTTTGCTCAAGACAAGCCGCTCTCGCTTTCCGCCAGCGTCTGCTTCGAGCAATCGTATTCCGGCGTGGACGGCGATAGCGCCAGCTCCACCGAAATCTACGCGCTGCTCTCCGCGCTCTCGGAGCTGCCCATTCGCCAGGAACTCGCCGTGACCGGCTCCGTAAACCAGCAGGGCGACGTGCAGCCGATCGGCGGCGTGAATCAGAAAATCGAAGGCTTCTACGACGTCTGCCGTTTGAAAGGCCTCACCGGCAAGCAGGGCGTGCTGATTCCCGCGGAAAATACCGACGATCTGATGCTGCGCGATGAAGTGATCGAAGCCGTAGCGCAGGACCGATTCCACATTTATCCCGTTGGAACCATCGAGCAGGGAATCGAAATCCTCACCGGCGTCCGAGCCGGCAAGCGAGGCGCCACCGGCAAATTCGAGCCGGGCAGCGTCTTTGCGAAAGTGGACGCACGCCTGGCGCAAATGGCCGCCCAACTTCACAAGTTCGACTAGGCATTGCGTTTTCGCTTACGCCTCGCAATCGCCGCGCGTTCCAACAAAATCTGCCTTATGCCTGCCGCATATCTCTTATTGACAGATGGAATCATAATGATATCATTGCGATATTGCATTCAAAGGAGGGGATGATGAAAGAGAAAAAGGCCTTCTCACTGCCCGGTGGCGTGATGCTGCTGGTGATTCTGGCAGCGGCCGCGCTGACAGTTCTTGTCCTGATTAACTCGGCCGAAACGCACGCCGGCCCCGGAGTCGCTCTTTGTATGTTCGCTTTCTTCATCGAGGCCGTCTTGCTCAAAGGCCTGCTTATCGTGAATCCAAACGAAGGACAAGTCGTTCAGCTCTTCGGCCGCTACGTGGGAACGATCCGCGAGCAGGGATTTAGATGGTTAAATCCGTTCATGAGCCGGCGCAAACTGTCATTGCGCGTGCGAAATTTCGAGACGGCCAAGCTGAAGGTGAATGATCTGGACGGCAACCCGATCGAAATCGCCGCCGTCGTGGTGTGGCAGGTGGTGGATTCCGCGGAAGCCGTGTTCGAAGTGGACAACTACGAGAACTTCGTGCAGGTACAGAGCGAATCCGCCCTGCGCAATATGGCCACTTCGTACTCCTACGACTCGCACATCTTGGGACAGATGAGCCTCCGCAGCCATACGGCCGAAACGGCCGTGCAACTAAAGAAGGAGATCGAGGACCGGCTGGCGAAGGCGGGCGTGCAGGTGATCGAAGCGCGCATCAGCCATCTCGCTTACGCCGCGGAAATCGCCGGTGCAATGTTACAGCGCCAGCAGGCCTCCGCGATCATCGCCGCTCGCCAGACCATCGTCGAAGGCGCGGTGAGCATCGTGGAGATGGCGCTTGACCAACTTTCGCAGAGAAAGGTAGTGGACCTGGATCCGGAACGCCGGGCCGCGATGGTGAGCAATCTTCTCGTCGTGCTGTGCGGCGAGCGGAGTCCGCAGCCAGTGATAAATGCTGGAACGTTTTATTCGGGCTAAATCGCGCCCATGGCAAATCGCAAACCATTCCTGTTGCGCCTCGAACCGGCAACATACGCCGCTCTCGAACGCTGGTCAGCGGATGAGTTGCGCAGCCTCAATTCCCAGATCGAATACCTTCTGCGCCGCGCGCTCCGCGACACTGGTCGATTACCGCGTTCCGGTCCCGACACCGGAAAGTCGAAGTCAGCGACGGGGTGAAATCAAAGCAAGCGGCGCATCTGAATATTGATGGTGAGTGTCTTGCCGTTTCGTTCGATCACAAGTTTGTATTTATGGCCCACCTGCCGAAATAGCCCACGGACGGCACCCAGCGTCATGTCCGCCGCGGCCTCTTCGTCCACGCCGGCGATCACGTCGCCCGTTTGAACTCCCGCGGCAGAGCCGGGTGTCCCGGGCCGCACTTGCGTGACCTGGAACGTTTTCAATCCCGGCCCGCTGGCCGCGATGGAAATCCCGCTCATGTCCTCGCGATCGTCGGAACGGATCTCGCCATTCCCATCGAGGATTACCTGCTGGCGAGCGTAATCGAAAACCACAGTGAAACGCCGCAGCATCCCGCCGCCGATTTCGCCCGCAATTTCCTTGTCATCCTCCCCGGGCACTTTGCCCTGCGCAAAAGTCGCGAGCGGCATCTCGACTCCGTAAGGGCCGATTTGGAAGCTTTCGATCCTCGCAACCACGGCGTTGCCGCCAAGACCCAGCTCACCGGGGCCAACAGCAATCGTCTTCATGTGCGACGAAAACAGATGGTGTTGCTGGGCGAATTTGTCCGATATGACCAGCGACGCGTCCATCGCTGTATTCAAGACAAACAAAGCCTCGCCGGACTTCCGGCCGTTCACGTCAACTTTCGCCCGTACCACCGGCATCCCATCGTGGAAGGTCAACGGAAAGCTCTTCCCGGCCCCTGAGTACCGGAATCCCGCCGGATCGTAGATCCGGACCGTTTGCCGCGCGTAGTCAATCTCCAGGACGACGCCGGCGAACACGTCGTTGCCAATCGTTCCCTCGTAAGACCGCCCCACGCGCGCGCCGAAATCGTTGTTGGCGATTTCGGCGAGATTGGACAGCGAAATATCAACTCCGCTGAGATTCAGCACCGGACCCCGGAGATCCGCGATTCCGAGCTCCGCGGCGCGCTGCGGATCGGCCGACGAAACCGGCGCCGTGGAATCGAGTTGAAACAGCGAGGGCTGGCCCTGGTTCACGCGCACGGGCAGAAAAATGAGATTGCCGATGAATTCAGCGGGCACCTGGGCCACATTTCCGCCGAACGCGAATCGCGCGGAGGCGGCTGGCTGCTGCGTGGGCGCGGAATTGGTTTGCGCGCGTGATGCCGGTCGCAACGCCAGGCCGGCACACAACACCACTGCGACTGCGATGCAAATTGTCGCGCTCCGCTTCATTAAGCCTCCCCGCGCCCTTCCAGATTCCAGATCGTGCCCTGAGATTATACGAGTCAAGGCCCCGGGGCCAGATACCCTTCGCGGGCGAATACGCGAACCACCGGCCTCTTCGCGGGCAAAGTCATCGGCTGGCCCTTCGCGTCGAGCACCTCGACGGTCAGCGAATGAAACTGCCCGTCGTGCGCCGGTGCGATGCCGAGCAAATATTGATGCCGCAACGCGGTCGCGATTTCGCGATACATCGGCACGAAATCCTTCTCGGACTCCGGAAAATAGGCGCGACCGCCCGTCATCGTCGCCAGCGCGCGAAGCGCACGATCGGCTTTCGCAAAACCGGCGTCGGCAACAGATTCCGGCAGCCCCTCCGTTTCCGGATCTCCGGATTTCACCGAGCCCTTCCTCGATTTCGATTTCTTGCTCTTTTCGCCGCGCAGCGGTCCGCCCAGCGCCACGGAAAAAATGACGACGTCCTGGCTGCGCAGTCTGCGGACCAGAGCATCCCACCGAGCCGGCAGAGACGAATCCAGCCCTGTGGTCAGAAGCACGAGCGCCCGTTTGCCGGTCGCGGGACCCAGCCGATCGAGCGCTCCCGAAATCGAGTCGTACAAGTTCAGGTCACCCATGCCGATTGTGTACTGGATACCGCCCAGCGCCGCGAGCAGCGCGGGCTTGTCCGCGGTAAATTTCAGGATCTCCCGAGGGGCCTGATCGTATGTGACGAGCGCCACCTCGTCGTCCGCGGCCAGGCCGTCGAAAAGCGCGTACGCAGCGACGAGATGCTGGTTGTGAATCAGGTACACGGCAGGGCTTGTCTCGATCATCACCAGAATCTGCGCCGGTGCTTCGACCGGAGTAAAAAATGCAATCGGCTGCTCGGCGCCATTATCGAGGATGCGAAAATTGCTTCGCGCGAGCCCGCCGACGAAATTCCCTCGATTGTCGAGGACGCTCGCGTCCACCTTCACGAATTCCGTGGTGGCTTCCAGAGGATGCGGCGTCTGAGCAACGGACTCCTGCGCGCGGCATGCAAGCGCACCTGAGCCGCAAATTGAAACAGCGGAGAGAAACAGAAAAGAAAACGCCCGGAGAGTACGGCCCGACCTACGGCAGGAAAGAATCAAATCGCACGCTGCTTGCATCCTTGCGCGTTGCGGGAACCTTTCGATCCCCGCAACGCGCGAAGGGTAAAGCGAATCTCCATCTGTGGCGCTTGTTCCGGTCAATTACCAGGTGGCGTCGCGGCGGGCGGTGCAGCCGTGGCGGACTTCGGAGCGCTCAAATAGCCCTTTGCCGAGTCCTTGGTGACGTCAAACACGACGATCTCGTACGGCGCCCTCGCTCCACGTACGTAGAACTGGATCGGCTCGCCTACGGTTCTGTCCTTCTTTTCGATGTCCTTGTCGTCCGCCACCACGTTGACCGTGTATTTATATTTCTTCGTGTCCGTCTTCTTCAGCTGTACCTGAATCGGACCGACTTTTTCGGGGGCCTTCGCCGATTTGCTGAGCGTGAATTCGAAGATATCGCGCTCTCCGAGCCGCCTCAGCTCGTCCACCTCATCGTGATTCCGGGCGATCAAGCCGCTCTGCACGCCCAGGTCACCCTTCATGCTGGACATGGCGCCCTTGGTCGCTTCGAGATCGGCCTTCGTCGCATTGAGGTCGGTCTGCGTTCCATTAATCTGCGTCGAAATTTGTCCGAATTTCGTGGTCGTGTCCGCCTGAACGGCGCCAATCTGCTGGCGGAACTGCAGATCGCTCTTCTGCTGCTCGCTGCGAACTGTCTGCGCCAGGCCGCGGGCCCTTGCCAGCTCGTCTTCGGTTAGTCCGAGCTTCTGGGACATCACGTCCAACTGGCCTTTCAGGTCGGCGATCCGCGAATTCGTTTTGTCGAGTTCCGCCGCCGTCGCCTGCGCCTTCTGCGTGGCTTCATCCTCACTCTTGTGCATGGCTTGCCGCTCTGCGTAGCTCCCGTAAAGCAGGTAAGCAACGAGCGCAAACGCCACAACGAAAAGCACCGTTACCCAGCGCGGCAGAGTTCCCGCCTCGACTACCTGAGCGTCGTTAGGTGTGTCCAAACTCATCGAGCCTCCTTGGTGGCGAACCCCGCTCGCCGTCGCGCTGAATTATCGCCGAGCCGGGGAGCGAAGTCTATCTCCGCGAGCGAGTCGTGTTGCCACTCCGCCGGGGCCAGCGGGCTTCGACCGTCGTAGTCAGGCCGCCGCGCGGCGTGAATTCGCCGGTCACGCGGCACCACGCCGGGCGGACGGCCGCGACGATATCCTCGAGCATCCGGTTCACCGCGTTCTCGTAGAAGATCCCCAAATTGCGATAAGCGAGCAGGTACATCTTCAGAGCTTTTAATTCCAGGCAGAGTTTCTTCGGCTCGTAGTGAATCGTGATAGCCCCGTAGTCCGGAAGACCGGTCTTGGGGCAGACCGAGGTGTACTCCGGGACGCGAATCGTGATTTCGTAGCCGGGAAACTGGTTCGGCCAAGTTTCAAGCTTGGGCAGCTTGGCGCGAATCCCCGCGCGCGCATGTGTATCTGTGTAGTCAGGCATCCGCGTTCCCTTCGCACGCTATCTTACACTGTCCGGGGCGTCCGCTGCGTTCCCGGCCCTTGTCGTGATGGAAAGTTTTGGCTATGCTGGCCCGCCGTGACACGAGATAATCCGCCGAGATGATCTGCCCGCGATGCCGGAGTGGGGACTGCTTGCGTTCACGCCGCGGCGGCATCGCCGACTTCTGGGCCACGCTGATTGGTTTGCGGCCCTGGCGATGCCAGGCGTGCGACCTGCGGTTTTATGCCTGGACGGTTGCGCTTCCCTTCGTGCGTTACGTCCACTGTCCGCGTTGCGGGAACTTCGATCTCCAGCACGTCGCGCGGGAACGAGTGGAGCAAGGCACGCTGATTACAGTGAAGCGCTTTCTTGGTTTCCCAGCCTATCGCTGCGACCCCTGCCGCCAGAAGTTTTTCAGCCTGTTGTCCTATCGGCGAATCGTTCCGTCTATGATTTCCGCCGCCTCGCGCAAGGTCTCCGTTTCCTGATCGCACGCAAGGATGGAGATTTCTCGCCGCCATTCAGCAGCGTCATTCCGCGATCGGTTGGCTGATTGAGACCTGCAGGAACGAATGGACGGTGATCTTTTGGCGGGAGTTCGTCCGCAACCCTCGCGGACCTATTCGCTGTTCCGAGTCACGCTGGCAGCGGGATCGGGGCTCCCCAGCGAGACAAGCAATCGGCGAAGTTTCGCGCGGTCTTCCAGGCCCATGCCAACCATTTCGAAGCCCGCTTGATGCGAGCGCACGAACCGCACCACGGCTTGCATATTGATCGAGCGCAGCCCGGCGGGTATCTTCAGCGTGGCTTCGGTGCCCACGGCAAGTTGGACGTCGCCGCTCAGCAGTCCGCCCTCGAGACTCAGCACGCTGATCGCCGACGAATATTTCCCGCGCGCGGACGTAATCACCGCAGGCACGTTGCGCGGCAACCTGATTCGCCGGTACCGGCGATGCCGCACGACGTCGCGATCGGGGATCGGATCGAGTGGCGCGAGCGCCATCACCTTTTCATCAAGTCCCGACTGCGGCAGGAACGCCTGCATCCACTCCGGATCGAGCTTCACCAGGGCCTGCGCCGCAGCCGTCCGAATTTCCTCGGGGTAGGCCCAGCCGAACGCCCGGCGCGTTTCGACGAAGCGCCGCAAATGCCCCGCGGCGGCCGACGCACGCATCCGGCCCAGCGCTTCGATCGCTTTTACGCGCAGGTATTCCGATCCTTGCGGCAGAATGTCTCCCTCGGCGAGCCGCAGCAGCTTCGGCGCCGTAGCCGGATCGGCGCACATGCCAATTTCATCAAGCGCCAGCGGCAAGACCATGGTGTCCAGCGACTCAATCAGATCCGCCATCAGTTGCCCGCGCTCGGGCGCTCCCGCGATCGAAAGCTGGCGCACCACCGCGTCGTGAAACGCCCGGCCGCCATGCTTCAATCGTTGCGGCAGCAACTCTTCCACCGCTGGCGCATCGAGACGGCTCAGCAGGCCGACCACGCTCGCAGCCTTCGCCGGCGATTCGGACTTGAGCACTTCTTTCAGGTATCTCGCGCACGCGCTTCCCACGGCCTTTGCGAGTTGCACGACGTTTTCGCGCTCGCTGCGCCGCCCGGAGCGCGCTAATCGCATGGCGAGATGTTCGCCCGCACCTTGCGGGAGGCGCATCAGCACGCCCACCAGCCCTTCGGGCATCGCCTCGGCTGTCAGCGCCTCTTCGATGAATTCCGAAATCCGGTTCTCGACTCCCAGGCGCGGCCGCAAACTCTGCGCCCACGCCGGACGCTGTTCTTCGAGGTCGGCGATCGAGTCGAGAGCCTGCTGCATCGCCCGGAAATAACGGCGCGAGGCCGCTTCCTGGCTCAGCCGCACGAAAGCGGCGCTCAGCAAAGTCTGCAGCTCCGCATCTTTCTCGGCGGCCAGTTGCTGGCCGATCTGCGCGAGTGCATCCTGCAGGCGCTGGCTCGCTCCCTTGCTATAAAGTTCGGCTAACTGGCCCAGCCCTATGGCGGCCTTCTTGCGCGCCCCGGCGTCCTTGTTTCGCACGCACGACGCGTATTTCAGCAGCACGTCGCCGGCGGCATCCGCTTCTCCGCGTCCGAGAAGCTCCTCCACGTATTGCTGGACGTTTCGCGGCGGAATGCACCATGCTTCCGTCGAAGTCAGCACCGCGCGCTTGCCCGACTCCGGCACTGCGGCCCAGAACTGCCGGTCGAGCACATCCGCGTGCGATTCGACCGACATGCCCGCGCTGGCCATTTTGTCTTCGCGCGCCTTCAGCAGCTTGCGTAGCGTGCCAAGCTCGTGGCCCATCTTGTCTAGCATTTGCCGAACGGCGTTGACTCGCACCTCGCCGCGCTGAAAACGATCGAGCGCGAAGCGAATCGCCAAATCCTCCGCCAGCTTCAACAGCACGGTCTCATCCACTTTTGCCGAGGGCGTCTTGGCCGCCACCGTCGCCAGCGCCTGCCGCAAGGTCACCTGCGCGTTTTGGGGCAGCGCCGCGAGTTTCTGCTGCCACGCCACCTGGTCGGGCGACGGGCCGCCCTTTGTGCCGCCGTGCGCGGCTTCGCCGAACTGCGCGAGCAGCCGCAGCAAGCTGTGCATCTCCGCTTCGCCCAGCTGAGGAAGATCTTTCGGGTCGACGTTCGGCGCGCCGCCAGCAAGTCCGCCGCCCGTGCCAATTCCCGTGCCCGTTCCGGTGCCAATACCCAAACCACCAGAGTACGCGCCGCCATTGCCCGCGCCGCTTTCCTGGCCGCCCGTGCCTTGGCCTGTTCCGGGTCCGCCTGTGCCGCCATGCGCGCCTTCGGCCGCGGCGATCAGCTGAATCATTTTCTCGGGGCTTCGAAACCAGTCCTGGACCATCTCGGCATCGGCGCCGAGGGTTCTTGCCGTCAATTGCGCCGCGACGCGCGCCTCGGAAAAGCCCGCATCTTCGGCAACAAATCGAATCTCGTTCACGCGGATTCCCGCATTCTCGCGATCGCCAAAATATTGGTGCAGGCGGTCCGTCAGCGGGCCAGCCTTCGGGCCGCTGGACTCCATGAACGCTTTGACAAGGTTGGTAAACTCATCGCGCTCCACGCTGGGCAGGAAACTGATGCTCGCCACGCCTGCACTGTTGAGGAGGTCTGCAAAGCTGCGTTCGGCCTGTGTGGATTCCAGAGGTACGCCATCCAGCAGGAGTTGCGAACCGGAGGCCCCCAATAACAGGCCGCCTTGCCCGGCCGTCCGTACCGCCTGCTCCAGCTCATTCCAGCTGATATCAAGCTGCCCGGCGGATCGAAGATGGTCTAAACCATAGAGCCGAGTGTACTTAAGTAGGACGTTGAGGCTCCGCACGAATGCCCGGGCATTCGGGATGATGGACTCAGTGGGCACCGTTAGTTCACTTTGCAGGGGGCGTATCTCCTCGTCGTCCAATCAAGTGTACTGGAACCAATGGCGGGGGGAATGGTACTAACGGGCTAACGGCGCGGACGAAGCAATGGGGAGGGACTGGTCAATTGGGCAGGCGCACCTCCACGTCCAGCCCCTTGATTGCGGGACGCACGCGCCGAATCACTTCGCTGGCCCAAAGCTTCTCGCTCAGCAGAACCAGCGACGCATCCTCGAACGCGCAGACCCCGCAGAAGAAATAATTCGGAAAGGCCGCACGGTACGCGTCCACGCCACAGCGCGCCAGCTCTCCTTCGAGAGCTGGCGCGCCCGCGGCGCCCGGTGCAACCAATGCGCCGGCGCGCGCTCCAAATGTCTCCGCCTGAAAACGCTCGAGCAGCGACTCCAAAGCGGCCGGCTCCGGCGCCGGGACGACGATGGACCGCTGGTTGGCCTCCCGGTAGGCGATGTCGTGCAATTTGCAGAAGTCCCGCACGCGATCAACGTGGCTGAAAAAATCAAGCGCCCATGGTTCCTGCCCGGCCGTCGCTTGCAGCACGCGGCTCCAGATACGCGCGGCATCCGCGCCGCGAACCGGTTCGCGGTTTTCATCCGCTTGTACCAGATCGAGCCCGACGGACCGCACTTCGGCGCCCAGATCGAGCGGTTCGATATCGAGCAGATACATCTATTCCTCGTCGTTGAATGCGTGTGGGAACTTCTTTTGAAAATCCGGGGACTGTTTCCGCACTTCGAGCCAGTCGAAGAATGCGTCCGGCGTCTCAAGCCAAATCGCGAACCAGTGGGCGGCCTCTTCCTTCTGCGCGCGGTTGTCGGCTTCCACCTTATGATTTCGGGAGATCATCTCCGCGCGCCGCCGTCCGAGCCGCGCCACCTCGCGCACTCGCTCGGCCGCGTTGCGCTCGCCCTCGAGTGAGAACTTTCGCAGCAGCTCGTCGAGCCGCACCAGGCACATCTCCGCGTCCGTGAACGTCGAGAAATGCAGCAAGTCTGTGAACTCTTCTTCGTAGCGCCCTTCCGTATCCGATCGCGTGGACCATACCACGCGCATCCCGGCTTCTTCGAGCACGCTCACGACGTAATCCGTGGAGGTCTTTCCGCCCGATGCACCAAGTTGCGAAATTAACTTCCTGCGGATCTGCTCGATCTCCGCGGGCGTAAAGCGCGGCTTGCCCATTGCCTGCGCGGCTTCCAGGATCAAATCCTTCTTGGTGGAGGATTCGCCGGACGAACTCTTATTGGAATGGCTGGGAGTCACGGGCGGCCTCAGTGCTGCGCTTTCTTGGAAGCAGGATCGGCGGCCGCGGTATCGCGAGCCAGCAGCTTGCGGAGGCGCGCCACGTTGCGGTTATGCTCCGCAAGCGTGCGGCTGAAGGCATGGCCGCCTTCGTCGTTGGCTACAAAATACAGATAATCGGTCGTAGCCGGCGCAAGAGCCGCGCGCAGCGACGCCTCGCCGGGATTCGCAATCGGACCCGGAGGCAGGCCGCGATGTTGATACGTGTTGTAGGGTGAATCCACGCGCAAATCCACGGCATGCACATTTTCCTCCGGATGGCCCGCCAGCTCCATCGCGTACTGCACCGTCGGATCGCATTGCAGGGGGTCGTCCAGGCGCAGCCGGTTATAGAACACCCCGGCCACCAGCGGCCGCTCGTCCGCATTCGGCGTCTCCCGCTCGACCAGCGAAGCCAGCGTCACCACCTGCACTGGCGTGAAATTCCCTGGGTGCTGTTGTGGCACGCTCACGGGCCCGAGCGTTTCCCAGACTGCGCGGAAATTCTGGACCATCCGCTTCACGGCCGTGTCGCATGTCGCCCGGCGCGTGAATTCATACGTCGAGGGAAAAAGAAATCCTTCCAGGCTGCGTGCTTGCGGCGCCAGATCCGCAATCAGCGATGTGTCGTGCGCCGCGGCCAGAAAGTCTTCCCGGCTGCAGACGCCCTGCCGATCCAGCTCCGCCGCGATGTCGAACATCGTCCAGCCTTCCGGTACGGTCACGGTGTGGACGTATATCTGGCCTCGCACGATCTTCCAGAACACTTCGCGCGAGTTGACGGGATGGTCGAAGAAATATTCGCCGGCCTGCAGGCTCTTGTGGAAATGCCAGTCGCTGAAAAGCGCGAACGCCAGTGGGCTGCGTATCACGTCGTTGCGCCGCAGAATCTCCGCCACGCCCCAGCGCGAAGTGCCGTGGGGAATATCCACGAAGACTTTTTCGGGCCGGTGACCGCGATAGGGGCGACTGAGCTGCGAATCGAGCCAACTCGCTCCGCCGCCGAGCGCGGCGATCAGCATCAGTGCCAGGAACCCGAGCCGCCGCATCCCGGTTAAGCCTTCTCCGCGGCGGCGCTGGGCGCCGAGCCGCGTGTTCGTTCGAGGTAATCGCGCAACAAGATCGCGGCAGCCACGTCGTCGAGCGGTTTCCCCCGCCGGCGCGCGGACGATTTCGTCTCCGCAACCGTCTGTTCCGCTTCCCAGCTCGTCAACCGCTCGTCCACCAGTTCCACGCCGATGCCGATCTCTTTCTCGATGCGCGCCGCAAACCGCGCCGCCTCGTTCGCCATCTCGCCCGCTTCGCCGGTCATGTGCAGCGGGTGGCCGACGATGATATGCGTGACTCCATGTGTACGGCAAGCCTCTCGCAGCCGCCGAAGATCGGTTTGACGGTTCACGCGCACCAGAGTCGCGAGCGGCTGAGCCGTTAGCCCCAGCCCGTCCGACAGCGCGAGGCCTATTCTTTTGCGTCCGTAATCCACCGCGAGAACTCGCCGCGGCTTCTCCGCCGTCGCGGAAATCTCTCTGGTACTGGCACGCTGGGTCATCGCCATAACCCGCTCATTATACGTGACGCTTGCGGCGGCCCGAAAACCGTCTGAAGCGGACGTGTCCGAAACATGGTTGCCTTTCCCATAAGGATGGCGTATGAAATCGAAAGCTTGCCGGGCACCGCAAGATGAATTGACCTAAAAGTAAGAGGGAGAATCGGCGTGCATCGCTACATGCGTCTAGTTCTCGTCTCCGCGCTCTTGGCAAGCGCCGCTCCGCTGTTCGCCCAGGAAGTCCCCTGTCCACATCGAACTCTGTCTGTCAACGTACTCGACGATAAAGGTCTGCTGTTCACGGGTTTGACTCCCGTTGATTTCAAGGCCTCTGTAGGCAAACAATCCATCAAGGTCGTTTCCGTGAAACCAAACGCCGCGCCCCCTCGCGTCATGATCATCCTGGACGTCAGCCGCAGCATGATCGAGAACAAATTGGATTGGGATTATGATGTCAGGGCTGCGCGCACCGTGTTGCAGGACCTGCCGAAGGACGCTTCCGTCGGTCTCGCGCTGTTTTCGGCGAAAATCAAATTGAACATTCCGCCGACTCAGGATCGGCAGGAATTGGTGGCGGAACTGAATCGCCTCAACGCTGGTGAACGCGCGTTTCCTAGCGGCGCGCGTAAGACCGCGCTCTGGGATGCCCTAGATGCCGTGGCTTCCGACTTCGATCCGCCCCGGGTGGGCGATTCAATGTACGTGCTGACCGACTCTGGCGATAACGTCAGCATCATTCACGCCAACGCCGTCAAATAGTCCCTTCTCGAAAGGGGTATCCGCCTATTTGCGGCGTCACTTCAGATGGAATTTAGTGGCCCGCCGTCGGATAGCTCTCCCGGTGGGAAGGACCTGGTGGATCTCATCGATTCCACGGGTGGCGCCATGGTCAGTGTGAGCGACGACCCTTTAGAGCCGACTTCAGGTACAACGCACGATCCGAGCCAAGTGGGGATTTTGCTGGCGGCGCAAATACGGCAAATCCTTACTTATTACCAGATCGAAGTGGAATTGCCGATGCGATTCGATAAGCCGCAGACCTGGAAGTTGGAAACCACGCCCATGAAAAATCGACACACACGCGTCATTTATCCGCGCACTCTGCCGCCATGCCGGGACCTCAAGTCTGCCGTCGTCCCAGCACCCTGAGTTGCGTTATGGCTGTCGTCCGCGCTCGCCTTTTTCCCACTCGGTCCACGCGCCCTCGGTCTTCAGAGTCTCTTCGAGGCCCGAGTCCTTCAGCAATTGCTCGACCTCGGCGCGCGTTTGCCGGTGTCCGATTCGCGCGGCGGCGTCGGCCAGCGCGTAAGTGGTCACGGCCGAAATCGCCACGCTGCGCTTCAATTCGCTGATGTCCACTTTGTCGAATGTGTCCGAAGCGGCGTGATAGTTCAGCATGTAATTCGCAATGTCCTGGTTCGCCACCATCGTGGGCACGCCTTCGAGCACGAAATCGAGATCGTCCGTGTCCCCGGGCGCGTCGAACGTGTACTCCATCGTTCCGAGAGATTTCAGCGGCTCAAGAGCTTCGCGCACCCCCGCCAGCAGATCCTTGCGTCCGCCGAGTGAATAGCCGGTTACGCGTCCCACGCCGGAATCATAAATGATCGCCGCGATCATCCGGTCGAGTTCCGCGCGATGCGCGTGCGCGTAGGCTCGCGAGCCGAGCTCTCCCTGTTCCTCACCGGTGAACAGAACAAACCGGATGGATCGCCGCGGAATGTTTCCCGAAGCATGAATCACGCGCGCCGCGTCAATCACCATCGCGGCATTGCATCCGTTGTCGAGCGCGCCCGTTCCCAAATCCCACGAATCCAAATGCGCGCCGAGCAGCACGAATTCGCCCGGCTTTTCGCGACCGCGAATTTCCCCGGCGACGTTTTCGGATTCCACTGGACCGCTCACCCGGTTAGGCATCTCGAAGTGCACGCGCACCTTTTGCCCCGATGCCAGGAATCGCGCGATGCGCTCCGCATCCTCGCGGGCCACCACCGCTTGAGGAAGGACCTCGATCCGGCCGTCCCAAGTGACGGTGTGCCGATAGAGCAGCAGGCTCGGCCGCGTGGACATCCAGAAAATCGCGGCTGCGCCCGCCTTCCGTGCGCGCTCGATGATTCCCGGCTGCACGTCGTACTCGCGATCGAGATCGTCCCATGTGACGAGCGGAGTGGAGTGCACTAGGAGAATCGCACCCTTCGCGGCATCACCGGCTCTCGCGAACGCCGCTTCCTCGCCTGGTCCTATGTCCACGATGTCGGCCGTGATTCCGCCGGCGGGCGTCGGCGGTGACCAACCACCCGATACCAGCCGCACCGGGAACGGAGCCGGGGACAGTACCTCCAGTCGCGTTTGCCCTTCACTCCACCCGGCGGCGACCGTAAATTTCTCCGTGTGGACCTCGTCCACACCCGCACGGCGTAGCGTCTCGACCGCCCACGCTACCGCATGACCGGCCGCAGGAGAGCCTGTGATGCGTCCGCCAATCGAATCTGTAAGGGTCCTCAAGTTATCTTCGAGCGGCGACGGGCCCAGCGCGCTCTGAATCATCAAGGGAGCAAGGTCCGCACAGGACTTTTCCACAAAACAGGCGCCGGTGCCCTGCGGAACCTGCCCAAAACCAGGCGGAGGACTAATCGGAGGGTTCTGCCCGAAGGCTGTCGGCGCCAGCAGCGGCAGGCAAGCCGCAAACATGGCTAAAATCAGGGCCAGTCGAATCGTCCGGAACGCCCGTCGGGCGCCAGATGCCGGATTGGAGCTGGAAATCCCCGCGGTCATCGTCTTCCCAACCTTCTCCGAAGGATTCATCGACCCAGATTATAACGAGAAGTGACGCGAGCGTCACGACGGAGTCACGTCCGGATAACGCGCGCGTTGGATAAGTGGCTGTGGAAAAGTACTTTCGAGGAGAATTTCCCGGCTACAGGAATTTTCTACATAGAGTACGAGTTTCGCTGTAAGCTCGCGCCCGCGCATCTGGTTCAATTGGCGCGTCTTAAAATGAGACGACCGATGGCACGTCATCTGCCATGTCGGCGACGTCAGGCCCGCTACCCGCACGCAGCGCGTTTCTGAAACATGGCGTTCGATCTTCCAATTGGGGCGCGGAAGATCCCGTTTTGAAACCGGTACGGCCCAGCAGCTTCAAATTGCTAGATGCAGTTAAAACCGAGACTCTTTGTTCAGTACAGCCCTGGACAAGGGTGGAGAGGCCCATAGTGAAAAGAGTGCGTGCATTTCCAAAGCTGGTCCCGCAAAGCAGAAAACACGAATCCAACTCACCCAACGTGTTCGTTTTTTGTGAGAAATCCACCGGCGCGGCGCGATTCCACGCCGAATCGAATTCCGACCCAAACTACGTCATCGAGCGAATGGCCGGCTTGCTGGCCGTGCAGTGCTTGGTTCGCGGATCGGACCCGAGCGATTTCGCCATCCTGGTTCCGGCCGAAACGACGCTGGGTCGCCGGTTGGTGTCTCGTGCCAAGGAACTTCTCGAGCAAGGGCGAGAGGCCGCAGGTCCGTCAACCCTCAGTCCCCGGCAAAAAGAGATTCTACAGTCCGTCATGTGCAACCGAGCGAACAAGGAAATCGCCTCACTACTCAACATCACGGTACGAACTGTAAAATTTCACATCTCGTCGCTTCTGACCAAGTTCGGCGTCGAAAACCGGTCCGAATTGGCGCGGCGCGCCACCGGGCTCCTGCGCATCGGGAACACCGAAACCGAGGCGATCAATCTCGATCGGCGGTCGGATCGCTTGAAGCCGTCTGAATTCGGACCGATCGCCGTGAACAGCGCGATTCACGCGACGGCTAAATCGCGCAGCGCACGCTTCGGGGACCGGGTCCTGAGCGCATAGGACCCGCGTACCCGATCAACGCACTCCTTAATTCCCAGCACACAATCCTAGTGAGCCAGGGGCATATTCATGGGCATCGGCGCGGCCGCCGGTGCGGCTGCTGCCTGCGGCCCAAACACTTTTTGAGCGGCAGGCGGAAGCTTCTCGATATTGCCCAGGAACATCGCGATCCGCCAGATCTCCGCGTCGCTCAGAGTCTTGCCCCATGCCGGCATTCCAGTCCAGCGGATGCCGTGCTGGATGGCGTAAAAATTCTGGGTGTCGGACATGTCCGGCGCATCCTTGAAAAATTCAGGCACCGGCGGATTGAACGATCGGGAAAATGCGCTGTCGGGATTTGACGGGATGCCGTGGCAGCCGCCGCAGTGGTCGAGATAGAGCTTCGCTCCGGCGGCGATGTTTTCTTCCGTTGGCGTGATCGGATTCCTGGCATCACCTGCGCGGCGATCCATCGAAGCGTCCACCGCGGCCATGGCGACTTTCTCCTCGACAAACGAGGCCTTCTGGTCCGCCGCGAAGCTCACGTAGCCCTGCTTGACGCACCACCATCCGCCGACGATCAGCGCGATCAGCGTAAACAATATTCCCAGGATAAAATTCCTCATTCGCTCCGAGCCTTTCGGGATTCCGCGTTCATTTCCATTTCAATTTCTTCACATCCACCGTGGGCAGCGGAAATTTCATGTGCAAGCGTTCGAGCGTCTCGCCAATGATGTGAGAAACGGCGAGATTCCGGAACCATTTCTTGTTCGACGGGATGATGTACCAGGGAGCGTGATCCGTGCTGCACTTGGTGAGGACGGCCTCGTACGCTTCCGTGTAGTCGTCCCAGAATTTCCTTTCGTCGAAGTCCGCCTCGGAGATCTTCCATCGCCGGTCGGGGTCGTCAATGCGCTGCTGAAAACGTTTCTTCTGCTCGTCCTTGCTGATGTGCAGAAAGAATTTCACGATCTTCACGTTGTTGTCGTGCAGCAGCTCTTCAAAGCGGTTGATCTGGTCGTAGCGCTTCGACCAAACATCCTTGGGCACGATGTTGTGAACGCGCACGACGAGGACATCTTCGTAGAGCGAGCGGTTGAAGATTCCGATGTCGCCGTACTCCGGAATGGCCTTGTGAATGCGCCACAGAAAATCGTGCGACATTTCGTCCGCCGAGGGCTTCTTGAACGACACCACGGCGCAGCCCTGCGGATTGACGCCGGACATCACGTGGCGGATGGTGCCGTCTTTGCCGGACGCGTCGAGGCCCTGAAGAACGATCAGGAGCGTGCGCTTGTGCTCCGCGTACATAAGGTACTGGAGTTTGTCGAGCCGCTCGATCGCCTTCTCGAGGCTCACCTTCATTTTGTGGTCCTTGTCCCAGCCGAGTGTGTCCTCGGGATCCCACTTCCCGAGCTTCACTTTCTTCCCCGGCGTAACCAGGAGTTCCTTGCTGAAGTTTGTTTCCATTCAGTTATTCGCCTCCCGTTCCGCGTTGAAGGTTTCCGCTGCGCGTCTCGACACCCACGCTGCCACAATGCCGAACGCGGCGCAAGAGAGAGCGGCTCTTGTGATTGGCGAGGCCGTTTTGTGGCCGGCGAGGGACGTGCTTTCGTTTCTGGAGGGTGCCCAACCCGGCAGGGCTGGGTTTGGGTCGGAGCCGCTTCCGTAGCACCGTAGGCGCGCAATCGTTAGCCCAGCCCGTAAGGGCTGGGTTGGCTGGAGGCCCCATAAACGCCCTCTCGATTCCCCCTACCTTTCGGCGGAATTCTCGCCGAGCCTCGAAAGCAGTCCGGCCGCCCAAACTCGTCTTCCGATCGTTGGGCTCTCGAACCATGGGGCCAGCGTTGCGACTGCGCGAAGGGATAGAAAAAGTACAGGCGGGACATGCTGGCCGAAAAACGGTGGGGTTTTGCAAACTTCATGTCTATACGCTATTAGCGTATAGTAGCGTCTGTACGCTGGCGGGGAAAAAGAGACCACGGAGAACATAGGACATGGCCAAGAGAAAGGTTTTCACCGACCTGATGGAAGGCGTGGCCGTGATGAAGGGCCATCGCGAGGGCAAGATCACGCTCCTTACCTACAAGGTCGAACCGGCGCCGCTTCCCAAGGTGGACGCCCGGCTCATCCGAGACACTCGCAAGCGGCTTCGCTGCTCTCGCGCCGTCTTCGCGCGCAAGCTGCGCATCAACGAGAGAACTCTCGAGAAATGGGAACAGGGCCGCGCCAAACCGAATCCGCAGGCCGCCGCTCTGGTCCTCCTCGTCCGCAAATTCCCCGACACCCTCGAACGCCTCGATCGCGTCGCTCTGGGTTAGCTGCGCTCGTCGAAGCCGCGGCACGGCGCAAGGAGAAAAATCAATGCGAAGCATTAATCTTCGCGGCGTTTGTTCAGGAGCGCCGTTTCTCGCGCACCGTAGGCGCGCAAGACGTTGCCCAGTCCGGCAGGGCTGGGACCCAGGCGACGTCCATGATATATAAGACGCCAAGCGCCGTAGGTGCGACAGATGTCCCACACACACGCCCAGAACGTAATTCACGTCGTGTTCAGCACCAAAGATCGTCGCAAAACCATTTCAAACGAACTCCAGCCCCGAATGTGGGCATACGTCGCAGGTATCTGCAAGAACCACGGAATATTCGTTCACGCCGTCGGCGGAATGGACGATCACATTCATTTCCTCATCCAGGTTCCGCCACCCTTGTCTCTCGCCAAGGCGGTCCTCATCCGCGCCGTCCGCACACTCGCTCACATCAACGACGCCGGAGAGTGGGTCAACCCGCCGTCGCACGTAATCGTCTCTTCCGGAGCGGTCGTGCATGCAAACACAACCGCGTCGACCGAGCCCGAATTACTCGCAACACCATGTCGAGTAAATAAGGAACTAAAACCTTGAAAACACAAGCCGGAGCCTCGCGCCAAGCGCAACAAAAATCGACGCCGCGTTCGCACGTTCGGTCGCCGTCGCGAGCTCAGTGTAAACAGGGAGACGCGGAGTGCGCAGAGGGAGG